>Ga0193699_10000758_pt1 | contig 13168 bp, 15 predicted proteins | sample L3c2metaG_FD_160095 | JGI IMG/M metagenome (GOLD analysis project Ga0193699, IMG submission 160095) | Soil microbial communities from a riparian zone of the East river system, Colorado, United States - L3c2 | ecosystem: Environmental > Terrestrial > Soil > Riparian zone | place: USA: East... | reverse complement strand
CTGGAGATCAATTCGCTCCTGGTATCTCGTATGGCCGGACGATCCCGCGATCGACGCTGACCGCCAGCGATTCCTTGCCAGACGAATGGGTGCGACGATGAGCGAGATGGGAGGAAGTCGCGGGGCTTACGCATCGCGCCCAAGAAGCGTGGCTCAGTTCATCGAAGGAGCCGCGACAGCTTCGAAGAGGTGACGCCAGCGGCGCTCAACCGTGGACGTTGTATCGCCCGATGTACACCCAGATGCCGACGAGCGCCTGAACCAAGCCGATGATCAGCACGGTGATGTCACGACGGCCCTTCCAGAAGCGCCATCCTAAGCCGGCGATGATGGCGCCCGTCACGACGAGAATGAGGAAGAAACCGAGGATATGATCCCGGTAGGCGATGTAGCTGCCGCCGATCGCTCGCGCCGCGAAGTAGTGCCCGAGAAAACCAACGATGAGCAGAATTGCGCCGAGCCAGGTCCAGCGTTGGCTAACTCTGTTCTGTTCCATCAGCGAATTACTCGGTGCCAGCTCTCGTGCGGGAAGATCAAGCCGATGACGGCACCAATGCCGGCGCCCCACGACGCACCAACCCCCGCCGCACGCCAGTCTCTCTTATAGTGTGGGCCGCCCGTCCGCTTTGGATCGTTCATGAGAGCGTAAGTAATCGCGCCGCCGATCGCCCCGCCTGCCGCGCGCTCGATCATGCTCTCTCCGCGATTGACGCCGCGGCTGATGTCGAGGCGGCGCACCGAAGCGCGCGGAATTGCGAGCGTGTTGGCACTGCCGGGGATTCTCAGACGAAGAGTGGCTCCATCGACTGATTCGACGTTGCCACGTAAGAGCTGCCTGCGATACGGTCCATCGTTCTGGCGAGCCGCTTCCGGGATCCAGACGCGAACTCGGGTCCCCGGCTGCACCTCGGCGGGGAATTGCGCAGCGGCAAGGCCAGGCGCCGCGAGCAGTATGGTAGTGATGATGAGAAGACGCATTACTGATCCTTCTTCGGCGGCGGAATCTCGTCTCGTACCGCTTTTAGTTTCTCGTCGAACCGCTTTTTTTCGCCGAGGCGTTCCACCTCGAGCGCGACGGCATCTACCGACTGCTGGAGGTATTCGATGCGCTCATCGGCGAGCCGCGATCGGGGTGGGTCCTCACGCGCTGAATCCTTACCCCGTCGCGCCGGCATGAGCAGCCACGCGAGGTACCCGAGGGTGAGCAACACGGCGTGGGTGGCGGCGTGCCTCGGCTCGCCCATCGCGATCGCGAAGGCAGCGCCCAATACGTTGATCACGACGAAGGCCCCCGCGGCCCACCGCCACAACCTCGAACGTCGAGTCATTTGAGATCCATCAACCATATAGAACACTACGCGTCGGAACCGGTCAAAGTTACCGCGAATCAGGGTCCTGCGGCCTGCTACTTCCCCTGATGTGGATGATCCATAAAGAACGCCCACATTAGACGTGTTGCGTCAATGCTGCGAGCTGTGCGACCGACGAACCATTCCGGCAACGGAGCGCCGCCGGGCCAGGTATGGCCGCCTCCGTGGACGGTGTAGAGCACCACGTCCGCGTTGTCAGCGCAGCTCGTGTATGCGCGACGAGTGACATCGGCCGCGACCTTCGATTCGACGGGGTTGATGGCGCACCGGTTTCTTCGAGCCCAGGTCTCGGCCCATCTCGGCGTGCTTGGAAACGGTCGGGGAGATATCCACGAAGAACCGCCGTTGTATGGAATCTCCGGATCGGCTGTCCCGTGAAACGCAATCATCGGCACCGCACGCTGGTCCGTGCACCAACGCCATGGCATCGTTTGCGCTGCCGCCACCATCCCGACCGCCGCGATTCGATCGGACAGCGTGCAGGAAAGGACAAACGACATCCCGCCGCCGTTGGAAAGCCCGTTGGCGTAGATCCGGGTGGAGTCGATGTTGTACGACGCTTTCAGTGTGTCGATCAGCTCCGAGATGAATCTGACGTCCTTCCCCAGACCGGGCCCAAGCTCCGCGCGCCAGACCCTGACTCCTTTGCCGCCAACTCCCGACGGATATACGACGATGAAGTGTTGCTTATCGGCCAAGTCGTTCCACTGACTCGTTTCCTTTTGGGCCGCACCCCACAGCCCCGCGCCGTGCATGCTGATTACAAGCGGCGTCGGCCTGCGTCGATCGTACGTCGGCGGCACATAGAGCAAGTACTCGCGTTTTTCCCCTGAGGAAACGAACGAGCCGTTGTCACGATTCGCCCTGTAGAACGAGACGGCCCCGATCGGCACCACCACCACGGGCAGCCCGATGAGCGCCAGCGCTGCGCCGAGTGCTACTCGCCGGTCCTTCATCACCGATGCCGATTCCACGCGAGCGCCAGCGGAGCCGCCGAGAGTCGCGTTAGCGGGATCGCGAGGATCGCGAGCAACAACAGCAGGTAATGAGGGATGTGCGGCGTATCGAGCATCCACACGAGGACGCCGTACAACGCGAAGACCGCGACACACCAGCACGCCGCGCCGGCCACGAGCACGCGGTCAGTCAAGAGACGATTGCGATAGAGACGCGTGGCGACCCAAACGGCCGCCGACATCTTGACGCAGACCAGCAGCGTAAAAATCAACGGAAGCGCGCTCCACAATCTCCCCAGCCTTTGCGTGTCGATGATCCATTCGGCGACGGGCCCGATGAGAAACAGGAGCGTAAGTGTGACGAAGATGCTGCCCTTGATGAGCCAGGCCCGACCGGTGAGCCCAATGTAGAGCGTCTGCACGAGCTGCTTCCACGTGGAGGCGATGAATGCCGCGACGACGAGTAGGAGAAACACGACCGCGCGCGGCGTTCCCACGGTTTGGGCGAATCGGTGCGAACGGTCGACCACCAGCGGCATCTCACCGGACCATTCCAGCGCGATTGGGACAGCGACGATGATCAACAGCCACGTGAGGGCCGTACTCGCGAGCGTCGTCTTGAGCTTGGCCGCGATGAGCTGCGCGTTGGTCAGCGGCCGCGTTGCCATGAACGGGGGCAGGCCGTACGAATCGCTCACGTCCACACTCGGCTTGCTCACCGTCGCCGCGGCAAAGGTGGCGATGATGATCGGTATCAAGAGAACGCCGATGAGCAGCTCGATGACGAGCAGGGTCGAGGTGCCGGCGACCCAGAACAGCAGCAGGTCGAAGGGTAGGATGATGGCGACCCACACGGGAAGCGATTTTCCGCTGAGGCGCCACTCGAACCACGCCTGCGCGCGCGCCGCGGAAGGAAAATCCCTGCGCAGTCTCGAGACGCCCGCGATGCGCGCGAACCACGTGAACGCGCCGCTCCAATCGGGTACGTCTCCGCGACGTGCGCGCGCGACGGCGTAACGCGCGACAAGATACGCAAGCGGAATCTGCGGCAGCAGGAACGCGATCATGAGCGACTCGGACGCCCGGAAGTGGATCGCAAGAATCACGATGATGTCGATCGCCGTGAGCCAGAGAATCACGGCGATCACGCGCACCCCGGACAATCCGTACGGCATCCAGGTGAGCGCCTGCGCCCATGCGAGCAGCACTACGGCCAGAAAGCCAGGCCAGACGACCGGCACTACGATGGACGAGGGCCAGAGCGCGAGCAGACGCGTGGCAGTCCAGAGGATCACCGACGCTACGGCACCGAAAAACATTGGCCACCATGCGAGTGCGGCGCTGCTGACCGGGCGAGTGAACATCCGCGCCGGATACATCGATTGGCGCGCGGTGATGTCCCCGTCGAGCCCGAAGGTGAAGACCGCGATGAAATACGTGAAATACGACGAAACCGGCAGCACGAAGACGAAGGCGAAGGTCTCGGCGGAATCGAAATCGATGGGGAAATCGTGCGCGAGAATCACGAGCTTGATCGCGGCGAGGACGATCAGATAGACGACGATGGCGATGAGGCCCCAGCGATGCCGTTGTCGGAATTCCCAGGCGAATGCCGCGACGGGCGAGTGCACGGTTTACACCTCGGCAGCCGCGGCGGACGTTCCGACACGAGCAACAAAGATCTCATCGAGCGAAAGAACGCGCCCATCGACGCGGTGCATTTCACGTATCGTCTCGAGCGCAGCGCTCAACAAAATCTTGCCACGGTTGATCATCGTGACGTGATCAGCGACCTGCTCTACTTCTCCCAACAAGTGCGACGAGAAGAGCACCGTGCGGCCTTCATCGGCGATTGTGCGAATGACCGCGCCGAGGATGTCGCGGCGAACGATGGGATCGAGGCCGGACGACGGTTCATCCAGAACCAACAACTCTGGTCGGTGTGCCAGCGCGATCAAGAGTCCCGCCCGCGCTTTCTGTCCCTTCGACAAAGTCTTGATCTTTGCGTCGGGGTCCAGTGCGAATGACTGCCGCAGCCCCTCGGCGTAGACATCGTCCCAGGCGGGATAGAACGCGCGGGAATAGCGAATGAGCTCGTCGACACGCATCCAGCCGGGAAGGTCGTTCTCCTCCGACAGATAGCCGATGCGCGACAGGACGGCGACAGGATCAGCGACGGGATCGAGGCCAAAGACACGCACCGAGCCGCTTTGCGCGCGCAGCAGGCCCAGGATGTGTTTGATGAGCGTCGTCTTGCCCGCTCCGTTCGCGCCGACGAGGCCGTACACGGCCCCGCGCGGCATGGCCACGCTCACTGAATCCAGCGCCGTGTTGTCACCGAAGCGTCGCGTCAGCCCCGAGACGTCGATGACCGGCTCACTCATTCGCGAGCCGTTGTGTTACGCCAGCGAAGCCATGTCGATCACAAACCGGTAGCGCACGTCGCTCTTCAGCATCCGTTCATAGGCAGTGTTGATTGACGCGATGTCGATCACTTCGACATCCGAAGTGATGCCACGCTTGGCGCAGTAGTCCAGCATCTCCTGCGTTTCGGGAACGCCGCCGATGCCTGATGCTGCCAGACTTCGTCTGCCGCCCATCAAAGTGAATATCTGCACTTCGGCCGGGGTCGGCGGAGCGCCCACGCACATCATCACGCCGTCAGTTGCGAGCATGGCGATGTACTGGTTGTAATCGTGCTTCGCCGAGACGGTGTCGATGATGAAGTCGAAATATCCGGCGAGCTTCTTGACCTGCGCGGGATCGCTGGTGAGCGCGAACTTCTGCGCCCCGAGGCGGCGCGCATCTTTTTCCTTGTCGGGCGAGGTGCTGAGCATCGTCACCTCCGCGCCAAACGAAGCGCCGAACTTCACCGCCATGTGGCCGAGTCCACCGAGTCCGACCACGCCGAGCTTGTGGCCTTTGCCGACTTTCCAGTGGCGGAGCGGCGAGTAGGTTGTAACTCCGGCGCACAGGAGCGGCGCCACTCCGGAAAGTGGCAGCTTGTCCGAGATGCGGAATACGAAGTCCTGGTGCGTGACAATCTGCTTCGAGTATCCGCCCTGTGTGATCTCGCCAGTGATTCTGTCGCGGGCGCTGTACGTACCGACCATGCCCCCGTCAGTGCAATACTGTTGGAGACCCTTGCGGCAGTTGGGGCAGTGTCCGCACGAGCCAACCATGACTCCGACGCCGGCGAGATCACCGACCTTGAAATTCCTGACCTTGTTTCCGACGGCGGTGACGCGACCGACGATTTCGTGGCCGGGAACGACGGGATAGATCGTCTGCCTCCACTCGTTGCGCGCCATGTGGACGTCGGAGTGGCACACTCCGCAGTAGAGAATCTCGAGCTGCACATCTTCCGCGAGCGGTGCACGGCGCTGGATCTGGAGTGGAGCGAGAGACGTGTCGGGCGACTGTGCCCCATAAGCCGGCGTCGCCCGCTTTTGTGTTGGCGCCTCGCTGCGCGGACGGGGCGTCGCCTTGTCAGTCGCTTTCTTGGCGCCGGCTGGTCGGGATGGTTTCTTCTGCGTTTTCATTGGAGCGACTCCTTCTGAATTGCTATCGGACGATAATCTAGCGTCTGTCAACGCCGTGAAGCCGGCTTGAAGCCGAGCGCGCCGTTTAGCCACCGGACGAGTGGCAGGAGCGCTTCGTACTCTCGCGCCAGAAGCGAAACCAACGATGCACTGGTCACCTGCGCATCGGTTAGTGAGCGACCGCTGGTGAACGACTGGAATCGCAGCCACTTCGCGGCCGGATGATCCTCGGCGTACCCACGCGGCATCCGTTTCAGCGCGGTCTCGTCGTTGAATGCGCCGAACCGACGCGGAATCGAGCGGGCCATGCGATCGAATCCTTTCGGATCGTCGGCGATGGCTTCGCGCAGTCTCTTCAGCTGCGTTCGCGCCGGCTTCCAGATGCCTGCGCCGAGTCCCGACCCGCCCGGATGAAGGTAGAAGTAATAGCCGGCGCTTCCCGCATCCGCCTCGACGCCGACGGCGCGTGCCGCATTGAGATGGTGGAACCAGCAAGCCGCGGAAGTCTTGTACGGCGACTTGTCCTTCGAGAAGCGAATGTCGCGGTTGATGCGGAACATCGATCGCTTGGGGTCTCCGCCGATCTCCGGCGCGAATTGCGCAAAGCGCGTGTCGAGATCCTCGATCAGCTCGCGCATCGGACCGCGTACTTCGGATTCGTACTCGTCGCGGTGCGCCTCGAACCACACCTTCTCGTTGTGCCGGGCGAGCCCACGAAAGAATCCGAGTGCGCGTTTGGTGAATGGCATGGCTGAGAAGATATGCGTGTTGTTTCCTGCGTCGGCAACTAATGCTACGTTTCGCCGGTGGCCTACACTCACGTCCTGATTGCCGGGGCCGGCCCCACCGGACTCGTGCTCGCGCTCTGGCTGACGCGACTCGGCGTCAAGGTGCGAATCATCGACAAGGTTTCGGAGCCGGGCACCACTTCCCGCGCGCTCGCGGTTCAGGCGCGGACGCTCGAGCTCTATCACCAAATCGGGTTGGACGACGCCACGATCGCGGGCGGAGTCAAGATCCAGAATATCAATCTGTGGGTGAAGGGGCGCCGAGCGGCGACCGTACCGCTCACGGGCGCCGGAGAGAATCTGACGCCGTACTCATTCGCGCTCGCATTCCCGCAGGACGCCCACGAGCGGCTGCTGATCGAGCGGCTTGGCACGCTCGGCGTGCGGGTGGAGCGCCGCACGGAGTTGCTGCGGTTTACGCAGCACGATCGCGGAGTGACGGCAACGTTGCGGCGACCGGACGGCGCGGAGGAGACGTGCGAAGCCGAGTACCTCGCGGGATGCGATGGCGCGTCGTCAGTGGTTCGCGCGCAGCTTGGCATCGGGTTTCCGGGTGGAACGTACACTGGCCTGTTCTACGTCGCCGATGTCGCGGGAACGGGTGCACCGAGAAACAAGGATCTGCACGCAGATATCGAGGACGCCGACTTCATCCTCCTCTTCCCTCTCGAGGGTGATCGCCACTGGCGTCTGGTGGGAACAGTGCACGATTTGCCCGCTGGCGAGCACGGCGCACTCACCTTCGACGACGTGAAAGGCAAAGCGATGGAGCACCTTCGCCTCAACGTTGAGAAGGTGAATTGGTTCTCGACCTATCGCGTTCACCATCGCGTGGCGCTCCGGTTCCGCGACCGGCGCGCGTTCCTCCTCGGCGACGCCGCCCACATTCACAGTCCGGTCGGTGGCCAGGGGATGAACACAGGAATTGGCGACGCCGTCAATCTGGCGTGGAAGCTGGCGCAGACATTGAAGGGAGCTTCGTCAGAAAAGATCCTCGACACCTACGAGCCCGAGCGAATCGCTTTCGCCCGTCGATTGGTCGCGACGACGGATCGCGGATTCGTCCTGGTCACCAGTCGTAGCGCTCTGGCGAGGCTGATACGAACGCGAATCGTTCCGTTGGTATTGCCACTGCTTTTCCGCCTGCGGGCGTTCCGCGAGCTGCTGTTCAGGACCGTGTCTCAGACGCAGGTCAACTATCGCCGCAGCGCGCTGAGCGAAGGCGCGGCGGGAAAGGTTCGCGGCGGAGACCGACTGCCGTGGGTCCCGATCGACTCGGGTAAGGACAATTTCGAGCCGCTCACGGCGATCCAGTGGCAGGTGCATGTCTACGGGGAAGCGCAACCCGCGTTGAAGGATGCGTGCGCGGAGCTACGAATACCTCTCCACGTATTCGCCTGGATAACGCGGATGCGGCGCGCCGGGTTGCAGAAGGATGCGTTGTATCTCGTGCGACCGGACGGTTACGTCGGGCTCGCTGATGCGGATGCCAACGCCGAAGGACTGCGTCGGTATTTTGCCGCGCATCAACTCACATCCTGACTCACGATGCAGCCATCGCTGCCACCGCGAACTGTGCGGCGCGCCGGACTGATTATCTGGCTACCACGATTGTCCGCTTCGCGTCGGTAAAGACAGTGTACTCCGTTCCAGACGGGATCGAGGCCGAGAGTCCCTTTTTTGTCGCGCCGATTCCGAGCGTGAGGACACCAAGAGCGGCTGCTTGACCCTGACGGTTCTTTCCCACGACTCGCTCGGTGCCGCGAAGGGGGATGTACGTGCCATCTACGGCTCGTACGGAGGTGACCGAGATCGTCAGAGCACCGGGTCTTCCACCTGATTTTCGGCGAGTGGCCTGCGCCACGGTGCCTCGGACTGGCGTTCCCTGAGAGATCAGGACGTGGCCGAATTCCGAGTAGTCAGACGTCAGATGAAAGGAGATCCGCTGCCCCGAGTTGACCGACGCGCTCGAAAGATCCTGATCGATTGCTACGGTGAGAGGCGTGCCGGCGGGTATTACGACGGGCATTCGCGTGGCCGAGTTCGCGGCCCTAGCTGCACGCGCGTTAGCTCGCGTCGATTGAGCCATGAGCGGAACAGCCGGTAGAGCCAACGCCAGCAGCGTAATGAGGCGATAGGAATACTTCATACTGCTCCTTGAAAGTTGGGGCCGCGGGATCGCGGTCTACCGACCGGACATCAAGGAGAGTGCCCTCGGCGAGATTAGTCTATTTCTGCCGATGACAGCCAGCTTACATACGGCTCTCAGCCCCCGGCAGGACGCGGCCGCGGCAGTGCGGTCGGCGGCAGGATGTTGTTCAGACGCATGTAGTTCGCGAGCTGGCTGTAGTGATCCGCCAGGTCAAGCGCATGGCCGAGCACCATGCCCGAGCGCGCGACAGTGCGCGAGTTTCCGCCAAAGCTTATCGTCACTGGCTCGGCGAGCTTTGCGTCATCGACCTGATTGATTGCCTGATCGCAGAACTCGAACGACCCTCTGAGGCTCGTCATCAACTGCGCCTTTGGCCACGTCGCCTTGACGGAATCTGCGGTGGCGGTGTCCGGCGCCGGCCGGGTCCCTTTCATCGCACCAAAGTTGTTGCAGAAGAAATAATTGTCGTTGGCGATGTGCTGCGCGATGAAGCCGAGGGTTTGCTGCGCGGGTGTCGGCTTGTAGCTGAACTTCGACTCGGGTATCGAATCGAATGCCTGCAGAATGTTGCGGTGCTGCGCCGCGAGCCTGGTCTTGAATGACGCGGTGATCGGATTGGCGGGCAGTGTAGCGGGCGGCTGCTGGGCGGCGAGGCTGATTGGCGCGGCGAGCGCGACGATGAGGAAACGAGAGACTTTCATTTTGTACCTCGTATGGGCAGGGCGAAGGTCTTTTATAGTGCTCCGTGGTTCCGGTTTTCGCAATCAAGGAGGGCTGGTCATTCGCCACTTCGACATATCCACGCCTTTCACCAGCAGCCACACCGGCAAGACGAATTCCCCCGCTCCGGCCGCGAGAAGCAGCGGCCAAATCGCCGTCGCCAGTGGTGACCATAAGAAGGTCAGCCCTCCGATGCCACCAGCGATCCACCACCAGCCAATCCACCTGGGCAGAAACTTCGACCGGAGAATGAGAAAACCGGTGACGAGCTCGAAGCAGGCAAAAAGCACGAAGGCGATGTAAAAGACGCTCCTGTACAGAATCGCACTGAGCAGCGCGGCTGCCTGCAGCTGGTGCGCGCCGAACGCGGTGGCCAATTGAGGATTCGCGAGGACGACCGTTGGAGCGAGGCGCAGCAGCTCGCCCATGATTTGTATCGTGCAGCCGACAAGACTGAAGAACGCGGCAAGTAATGGGAGCGTCGTATTCACCGGCCTGAATAATCCAAACAACAGTGCGGTGAGAGCGATGTAGATCAGGTTCGCGACGAGATCGACGGCGAATCCCGCCCGCCACAAGCTCGCGTGGGTGAGAATGTTGTTAGCCGTCGCCGCGGCATCGGTCGGAACCAGAATCCCCCTCGTGAGAAGCGTGCCGAGGATCCCGGTCGCGAAGTAGATCACCCAGACCCAACCGATTGTGCGTGGCGATGGCGGCGACGAGGCGTCGATCGCGAAGGTGTTGGCGTTTGTCATGGCGACGACAATTATAAGCAGATTAGTGAGGCGCCAGCCATCTGCACTACATTCTAAATATTAGTTTCAAGGGATGAGGATGAGTGACCCGCGATATCCAAACGAAAGCAAGGCGTACCGGGACGCGCGTGATTCGCTGCTCAAAGACGAGCAGGAGCTTGTCGACAAAGTGAAGTCCGTGGCAGAAAAACGCCGCAAGCTTCCTCTTGGCGGGCAGTTGAAGGAGGACTACGTCTTCCAATGGGCCAACGATGGGAAGCTCGGGAAGAGTGTGAAGTTCTCGGAGCTGTTCGGCGACAAAAACACACTCCTGCTCTACTCATTCATGTTCGGTCCGAACTGGGACAACCCCTGCCTGTCCTGCACCTCTCTGGTCGATGGGTTCGATCGCAGCTGGTATCAGGTCAGCCGCGACGCCGCTTTTGTCGCGATCGCCAAAGCTCCGGCAGAGCGAATAAATGCGTGGGCAAAACAACGGGGATGGTCTCAGATGCCGCTGGTTTCTGGATTCAGCTCGCCTTTCCAGTCCGATTACAAATGTCAGGGCGATTCCGATGACATGCAATTGCCGGTGATGCATGTATTCAGGAAACAGAACGGAAAGATTTTTCATTTCTGGGCCACTGAGCTGCCGTCGAATCACGTCGACACGGTGTGGCCGTACTGGAATCTCATGGACTTTGCGCCAGAGGGCCGGCCAGACATTCCGGTTCCGCCGCAGAATTTCAGGTCCGAATTCCTCGAAAAACACTATCTTAGCAAGAAGTAGCATGGAAGACCTCACCACCGGACCGCTCACCAGGCATCTGTTGAAGACCACGAGCTTCATGCTCGTGACGATGATCTTCCAGACGCTGTATTTCCTGATCGACCTCTATTGGGTCGGCAGACTCGGCACGCACGCGGTCGCAGCCGTTGCAATAGCAGGCAACTTCACCTTTATCGTGCTCGCGCTGACGCAGATGCTCGGCGTCGGCACGACGACCGTCGTGTCGCACGCGATCGGAAGAAAGGACAAGGGCGATGCGCAGCTGATGTTCAATCAGGCGCAGGTGCTGGCGATCGTGACAGGAATTGCTTTTCTGCTTGTGGGAATGCTGGTGCGACTTCCGTACACTCGAGCGATGAGCGCCGATGCCGAGACGGCCGCGCTCGCGGCTCAGTATCTTCTCTGGTTCATTCCGGCGATGGCACTGCAGTTCCTGATGGTCACGGCGGGCGCCGCTCTGCGCGCAATCGGCAACTTCAAGGCGGGCATGGTCGTCTCCACCGGCTCCGTTCTCGTCAACATGGTGCTGGCGCCGTTTCTCATTTTCGGTTGGGTAACGGGCCACGCGTTTGGCGTTGCCGGCGCGGCGATGTCGTCTCTCGTCGCCATCGTGGTCGCCATCATATGGTTCGCCGCTTACTTCCTGCCAAAGGGCTCATACCTTCGTTTCGTGCGCGCCGATTTGAAACCACGATTTGCGCTCTGGCGGAAGATGCTGGTGATCGGACTGCCTGCAGGTTTCGAGTTCGCAATGATGGGTGTGTACCTCGTAGTCGTCTACGCGATCGCGCGGCCGTTTGGCGCGGCGGCGCAAGCAGGCTTTGGAATCGGACAGCGGGTAATTCAGGCCTTGTTCATGCCCGCTGTCGCGCTCGGTTTTTCAGTTGCTCCGGTCGCTGGACAGAATTTCGGCGCCCGCAGTCGCGAACGAGTCATAGACACGTTTCGCAAAGCAGCGTACCTGGTCTCGGCAGTCATGGTACTGCTGGTGATCGTGTGTCTCATCGCGCCCCACGCGCTGATCGGTGTGTTCTCTAAGGATCCTGCCGTGCTGGCCGTTGGTACCGAATATCTCCGCATCGTGTCGTGGAACTTCGTTGCATCGGGTTTGATCTTCGTTGCGTCGAGCATGTTCCAGGCGATGGGAAACACGGTTCCATCGTTGGTGGCTTCCGGCGTCCGCATTCTGCTCGTCGCGGTGCCGGCCATCGTGCTTTCGCGCACGGCGGGGTTTCAGCTAAACTGGATATGGTATTTATCGGTTGGCGCGGTGTTCATTCAGCTTGCGCTCAGCATGTTGCTGCTGCGCCGCGAATTCAGTCGACGATTGACGTTCCCTTCCCAACCCAAATTGGACGACAACACTGCGGTCGCGTCAGCGATGGTCGCGGCGGAGTGATCGCGATCCGTGGAGGTTCTACGGCAGTAGTGCTCTGGAGGAGCGCATGAGCTGCTGTTCGTGCGAGGGTTATCAGTCTCAGTTTGGTGAAAGACACGCGGCCAAGGATCTGCGGCGCTATAGAAGGAAGGGGCCGGATAAAACGACTCGTTTGCTGCTCGATCAACTGAGAGCGGTCGGCGTGCGCGGTAGATCGCTACTGGACATCGGCGGTGGCATCGGAGTCGTCCATCACGAGCTGCTCGGCGCCGGTGCGGACTCCGTCGTCCATGTCGACGCGACAGCGGCGAATATCGATGCTGCGAAAGAGGAAGCCGAACGGGGAGGTCGCAGCGGACGGGTGAGATTTGTGCTGGGCGATTTCGTGGCGCTCGCGGCCGAGATACCGGAAGCGGACGTCGTCACATTGGACCGAGTCATCTGTTGCTACCCTGAAATGGAGGAGTTGGTCTCGAGGTCCGCCGCGCGAGCGCGACGACTTTGGGGCGCCGTGTTTCCGCGCGAGCGAATCCTGTTCAAGGCGATGGTTCAGCTTGGCAACGGAATGCGCCGCCTGACGAGGAACGACTTTCGAACATACATCCATCCGGTTGGCGGGATTGATGCTGTGTTACGACGAGAGGGCCTCACCCTTCGTAGCGTACGCGACACATACGGCTGGCGCGCAGCCGTGTACTCGCGTTAGACTCAGGGGTCTTAACAGCCGCCGCGGGACGA
>Ga0193699_10000757_pt1 | contig 13185 bp, 11 predicted proteins | sample L3c2metaG_FD_160095 | JGI IMG/M metagenome (GOLD analysis project Ga0193699, IMG submission 160095) | Soil microbial communities from a riparian zone of the East river system, Colorado, United States - L3c2 | ecosystem: Environmental > Terrestrial > Soil > Riparian zone | place: USA: East... | reverse complement strand
CACGACGCCGGCCTTCTCGCATACCCGCGCGATGGCGAGCCCCTCCGCCACGGTATTGGCAATCGGCTTGTCGAGAAACACGTGCTTGCCGGCGGATGCCGCCTGCTCGGTGGTCTCGAGATGAATGTTGTTGGGCGTGGTGTTGATGATCGCTTCGATCGAGGGATCCTTCAGGATCGCGTCATAGCTCTCGGCCTGCGCGCAGCCGTATTTCGCCGCGAAGGCGGCGCGCTTGTCCGGCGAACGCGTAAAGCAGGTCGCGATATCGAACAAATTCGAACGCTTGCAGGCGTCGGCCAGAACGTCCGACCACCAGCCAATACCCAGAACGGCAACACGCAACGGCTTCATGGTTTTATTCTTCCTTTAACGAGCGACCGCCGCGATGCAGGCACATCGCGGCGGTGCGTCGTCGAGAGTAGTTACTTCGCTTCAGAGGCCGTCGCGGCCGCCGCTTCCTTCAGGATCGGCGCCCAGCGCGGAATGTCGGCGGCAACCGTCTTGCGCAGGAAATCCGATCCCCGTTCCGCCTTCGGCGGCACGGTGCCGCCGAGCTTGCCGAGCCTTTCCTTGGTCACAGGCTCGTCGAGCGCCTTGTCCAGCGCGTCGGCGAGCTTGGCGACAACCTCCTTCGGCGTGCCCTTCGGGGCGTAGACCGCGCTCCAGATGTTGAGCTGGAAGTCGGCCGCGCCGGCTTCCTTGGCGGTCGGGACGTCGGGGATCGCCGCAAGACGATCCGGACCGGCGACTACGATGCCCCGCACCTTATCGCCCTGGATGGCCGAGACCATGACGACCGCCTGTTCGCACAGATAGTCGACATGCCCACCCATCAAGTCGTTCATGCCGGGCCCCATGCCGCGATAGGCGACCTGGGTCGGCTTGAGATCGAACATCTGGTTGAACAGCAGGCACGCCATATGCGACGTGCCGCCGACGCCGCCATGCGCCTGCTTCACGTCGGCGCCTTTCGGCTTGGCCCAGGCGACGAATTCCTTGACGGTTTTTGCCGGAATATCGGTCTTGATCGAAATCGCCGCCGGAGCATTGGCCGACATGCCGATCGGCTCGAAGTCCTTGTTCGAATCATATTTCAGGTTCGGATAGAACGACGGCGCGGCAATGATGGTGCCCATGCTCGCCGCGAAGATCGTATAACCGTCCGGCCTGGATTCCGCCGCGCGCGTTGCGCCGATCGTGCCGCCGGCGCCGCCGACGTTCTCGATCACGACAGTATGGCCGAGATGGCGGCTCATGCCGTCCGCCGCGATGCGCGCAACGATATCGCTCGGCCCGCCGGCCGGGAACGGCACGATCATTGTGATATTCTTTGTCGGAAAGTCTTGCGCCTGAATCGGCGCGATGCCGCCCAGCATCAAGGGCGCAACCAAAGCCGCGCCGAATAGAACAACCTTCTTCATCGTTTCCTCCCTTTGTGTGTTGTTGTGCGTTTTTATAGAACCAGTTCGCCGCCCACTGTGCCGCTCTGCGTCAGCTTGGTGAACAGCGCGTCGTCATGCGTGACCAGCAGGGTCACGTTCGTTTCGTTGCGCAGTACGTTGTTGAGCCAGCGCAGCTGGCCGATCACCGCCGGCACATCTTCCTTGACCCAGGGCGCTGCCTTGCCCTTGATCTGTGCGATATTCTCCAGCACCCAGCCGACGTCGACGCTGTGCAGAATCTCGCGGCCAGACTGCAGCGCGATGTAGACCATCTGGTGGTCGGCGCTATGACCAGCAGCCTTGATCAGCACGATGCCCGGCGCCACCGGGTAATAGTCGCCATAGTTGAGGATATTAAAGCGATTCACCTGCTCCGCCGTCATCACCAGATGCGGCTTGTGCGGCGTGTTCAACAGGCATTGCGCGGTGGCCACGCCGACAAAAGTCTTGGCGGCGAGTTCGTCGAAATTCGCGGCCCGCGTGACGCCGGCAACGTGATCGGCATGGAAGTGCGTCAGCACGATCATACGCGCGGCGTTCAGCGCCTTTTGCAGCTTGGCGAATTCAGCCGGAAAATACGGCTCGCGCTTGTCCGGTGTCGAAAACGAATCGTGGGTCTCCTGGTCGAGCCCGGAGTCGATCATCACCGTGCAGTCGGGATAGACCACCTGAAACGCCGAGCGTGGCATGGTGATGGGCGTATCATCGCCGCCCTGGATGACGAATTTGTTGGGGCGGACGCTGGCCGCAACGCGGATGCCGTTCACCGCCAGCGGCAGTGGCCCCGGCAGCAGGCGGGCGAGTTGACGGATACGCGATAGCTCCGCCGTGAACGGAACCTCGTTTGCGTCTGCCTCCATCGCCATCGCACTCATACGCGCCTCGTTTACTCGGCTGCTTCGCGTTCGTTGGCGCGGATCGCCATCAGCACTTTTTCCGGCGTCGCCGGCAGATCGAAAATGCGCACGCCGACGGCGTCATAGATCGCGTTCATCACCGCCGGAATGGTCGGCACCATGGCCGGTTCGCCGATGCCCTTGACGCCCAGGGGGCCGATCGGATCGGGATCCTCGATGATGATCGAATTGACGCGCGGCACGTCGAGCGAAGTCGGCAGGATGTATTTGGCAAAACCCGAGGTGGACGTGTGGCCATCCTTGAGTTCGTAGTCTTCCATCAGCGCCTGGCCGAGTGCCTGCACGATGCCGCCCTCGATCTGACCTTCGACGCCCTGCGGATTGACGGCGCGGCCGACATCGTGCGCGGCCCAGATGCCGAGCACCTGCACTTCGCCGGTGACCGTATCGACCTCAACTTCGGCGACCTGGCAGCCGAACACATAGGCCTGCCACGGCCGCCCCGAGCCATCGACCGGATCGAGGCCCGTCGTATCGGTGCCGAACGTCGCGGAGCCGACCGGCACGACGCCGCGGCCTTTGGCGGTATGCACGGCCTCGCCCATGCTGATGCGGTGATTGGTGTTCTCGGCCCAGATTTCGCCATTGCCGGTCTTGATCACGTCAACTTCGACGTCCCAGACGTCGGACATCACTTCGACCAGCCGCTTGCGCGCTTCGCGCGAGGCCAACGCAACCACGTTGCCGATCATGTAAGTCTGGCGGCTGGCGCCGGCGTGCGCGGCTTCCGGCGACCGGCCGGTGTCGTTGTCGCCGATCACCACGTGCTCAGGCTTCACGCCCATCTCGTGCGCCGCGATCTGCGCCAGCACGGTGAGAATGCCCTCGCCGATTTCGGTGACGCCGGTGATGATCTTGGCAGAGCCGCCGTCGTCGATCTCAGCCCAGGCGCCGGCGCGGTCCACCGCCGCCGTGCGCGCGATGCCGTACCAGCAGGCCGCCATGCCTCGTCCACGCTTGCGGGCCATTATTCTCCTCCTTTCCTTCTCCCCGCGCGCGGGGAGAAGGTGGTGAGCGGCGAAGCCGCGAGCCGGATGAGGGGCAGTTGCTGCCCCCTCACCCGGTCCTCGCTTTGCTCGGACCACCCTCTCCCCGTAAACGGGGAGAGGGAAGAAAGCGTGTTGCGCCCCGTCATTCTGCCGCCTCTTGCTTGCCGTCGGCGGCGAAACGCGCGCCGAGCGAGACGGCGGGACGGACATCGTCACGCGCCAGATCGCCGCGCGTTTGCCCGCGCACATTCGGCACGCCGGCCTCCCAGCCGGACGCCTTCTCCGCAGCGTCGAGTGCGCGGCTCAAACTGACGGTGCCCAGCTTGGCCTTGGTATGGGTCGTCGCGCCGTCCTGCATCGCGTTGATGCGGCGGATATGGAACGGATCGAGCCCCAGCCGCTCGGCGCAGATGTCGAGGTGGCTTTCGGTCGCGAACGCCGTCTGCAGCGCGCCGAAGGAGCGGAAAGCGCCAGACGGCGTGTTGTTGGTGTAGATGCCGTAGGTGTCGACTTTCACGTTCGGAATGACGTAAGGCCCGGCCGCCAGGATCGCCGCCTTGCGCATGACGCCTTCGGTCGACAGTCCATAGGCGCCGCCGTCACAAACCATGCGCATGTCGAGCGCGCGGATACGTCCGTCGCGCATCAGGCCCATGCGCAACGTGGTGCGCGAGGGGTGGCGCTTCGCCGTCGAGATGATCGATTCCTCTCGGGTGAACACCAGGCGCACCGGGCGCTGCGTCTTCATCGCCAGCAGCGCCAGCATGCCCTGGTAGATCATGTCCTCTTTGCCGCCGAAGCCGCCGCCGACCGGGCTCATGATGAAGCGGACTTTACTGATCGGCTTGGCGATGATGCGCGCCAGCATGTGGCGATGATGGGTGATGTTCTGGCTGGGCGAGATCACGACCACGACGCCGTCGTGATCGACGTAGGAAAGCCCGGCTTCCGGTTCGAGATAGGCGTGCTCGATGGCTTGCGTCGAATAGCTTTCCTCGACGACGAGCTCGGATTCGGCAAAGCCCTTGGTTACGTCGCCGACGCGGATCGGGATGTGCTTGGTCACGTTATCGGGCGCGTAATCATGCACCACCGGCGCGCCTTCGCGCATCGCCTCATCGGGGTCGAACACCGGCGTCAGGGCTACGTAGACGATCTTGATCGCCGCCAGCGCGCGCTTGGCGGTGAGCACATCGTCGGCCGCGACCGCGGCAATCGCCTCGCCGACATAGCGCACCTTGCCGCGCGCCATGATGGGCTGGTCGTGCACGAAGACGCCGAAGCCGTCCTGGCCCGGCACGTCGGCGCTGGTAATGACGCCTTCGACGCCATCCATGGCTTCCGCCGCTGACGTATCAATTGAGACAATACGGGCATGGGCGTGCGGCGAGCGCAGCACCTGCACATGCAACATGCCGGGCATCGTCATGTCGCCGGCATATTTGAGCCGGCCCGACACCTTGCTGGGCGCATCGATGCGCCGCACGTTCTTGCCGATGACCTCGCCGTCCGCCGTTTCCGTCTCCAGCAGCGCGGTCGCCGGCAGGCGGCCATTCTGCACGTCGCGCGCCAGTTCGACCGCGTCGAAGATCTTCTGATAGCCGGTGCAACGGCAGATATTGCCGCCGAGCCGTTCCTTGATCTCTTCGCGGTCGGCGAAGGGATTGATGCGCAGCGCCGCGGTCGCCGCCATCACCATGCCGGGGATGCAGTAGCCGCATTGGCTGGCGCCGGCCTTGTGGAAGGCCTTCTGCAGCACGCTCAGCTCGCCGGTCTTGGCCAGCGACTCGATGGTGTCGATCTGCGTGCCTTGCGCCTTCGCCACCGGCATCAGGCACGACTTCATCAGCACGCCGTCGACGAACACCGAACAGGTGCCGCATTCGCCGGCGCCGCAGCCTTCTTTGTTGCCGGTGAGGTTGAGATCGTCGCGGATGAAATCGAGCAGCCGCTGATGCGGCTTGGCAGCGCGCGACACCTTGCGGCCGTTGACGGTGGCGTTGAACTGGAGATCAGACATAGGCGGCCTCCAGTTCGCGCGACAGCACGGCAGGATCGGCGCCGGCACGTTTCGCGGCAGTGATCAGACCGCGCATCATGAAGCCGCGCAGGATGTCGCGGCGGTATTCGCGGCGGGTGCGCGATTGCACCAGATCGAGCGGCATGTCGGCGGCCTGCTCGAGCAATTCCTGGCTGAGCTTCTTGCCGCGCAGGAAGGCTTCGACATCGCGCAGCCGGGTCGGCATCGGACAAACCCCGGCGAGACCGATGCGCACGTCTTCGATCACGCGGCCGTCGGCATCGAGACGTACCGAAAACGCCAGGCAGGCGAGCGAGATCACCAGGGAGCGGCGATGGCCCACCTTTTCGAAGCTGCCGCCGTAGCCCGGCAGCGCGTCGCATTCGATCGCGGTCAGCAACTCGCCCTCGGCGAGCTGCGTCTTGCCCGGCCCGGTGATGAAGTCATGCAACGGCATCGACCGTTTGCCGGAAGCGGAAACGAGTTCGACGCTGGCCTCATGGGCGGCGAGGCACGGCGTCACGTCCGCGGCGGGCGAGGCATTGACGATATTGCCGCCGACGGTCGCCTGCGCGCGGATTTGGTCGTCGGCGAACCAGACCGCGCAGCGCGGCAGCGCCGGCAGCGCGCGGGCCAGCGCGACGTCGTCGAGAAAGCGCTGGATCGGCGTCGCGGCACCGAGCCGCACGCGGCGCTCATCGACACGCAGTTCGTTCAATTCCGGAATTTTCGAGACATCGATCAGCACCGGAATATTGACGTCGCCGGCGCGGCCCTCGCGCGCCCACGGCAGCGTGTCGGTAGCACCCGCGACGACGCGATAGCGGCCGCGATGCTGCGCCATCGCCGCAAAGGCGTCGGCCAGCGAAGTCGGCGTCAGATATTCGTCGCAGGTGAGCATGTCTCTCCTCTTCATCCCTCCCCGTCTTCGGGGAGGGTCCGGCGCGAAGCGCCGGGGGTGGGGTCATCGCGATGCCGCGTGCAAATCCCCCACCCGGCTCGCTTCGCTCGCCACCCTCCCCCTTCGGGGGAGGGATAAGAAAGAACTACTCCGCCGCCTGCTTTGCGGCGGTGTCCATCTTGGCCTTCACCACAACCTTGATGGCGTCGTCGACGCGATCCTTGGCGTAGCGGATCGCCGTCGGCAGGTCGGCCAGCGGGAAGGTGTGGGTGTGAATGAGCGTGGCGTCGAAACGCTTCTGACGCATGAAGGCTTCGGCGCGATGCGTGGCGCTCTTGCCCTCGCCGCGGATGCCGTAAAGATAGATGTTGTTGCGCACGATATGCGCGACATCGACCGGCACTTCCTCATGCGCAAACGCCGCAAGGCAGACTTTGCCGCCGCGGTTGACCATGCGCACCGCGTCGTTGACCGCTGAGGTCGCGGCCGAGCACTCGACGACGTAGTCGACACCCTTGCCGCCGTTGAGCTTCTTCACTTCGGCGATCACGTCGGGCGTCTTGCGGATATTGACGACATGGTCGGCGCCGAGACGCTTGCCGATGTCGAGGCGGTTGTCGCGCGTGCCGGTAAGGATCACCGGCTGAGCGCCCATGGCCTTCGCCACCGCAACCGCCATCAGCCCGATCGGGCCCGGGCCGGTGACGACCACGCTTTCGCCCGCCACCAAGCCGCCGAGTTCGGTCAGCGCATACATCGCGGTGCCGGCGGTCACGACCAGCGTGCCCTCCTCGTCCGACATCTCGTCCGAGAGCCCGACCAGCGTGTTGATGTTGTTGACCTGGTATTCGCAGAAGCCGCCGTCGGTGGTGAAGCCGTTGGCGCGATGGCCTTTGTCGACGTCGCCGTAGTTCAAACCGTAATTGTGACAGGACGTGTACATGCCCTCGCGGCAGCGCTTGCACTGGCCGCAGCCGGCATGGATCTCGACGCTGACGCGCGTGCCGATCTTGTATTCATCGACGCCGGGCCCGAGAGCCACCACCGTGCCCATGTATTCATGACCGGGCGTCCAGTTCTTGTTGAACGGCAAACCGCCTTCGATCAGCGCCGGCGGCCCGTGATAGATGTTGTCGAGATCGGTCGCGCAGATCGCCACCGCGTCGATACGCACCAGCACTTCGGCCTTTTTCGGCACCGGCGTCGGCTTTTCCCCGAAGCTCAGTTCTCCAGGATTGCCAAGCACCCATGCCTTCATGCTGTCCGGAATCGGAAATTCATTGTGGTTCGTCTTCACTCCAGCAGGCGCGTACATAGTTCCTCCAGAAAAATTGGGCTCGAAGCCGGCCAGTCTAGTTGGCGATGGCTTGCGGCTGTTCGGTCTTGGGCTGCGCGCTGGGCTCGCCGAATTCGGCGGACAGTGCACGCGTAGCGGCGCTGATTTCATCACGCATCAGCCCGATGTGTTCCTCGGTCGCACGCATCATCGGCGTCGAGGCGCTGATGGCGCCGATCACGGTGCCGGCTTGATCGCGGATCGCCGCGCCGACGCAGATCACGCCGGGCAGAAACTCCTCGCGATCGATGGCGTAGCCGTTGCGGCGCACGACCCGCAACGATTCGAGGAAGGCCGGAAAGTCGGTGATGGTCTTGTCGGTGAAGCGCTTCATGCCGTTGCCGAGAATGCGGCGGATTTCGTCTTCCGGCAGCCAGGCCATCATGGCCTTGCCGACCGACGTAGCGTGCGGCGCTTCCACTCTGCCGATCTTGCCGGTGTCGACGCGAACGGCGTGGCGCGCCTCGCGCACCGCCAGCGTCATGACGTTATCGCCCTGCAATCCGGCCAGATGCACCGTTTCGCCGGTGGCACGGTTGATCGCCTCCAGATAAGGCTGCGCGCGGCGCGGCAGGTCGACCTGCAGGCAGGCGTGCGACAAAGCGATGATGCGTGAGCCCAGCGCATAGAGCCGGCGGCCCGACACCTTGGCGGCAAAGCCGCGCTGGATCAGCGTCGCCAGCAGATGGTGGCAAGTCGAGATGTTAAGACCGGTGCGCGTCGCGAGATCGGTGAGCGTCGCCTCGCCGCCGGCCTCGGCGATGGTTTCAAGCAGGAACAGAGCGCGGTCGACCGACTGGATGCTGTGGCGGTCGCCATTGGCGTTGGTGCGCGGCGGGCGCACTTTGGTACCCGGACCGGGCAAGATTGTTGCGTTCATTGTTGTTTTCTCCCTGACCCTAGGGAATGCGGCCCAGGCCGATGAGTCAAGCCGTTTTCAGTATCTGGAATAGCATTTTCGGGATGTGAAAACGTCACACCCCCGCAGAGCCTGGATGGCTGGCCAAATCCGTCGGTTTCCTTAGGCCGCTTCGCCGCGGAACTCCGGCACCGCATCACGCAGCACGGTGTAGATGGCCGCGCGCTCATTGCCCGCCAGGCCCTTTTCCAGGGTGGTGACCCAAGTCCGGATCGATTCCAGCGTCGGCCGCGCCGGCTTGGCGGCCACGATGCCGGGAATACCGATTTCGGAGGTCTCTTCGTGGTTGGCAAACAGGATCTCGTGCAGCCGTTCGCCCGGGCGAATGCCGGTGAAAGTGATCTTGATGTCGCGGCCGGGCTCCAACCCGCTCAGGCGGATGATGCGCTCGGCCAGATCGACGATCTTCACCGGCTGGCCCATGTTGAGCACATAAACCGATACATCGTGCCGTTCCGGCGCCAAGGCGTGGCTGGCCGCGGTGACGACGAGATCGCAGGCTTCGCGAATGGTCATGAAGTAACGCACCATGTCCGGATGCGTGACGGTGACCGGACCGCCGGCTTCGATCTGCGCCTTGAACTTCGGCACCACCGAGCCGTTCGACGCCAGCACGTTGCCGAACCGCACCGAGATGAGGCGCATCGCCCGCTTGCCGTTACCGCCATGGCGGCCAAACTCCTCGTCGAGCGCCTCGCAATACATTTCCGCCAGGCGTTTGGTCGCGCCCAGTACCGACACAGGCTCGATCGCCTTGTCGGTCGAGATCATGACCATGGCGGCGCAGCCGGCCGCCGCAGCGGCATCGGCGACATTGATCGAGCCGAAGACGTTGGTCTTGATGCCCTCATCCCAATCGAGCTCGAGCAAAGGAACGTGCTTGAGCGCGGCGGCATGAAACACAATGTCGGGTTTGAACTGCGCGATCAGATTCATGATCCGCAGACGGTCGCGGATATCGGCAATGCGTCCAGAAATCTCCGCCCCGCTTTCGCTGGCCTTGAGCGCTTCGATGACGGCGTGGAGCGCTGGTTCTGAGTTCTCGATTACCAGCAGCCGCGTGGCGCCGAAGGCGATAATACGATTGCAGATTTCCGAGCCGATCGAGCCGCCGCCGCCGGTGACCACGATCGACTTGCCGGCGATGAACTCTTCGAGCCGGTGATAATCGATGCGCACGCTCGGGCGCAGCAGCAGATCCTCGACCGCCACCGGTGCAAGATGCACGGCCGTCGTGCCGGAATCGAACGTCGGCAACTGGCTCAATGCCAGGCCGAGCCGGCGCGCGCGCATCAGGATCGATTCCGGCCGCGCTTCCGGCGATAACGCCGATGGTGACAGCACCAGCCGCGTGACCCGGTTGCCGCGCGCGGCGAGATCGGCCACCACGCGTTCGAGATCGTCGATATCCCCGAGCACGGGGATGCCGCGGATCGATTGTCCGCGATCGGCCGGAGACGGCGACAGGATGCCGACCGGCCAGATATTCTTGACGGCGCCGCTCTCGATCGAGCGCAACAGCACTTCGGCGTCGGCGGCGCGCCCGAGCATCAGCGTCGGCGTAGCATCGGCGATTCTGACGCGCTGCAGCGTGCGGGCGTAATGGAAATAGCGATAAGCGACGCGAGAGCCGCCGAGAAAAAATAGCTGCAGGAACCAGTACAGCAGAATCGTGATCTTGCCGAAGAAGAACGTTCCGTAGACATTCGGGGACAGCAGCACATAGTCGAGTGCCAGCAGCGCCACCGCGAGCACCGTTGAGACGCGGAATATGTTGTACAGATCCGGAACGGACGTGAACCGCCACTTGTTGCGGTGCATGCCGAAAATGAAATAGACCACCGCCGCGAACACCAGGAAAAACGGCAGTATTATCTTCAGACCGGCCAGCTTTTCATAGAGCCGCGGGTCCTCGAACCGCATGTAAAACGTCAGAACAATCGCCGCAGCGGTGGCGACGAGATCGTGCAAGATGATCAAAATCTGGCGTGACGTCAGTTTCTGCAGCGCTCTCATGTCGCGGTCATCCCAACCGAACGCAGTCCAACGCTGATTTTGAACACTTGGATCATGCGCTAGGACACGACATTCGCGTTCTTCAGGAAACCCCAGACATCGACCACCGGCTTGCCTTTGAGGTCGGCATCTTTGTAGGCCGCATGCGGCGTGCACAGGATAAGAATGTCGCTGTTCTCGACCACATGATCGAGCGGCAGGATGGCCGGATCGGTCGTCACGAACGGATCGGTCGTGAGAACGTTGCGCGCGGTCATCTGCAATGTGCGCTTGAGCTTGTAACTCAGTGACGCCCGCGTATCGTCGATCTCCGCTTTGAACGCCATGCCCAACAGGCCGATGGTCATGCCCGAAATATCGTAGGCGCGGCGCAGATCGTCGACCAGTTGCAACACCAGACCTTCGTTCACCTGCACGGCGGCGTGACCAAGACCGAACTGATTGCGGGCGTAAGCGGCAAGTTGCATCGTGTCCTTGAACAGACAAGGACCGGCGGAGAAGCCGGGTCCCGGAAAACTCTTGGCACGCGGATAATTGTGCTTCATCGCCTTCATGATCGCCTGATAATCGGCGCCGGCGGATTTCGCGATCATGTAGAACTGATTGGTCGCGGCGAATTCAATGTAGCGATAGGCATTGTTGAACAGCTTGGCGAATTCGGCTTCGAGCGGCTTGACGACGACCATCTCAGGGACAATGCAGCGGAACAGGTCGGCGGCTTCACGCTCGGCTTCCGGAGTCGTGCCGCTGATGATCTGCGGCATCTCGCGCAACTCCTTGACACCGTAGCCCTGCACCACGCGCTCGGGGCAGAATGCGATTTTGTTCTTGCGGCCGAGCCGCGCCAGATAGTCGTGCAGCCAATCGGTGGTTCCCGGATAGACCGTCGACCGCAGAACCAGCAGTTGATCGTCGGAGAGGTGCGGCAACAAATCGTCGATGCAACGCTGCACAGGTGCCTGCACCGGGTTGAGGAATTCATCGACCGGCGTGCCGATGGTGACAATGACGGGGCCGCTGCGGCTGATCATGCCGGGCGACGAGCTGAAGATCAGCCGGTTGTCCGCCAACGCCTTGGTCAACAGCGGCGCGGCGCCATGTTCGATGAACGGCAATTTGCCAGACTTCAGCGTTGCCAGCGTCGCCTCGTTGAGGTCGTTGATGTTGACCGTCATGCCGGCCTGGGCGAAGGCGAGCACCAGTGGAATCCCGACATGTCCGGCGCCGCCGACGACGGTGATATCGGCTTGCGCCGTTCCCTTCTGGGCTGCCGGGACGGTGTTGGTCGAGGGATAATTCAAGGGGTGCCTTGCCGTAGAATGTTCGAGGCTTAACTAGCAAATTCCCGGGCCAAAAGGACAGGGAATTTGCCCCTGAATCAAAGTCTTGGGCCGGCGATTCGGCCACTTTTGCCTCTGAACCAATAAAAAAGGCCCCGGCTTTGGATGCCGGGCCCTGATGGCTTTTCTGGCGTCGCCGGACTTCAGGCCTGCAGCAGCAACTCGCGGGTCCGCTGCTGCGACAGCAACGTCTCGAAGTAGGCGATCGTGCGCGAGAGACCTTCCTTGAGCTGCGTATGCGGCTGCCAGGACAGATGCTTCTTCGCCAGGCTGATGTCCGGCTGGCGCTGGCGCGGATCGTTTTCCGGCAGCGGGCGCCGAACGATTTTGGAGCGCGAGTTGAGCATGTCGACGATCATGGTCGCCAGTTCAAGGATTGTGAATTCGTTCGGGTTGCCGATGTTGATCGGGCCGGTCACTTCGTCTTCGGTCGCCATCAGGCGCATCAAACCGTCGACAAGGTCGTCGACGTAGCAGAACGACCGCGTCTGCGAGCCGTCGCCGTAGATAGTGATGTCCTGGCCCAGCAAAGCCTGCACGATGAAGTTCGACACCACGCGCCCGTCATTCGGATTCATGCGCGGACCGTAGGTGTTGAAGATGCGCGCCACCTTGATGCGCAATTTATGCTGGCGCCAGTAGTCGAAAAACAGCGTCTCGGCGCAACGCTTGCCTTCGTCGTAGCAGGAACGTGGACCGATCGGATTGACGTGGCCCCAATAGCTTTCGGTCTGCGGATGCTGGTCGGGATCGCCATAGACTTCCGAGGTCGAAGCCTGCAGGATTTTCGCCTTCACGCGTTTGGCGAGGCCGAGCATGTTGATCGCGCCATGCACGCTGGTCTTGGTCGTCTGCACCGGATCGTGCTGATAGTGGATCGGCGACGCCGGGCAGGCGAGATTGTAGATCTGGTCGATCTCAAGATAGATCGGGAACGTCACGTCGTGACGGATCAGTTCGAAATGTTTGTGGTCCAGCAGATGCTCGATGTTGGTGCGCGCGCCGGTGAAGAAATTGTCCAGGCAGAGAACGTTGGCGCCGTCGGCCAACAAGCGCTCGCACAAATGGGACCCCAGGAATCCGGACCCGCCGGTCACGAGGATGCGCTGTTGCAGATGCATTGATTTTACCGCGGTCGGGGAAAGAGACGGCGATTCAACTAAAGGTAGTATGTTTGACGATTTCTCGCTTGTCGCGCCGAAATCTTCCTGCTTGGCCATGCCCCGGTCCCCGAAAAAGAGTTCACCAATCGGTAACCATGTTCGGTTACCAACTGGTTACCGGTTGGCATGCGCCTTCTGCATC
>Ga0193699_10000756_pt1 | contig 13194 bp, 10 predicted proteins | sample L3c2metaG_FD_160095 | JGI IMG/M metagenome (GOLD analysis project Ga0193699, IMG submission 160095) | Soil microbial communities from a riparian zone of the East river system, Colorado, United States - L3c2 | ecosystem: Environmental > Terrestrial > Soil > Riparian zone | place: USA: East... | reverse complement strand
GGGTTTCGGCCATAGTCCGGCCGCTTTGGAGCATTTAAGGCCCATCGCGACCGCGCTGGACGGCATCCCGGCGCTGGCCGTGACGGAGCCGGATTCGGTTCGCCTTCGCAACGGCAACTCCGTCCTCATCCGTGCGCCGCATTTTACGCGCCTGATGGAACAGCAGGACGGACCCACCGGAGCGGGAGCGGATTTCCAGGGTCGGACGGTCTATCTCTCTACGGCCAGAGGCGAGCCAGTAGCGCTCGCCGAAATCGCCCAAGGGGAGCTGAGGCCGTTCAGGGTTTTCAATTTCGGACCGAGCGCCTAGCGACTCGGCCATAGAGCGGGAATAGATCGATGTCGGTGACGGCAGAACGAAAAAAAGAAGTGATGACGCAATATGCGACCGGCGAAGGCGACACAGGCTCGCCCGAGGTCCAGGTTGCCGTGCTCTCGGAGCGCATCTCCAATTTGACGGAGCATTTCAAGACCCACGCGAAGGACAATCATTCGCGGCGGGGGTTGATCAAGATGGTCTCGCAGCGCCGTCGCCTGCTCGACTACGTGAAGTCCAAGGATCAGTCGCGCTATGAAGCCCTGATCCAGCGTTTGGGTTTGCGCCGCTGATTTCTCTTTTGCAGAACGGCCGGGAACGAGCCGTCCCTGGAGAGCGGACAAGAGTTCCGGCTCTCAACAAGCGGGCGCGTGGGAACGCGAGTCCGCTCACACCAGTTTTCTTGACCACATCAGCAAGGAAGGCCCGCGGCAATCCGGCGGCGGGAAAGAAGGAAAATATCTATGTTCAACGTACATCGCGAGGAGATCGATTGGGGCGGGCGCAAGCTCGTTCTTGAAACAGGAAAGGTCGCGCGCCAGGCCGATGGGGCCGTCATGGCGACCTATGGGGAAACGGTAGTTCTGGCCACGGCGGTGGGTCAGACGGAGCCCAAAGCGGGCATCGATTTCTTCCCCTTGACCGTCAATTACCAGGAAAAATTCTACGCCGCGGGCAAGATCCCAGGCGGTTATTTCAAGCGGGAGGGGCGGCCCACCGAGCGCGAGACCTTGATCTCTCGCCTCATCGACCGGCCGATCCGGCCGCTCTTTGCGCCCGGCTATCGCAACGAGACGCAAATCATCATCACAGTTCTCAGTCACGACCTCGAAAATGAGCCCGACGTCGTAGCCATGGTGGCGGCATCGGCCGCGCTGACCCTTTCGGGCATTCCCTTCATGGGACCCATCGGCGCAGCCCGCGTCGGCTTTATCGGCGGCGAATACAAGCTCAACCCGCAAATCGACGAGATGGTGAATTCCGATCTCGAGCTGGTGGTCGCGGGCACGGGCGATGCGGTGCTGATGGTCGAATCGGAGGCGAAGGAGCTCTCCGAAGAAACCATGCTCGGCGCCGTCATGTTCGGTCACCGCGAAATGCAGAAGGTGATCGATGCGATCATCCGTCTTGCCGAGAAGGCGGCCAAGGAACCGCGCGATGTGCAGACGAACGAATACGAGACCGAGTTGGCGCTTCTGGCGCGCCACGTCGAGGATGAGCTGAAAGCGGCTTATCAGATTGCCGAGAAGGGCGCCCGGCATGTTCGCATCGACGCGATCAAGAGCGAGTCGGCCGCAGCGCTTGTCGGCGAAGAACCAGGCAAGATTCCGCCCAACCTCTTCGGCAAGCTGTTCAAGGCAATGGAAAGCCGTGTGATGCGCGGCTCTGTCATCGAGACCGGCCGGCGTATCGACGGCCGCGATCTGAAAACGGTGCGTCCGATCGTCTCCGAAGTCGGCGTGCTCCCGCGCGCTCATGGCAGCGCATTGTTCACCCGCGGCGAAACCCAAGCCCTTGTCGTCGCCACGCTGGGAACCGGTGAGGACGAACAATTCATCGATTCGCTCGAAGGGACCTACAAGCAGCACTTCATGCTGCATTACAATTTCCCGCCCTATTCGGTAGGCGAGGTGGGGCGCATGATGGGCGCGGGCCGGCGCGAGATTGGCCATGGCAAGCTTGCCTGGCGCGCGATCAATCCACTGCTCCCGGATAAGACGGTGTTTCCCTATACGATCCGCCTGGTGTCGGAAATCACCGAATCCAACGGCTCATCGTCTATGGCGACGGTGTGCGGTTCCTCGCTCGCGCTGATGGATGCGGGCGTTCCCTTGAAGCGCGCTGTCGCGGGCATTGCCATGGGGCTCATCCTCGAAGGGCCGAAATTCGCGGTGCTTTCCGATATCCTCGGCGATGAAGATCACCTCGGCGACATGGATTTCAAAGTGGCGGGCACCGAACAGGGTGTCACCTCGCTGCAGATGGACATCAAGATCACCGGCATCACCGAAGAAATCATGCGGGTTGCGCTCGATCAGGCGAAGGATGGACGAATCCACATCCTGGGCGAGATGGGAAAAGCGATCAGCGGCGCGCGCTCCGAGCTCGGAGAGCATGCCCCGCGCATCGAGACCATAAAAATTCCCACCGACAAGATCCGCGAAGTCATCGGATCGGGCGGCAAGGTGATCCGCGAGATCGTCGAGAAGACCGGCGCCAAGATCGACATCCAGGACGACGGCACCATCAAGGTGGCGAGCGCCGACGGAGAATCGATCAAGGCGGCGCTGAAATGGATTAAGTCGATCGTGGCGGAACCCGAAATCGGCGAAATCTACGAAGGCAAGGTCGTCAAGATCATGGATTTCGGCGCCTTCGTGAATTTCTTCGGACCACGCGACGGCCTGGTGCATATTTCAGAGCTCGCATCAAAGCGCGTCGCCAAGGTCAATGACGTGGTCAAAGAAGGCGATGTGGTGAAGGTGAAGCTGATCGGTATGGACGATCGCGGCAAGGTGCGCCTGTCCATGAAAGTGGTCGATCAGGCAACCGGCGAGGACCTTTCCAAGAAGCAGCAAGCCGGGGACGGCGAGCAGCAGGCGGGTTAGGCTCGAGCACGATGGAAAGACGCCCGGGAAACCCTGTTTTCCGGGCGTCTGCTTGAGACCTCGGCCCCGCCATGACGCACGAGCCATCTGTGCTCATGCCCCGCGACAAAGCCTTCGAACCCTATAAAATCACTGCTGAAGCGTGACCGGCGATTCTATGGCGATCCTTCGCGTCATCAGCGTGTTTCTGATCGTCATCGCCCTGATGCTTCTTGGGGCGGACGTGGTGAGCACCCTGGAACAAACCGGCGGCGGAACGGTCATGCGTTCGTTTGATCGCATCCTGATGCTGTTCGGCTTCGATGCCGGGCTATGGTTCGCGCAGAAACTTCCGCCACAATTCGCGCAAGTCTGCATCGCCATCGTTTCGGCGCCCGGCTGGGCGGTGACCGGCGTCCCAGGCGCGCTTCTCGGATTTGTATCCGCAGGGCGGTCCGAACGCCGTTCCCGACCCAAACCCCCGCCCCAGCCGCCCATCAACCGGTAGGCGGAATGATTTCACACCGCCCATGAAGAAATATTTCGTTGCCGGGATGCGCGTCCTCGGAATCGTGCTCGTGGCACATGCGTTGATGCTGCTTGGCGCCGATAAGATCAGCACGATCGAATCCGGCGGCGTCCGCACCATCCGCTCTCTCGAGTACATCCTGACGCTCTACGGCGCCGATCCGAAAGCATGGCACATGGATTTGTCGGCGCCACTCACGATGGCGGTGGTGACGATCATGTCCTTGCCCGGCTGGGCGTCCTGGCCGTCATCGGCGGCGCTCTTTCATTTGTCGCTCGTCCGCGCGAATAAGGCCCAGAAAGATGTCCCCCGCACAGGGTTGCGGTCGCAGCTTTGCCCGCTATGATCCCGGCGCTTTTCAAAATTCCTGGAAACCCCGCATGAGCATCCAAACGCCTGAAACCATCGTCGTCACCCGCACACGCGTCGCCTGCGACGGCGGAGAAGGCGCGCTCGGCCATCCCAGGGTCTATCTCGAAATGGGCGAAGAAACGTTCGTGGTATGCGGCTATTGCGACCGGCGTTTCGTGCTGAGCCCCGAAGCCATTGAGGCCCGAGCCAAAGGCGAGGCGGAATCGCATTGACGGCAACAAGCCCGGACATCTCTGAGGCGCGCGCGCTCGCGCCGGGCGATCACCTGTATCTGATCGATGGCTCCGGCTTCATCTTTCGCGCCTATCACGCGCTTCCGCCGCTCTCGCGAAAATCCGACGGGCTTCCCACCGGCGCGGTCGCGGGGTTCTGCAACATGTTGTGGAAGCTTCTGGAAGACACCAAAGCGGGAGATAAGCCAAGCCACCTTGCCGTCATTTTCGATGCGGGCCACAAGACCTTTCGCAATGATATGTACACGGAATATAAGGCCAACCGGTCGGAGCCGCCCGACGATCTCGTTCCCCAATTTCCGCTGACCCGCGACGCGGTCCGCGCTTTTGGGGTCGCTTGCGTTGAAAAATCCGGGTTCGAAGCCGACGATCTGATCGCCACCTATTCGAGGCTGGCGCGCGATGCACGCGGCAAGGTGACCATTGTCTCGTCGGACAAGGACCTCATGCAGCTCATCTATGACGGCACGGTGGAGATGCTGGACCCGATGAAGAATCGCCGCATCGGCCCCAACGAGGTGATCGAGCGCTTCGGCGTGCCGCCCGACAAGGTGATCGACGTCCAGGCTCTCATTGGAGATTCCATCGACAACGTTCCGGGCGTGCCGGGCATCGGCGTGAAGACGGCGGCCAAGCTGATCGCCGAGTTCGGCGATCTGGAAACGCTGCTCGCCCGGGCGGACGAAATCAAACAAAACAAATGCCGGGAAAGCCTGATCGAATTTGCCGAACAGGCACGACTCTCTGCGCGTCTGGTCAAGCTCGACGATGCGGTTCCGCTGGATGAGGAGATCGTCGACTTCGCGGTGCGCGATCCCGATCCGACCAAACTGATGCCGTTCTTGCGCTCGATGGAATTCCTCAATCTGTTACGCCGGGCGGCGCTAAGGCTGGGCGTGGTGGTGGACGAGGGCCTCCCGGCGCAAGCCGCTCCGGCACCTGCATTGCCGCAAGCGGAGATGAAGCCGCCGCCGGCGCCGGCGGACGCCAAAGGCTGCCCCGGCGCTGTGCTGGATCGCGCTGCGCTTTTGCGGCCGATCGATTATGGCGTGTACGAAAGCATCACAGATGCGGCAGCACTGAATCGTTGGATCGCAGCCGCGCATGAGGCGGGTCTGCTCGGGCTCTCGCTGGAAACCGACAATGCGGATCCCATGCGCGCACGCCTCCTCGGGATCGCGCTTTCCGTCGGGCCGGGGATTGCCGGTTATATCCCGCTCGCCCATCGCGCCGATGGCGGACTCGATCTCGCGGGTTCCGCAGCTCTGCAGTTGAGCGAGCGCGAGGCGCTGACAGGGCTTGCGCCTCTCTTCGAAGACGAAGGGGTCTTGAAGACGGGGCACAATTTGAAGACCGCGATCATCGTTCTCCGCCAGCGAGGGATCGCGCTTAAGGCTCTCGACGATGTGCTCCTGATATCTTACGTGCTCGATCTCGGCTTGCACGGACATGGGTTGGAGGAACTCTCCGAAACGCACCTCCACCACAAGCCGATCGCACTCGCCGATGTTACGGGAAAGGGCCGCGAGCGCATTTCCTTCGATCAGGTGGCGATTTTGCAAGCGACCCGTTACGCCGCCGAGAATGCCGACATCGCGTTGCGCCTTCATTTGTTGTTGAAGCCGCGTCTCGTCGCCGAACGGCGGACCACGGTCTACGAGACGCTGGAACGTCCCCTGATTTCGGTGCTTGCGGAGATGGAGCGCGCCGGCATTGCGATCGCCCCGTCCTTCCTTGCCAAGCTTTCCAATGATTTCGCGCGCGATATGGCGCGGTTGGAAGAGGAATGTTGCAAGCTCGCGGGAGAAAGTTTCAATCTGGGCTCGCCAAAGCAGCTGGGTGACATCCTGTTCGGCAAGTTCTCGCTTCCCGGAGGAAGGCGCACCAAGACCGGCGCCTGGTCCACGGATGCCGACGTTTTGGAAGAGTTGGCCGCTGCAGGTCATGATCTGCCGGCGCGCATTCTCGAATGGCGGCAGCTATCCAAACTCAAATCCACCTACACCGACGCGCTGCCGACCTATGTGAACCCGACGACCTCGCGCGTGCATACCTCTTACGCGCTCGGCGCGACCACCACAGGACGGCTTTCCTCAGTCGAGCCCAATCTGCAAAACATTCCTATCCGCACGGAAGAGGGCCGCCGTATCCGCCGCGCCTTCATCGCGCCCGAGGGCCGTTGTCTCGTGTCGGCGGATTATTCCCAGATCGAGCTTCGCCTTCTCGCCCATATCGCGGACGTGCCGGCGCTGAGCCAGGCTTTCGCCGATGGCCTCGACATCCACGCCATGACGGCATCGGAAATGTTCTCGGTCCCGGTCAAGGATATGCCGGCGGAAATCCGCCGCCGCGCGAAAGCGATCAATTTCGGCATCATCTACGGTATCAGTGGCTTTGGCCTGGCCAATCAGCTCGGCATTCCGCGCGGCGAAGCGGATGCCTATATCAAGAAATATTTCGAGCGCTTTCCGGGCATTCGCGATTACATGGAATCGACCAAGGCATTTGTGCGCGAGCACGGCTATGTCGAAACGATCTTCGGCCGCCGCATCCATATCCGCGACGTAAAAGCGCAAAGCGCGGCGCACCGCGCCTTCGGCGAACGCCAGGCGATCAATGCTCCCATCCAGGGTTCAGCCGCCGACATCATCCGCCGCGCCATGACACGCCTTCCCTCCGCGCTCGCCGAGAATGATCTCGACGCGAAGCTTCTGCTGCAGGTTCATGACGAACTCGTGCTTGAAGCGAAAGATGAGCAAGCAAGACAAGTCTGTGATGTCGCGCGCGGTGTGATGGAGAAAGCGACTCTACCGGCGATCCAGCTGCGTGTGCCCCTGGTTGTCGATGCCCGCGCCGGCAAGAATTGGGATGAAGCGCATTAGCCGTTGCGGATTGAATCGAGGTGGATTCCCTTCCCCCAGCAAACGCGAGTTTACTCTCGGGCCGCGCGACACGCGGACCCGGGGGCATTGCTCGGCCGGGAATGACGTTAGGCGTTACGCTCAAACCAAACGGCTCTACCGTCGGCGAGGTTTACGCCGCCAGAGCCCGCATCGCCTCGTGCAGCGGGATACCGATCTTCTCCAGCCGGCTCGCGAGCTCCGTCAAGATCTGGTCGTGGTCTAAGTCGCCGCTTCGTTCGCGTTGGCGTTCCGCGATGTAAAGCAACCGGAAGCCCGGCTTGGCCAAGCACGTCATCAGCAGCCGGCGCGCCTTGATCATAAGTTCGCCCTGCGTGAACACGCCGGCGTTGCACAGCTTGAGAAGCGCCTCGACCCGCTCGATGGGATTGCCCGTGCGGGCCTCGATTGAGGCGAGGAATCGCACGCGCTCGTCGATGCGCAGCGCCACCCTGTCCAGCGCGACCGCAATCTGGTTCTTTTGCACCTCCTGGAAACCCGATCGGAGCACGCGCTCCTGCAGCTCCGCGGCACGACGGAGGCGCTGCCGCGTCGGCGCGCCGGGGCAAAGCTGGTTCTCGAAGCCGTTGGACGTGATCATGGGAATGATGAACGTCGACAGCGTGCGCTTATTCTCGGCGCCGATGATGTTCTCCTCCACCAGTAGAAGGCGCTCGAGCCTCTCGTCCGAGGCCTTCGCGCCCTGCATGAACTGCAGCAAGGGCTCGTGCGTCACGAGCCGCTTCGAGCGTTCTTCGAAGGCGGTGATCAAATCCTCATGCGGGAGATATCTGCCTTGGCCGCGAACCAGCTGATTGCCCAGGCGTCGCAACATTTTGAATTCTTCGTCGATGGAACTCGGGCATAGCCGCTTCATCCCTTTGAGCTCGGCGATGATGCGCCCGGCGATGGCCTGGCGGGATTCCGGCAGTTCGTCCTTGGCGAAAAAACGGGCGAGCTCATTGATACCGCGGCCGCCCCCTTCGGCGACATGGACTTCGGTTCCGAGGAACAGCTCGACCAGATTCGCGAGGGCGTGACCGAGGTCGGGGTTGGCGCCGAGGAGATCGGCCAAGGCCGCCGCGCCGGTCAGCATTTCTGCGACGATGACGTCGATCCCGTTGAGCAGAAGCGCACGGGGAACGCCCGCCGCCGGCAACTCCGCCATCAGTGCCAGCAGGCTCTGGAGCTTCGCGTCCCAACTCGACGCAGAGGCAAGATATTTGGCGAGAGCTCCGTTCAACACGTAACGCGCGTCCGCGCTCGGGGCCAAGCGCTCCGCCAGCGGACCGAACTGTCCAGCCTGCAGCACCGGAAAAAGCCCTCGGTGGTTGTCTTTGTAGACTCGATGGATGGCGGTCGTGCAGAGCTCGTCCAGTTTCTTGACGATCTGCGCCACCGAGGATTCGGACTCCGCGGCCTGGGCCACCGCGACCTTCTGGATCGCGTGCTGATAAGTGGTTCCGGTGGCCTCGAACTTCTCCAGTGCGGCGGCGCTGTGAATGAGTTCGGTCAAAGTCAGCTTCTGCCGCGCTAGCCACTCGCTCAGGATCCGGGCCATCGTCGAGCGGGCGTGATAGGAATAGAGATCGTCCGCCTTGAAACAAGGCGTGGAGCTCGCGCCCTCGTCCAGCTTCTTGCTCTTCCTTTTGGTCTCAGTCGCACCGTGCTCGAAGATGGTGAGGGTCATATATTCGCCCGTTTCGGGCTGATACATCTCCTTCACCACGCGAACGGCGGTGGCGCCTTCGCTCAGCATGAGTTTGGCGTATGTGACGGCCTCGTCACGTTGCGCGATCGCCTCGACAAGCGCCCATCCACCGCCTGTCCTCGTTTGGCGGAACACCTCAAAATGCACTTGAGACATGACTTATCCCTGGCGGGGTCGTTTGCCCTGACCGGGAAAAGGCTAAAGAAATGAGCTTAAATGCCGGTTAAATGGCGGCTAACCGGCTGGATCCGCGCGATGAATTGAAAGATCGCGGATGACGGGGGAGGAACCGCACAGGCGGCAGGCGGTATCCGGCATTACCTTGATCGTTCGAAACCGTCCGCCCAGACCATCATAAATCAGCAGGCGGCCTGCCATGCTCTCGCCGATGCCGAGGATTTCCTTCATGACTTCAAGCGCTTGAAGGGTCCCCATGATGCCCGCAACAGCGCCGAGCACGCCCGTTTCGCTGCAATTGGGCGCTGATTCGGGCGGCGGGGGCTCGGGGAATAGGCAACGATAACAGGGAAAGCGGTTCTTGCCGTCCCAGGCCTTGTAAGTTGCGAGCTGGCCGTCGAACTCCGTCACGGCGGCGGAAACCAGCGTCCGCCCCGCAAAATAGGCCGCATCATTGACCAAAAAGCGGGTGCCGAAATTGTCCGACCCGTCGGCGACGAGGTCATAGCCCTCGATCAGCGCCGCGGCGTTGGCGGCGGTCAAGCGCTCGGCGTGAGGGATCAGCTTCACGTCTGGATTGATCGCGCGGGCGGAATCGCTGGCGGAGTCGGTCTTGAGCCGTCCGACATCCTGGGTCCGATGCGCGATCTGACGCTGCAGGTTGGACAGGCTTACGCGGTCGAAATCCACGATGCCGATGGTGCCAATGCCGGCCGCGGCGAGATAGAGGATAAGCGGGCTGCCCAGGCCGCCTGCCCCGATGACCAGAACCCGCGCTGCCAGAAGCTTGGCCTGACCGGCCCCGCCGACCTCGCGAAGCACGATGTGCCTGGCATAGCGTTCGAGTTGCTCATCGGTCACCGACATGGGGCCCTCTTAACATGGCGCGGAGGCGCTCGTCATAAATGTGATGATGCCCGCCTGTTAACTAGGCCGCGAGCCCCCGATTGCGGCACTTTGCCTACCAAACTATCTTGTCCGACAGTCGGGTTGGACCCATAAAGCGGCACGGACCGCTGGGTTTTCGTCGTTGCTTCCCTTGATGCTCAGGGCAATAGCCCGGCATTGGGTGCACCGGGAGAGAAAAGGATGGGCACTTCGCGCCGGCTGTTCGCCAAGGGCAACGGCGGACGCGGATTGCGTTCAAGATAAAGCCGGCGGGCAGGCGCAGCCCTCTTGGGGCGAAGCCTTGCTCTTGGCGCGATCCCGGCAAAGCGGAGCGCGAGCCAAGCGAACGGCAATTAAAGAGGTGAGGATGACTATACCAATGACTGTTCCTACGAGTCCGACGCACAACAAGAAGCTTCTCGCCTGGGTCGAAGAGATCGCGGCAAAGTGCAAACCCGACCGGATCTATTGGTGCGACGGATCGCAGGAAGAATATAACCGCCTCTGCGCCGAGATGGTGAAGAGCGGCACCCTCATCAAGCTCAATGAGGCCAAGCGTCCCAATTCCTACCTCTGCCGTTCCGATCCCGCCGACGTCGCGCGCGTCGAGGACCGCACCTTCATCTGCTCCGCTGACAAGGTCGACGCCGGTCCAAACAACAATTGGATGGACCCGAAACTCATGCGAGCCACGCTGGATCGCCTGTTCGAGGGCTCGATGCGCGGGCGAACGATGTATGTCATCCCCTTCAGCATGGGGCCGCTCGGATCGCCGATCTCCCATATCGGTGTTCAGCTTACCGATACGCCTTACGTTGCGGTCAGCATGCGGACGATGACGCGTATGGGCCAGAAGGTGCTCGACTTTCTTGGCGACGGCGATTTCATTCCTTGCTTGCACTCGGTCGGCGCGCCGCTGGACAAGGGACAAAAAGATGTGGCTTGGCCGTGCAACGCCGAGCACAAATACATCGTCCATTTCCCCGACGACTACTCCATCGCGTCTTTCGGCTCGGGCTATGGCGGCAACGCGCTCCTCGGCAAGAAATGCTTCTCCCTGCGCATCGCATCACTGATGGGGCGCGACCAAGGCTGGCTGGCTGAGCACATGCTGATTCTCGGCGTCGAGAGCCCGCAGGGCGAAAAGACCTATGTCGCGGCCGCGTTTCCGTCAGCTTGCGGCAAGACGAATTTCTCGATGATGGTGCCGCCCGACGATTTTGAGGGCTGGAAGGTCACGACCATCGGCGACGACATCGCCTGGATCAAGCCGCGCCCGGACGGCACGTTCCGCGCCATCAATCCCGAGGCCGGCTTCTTTGGCGTCGCGCCGGGCACCGGCATGAAATCAAATCCGAACGCGATCCGGATGCTGACCCGCGACGTGATCTTCACCAATGTCGCGCTCACCGATGACGGCGATGTGTGGTGGGAGGGCATGACCGATGTACCGCCGGCGCATCTGATCGACTGGCAGGGCAAAGACTGGACGCCCGAGTCCGGGCGCAAGGCCGCGCATCCCAACTCGCGCTTCACGGTCTCGGCGCGTCAATGCCCGAGCTTTGATCCGGCCGGCGATGATCCCGAGGGCGTGCCGATCTCCGCCTTCATCTTCGGTGGCCGCCTGTCGAAGACGTTCCCACTCGTTTACGAGGCGCGCAATTGGCAGAACGGTGTCTACTGGGCGGCGACGATGGGGTCCGAGGCGACAGCCGCCGCGGTCAACCAGGCGCAGATTCGCCGCGATCCTTTCGCCATGCTGCCGTTCTGTGGCTACAACATGGGCGGCTATTGGAAACATTGGCTCGGCATCAAGAACAGCGTGACGAAGCTGCCGCGCATCTATCGCGTCAATTGGTTCCGCAAGGACGCCAACGGCAAATTCGTCTGGCCGGGCTTCGGCGAAAATATGCGCGTGCTCAAATGGATTGTGGATCGCGTCAACGGGCGCGCCCAGAATGCCGCCGAAGGACCCTTCGGCTACATGCCGCATTACGAGGACCTCTACTGGAAGGGCCTCGATTTCCCCAAAGACAAATTCCGCCGCATCACCGACATCGATCGCGCCGAGGGGTTGGAAGAAGCCGAAGATCAGTCGGTCCTGTTCGAGAGCTTCGGTGATCGCATGCCGCCCGAGCTCGAGCAGGAGCGCCTTGATCTCATCCATCGTCTGAAGGCCGCGCCGCCGATGTGGACCGCCGGCTAACGACAACCCATCGAGTCACCATGGCAGGGGGTGGCCGGCTCGGAGGCCCGCCATGGGTGATTTGGGGTTGAGCTGACCCTATCCGAATGCCCAGTGCAGGCCGGGCGGCAGCAAATCCGCCGGCGCGAATTCCAGATGAATGACCCTGCGATGATGCGCCTTGCGCGCCGGCGAAGACGCATGCAGGAGCAGCGGCCGCATGATCAGCGCGTCCCCTGCATCGAGACAGCAAATCTCTTCCGGGACTTCCGTCGCCAATTCGGAAATGCGTTCGCGCGGCAGACGGCCGGAATTGTGCGTCCCGGGACGGACCTTGAGAGGACCATTGTCCGCTCCACAATCGTCGAGGTGCAACCTCACCGTTAGCATGCGTTCGAGGAGCGCCGTGGGCGGCTGCACATGCGGGATGCCGTTCTTAAGCGACCATCCTTGCCAATTTTCGATCTCTTTTTTCTCGGTCACCGCGATGGACAAATCCTGATGCCATTGCACAGGCCAATTCGCGGCGGGCGTCTTGTCGAAGAATATGCCGCGAACCGCGCGTGCCTCGGCGCCGACCACGGCTTGAACAAGACTCATGACGGGACCCGCCTCTGAAAGACGACGGATCTCTTCGAGAGCGAGGAGGTCGCGCACGCCATAAACCTCCCCGTTCCGTTCCGAACGGTGATGCGCGAATGCTTCGACAATCTCGATCAAACGCAGAACGAGGAACGAGTCGACCACGCGTCTTGCGATGGCGTAACCCCGTGCCGTCAGCTCATAGGTCGGGTCGGATTTTATCCGCCGCGCCGGGTAGCGGTCGCGGATATGGGCGTTGAAGAAATTGCCCTTCGCTCCCGAGCGGCAGAAATCCTCATAGATCCGCTTGGGCACCAGGCCATAGGCATAGGTCTTGCCGCTCACAAAGGTGACGACCAGCTCCGATCGGCTTTCCTGATAGGCGATATGACCGATGACGGATGACGGCATGGGTCCATGATCTCGCGCTTCACGCTCCGCCGGCGAGGAATTCCTTCATCTTGGCGAAGAAGGATTCGGTATCGGGATTGCAGCCTTGCGGGGATTCCGCTTCGAAGGCACGCAGCAATTCCTTTTGTTTCTTGGAGAGCTTGACCGGAGTCTCGACGCGCATTTCGACGAAAAGATCGCCGTGATGGCCGTGAGATTTCAACAGCGGCATGCCCCGCCCGCGCAGCTTGAATTGATGGCCGGTCTGCGTCCCTTCCGGAATGGCGACCGTGGCGCGCACACCGGACAATGTCGGGACTTCG
>Ga0193699_10000755_pt1 | contig 13197 bp, 11 predicted proteins | sample L3c2metaG_FD_160095 | JGI IMG/M metagenome (GOLD analysis project Ga0193699, IMG submission 160095) | Soil microbial communities from a riparian zone of the East river system, Colorado, United States - L3c2 | ecosystem: Environmental > Terrestrial > Soil > Riparian zone | place: USA: East... | reverse complement strand
AGGCCGGCGAGCGAGAGGTGCAAGGTGCGCGGTATCGGTGTCGCGGTGAGTGTGAGCACGTCGGTGTCGAGTCGGAGGCGTTTCAGTCGTTCCTTGTGTTTGACACCGAAGCGATGCTCCTCGTCAACCACGATCAGCCCGAGCTGTGAGAACGCGACGTCCGGACTCAGCAGCCGGTGCGTGCCGATGACGACATCGATCTTCCCGCCTTTGAGATCCTTCAGGACCTCAGCCTGTTCCTTAGCCGTCTGAAACCGGCTCATCGTGCGCACGTTTACGGGAAAATCCGCCAGCCGCTCGCCGAAGGTTCGCGCGTGCTGTTCAGCCAGAATCGTCGTCGGCACCAGAACGACGACCTGCCGGCCCGATTGCACCGCTTTGAATGCCGCGCGCACCGCGATCTCCGTCTTGCCGTATCCGACGTCGCCCACGAGAAGCCGGTCCATGGGGCGCGGGCGCTCCATGTCGCCTTTGACATCGGTTGTCGCGGTGCGCTGGTCGGGGGTGTCCTCGAACAGGAACGACGACTCGAGCTGGCGCTGCCAGACCGTATCGGGAAAATGCGGAGCCCGAGTGGCGACTTTCCGCCGGGCGTAGAGGTCGAGGAGCTCGACTGTCATCTCCTGGATCGCGGCGCGTGTTTTGTCCCGCTGCGCCGCCCACCGCTTTCCGCCGAGGGCGTGGAGGCGCGGAGGCGGAGCGTCAGCGGTTATGTCCGCAGCCGAACGGTAACGCTCGATCTGGTCGATGCGATAAAGGGGGACGTTGAGCCGGTCACCACCTTCGTATTCGATGACCGCGACTTCGACCGTGCTCTCGCGGACGAACAGCTTCTCCATGCCGCGGTAGATGCCGACGCCGTGCTCGAGGTGGACGACGAAATCGCCAGGCTTGAGGGCGGTGAGGTTTTCGAGCGCGACGCCGGTAGCGTAGCGCCTTGCTCTGCGGAAACGCCGCTCGCGGCGGAAGATCTCGTGATCGGTGAGCACCCGGTATCCCGGGAAGTCATCTCCTCGCGGCGGGATCAAGAATCCGCCGTCCAACACTCCGATCACCAGGCTCGCCGGAGAAACCCGATCGTCGTTGAGCAGTTCGTCGAGCCTCTCCGCCTGACCCGTGTTGTCGCAGAGGATCATCGTCGGAATTCCATCGGCGACGACCTGCTTGAGCCGCTTGATGTCGCGCTGAATCTCTTCGGGCTCGCGGAACGGAAATACCAATCGCGCGTCTTCGCCCGAAACGTCGATCGTTCCGAGCGCGCTCAGCGAGGCAATGGTTGATTCCGGCGACTCGAACAGCTCATCGCGGCTGGGCGTGTCCTCTCCCCTTCTCCGTGCGAGATCGATGTGGTGCTGCGCTTCCGTCCAGGTCCGCTCGAGCTCCGGCTTTACGTGCGTGCCCCGCGGAATGACGAGCAGCGTGTCCGGGGGGAATAACGCCCGGATCGATGAACGCTCGGGCTCGGCCTCGCCCATGCTGATCTGTCCATCGACGGGCAGTATCAGCGCGACCTCGGCGTCGCGTGTGGAGCGCTGTGTGAGGAGGTCGAAGTGACGAAGCTCAGATACATCGTCTCCCCAGAACTCCAGTCGCACCGGTTCCGCCATCCCGAAGCTGTAGATGTCGAAGATCCCGCCGCGAACGCTGAACTGGGCGACGTCTTCGACCATCGGAACACGCTCGAATCCGATCTGCTCGAGGTGCGATGCCAGGTCCTCCGGGCGGCGCGTGTCACCCTTGCGTAGCTCGAGGCGGGCAGAGGCGAGCGCGCGCGGAAGCTGAGTCCTCTCGAGCAGGGCGCGGCTCGTGGTAACCAGTATCCGGAGATCTCCACGTCCGATCCTTTCCAGCGTCTCCACCCTTTCGCCGGCGATTTCCGCATGGGCTTCTGCCTCGCCGAAGCTCTCGCGAGGAGGATAGAACGCGACGCTCTCGGGCTCGACGAGTGTGCCGAGGTCCGCGAGCCATCGCTCCGCGCTCGCGACATCGTCGTTGACCACGACGAAGAAGCGGTGGGGAAGATTTTGTGCGAGCGTAGCGACGACTACGGCATCGCTGGAGCCGTGGAGCCCGCCTACGGGAAGCCGCGATGCCTGAGCGGGCATCTGAGCGAAGAGCTCTTTGAACTCGGCAAGTGATTCGACAATCGACAGCAACTGCGGGAGCGGCATGGCGCAAGGTAAAGCAGCCGTTAACCTACAGGTAGCCGGGTTTTGCCCGCCGTAATGGTCTCAACTCGGCTTGACTGTTCCTGGTACAAGTGCCAATTTGTATACAAATGCAGCGGAGGTTCGACATGCGGGGGACTGGATTGGTATCGGCGGCAACCTCGTCCGTGTTGCTATTCTCTCTGCTGGCGCCCGCCTCGGCCGCTCAGGCACCTTCCCGTCAGAGAGCCCCCGTGGTGAGGGTCTACTCACTGGATGGCGGCGTTATTTCAAGTTACGTCTCGCCCGCCATCGAGGTGTCCGAGAACGCTTACGTGTTCGCGGTGATGATGGACGTCGACGGACGCATTCAGGTTCTGCATCCGGAATTTCCCGGCATCTCGGTTCGAATCCTGTCTCACAGGCAACTGAGCCTTCCGAATTTCTTTGCCGGCTACAACGCGCCCATGGAAAGCGGCGCGCGCTACACCCGGAACGGCTTGGTCAGCGATGACCGCTATCAGGCGTTGGGGAATGATACCCGCGGGATCGTTATAGCCCTGGCCTCGCGCGCTCCATTCAACCTCGACTTGATCGCGGCAGGTGGTGACTGGAACATCTCCGAGATCCGCCGTCTGATCGAGAATCGCAATCCCGCAGCAGCCGCGCAGTCACTCGCGCGCTACCTGGGCGCCAGGGGTGAGCCGATCGGGCAGGATTTCATGCGCTTCGCCGGCCAGCGCCAGAACGGCGGCTACTACGCGTATGACGAGCCCGGTTACTCCGGTTACTCCGGCTACTCCGGCTACGGCCTGCCGGTGATCGGTGTTGCCTCCATCAACCGCAGAAGATTCCAATCCCGGCCCCGGAACCCTGGGGATACAACCGTGTTTCCGAAGTCGCGCATGCCCGTCGGATTTCCTCATCACCCGATGGGCGGAGATCCGACACCGCGTCCGGTGCCGGAAGGAATCTTTCCGTTACCGCAACGTGCCGAGCCGCGGGTGCGTGGCGGCACCATGCAGGCGCCATACGAGCGTCGCGCCGAGCCGCGTGAGATGCCGAACGAATTCCGTACAGTGCCGGTGATGCCCGCGTATCCTGAAAGAGCGCACACACCGGTACAGCAGACAGCGCCTGCTCGCGCGGAGCCCGCAGCCGCCGCGATCGGAGCGTTCCCCGTGGCCAGGCCAGAACCGCCGCGCGTGATCATTCAGCGGTCGCCTCCGCCTCCGCCGCCATCGAAAGCAGAACCGCCGCCGCGGCACTAACGTTGATCGCGGGCGAAACGCATGGAAAAGAGGGCTGCGAGAGCGGCCCTCTTTCTTTTTTCAGCCGCCGGGAGAGTGGGGGTTCACGGTTATATTTCGTGGTCCCCTCCCCCGCACCTCCCGCAAGAAAATCCGAGATCCCATTTGAAGCTCGAGCACATTCGCAACTTCTGCATCGTCGCGCACATCGACCACGGAAAATCGACCCTCGCCGACCGGCTGATCGAGGCCACGGGGATGCTGCAGAAGCGCGAAATGAAGGCTCAGGTGCTCGACACGCTCGACCTCGAGCGCGAGCGCGGCATCACGATCAAGCTGAACGCCGTGCGCATGACTTACACCGCGCAGAGCGGCCAGGAATACGAGCTCAACCTCATCGATACGCCGGGACACGTGGACTTCACCTACGAGGTCTCACGATCACTGGCAGCGTGTGAGGGTGCGATCCTCGTCGTCGACGCCTCTCAGGGAGTGGAAGCTCAGACCCTCTCCAATCTTTTTCTGGCGATGGATGCCGGTCTCGAGATCATACCGATCCTAAACAAGATCGATCTTCCCGGAGCCGAGCCGGAGAAGCGTCGAAAGGAAGTGGCCGATCTACTCGGCATCGAGGAAGGCGAGATTCTCCTGGTGAGCGCAAAGGAAGGGATAGGAATCGGCGAGCTGCTCGAGGAAGTCGTTCGCAAGGTGCCGGCTCCAGAAGGCAATGAGAATGCACCTCTGCGCGCGCTGATCTATGACTCGTACTACGACAAGTATCGCGGAGCGATTCCGAGCGTCCGTGTCGTCGACGGTGTGATCAAGAAGGGAACGCGCATCACGTTCGGCGCCAGCGAGTCGGTGTACGAGGTCGACGAAGTCGGATACAACCAGCTGCGACAGGTTCCGTCCGATCAACTGGGTCCCGGCGAAGTTGGGTACGTCGTAGCCAGCGTGCGCTCCGTCAGCGAGACGCGCGCGGGTGACACGATCTTCGACGCGGATAATCACGCCACTGAAGCGCTACCAGGCTATCAAGCCGTGCGGAGCTTCGTGTTCGCCGGCCTTTATCCAACCGACACGACCCAGTACGAGACGCTCCGCGACGCGCTCGAAAAGCTCAAGCTCAACGATGCGTCGCTCAACTACGAGCCCGAGACGTCAACCGCGCTTGGATTCGGATTTCGCGCCGGCTTTCTCGGTCTCCTTCACATGGAGATCGTGCAGGAGCGACTCAATCGCGAGTTCGATCTCGAGCTCGTCACGACCGTGCCGTCAGTCGAGTACAAGGTTTATCTCACCGATGCGACGATGAAGCTGATCGAGAACCCGTCGCTGATGCCGCCGAGCCCGGTGGTCGACTATGTCGAAGAGCCGTTCGTGAAAGCGCGCATCATGGTGCCCGCTGAGTACATCGGGGCGATAATGACGCTCGGCACCGAGCGGCGCGGCGTTTACAAGAACATGACGTACCTCGACACCAAGCGGGTCGAGCTCGATTGGGAGTTTCCGCTCGGTGAGATCATCCTCGATTTCTTCGACAAGCTCAAGACGGTGAGCCGAGGCTACGCTTCGCTCGACTACGAGCTGCTCGAGTACAGGCGCAGCGACCTTGTGAAGCTCGACATGCTGATCAACGGCGAGTCGGTCGACGCGTTTAGCGTCATCATCCACGAGGACAAGGCATACGAGTGGGGCCGCAAGATCGCCGACAAGCTGAAGGAGCTCATTCCGCGGCAGCTATTCGAGGTCGCGATTCAGGCGGCCATCGGATCGAAGATCATCGCCCGCACGAGCGTGAAGCCTTTGCGGAAGGATGTTCTCGCCAAGTGCTACGGTGGCGACATTTCGCGCAAGCGCAAGCTGCTGGAGAAACAGAAGGAGGGAAAGAAGCGCATGAAGCAGGTGGGCTCGGTCGAAATACCACAGGAAGCGTTTCTTGCCGTCCTCCAGGTGGACTGATTGAGCGGATCGCTCGTTATTCAGACGAGCTTTCTGGGCGACGTCATTCTCACGACGCCGCTCATCGGCGAGCTTGCGAGGCGTGGTCCGGTCGATGTGCTCGTCACTCCGGAGGGCGCGGCTGCCCTCGCGAACAATCCGCACATTCGCACCGTCATTCCTTACGACAAGCGCGGAACCTATGGCTCCGCGCTGGGGCTGTGGCAGACGGTCAAGGAAATTCGGGGCAGACGGCCATACGAATCGGCCTATCTCGCGCAGGGCTCTTTTCGCAGCGGACTGCTCGCAATGATGACCGGGGCAAAGGAAAGAATCGGATTCGTGAGCTCGACTGGCCGGGCGTTGTACACGAAGCAGGTTCCGTATCGGCCGGACTGGCACCATTCCCAGCGCCTGTGGTCGTTGGCGATGTCGCGCGGCGGCGACCCGCCGAGTCGCGACCAGATCCGCCCCCGTCTCTATCCATCGGACGAAGAGCGGCACCGGGTCGACATGCTTCTGCGAGAAAGCGTAGGCGCCGATGCGCCGTTTGTGGCGCTCGCTCCAGGAAGCGCATGGGGAACCAAGCGCTGGCCATATTACACGGAACTGGCGAAGCGGCTCGCCGAGGATTTCAGGATCGCGGTCATCGGCTCGCGAGCTGATGCGGCGATCGCGACCGAGATTATCGGTGGCGTTCCGGCCGGCTCCGCGATCAACGGAGTTGGTTTGCCGCTGCTGGCGTCCGCGGAGCTGATTGGTCGCGCGCAAGCGATAGTAACGAATGATTCGGCGCCGCAGCATCTTGCATCGGCGATGGGGACGCCGACGCTCACGATCTTCGGACCAACGGTACCCGAGTTCGGGTTTGGTCCAATTGCCCCACGCCACACCGTTGCCGGACATGAAAGTCTGACGTGCAGACCCTGCGACCGTCATGGACCGCGGAGCTGTCCACTGGGTCACTGGCGGTGCATGCGCGAGCTGACTCCTGAATACGTATCGAGCTTGCTTACTGAAGTCCTAAATCCACCGGTGCCCGTATGAGCGTGAAGGAGCGTTACATAATCGGAGTGGACCTTGGCGGGACCAACATCGTCGCCGGCGCGATGCCGCAGGATGGAAGTCGCGAAATCGCCATGCGCACTACGCAGACTCTCGCCGAAGGTGGAGCAGCCGGCGTGGTGGACCGCATTGTCGGGATGATCGAGGAAGTGATAGCGCAGACGATGAAGGAAACGGGAGCGAAGCGATCCGATTTTCTTGGCGTCGGCATCGGTTCCCCCGGTCCGCTCGACCGCGAAAAGGGAATCGTGATCGTGACGCCCAATCTCGGCTGGAAGAACTTTCCGCTGCGGGACGAGATCTCGAAGCGAGTCAAGCTCGAGGCCACTCTCGACAACGATGCCAACTGTGCGACTCTCGGGGAATTCTGGTGTGGCGCCGCCAAGGGAGGCCGCAACGTGATCGGCATGACACTCGGTACCGGAATCGGCGGCGGCCTCATTCTCGAGGGGAAACTCTATCACGGCTCGTCCGACGTTGCGGGCGAGATCGGCCACACGACGATCGATGCCGCGGGGCGCCGCTGCAAGTGCGGCAACTACGGATGCCTCGAGGCCTACGCTTCGGGCCCCGCGATCGCCGAACGCGCGCGCGAGGCTCTTCGGGGAGACGAAGGCGAGTCGATCCTGGTCTCGATGGCTGGTGGGGACGCGAAGAAGATAACCGCGCAGACGGTGTACGAAGCTTCGAAAAAGGGTGACGCCGTCGCGAGAGAAGTGGTGCGTGAGACCGCGCAGATTCTCGGCGCCGGTGTCGCGAACCTTCTCAACATCTTCAATCCGGACATCGTAGTTCTCGCCGGCGGAGTCACGCAGGCGGGGGACGCGCTGTTCAAGCCGCTGCGCGCGGAAGTCAAGCGGCGCGCGTTCAAACCGGCGGTCGATGCGTGCCGCATCGTCCCTGGGCAGCTTCCCCTCTCTGCCGGCGTCGTCGGCGCCATCGCCACTTTCAGGATGCAGACGCTCGGTGAGCTCTAGTTTGAGAATCCGAGCAGAGTCTTGATGGGGCGGAAGCGGCGAGTTGGCGTCATGGGCAGCTTCGTCTGGGACGTGATTCACGGTCGCGACCCACACGATGCACCCGTGGAAGAATGGGGTGGCATCACCTACGCACTCGGTGCTCTCGACGCAGCGCTCCCGACTGATTGGGAATTCGTGCCGATTCTAAAAGTCGGCAGTGATCTCGCGCAATCAGCGCGCGAGTTTGTTGCCGCTCTCGACCGTGCTGCTCCCGACGCCGCGCCGATCGAGGTGCCGTTCAAGAACAATCGTGTCGCGCTCCACTACCTGAGCGATGAGCGTCGCTGTGAGCGCCTCAGCGGTGGAGTGCCCGCCTGGAATTGGCTGGGACTAAAGCCGCTGCTGAATAATCTCGACGCGCTCTACATCAACCTGATCAGCGGGTTCGAGCTGGATCTCGAGACGGCTCAGCTGATTCGACAACATTTCCGCGGTCCGATCTTCTGCGATCTCCACTCGCTTCTGCTCGCGGTCCAACCCGACGGGATGCGCACGCTCCAGGCGCTTCCGAATCCCGCGGCGTGGCTGCGGTGCTTCGATCTCATCCAGGTGAACGAGGACGAGATGAGCATGATGGCCAGCGACCCAATGTCGCTGGCAGCTCTCGCTGTGGCCAACGGCGTCAACTCGCTTACCGTGACTCTCGGACCGCGCGGCGTGGTCTACTTCGCCGCTCCAGGATTCGATCGTCTCTCTGATCTGCAGCGCCCGGTGCTCGGCCCTTCCGTTGGTGCGATTCGCACTGCACGCGTGCCCGCAAAACCTCGACGGCTTGCGGGTCCGGGAGATCCGATAGGATGTGGAGATGTGTGGGGCGCAACCTATTTCTCCCGATTGCTCGCGGGTGATAACTTAGACGCGGCGATTGACCGCGCTCTGGACGCGGCAGCCCGAAACGTTGACCATCGCGGCGCTACGGGTCTCGCCGACTACCTGCGCGGAGAGCTCAGCATTAAGTGACGACAATCATCAATGTCCCACATTCGCTTGAGGATAAGTCCTTTGAGCTGGTGCTCGACCAGGTAGCCCTGCTGCCCATCGATGAGAAGATCATCGTCGACACGAGGCACGCGCGGTGGGCGTCGCCGTACGGTCTGACGGCGCTGCTCGCGCTCGCGCAATCACGGGCCGAGCGGCCGATTCTCTACGTGCCGGAAGCGGAGAACGTGAACAGCTATTGGTCGCGGATGGATTTCTTCAAGCATGCGGCGGAGCTCTATGAGATTCAGGGTCGCGTGAGGAGCACCAAGGCGGCGGAGACTAGCGTGCTGCTCGAAGTCACGTCCATCTCGAAGAGCGACGACGTTCACGGCGTGGTGGACAAGATTCAGCAGCGGGCACAGGATGCTCTCGTGAAGAACCTGAACCTCGACGCGAAGATCACGATGCGGTTCACGATGGCGCTATCCGAGGTGTGCCAGAATATCATCGAGCACGCGGGTCGAGGCGGCTGGGTAGCCGTCCAGACCTACACGTGGCGCGTTCGCCTCGGCGGCAGGAAAGTCGTCGTCATCGCCGTTTGCGACGCCGGAATCGGGTTCCGGCAATCGCTGGAGTCGGCGCCGGGATTCCAGAAGCGCGAGCGCTGGGACGACGGCCAGGCCCTGGAGGAGACCGTAATGCGTGGAGCGTCCCGGTTCAGGGATCCGGGTCGCGGTCAAGGGCTTGCGGGAGTGCGCAAGTTTGTGGGAACGTGGGATGGTAAACTTTCCATCCGCAGCGGCACTGCCCGGATCGCCGTGCTTCCGAAAGGCGATTGGGACGAAGACGAACCGTTGGTCGAAGATCTTTCATACTTTCCTGGGGCCCAGGTGCAGATAACGATTCCGGAGCGGGTCGCGTGATAAACCACATCGATGTGAGCTCGATGCTCCGGAAGAGCGTATGCGAGCTCTACTCGAATCTCGTGACTCGTCCCACTGGTGCCGCGGTGCGGTGCGAGATCGAGCAGGAGCTCGACCGGATTGGCGATCGCGCGCTCACCGTGATCGACTTCTCCCACGTCGGGCTCCTCGACTTTTCGTGCGCCGACGAAATCGTCGCCAAGCTGCTGCTGCAGTACGTGAGCACGGATGCTCCGCGGCGCGAAGTCTATTTCGTGTTTCGCGGAATCAGCGAGTCCCACATGGACGCCATCGAGGCCGTGCTCGAGCGGCACAAGCTCGCCCTCGTGACCCAGCACGCCGATGGTGAATCGCGTCTCGTCGGCATCGTCGGCGTCGAGGAGAGGAAGGCGTGGGAGATCATCTCGCAGCTCGGCTCAGGCGTCAGCGCCGACGTGGCCGACGCGGTAGGTCTCTCGCGCGACGACGCTGAGCGGATGCTCGATACTCTGTGGAGACGCCGACTGGTGATCCGGTACGACAGCGCTTATGTCGCCGTGGGCAGCGCCACCATAGTCTCCCAGCCAGCGAGACTCGACGCTTGATGGAAGGGTTTCAACCCTGGCTGATGGTCGCACAGTACATCGCGACGCGATCAGGTGACGCGGAGCGTGGACCATTGGTGCGGCTCCATCCAACAGAGGCGCGCAAGCGACTGATCGAGGATGGTGAGCTGGTCTGGGTCTACGGTCCCAGACGTCACGAACTGGCGGTGCTCGTCGTCGATGATACGGTCCCGCCAGGAAACGTCGTGGCGCGGGACATTCTGGGCATTGCGCCGGCGGAGATCGTTCGCGTGGTCAAGCACGATTTCGACGCAGGGCGCAGCACACGCAACCTCGGTTAGGAGAGCTATTGGCAGAAGGGACGCGCAAACCCGGCCTGTCTACAACGGCAATTCATGGCGGAGCCACGCGCCCCGATCCGGGCACCGGCGTCGCATCGCCACTCGTGCAGTCAGTGAACTTCGCGCAGGAAGTGGGGACGAGCGAGGGGCTTCTCTACACGAGATACGGAAATACTCCGAATGCAGTACGGATCCAGAAGCGTCTGGCTGCGCTCGAAGGCGCGGAATCGGCGCTGGTGCTCTCGAGTGGCATGGGCGCGACTGCCTGCGCGATGCTCGCGCTTCTGCGCTCCGGCGATCACCTCGTGACGAGCGCGTGGATCTACGGCGGCACGCGCAAGCTGTTCACCGAGGATCTCATCGGCATGGGGATCGAGGTAACCATGGTGAATCCGATGGAGCCGCGCGGGTGGAGGAAGGCGCTCAGGAAAAACACGCGCGTGATTTTCCTCGAATCGCCGGTGAATCCGACCTGCCGGGTGATCGAGCTTGGCTCGCTCCAAAACCTGGCTCACAACGAAGGAGTCGCGCTCGTCGTCGACTCTACCTTTGCAAGCCCAGTCAACTTCCGCCCGCTCGAGCACGGAGTGGACGTCGTGATTCACTCGGCCACCAAGTACTTGAACGGGCACCACGACATTCTTGCCGGCGTCGTCTGCGGGAGCGAGCCGTTCATCGACGAAGTGCGGCGCAAGATGACTGTCTGGGGTCAGGCGCCCGACCCGTTCGCGTGCTGGCTGCTCGAGCGCGGCCTGAAGACGATCGACGTGAGAGTGAAGCGCCAGAACGAAAACGCGATGCGGATCGCGGAGTGGTGCTCGAAGCGGCCGGACATCGCGAAAGTCCACTACCCTGGCCTTACGAGCCATCCAGATCACAAGATCGCGAAGGCGCTCTTCGACGGCTTCGGCGGGATGCTCGCCCTCGAGCTGAAGGGCGGCGGACCCGCTGCGGTGAAGTTCGTGAAGAAGCTTCAGATCTTCGCCTACGCCGCAAGTCTGGGTGGTGTCGATTCGCTCGTCATCGAGCCGCGGTACAGCTCACACGAGCACATGTCGCCCGAAGAGCGTGAGAAGATCGGGATCCCCGATGGCTTTCTCCGGATAAGCGTCGGAATCGAGAACGCGGAAGACCTGATAGCCGACATAGAGCAGGCGCTTCAGCAGTAACGATGATCCGTCTCACTGATGTCGCTAAGGAATACCCAAGATCGGGTGTCGCCCTTGCGCAAATAACGTTCGAGGTGAAGAAGGGCGAGTTCGTCTATCTCACCGGACCGAGCGGCTCGGGCAAGACGACGATACTCAAGATGCTGTACATGGACGACAAGCCGAGTAAAGGCGAAGTATGGGTCAACGGCGTCAGCTCCAAGACGGCGAAGGGCCGTGAGATCTCGAAGCTGCGCCGGCGCCTCGGCATCGTGTTCCAGGACTTCAGGCTGCTCGAGGATCGCACCGCCGAGGCAAATGTACGGTTCGCGCTCGAGGTAACAGGTGCGGCCAAGGCGACGATCCGGGCCAAGGTCGCTCGCGCTCTGACGCAGGTCGGTCTGGCCTCCAAGGCGACGAGTTATCCTCGCGAGCTATCCGGCGGTGAGCAGCAGCGAGTCGCGATCGCGCGCGCACTGATCAACGATCCGTTCGTGCTGATCGCTGACGAGCCGACGGGAAATCTGGATGAGCGCGCGACTCGTGGCGTCTTTCAACTCCTGCGCGACATCAACGCCTCGGGCACCGCGGTGATCATGGCGACGCACGACCTCGATCTCGTTCGCCGGTCGAGCTATCGAACCATCGAGCTGAATCACGGTCGCGTCGTCTTCGACTCCGCGGAGCAGCCAGCCTCCGCGAGACCGCCCGACGAGCCGTTCGTGTCCGACACGCCGAGCGACTCGATGGAGAAGATCTAGATGCGGTCGGCCCGGGAAGCGCTTACTGCCTCCCGCCGGGCGCCCCTCCTCAGTGCGCTCGGGATCGTCACGATCGCCTTCTCGCTGTTCGCCTTCGGATTGTTCGGTCTCGTCGCGATCAACATCCGTCGCGCTCTGGAGCAGGTGGAGGAGCGCGTGGAAGTGCGCGCCTTCCTAAGCGACAGCACCGAGATCGAGTCCGTTGCCGCGGCCATGAAAGACATCGGCGAATTTCCGGAAGTTGCACGGGTCGACTACCTCTCGAAGGAGCAGGCGCTCGAGCGGGCCAGAAAGGAGATGGGAGAGTTCGCCGATGTCTTCGAGGCCGGCGTTCTTCCGGCCTCGATCGAGGTGCACCTGCGACCGGGAATGCGGAGTCCCGTGATTGTGAAATCCATTGCTGATCGCATCAGGACTTATCATTTCGTCGACGACGTCCGCTACGGCGAGGAGTGGGTGGAAAAGCTCTATCGCCTGCGTACCATCGCGACTGTTGCTGGTATCGCGCTCGGCGTCGCCTTCGCCGCCGTCGCAGTGATCATCATTGGCGCAACGATCCGCATGACCGTGCTGGCCCGCGCGAAGGAGATATCGATCATGCGTCTCGTCGGCGCGACGGACATGTTCATCCGCCTTCCGTTCCTGATCGATGGCCTCGTCAAGGGAGTGCTGGGCGGACTTCTGGCGCTGCTGTTCGTGTGGATCGCCAACCGGGTCGTCAACGAGTACTTCATCCAGACGATCTGGTTCGAACGCGAGATGATTTTCTTCGGGGTGGTGGCGGGAGCGCTGATGGGCGTGCTGGGCAGCCTCGTTTCCGTCGGGAGACATTTACGCCGTATCTGAGGCGCGTATCGCTGGTGCTGGCGTGCCTGAGTGTGATGGTGTCGCGGCTGCCAGGGCAGCAGACCGAGAGCGCGGAAGCGCGAAACAGGGCGCAGCGCGAGGAGCTGCTTCGGATCCGCTCGGAGCGCGATGAGCTCGAGAAGAAAATGAGCGGCCTCCAGAACACCGCGCACGAGCTCGCCGACGAAGTGAACCTGCTCGACAAGCAGCACGACGCGACGGCGCGAATGGTCAAGTCGCTCGATAATCAGCTCGTGGCGATCACCGACGAGGTGGCGGCGACGACCGCC
>Ga0193699_10000754_pt1 | contig 13209 bp, 4 predicted proteins | sample L3c2metaG_FD_160095 | JGI IMG/M metagenome (GOLD analysis project Ga0193699, IMG submission 160095) | Soil microbial communities from a riparian zone of the East river system, Colorado, United States - L3c2 | ecosystem: Environmental > Terrestrial > Soil > Riparian zone | place: USA: East River... | reverse complement strand
GTTCAAGGCCTCCTGGGTGACGCGCGCGACGCAGCGAAGAACTTCCCTGGGCAGCCGTTCCGGTACGTTCGTCGCTTGAAAGTCGACGGTGCAATTCGTGCGGCCTTCATGCGTGCGAATGATCGACTCAAGGACACTCACCGCGTTGCTGGCGTCTCCGGCATCCGGAAGGAACAGGCCGGCCGATATCGCCCGTAGCTCCTTCAGTGCGTCCTCGACGGCGCTGCGCAGTTCCCGCACCAGAGCTTGCGTCCGGGTCGGCCGGTCCTTCAGTTCCTCTTCGACCTCATCCAGGCGGAGCAGGACGAACGACATCAGTTGCGCGGGGCCGTCGTGGAGCTCGATTCCGACGCGCGTGTGTATCAGATCTTCAATTCGGGCGGACGTCCGCAGTGCTCGCTCGACTTCAGATTTGAGAAGATCATTGTTGCGGTGGAGATGCAATTTTTCGCGGTATTTCTTCTTTATCGTCGCCCTGTGCCTTCCGATCGTGAGACTTCCGCGATAGACGATGGCAAACAGCACAAGCAGCGTGCAGAGCCCCGCGGAGCCCACGACGAGCCAGGCGCCACCGACCGCGTAGGCCTGATCTTTCAGGAGGGCCCGCGCGTCTTCGTAGATTTCGGCGACCGCGATGATCTTTTCCGTCTCAATTTTGTAGAGCGGCAGAAATATCTCATAGAGCGGCATCGAGAGAGATCGTTCGAACTCGCTGTCATCTTCATCCAGGTCGGCCATTCCCGCGCGGATCTTTCCTTGCAACGAAGGAAGGATGTCGGTTGTTGGAAATTGCTTTCCGATCAGATTTCTTTGGGTGCTGTAAACAATCGTGCCGTCGGGCCGCCAGATCTTGATCGACGCTACGTGACGTCTGGATTTCAGCAATTCGCTCACCGCGTCGAGTCTGCGGGCGTCTTCCGGGGTAGGCGAGCCGTCTCGGTCCATCGACTGTACATGAGGCTCGACGAAATTGGTCATGTACAATGCGGCAGCGCCGCTCGTGCCGCGCAGAACGCCGTCGGCGATGCGGGCGCCGACCCAGCCGCCTACCGCGGCGACGGATAACGTCAGCACCACCGAAGATGCGATCGCGAATTGTTGGAAGAGCGACCTTCGGATCCACCAATTTCGAATTCGATGCGGGCGAAATAGATTGATGATTTCCCGGGCCTCCCTCGACGAGGCGCCCGCGGCAAGCGCCGATGTCAACGACCGTCCGATTTATCGCTCCGACCCGGCTGCCTTTCGGGCCGGCACCATGCCAATAACTTACAAACAAATGGTAGCGCTGAAATAAGCGCTTCAATCGGCAACATCATATGCAGCGAATGCATTATCTTTCAACGTGTTTCGCCTGAAGCCAGTTGGAATAGAGAAGCTCGCCTAGATGCCCGGTCGTTCTCCGGCTTGACTGCGAGGCAAGATAAGGGTGGGGCGCGTACCGCAGCCGCAAAGGTTAACGAAGCTATTGCTGGCGTGCAGCATCAACCATTCCGGCGACGCACGGCCGCGACGCGGTCATCGCAAATTCCGCCGAACGTCACTTGCGTCCGACCGGCTGGACTTGGCTCGGGTCGGAGTAGTTCCGCGCCGTCGAAAGGCTGACCCGAATTCGGACTAAAGTCCGAAGGGCCCGGGCTTTGGTCCAAGGTGACGAGTTCGACCATCGACGGATTCTTCACCCGACTTTCTACCCTACACAGCCCCGAATGCGCTTGGCAGCTTCTGCAGTATTGGAGATCCGGACCGTTCCGGCCTCCGGGAACCTTGGGCAGGAGTGGATCATGGCGAATAATCTCAAACCATTTGTTATCGATCAGACCGATCTCGATTTCATCCTCAGCCAGGTAAATTTTCGTCCTCTCTTCCACGCGGACGGGAATGCGATCATCCTGTGGGACGGCACCGGAAAGGTATACGACGGCAAGGGCGCACTGATCGGGCAGGGCGGCGTCACCGCGGGCGACGCAGCCTCGCTGGCCGCGATCGCGCAGTGGGGTCAGTCCTACTATTCGGAGTTCGACTTCGCCGGGTTGCGGGATCCGAGCGGCCTCAACAACAACCTGTCGCTCATCAACTCGACCTACGGAGCGGTGGATCAGATCTTCACCCGCTCGGCGGCCGCCGACTACGCCAACTATTCGCCGGTGATGCAGGCCGTGGCGGATCGGGCCTATGCCGCCGCCAAGGAATACTACGGGAAATACAGCGACGGCAGCGCCACCGACGGCACGCCGACCGGAGCCTTCAATGTCGGCGGCACGCTGAACACCGACTACAAGATCACGCTGGACGCCACCCCGGGCCAGCCTGGAGACCACACGGCATCGGACGGCACGCCGATCAACATCCAAAATGTGGTCGACTACACGCCCCGCATGATCAGCCAGACGGTCACGACGGCGGGCGTCACCTACGACACCTGGGCCAACCATCCGAGCGATCCACTGCACACCGCCCATCAGCCGAACGAGATCTACTACGACGCCAACGGCGTCGCGAAGGTGCTCGACTGGGGCCAGCTCAAGACGGTGGCCGACGGTGGCCTCGGCCAGGTCGACACCCAAGCGCGCCTCGACGCCTCGGCCGGTCAGGACGATCACTTTGTCGGCGGTCTCAATCCTGGCGTCGCGCCTTCGAACGGCTTCTTCGTCCTGTTCGGCCAGTTCTTCGATCACGGCCTTGATTTCATCGGAAAGGCGTCCGGCCAGACCATCAAGATCGCGCTCGCCAGCGACGACCCCCTCTACGGCATGCTTGGCCCCGACGGCCAGCCGGTGCACGAGATCACCATCAACCGCGCCACCGTGGCCACCATGGACGCCAACGGTCCGGAGTACCTTAACCACACCTCGCCCTTCATCGACCAGAGCCAGACCTACGGCTCCCACGAGCAGCTCACCAATCTGTTGCGGGAATGGGTAAAGGATCCGGCCACGGGCCAGTACCACGCCGGAATGAACCTGTTTGACGGCCAGACGCTCGATACCGCGTGGACAAAAGCGGACGGTACCACGACGCACCAGACGCTGCCGACGCTCGACGAACTGCGCGCGCATGTCGAGACGACCGGCCGCGACGCGTTGACCTGGGAGGACGTCAACGACTTGCGCAACCGCGATGCAAGCGGCCACGTCATCGCGGGAACGAGCGGCTCGGCGCTGCTACTCGACATGAACCCACGCTTCGACGCAGGCCACATGGCGGGCTTCTACGACAAGAATGGCAACGGCGCGCAGGACGCCGGCGAGGCGAACTACGGAACCACGGCCCAGGCCGCCAAGGTGGCCGCGGCGATTGCCACCATCGACGCCAGCGTGAAGTCGATGTTCGGGGCGGCTTCCAGTTTTGCCATCGATCCGACGACCCACAAGCTGACGTTGTTCATGGAAAATCTGCCTCCGGGCTCACCGGCCGGAACGCCTCATACGCTTGACGGCGCGAACGCGCTCTATCCGTTCGTCAATTTCGCGGATTTCAGCATCACGAGCCCGGCCGGTACGCTGCACGACGCGGTGGGCGAGATCCTGATGGCGTCGGTGGGCGACCACTACGTCGCCGGCGACGGCCGCGTGAACGAGAATTTCGGCCTCACCTCCATCCACCACGTGTTCCACGAGGAGCACAACTACCAGATCCAGAACATCATCGAAGCCCTGCACCGGCAGGACATCGTGTCGGGAGATCCGACCCATGCCAGCCTTCACGGCTTCCAGGTCGACGCCGGGCACGGCATGAACGCGGCCGGCGACTACGTCAACGCGGACGGCAGCATCGCCTGGGATCAGGACAAGATGTTCAACGGGGCCAAGCTGGTCGTGGAAATGGAATACCAGCACGCCGCGGTCGACCAGTACGCGCGCAACGTCTCGCCCAACATCCAGGAGTTCGGCGCCTATTCGACCGAAGTCAATTCGGCGATCTCGCTGGAATACTCGCAGGCCGCCTTCCGCTTCGGCCATTCTACGCTTCGCGAGACCATCGACACCATCGATCCGTCCGGCGGCCTGACCGGCAAGATCATGGGCTACGCCCTGAAGGCGGCCTTCCTGGCGCCTGACAAGTTCGCCGACGTCGGACCTTCGGCGATTATCCTCGGCATGTCGCACCAGCAGATGAACGAGGTCGATGAATTCGTCACTCCCGCACTCAATCAGGGTCTGCTCGGACAGCCGCTCGATCTCGCCGCGATCAACATCGCGCGCGGCCGCGACGTCGGCATCCCGACACTAAACGAGGTTCGTCACGCGCTCGGCTATTCCGAATATTCCAGCTGGAATGATTTCGGCCAGAACATGCAGCATCCGAGTTCGCTGGCGAACTTCATCGCGGCATACGCCCTCGACGGCGACCTGGAAGAGGCCAACACCATCGTCGGGATCGTCGACGGGAGCGTCGCGGCGGGTACGCTCGGCATCTCGCTGGACCAGGCCTATGGCTTCATGAACGGCGACGAGGCCGCCGGCGGCGCGGGCACTCTCGCCTTCAACAACATCGACACCTGGCTCGGCGGTCTGGCCGAGGTCCATCAACCGGGCGGCCTGCTCGGCGAGACCTTCGACCGGATCTTCGTCGATCAGATCGAGAAGCTGATGGATGGCGATCGGTTCTACTATCTGTACCGGCTGTTCGGAACCCAGTTCGGCACGGAGATCGTCAACGCGCAGCTGAAGGATATGGTCGAACGCACCACCGGCCTGACGCACCTGAATGGCAACATCTTCGGATACGCCGACCAGTACGTCGACCTCGGCGCCCACAAGGAGGTGCTTGCAGCCGGACAGACGGAGTACCTCACGACCGGCAACGAGCACAAATACGGCGACATCGCCGACGTCGATGCCGGAACGATCGGCATCTACTCCAACGGCGGGCGCGGCAACGCCAATGACGGCCACGTCATCACCATCGGCGGCGTGCACTACGTCCAGGATACGCGCCTGGCCGACACCGACCCGAACAGCGCCTACAACCAGAACGGCGGCGTCAATCTCGACGGCACGCCGAACTCCGGCGCCGAATCCAACGAAATCGTCGTCGGCTCGAAGGGGGCCGACTTGATCTACGCCCAGGGCGGTGACGACACCGTGTACGGCGACGCCGGAAACGACAAGATCTACGGCGGCTACGGAATCGATCGGCTCTACGGCGGCGACGGCGTCGACACCATCTACGGGGGCGACAACCCCGACCTGATCGACGGCGGGGCCGGCGACGACTTTCTGTACGGCGAGTCGAGCGGCACGGACATCAACGGCCTGGACCAGGTCATCGGCGGCGCCGGCAACGACTACATCAACGGCGGCATCGGCATCGACAAGCTGTTCGGCGGCAACGGCGACGACGTCATGTACGGGGAGCAGGACACCGACCCGTTCTTCGAAGGAAACGACGGCAACGACTACCTCGACGGCGGCTCCGGCACCGACATGCTGTATGGCAACAATGGCGACGACATGCTGCTCGACGGCACCGATGTCGACATCTCCTTCGGCCAGGCGGGCGACGACTGGTTCAAGGTCGGCGACATCGCCCAAGCCCTCAGCACGGGACCCGACGAGGTCCTGGGCGGCGACGGCGTCACCGACGAGGGCAACACGCCCGGAACCACCGGCTTCGACGTCATGGACTTCAGCCTGCAGCACGCCCGTCCGGTCGGCGTGACTTACGACCTCGACCAGCAGGCCAACCCGCTGGCAGCCGTGAACGCCGCGCAGTCCGTTCCGGCGGCGTTCGAGATCGAGGGGCTGGTCGGCAGCGTTTCCAACGACACGCTGGGCGGCGACTCCGGCGACAACTGGGTCGTCGGCGGCTCCGGCAGCGACCTCCTGACCGGCGACGCCGGGAACGACGTCATCGTCGGCGGATCGATCCGGCTCGATACGCTGATCGGGCAGTACATCCAGGGCCATGACGCCCAAGGCCACGAGATCGTGTCTACCTACGACCACAACAACAACAACAACGGCTCCACCGAGGAGCTTCGGCTGCAAGACGCCCGCTACCAGGGTGCCTCGCATCGCGTCGCCTACAATGACACGCTGGGCGCCGGATTGCTGGGCAACGCCGCCCTCCATACCGAGGGCTTCGACAAGCATTTCACCGAGATGTTGCGTACCCAGTTTTTCAAGGACCTCGTCGTGGGCGACGGTGGTGCCGCTGCAGCGTCCGACACGGCTGCCTACAGCGGCAACAGGGCGGACTACGCAGTCACCTTGATCGAGTTCGACAGTGCCAACGAAGGCCACATCGTGGCCTACAAGATCGTCGACAATGGTCATACCCCGACCGGCTCGAACGATCCGATTTCGGCCCGCGCGCCGAGCGACGGAACCGACCTGCTGGTCGGGATCCAGAAGATCCAGTTCGCGGACGGCACGGTCGATATCGCCAACCTGGTCGAAATCCCCGCCACCGGCGCCCCGGTCATCTCCGACCCGACGCCGACCGAGGGACAGCAGCTGACCCTCGACATCACCAGCATCCAGGACGCGAACGGCTTCAATCCGGCGGCTCTGCATTATCAATGGCAGGCCTCGGCGAACGGCACCGCGTGGAACGACATTGCGGGCGCCACCAACGCGACTTTCACGCCGCAGGACATTTCGATCCTCGGCTTTAACGGTCTCGACGCGCAGGCCGGGCTGCACCTCCGCGTCGTCGCCACATTCACCGACGCGGGAGGACACCAGGAGACCGTCATCTCGAATTCGACCGGCCCCGTGGGCGCGAACTGGTCCTCGCCGATCCAGGCGACGTTCAACGGCACGGCCGGCGACGACATAGCCAACGGTTCCAACCCCATCTTCGGCTTCGGGGGTGCCGACACGTTAAACGGCAACGCCGGCGACGACATCCTCAACGGCAATGGCGGCAATGATCTGATCACGGGCGGCGCCGGGAGCGACGCCATCAATGGCGGCGCCCAGACCGACACCGCCATCTACACCGGTCCGGTCGGCAACTTCGCCTTCGGCCTGACCCCGACGAACCAGCTGACCGTGACCGACCTCACGGGAGCCGAGGGCACCGACACGCTGACCGCGATCGAGACCCTGCGGTTCGCCGGCGTCAACTACAACCTGGTCAACGGAACGTCCGCCCCGAACACCCTCAACGGCACCAACGGCGTAGATCTAATTCTTGGTCAGGACGGCAACGATACGATCACCGGCGGCTTGGGCAACGACGTCGTCTTCGCCGGCGCGGGCGACGACACGATCAACTGGAGGACCAATGCCTCCGGCGCAACCGACGGTCGCGACTTCGTCGACGGCGGCGCAAACACCGCTCTCGTCGGCGACCGCTTCGTTGTCACTGGCAACAACGCGGTGGAGACGTTCCGGATCTACTCCAACACCGACGACTGGGACAACAATGCCGGCAACGGCATCGTCAGCAGCGCGGCCCATGCGGGCTTCACCGGCCTGAACGTCAACACGGAGATCGTCGTCGCCCGCAACGGCACGGTGATCGCCGAACTCGACAACATCGAGGAGATCACCGTCAATACGTCGACGGTAACGTCTCCCGGCGGCGTCCCCCCCGGAGGCACCGGCACCATCGGCGGCGACACCATCCAGGTGATCGGCAACTTCGCCGCCACCAGCCTGAACTACAACACCATCACCATCAACGGCGGCGGCAATGCCGACACCGTCGACATCTCCGGCCTGACCTCCGACCACCGCATCGTGTTCCATGGCGGCGGAGGCGACGACCAGGTGGTCGGAACGCTCCGTCCGCAGGACGTGGTGGACACGCAGAACGTGCTTCCGTCGAGTGATCAGGGCGGTTCGACCGGCAATGGCGACGGCCATGACCAGACCGGCGGAGGCAACCAGGACGGCTCCGACGACCACAACCAGGGCGGCAACTCCGGCGACGATGATCAGCAGTGTTCATCCGGAGGCCACGATCACCATGATGGTCAGGGTGGCGGCGGCACGCCGATCCAACCGGCCGACATTCCAGGCATGCCGGCGCCCCACATTGGTACGCCGGGCGACGACGTGATGATCGGGGCTTCCGGAGAAAACGTCCTCAGCGGCCAAGACGGCGACGACTTGCTGCTCGGCAACGATGGAGGCGACACGCTGAAGGCCGGCTCTGGCGACGATCTGGTCAAGGCCGGCGCGGGAGACGACGTCGTGTTCGGCAACGACGGCAACGACGACCTGTTCGGCGGTTCGGGCAAGGACCTGATGACCGGCGACGCGGGCGACGACCGCCTGTTCGGCGATGCCGGCGACGACGCCCTCGAGGGCGGCACGGGTAACGACACCGTCTACGGCGGCGCCGGCAACGACCGGATCATCACCACCGTCGGCGATGGCGACGATACCTACTTCGGCGACACCGAGGAGGACACGCTGGACTATTCCGCGATCTCGGCCAGCATCACGGCGGATCTCGGCAACGGGATCGGCCAGCACGGCAGCGTCACGAGCGCGCAGAGCGGCACCGACAAGGTCTTCGGCTTCGAGGACTTCATCGGCGGCTCCGGCAACGATACCATCGTCGCAAGCTCGGTCGCGAACGTGATGGACGGCGGTGGCGGAAACGACACCTTCGTGTTCGGATCCGCGGGCGACGTCGACGGCGACACGATCAAGGGGTTCCAGCCAGGCGACAAGATCGACCTGTCGGCGGTCGACGCCAACACGGGAGCGAGCGGCACCCAGTCCTTCGTGCTGTTCGCCGGCAACGTCTTCACGTCGGCCGGCCAGGTCATTGTCACCCACGAAATAAGGGATGGCGCGGAGCACACGATCGTTGCGGGCAACACCAACAATGACACCGTCGCCGACTTCAAGCTCGACATCGCCGGCAACCACGCCCTGACGTCCTCCGACTTCAACGGCGTGCACTGAGCGCAATAGACGACGATCCGGAGCGACGGGGGCCCGCCGCTCCGGATCGGTAGAACAACCGCTTCGCGCGATACGACAGGGCAGGGGAAGTACACGATGAGCAAGAATGCCAAGCGGAAGAATTCGGCCTATTCGAACGGAAAGAACCCGATCGGCAACTACCGCAGCGTCGGCTTCTTTCTGCTGGGGCTGTCCGGGATCATCAACGTGCTGGCACTGACCGGCTCCTTCTACATGCTGCAGATCTACGACCGGGCGCTGACCAGCCACAGCATCCCGACCCTCGTCGCGCTCTCGGCTTTGGCCATTGGACTCTACCTGTTCCAGGGCATGTTCGACATCCTGCGTTCCCAGATCCTGGTCCGCCTGGGCGCCCGGCTCGACGCTAAACTGGCGCCCCTGACCCACCACGTCGTCATCGAAATGGCCCGCTACGGCTACTCCACCTCCGAGGCGCTCGAAAGGGGCCGCGACGTTGACGTCGTCCGCGGCTTCCTCGGCAGCCAGGCGCCGGTCGCCTTCTTCGACCTGCCGTGGATGCCGCTGTTCCTCGGCTTCGTCTATCTTCTTCATCCCGTCCTGGGGCTCGTCACGCTGGCCGGCGCGGTGGTGCTGATCTCGCTCACGGTGGCGACCGAACTGATGACGCGCCGCGCGGGCAGCGAAACGCACCAGGCAGCGGTGCTGCGCAGCACGCTGGCGGATTCGCACGCGCGCAATGCCGACATCCTCCGCGCGATGGGATTCGGCGGCCGCGCCGTGGCCCGCTTCGAGAAGGCCAATTCGCAGCATCTGGCCCTTCAGACCCGGACCAGCGACATCAGCGGCACCTTCGGCGGAATGGCCAAGGTATTGCGCATGATGCTGCAGTCCGCGCTTCTGGGGCTCGGCGCTTTCCTCACGATCAAGGGCGAGCTTTCGGCGGGAGCGATCATCGCCTGTTCGGTGGCCTCTTCGCGCGCGCTCGCGCCGGTCGATTCCGCGATCGGCAATTGGAAACTTATCGCCGCCGCGCGACGCAGCTTCGGACGCCTGAAGCAGACGCTGGCGGCGGCCGAGGACGGCACCCACATCCTGCAGCTTCCGAAACCCTGCGCGACGCTCAAGGTCGAAAATATCACGGTCGTGGCCCCCGGCAGTGGCACCGTGCTGGTCGGCGAGGTTGGCTTCGAACTTAAGGCGGGCGAGGCGTTGGGCCTGATCGGTCCGAGCGGGGGCGGCAAGACTTCTCTGGCCAAGGGCCTCGTCGGCGTGTGGCCGCTCCTGAGAGGCAAGGTGCGGCTGGACGACGCGGATCTCGATCAGTGGCGCGCCGACGCACTCGGCGAGCACATCGGATACCTGCCCCAGGACGTCTCGCTGCTCGACGGCAGCATCGCCGAGAACATCTCGAGATTCGAGCCCGAGCCGGACGCCCGCAAGATCATCGCAGCCGCGAAGGCCGCCGGGATCCACGAGATGATCACGCGCATGCCGGAAGGCTATCAGACCGAACTGGGACCCTCGGGCACGTCCCTCTCGGCCGGCCAGCGGCAGCGCATCGGGCTGGCGCGGGCGCTCTATGGCGATCCCTTTCTCGTCGTCCTCGACGAGCCGAATTCCAACCTCGACGCGCCGGGCGAGGCCGCACTGGGCGACGCCATCGAAGGCGTCAAGGCGCGCGGCGGCGTGGTCGTCGTGATCGCGCATCGCCCGAAGGCCCTCGCAGCCGTCGACTATGTCGGCGTCGTGCAGGGCGGCAAGCTCGTCGCGTTCGGGCCGAAGGACAAGGTGGTTGGCGAACCGGCCCGTCCGATTCCGTTCCCGGCAGCCGCCGCGGCGACGGCCTGACCTGAACCCGAGCGGGAGGTGTCCATGGACGAACGGCTCTCATTGGGAATTCCGGACCGGAGCCAAATCGACGCTCCGGCGAGACGCTTCGCCCTCATCGAGGAGCGGTCGCGCGTCAGCTCCATTGTGCCGGCGATCCTGGTCGCCTCCTGGGGGCTACTGCTGAAGCAGGTGCTGGGTAGGAACGACGACGAGCTGTCACACCAGCCTAAACCGGACGCCGCAAAGCCCGAATCCGGACCTGAACAGGACGCGGTAGCTTCGGCATCTTCCGTCGACCGCGCGGGTACCGCGGGCTCTTCCGAGCTTGTCCGCGCCTTCGGCCTGGCCAGCGTTGCGATGGATGATGGCAGGTTCGAGCCGGCCGTCGATCTGGGAAGATTGGCGTTCGCCCGAACCGAAGCGCCGCGACTCTCGCTCATTCCTGCTAATCAGAACGCGCCGGCCGGCGCGCGGCCCCAGGCTCCCGCCTCGGACACGAAGCCCGTTGCGGGTGGTGGCGGCGGCGGTGGTGGAGGTGGAGGCGGCGGAAGCGATCCGCATACTCCCGACGGCAACGGCCACGATCCGAAGAAGCCGTCTCCGGGAAGCAAGGACCCGCCCGGAGATCCTCCCAAGCGTGTGAACCACGCGCCCGTAATCGCCGGATCGGTGGATCTCGGCAGCGGGCTCGTCAACGAGTCGATCATCATCTCGCTGAGTCAGCTGCTGACCGGCGCCAGCGACCTCGACGGGGACGTTCTTTCGGTGCAGTCGCTCCAGGTCGACCACGGCTCGCTACAGATGCTGGGATCCGACCGCTGGCTCTACACGCCGGAGCACGACGAGAGCGGTCCCGTCCAGTTCAGCTACCGGATTAGCGACGGAGTAGCTTCCATCGTCCAGACCGCCCATGCGGATCTCCACGTGCCACCCGACGAGGAGATCAGAGGAACCGATGGCGACGACCTCCTGATCGGAACCCCCCGCAGCGACCTGATCGACGCCGGCGCCGGCAACGACATCGTCTACGGCCGGGAAGACAACGACACCATCTACGGCGGTGCCGGCGACGACCGAATCGTCGGAGGCGACGGCGACGATATCCTGTTCGGAGGTCCGGGCAACGACACGATGTTCGGCGGAGCCGGCAACGACACCCTGTTCGGCGAGGAAGGCAACGACATCCTCTATGGCGAGGACGGCAACGACCTGATCCTGGGCGGGGACGGCAACGACTTCGCCTCCGGCGGCCAAGGCAACGACACGATCCTGGGCGGGGCCGGCAACGACACCCTGCGTGGCGACGAGGGAAATGATACGATCGACGGGGAGGCCGGCAAAGACTATATCGACGGCGGGGCCGGAAACGACCGCCTGATCGGCGGCGCAGGCAACGACGTCATCGCCGCCGGCACGGGAAACGATATCGTCGCGGGCGGGGAAGGCAACGACCGTATCGACGGGGGAGCCGGCAACGATACGTTGCTCGGGGAGACGGGCGACGACACCATCCGGGGAGACGAAGGTGACGACGAAATCGACGGCGGAGACGGCAACGACTGTCTCGACGGCGGCGCAGGCAACGACACGATATCGGGCGGCGCCGGCGATGACGTGATCAACGCTGGCTCCGGAGACGACCTGCTGATCCTGACCGTCGACGGCGGCCACGACGTCATCTCCGGAGGATCGGGCGCCGACACGCTGGATCTGTCGCAGATCGTGTTCGACGAGAACGTGGACCTCCCGGACGGCATCGTCGAAATTGGCGACGGACAGACCGCGCAGATCTTCGAGATCGAGAACGTCCACGGCGGCCATGGCCGCGACCGCCTGGTGGCGGACGGGCATGTGAACATCATGGAGGGCGGCGACGGCGACGACACCTTCGTCTTCCACGACCTCGCCTCACTGCAGAACGACGGCGGGCCGCGCGACCACATCGTGGATTTCAGCGTCGGCGACAGGCTCGATCTCTCGCGGGTCGGGCAGGAGCTCGAAGATTTCGCCGGAAAGAAGCTTTTCTTCGCCGGCGCCGACTCGGCGAGGTTCGACGAAGTCGGCGCTATCACCTATCACCACGAAATCGTCTCCGACACCCAGGAGATCACCGTGGTCACCGGCAATCTCGACGGCATTCCCGAACACGATTTCGAGATCGTGCTGGACGGCAATCTCGATCTGAACGAGAGCAACTTCGTCCTGACCGCCGCGCACCAGGCCGGCAACGCGCAGCACGGAACGTAAAAGCGATGCGCCCCCAAGTACACCGTTTCGCTATCTCGCCGACCGCGCGTCGCGCCAGGTCACCTTCCCGATCGGGCCCGTCCTCAACTTCGCCATACGGAGCGGGATCGCGATGCTCGCGCCGATGGCGCTTCAAGTCTGAACGAAAAATTGGAGAGTAGACCATGAACGCCAAATCCCCGGAACCGATCGCCCGCGGCGCGGAGAAGTCGTTCGGCATCCGCTCGCGGGTCGCAGCGGCGGTCGTGCTCGCGATCGGGCTGATCGGCGGATGCGG
>Ga0193699_10000753_pt1 | contig 13213 bp, 15 predicted proteins | sample L3c2metaG_FD_160095 | JGI IMG/M metagenome (GOLD analysis project Ga0193699, IMG submission 160095) | Soil microbial communities from a riparian zone of the East river system, Colorado, United States - L3c2 | ecosystem: Environmental > Terrestrial > Soil > Riparian zone | place: USA: East... | reverse complement strand
CCCGCAAAACCGTTCGCCGGAGGAAAACGAATCGACACCCCCTTCGGCGGGATTTATTCGCCTGATCTGACGCCGGATCGCGATACCGGTTTGGGGGCCTGGAGCGACGAGGAGTTCTACCGCGCCTTGCATGACGGGGTCGCCTGCGACGGTTCGCGCTATTACCCGGCCTTCCCCTATCCGAATTTCACGAAAATCACAGGGGAAGACGTGCTGGCGATCCGGGCGTATCTTGCGACGCTGACGCCATTTCGCAACCTGCGGCAGCCGTCGCAATTGCGCTGGCCGCTGAACTACCGGGTGGTGATGCATGGCTGGAATTTCCTGTTCTTCCGGCCCGGCACCTTTGCGGCCAATCCGCAGAAGAGCGACGAATGGAATCGCGGCGCCTATCTGGTCGAGGGCGCCGCGCATTGCGGCGGCTGCCATACGCCCAAAAACATCTTCGGCGCCGACAAGCGCGGCCAATTATACGGCGGCGGTCTGGTGCAGGGCTGGTTCGCGCCCCGGCTGGACAGCGCAGAGCGCAGCGGATTGAAATCCTGGAGTGTCGACGACATCGTCGAATATCTGCAGAGCGGCCGCAACGGCCGCAGCCATGCCGGCAGGCTGATGGCGGAGGTCGTGGTCAATTCGACCTCGAAAATGAGCGATGCCGACGTCCGCGCCATCGCCGTCTATCTGAAGGATCTTCCCGCCGGCGCGCCGGAGCCCGTGGTGGTCCCACCGCCGCAGGCAGACATGAAGGCGGGCGAGGCGATCTACGCTCACGCCTGCATCGCCTGCCACGAGGCCGATGGGTCAGGCGCGCCGCGGATCTACCCGCCGCTGCCTGATAATGCCAATCTGCAGTCGGCCGATCCTTCCAGCACGCTGCGTATTCTCCTCGACGGCGCGCAGACGGTGACGACGCCGCGTGCGCCGAATACCGGTTCGATGCCGGCCTACGCCAAATTGTCGGACCGCGAGATTGCCGATGTCGCCAACTACATCCGCAACTCCTGGGGCAACGCCGCACCCTTGGTGACTCCGGGTCAGGTCGCGAAAGCGCGGATAGCGCCATAACCGGCGGAAGCCTACTGGCGTTCATCGTTGAAGATGAACTTCGGCATTTCCCATTTGTAGCGGATCGCCAGTAGTCGCAACGACAGGCCGAGGACAAAGGTCAGCGCCGTCCACAGCTCAGCGTTCAGCTTCAGGCCAAACGCCGTGGAGTAAAACAGCCCGGTGATGATCGAGACGCTGGCGTAGAGTTCGGCGCGAAACAACAGCGGCACGTCGTTGCAGAGGATGTCACGCAGCACGCCTCCGGCGCAGCCGGTGATCATTCCCGCCACCACCACGATCACCAGCGGCAACGAGGGGTCGATCTGCCGGGCGACGTCGCAACCGGCCATGGTGAAGACCACCAGGCCGATCGCGTCGAGCACCAGAAACGCGGTGTTCAACCGATGCACCAGGCGTGCGATCAGGATGGTGGCCAGCGCGGCGCCAGCGGTCAGCAGCAGATAGGACGGGTGTTGCACCCAGACCAGCGGATAGTGGCCGAGCAGGACGTCGCGAATGGTGCCGCCGCCAAGGGCGGTGATGCATCCGAGCATGCATACCCCGACCCAGTCCATGCTGCGCTTTCCCGCGGCCAGCGCCGCCGTCATCGCCTGCGCCGCCAGCGCTACCAGCGACAGCGCGTGCAGGACCATATCGCTCGGCAACAAACCCGACATAAAGAAGCTCCTGGAACCGGAGCGGAACTTACGTCGCGGGTTCCCTGCTGAACAGGCCGAAACATGGCAGGCAGGCGGTTTTGCATCCCCTAAAGACGTTTCGAATCAGGAACCCCCGTCACACCCAGCTGTTGTCATGGGTACTCACGGAGGAACCCATTCATGGCTCATGAACGCAATCCGAACGATCCCTATCGTTCCGCTGATGATCCCTATCGTTCCAATCTCACCGACGACGACATCCGTCGCCAGGCTCGCCTCGACAGTGAACTGCAGGCCGATCCCGAACTCGCCGAGGGTCCGGCCAGCAGCGGCAAGGTAGCGATGCTCGCGATCGCCATCGCCGTGGTGCTCGGCGCGGTCTTCTACGGCCTGAACAATTCGACCATCAACCAGGCCGGCACGTCCCCGGCCACGTCAACGGCGCAGAACACGCAGTCTTCGCCTCCCGCCGCGCCTTCGGGCATGCGTGACGTGACGCCGCGCGCCAATTCGGAACCGGGAATGACCACCGGTGCTGCCCCGGCACGGCCGCAGACGCCGCCGGCTTCGGCGCCGGCCGGCTCGGACATCAACCGTTCGGGCAACCCGCCGACGGATAGCGCGCCGGCCAGCAAGTAACAGCCGACTCCATTTTACGAATGAACCGCGCGGCGGGCAGTGATTTGCCCGCCGCGCGTTTTTGTTTGCGCGCGTCAGCGGAACATCTTGTTCAATTCGCCGCCGGGATAGCCGTTGCCGAGCTCCGTGAGCGTTCCCTTCTCGGCGATCTCGCCGGCGGCGCGCATAAAACCGGCCCAGGCGGTGCGCGCCAGCGAACCGCCGACGCTGATGCGGCGAACGCCGAGATCGGCGGCTTCCGCGACGGAAAGAAACGGCGACCCGATCAGAAGATTGACCGGCTTCGGATGCACCGCCTTCACGACCGCCGATATCTGCTCGCTGGTCTTGATGCCGGGCGCATAGAGGCAATCGGCGCCGGCCTCGGCGTAGGCCTGCAGGCGGTCGATCACCATCGCCAGATCGGCCTGCCCGACCAGAAATCCCTCGCAGCGTCCCGTCAGCAACACGCCGCTGTTGTCGGCATCGATGGCGGCCCGCGCCGCCCTGATGCGCTCGATCGCCAGCGCGCGATCGTAAAGTGGTTTCGCGGCATCGCCGGTGGAATCCTCGATCGACAGCCCGGCGACCCCGGTCTTGAGCGCGCGCGCGACATTGGCCCCGACCTTCTCCGGCTCGTTTGCAAAACCGCCTTCGAAATCGGCGTTGACCGGCAGATCGACCGCGCCGCACAGCGCGGTGAGATGATCGCAGACCTCGTCCAGCGTGACACGGTTGTCGGCCTTTCCGATCGTCCACGCAAAGCCGGCGCTGGTCGAAGCGAGCGCCTTGAAGCCGAGATGTTTTAGCGCCTTGGCGCTGCCGACATCGTAAGGGTTGGGAATGACGAAACATCCGGACTCATGCATGTTCCGGAACGTCGCGCGCTTTTCTGCTGTCGTGACCGGCATGGTCTCTCCCTGTTTTTGTTGGGTTACCCGACGATATCCGCGCGCTGTGTACGGCGCTAGAGCGCGTCGTGCGCGGCGCGGCTGTCCTTTGGCGCCTGCGCGCGTTCGTTCATGCCGTAATCGCGGATCACGCCGGCGATGCGCAGCCGGTAGTTTTCGAAAATCCTCGCGCGGCCCTTGCCCTGGGTCTTGCGATGGCCGGACACATTGCGCCAGGCCTCGACGGCGGCTTCGTCGCGAAAGAACGACAGCGACAGGATCTTGCCCTTTTCGGTCAGGCTCTCGAACCGCTCGACCGAGATAAAGCCGTCGATGGTTTCCAGCACCGGCCGGAGCTCGGCCGCAAGGTCGAAATATTCCTGCTTGTGCTCCGGCTTCGGCCAGACCTCGAAAATCACCGCTATCATGTCGATCTCCTCGCTTTCGATTCGCTTAAGGCGTCACCTGTCGCAGAAACGTCCGCTCCTCGACAAGGATGAATTTGTTCTGCTCGGCGAACTCGAAATTGGCCATGCCCTCTTTATCGGCGCGAAGCCGCGCCCGGTAGCTTTCATAGGCCGCGAGATTCTCGAAGGAAATCAGCGCTGACGCGATGTTGTTGGTGCCTTCATGCGGCATCCAGTAGCCGACGAGGTCGCCACCGCATTTTGGAATGATGGTCAGCCAGCGCCGGGCATAGTCCTCGAACATCGCGCGCTTGAACGGATCGAGCTGGTAGCGGATGAAGACGGTGACGGTCAAGGCAACCTCCGGGGATTTTGAACAACCCCGAATCTAGACCCTTGACGACGTGAATGCTTCGGCTACCATCGAACTATGAAAGCAGGTCCCGATATCGCCATGGTCGCAGCACTGGTCGGCGATCCCGCCCGCGCCAACATGCTGACGGCGCTGATGACCGGCCGCGCGCTGACCGCGAGCGAACTGGCGCACCAGGCCGGCATCACCCCGCAGACCGCGAGTTCGCATCTGGGCAAACTGGAGACCGGCGGCCTGATCGAGCAGGAAAAGCAGGGCCGTCACCGCTACTATCGCCTCACCGATCCCGACGTCGCCGGCGTGCTCGAAGGCCTCGCGGGCCTTGCGGCGCGCGCCGGCCATATGCGGGTGCGCATCGGGCCGAAGGACCCGGCACTACGCCGCGCGCGGGTCTGCTACGATCATCTCGCCGGCGATCTCGGCGTGCAGATGCTCGACAGCATGAAAAAGCAGCGGCTGGTCCGCCAGACCAAGCAGACCATCGAGCTCACCGCCGACGGCGAGCGGTTCATGGCCAAAAACCTGCAGATATCAGCGGAAATGCTGGCCCATCCGCGCCGTCCTTTGTGCAAGGCCTGCCTCGACTGGAGCGAGCGGCGGCATCATCTTGCCGGCACGCTCGGCGCGGCCGTGATGACGCGATTCACCGAATTGAAATGGGCGGCGCGCGACGCCGCGCCCGGCAGCCGCGTCGTCAATTTCAGCCGCAACGGCGAAAAGCGGTTCGCAGCGCTGTTCGGCGAGAGCGAATAACGGCGCGGAGAGCGCGCGTCACGGGAACTTCAACTTCTCGTCATGGCCGGGCTTGTCCCGGCCATCCACGCCTTTCTTGCTGCTATACGCCAAGACGTGGATGCCGGCACTAGGCCAGGCATGACGGAAAACTTCCTCTGGAGCCTTCGATGAACCGTATTTTCGTTGGGGCGCTGCTCGCTGCGCTCTTCATTTCACCGTCAGCCCATTCAGCCGAGCCCGCGACGGCGCGCGAGCCCTATGGCATCGGGCTTGAAGGTTTTGCCTATCCCTACCCCGTCAGCCTGCTGCCGCTTGTCAATGACGGCGAGCAGCTGCGCATGGCCTATATGGACGTCGCGCCGGCGCAGCCGAACGGCCGTACCGTGGTGCTGCTGCATGGCCGCAATTTCCCGTCGAGCTATTGGGCGCCGGTGATCCGGACCCTGACTGAGGCCGGCTACCGCGTGGTGGTGCCGGACCAGATGGGATTCGGGAAATCCTCCAAGCCGGCGGGCGACCTGCACTTCGACACGCTGGCGCGCAACACCATCGCCCTGCTCGACCATCTGCAGATCACAAAAGCCGAGATCGTGGCGCATTCGCTCGGCGGCATGCTCGGTGTGCGCATTGCGCGCGCCTTCCCGGACCGGGTCGCGCATCTGCTGCTGGTCGCACCGATCGGCCTTGAGGATTACCGGCTCTATGTCCCGCCGACCCCAACCGAAAAGATTCTGGAAAACGAGGACAAACTCACCGCCGATGGCTACCGCAAGCAGCTGGAGACCAATTATTCCCTGAAACTGCCGCCGGACCAGGTGACACCGTTCATCGACGCGCGTTTCAACATCAAGGGCAGCGCGGAATATCCGCGCTGGCTGCGCGCCTTCGTCAGTTCGGCGCAGATGATCTATCGCGAGCCGGTGGCGCACGAGATCCCGCTTGTTTCACAGCCGACGCTGTTCATCATGGGATCAGACGATCACAACGCGCCGGGCCGGCCGAATGCGCCGGAAGCGCTGCGGCCGAAGATGGGCCAGAACGCCGAGCTGGCCAAAGCGTTCGCGGCCAAAATGCCCGATGCGCGCGCCGAGGTGATCCCGAATACCGGGCACCTGGTGTTTCTGGAAGCGCCGGCAAAATTCAACGAATTGATGCTGGCGTTTCTCGCCTCGCGCTAGGGCCGGCCGCAATCCCCGGGGGTCGGTCACATTCATTCCGCGTTCAGGTCGCCATCATAGGATCGCGCCGAAGTTTCAGCGTGTCGCAAATATTTAACGTGTCGAATCACACGGCATGAAACATGGTCCGCCGCCGCGGTGCGGCCTAAAATGAAGGGAGAAAATATGAAGTATCTTTTCGCAGCAGCGGTTGTGGCAACCACAGTCGCGGGTTTTGGCGCCAGCGCCAATGCCGCACAGGGATGCGGCCCCGGCTACCATCGCGGCCCCTACGGCGGATGCCGTCCCAATGCCGGCGTGGTGGTGGTGCGACGGCCGCCGGTCGTGGTGGTGGCGCCGCGCGCCCGCGTTTGCCCCGGCGGCTTCGTCTGGCGCTATGGCCGCTGCCGCCCCTACTGAGATCGGCGTCTTGGATCACGGCAAAGCCCCGCTCGCGCGGGGTTTTGTTTTGCCGGCTTGCGGCCGGCTCGCGATCGAGAGGGCGGAATAGCCGCCCCTCTCGCCGGCTGCACGGGATCGCGCCTTACCAGTAACGGCGACGCCAGTAACGGCGGCGGTGCCAGCGGCGGCGGTAGCCCCAACGACGCCGGCGCCAGCCCCAGTGCCGGCGGCGACGCCAGCCCCAGCGGCGACGATGCCATCGCCGGTGCCAGCGGCGGCCCCAGCGCACCTCTTCGGGCTTGAGGCTGTTCATCTCGTCCCCACTGACAACAGCGGGACGCGGTTCCTCAGTTCCGGGCGGCAATCGTCCGTCTTCTGTGAGCGGATGCGGCGCCAGCGGTGCTGCCTGCGCGCTCGCAGCCAGCGCGGCGGCGCCCGCGGCAAATCCAAAGGCGAGTTTTAGAAAGTGGCGGCGTTCCATGACATCTCCCTCTTCGTCGATGGCGAGTGATGCGGAGGGAGTTTCGTCGGGCCGAGATGAATACTCGCTGAATTGGGTGCGCGGAAAGGCTGCGCGTTAGCAAATACTCAGGCGTCGTCCCCGCGAACCGCGGGGACCCATACGCCGTGACGCCAGTTGTTTAGAGAAGATGTCTACCGCTTTGCCATAACGAGATGGCACGGCGTATGGGTCCCGGCTCGCGCTTCCGCGTTCGCTCTTTGAGCTACGGCGGACAAGTCGCTTGGCCGGGACGACGGACGTGAGGACGTTTACGCCCCAAACTCCTCGGCCAGCAGCAGCAGCTCGCGCGTCCGCGTCACATCGGGCCAGTCGCGGTTGAAGTCGGCGACCAGCCGCTTCAACTCCGCGCCATTGACAGCGCGATCGAGCGAAGCCTGATCGGCAAACTGATACGTCGCCTGATGCAGCGAGGGATCGGAAAGACTCCAAAACCGCCACGCCTTCTCCGCGCCGAACGATTTGACGGCGTCGGGCATATGCTCCCGGGAATACCAGGCGTCGAACGCCTGACGTTTGGCGGGATCGGAGACGGTGGCGCGGACCACGAAGAAGGCTGACGGCATCGGTTTTCTCCCACTTGGCCGAGTTGTTCGGTCGTTGCTGCGAACATACCCCAGAGCGAGGCCTAAACCCAGCCGCCGCGCGCCATGATCGCGGCGGAAGAGCAGGAACAACTCCACACGCAAACGTCACACTGCTATGATGATATCGCTCGCGCATCCCGAGATTGAGGTTTCCGTCCATGCCGATCCGCCGTCGTTTAGCTCTGGTATCCGCCGTCTGGATCGTTGCCCTGACCGCATCCGCCGCGGCGCAGAGCGTTCCGTTGCCGCGCGAGGCCCAGATCGGCCCCCGTCCGTTCTACCTCGTCGACAAGATGAAGGACGGACCGCTCAAGACCGAACTCAGCCAGTGCACGGGCCCCTTCCGCAAGACCGACTTTTCCATCGGCCACCGTGGTGCTGCGCTGCAATTTCCCGAACACAGCAAGGAGTCTTACCAGGCCGCCGCCCGCATGGGCGCCGGCGTGATCGAGTGCGATGTGACCTTCACCAGGGACAGGCAGCTGGTATGCCGGCATTCCCAATGCGACCTGCACACCACCACCAACATTCTGTCGGTGCCGGCGCTGGCGGCAAAATGCTCGCAGCCGTTCGTCCCGGCTGATCCCGCGACCGGCAAAAAGGCTTCGGCGAAGTGCTGCACCAGTGACATCACGCTCGCCGAATTCAAGACGCTGACGGCGAAGATGGACGGCTTCAATCCGGATGCGACGACGGCAGCCGAGTATCAGAACGGCACGCCGCGCTGGCGCACCGACCTCTACGCCACCTCCGGCACGCTGATGACGCATGATGAGAGCATCGCGCTGATCAAAAGCCTCGGCGCCAAGTTTACCCCGGAACTCAAGGCGCCCGAGGTCCCGATGCCGTTCGACGGCGACTACAGCCAGGAAAAATACGCCACGCAGATGCTGCAGGCGTACAAGGCCGCAGGGATTCCACCGGGCGACGTGTTTGCCCAGAGTTTCAGCCTCGCCGACATCCTGTTCTGGGTGAAGACCGAACCGGCATTTGCGGCGCAGGCGGTGTATCTCGAAGACCGCTACGAGAAGCAGGGCCTCGATCCCAACAAGCCCGAGACCTGGAAGCCGTCCATGACGGAGCTGAAGGCCTCAGGCGTGAAAATCCTGGCGCCGCCGATCTACGCCATGCTGGCGCTCAACGCCCAGGGCGCGATCGTCCCGTCGGAATATGCCAAGGCCGCCAAAGCCGCGGGCCTCGACCTGATCGGATGGTCGCTGGAGCGCGACGGACCGCTCAACAAGGGCGGCGGATTCTATCACAGCTCCGTCAAGGCGGCGATCGACCGCGACGGCGACACGCTGACGGTGCTCGATGTGCTGGCAAAACAGGTCGGCGTCCGCGCCATGTTTTCGGACTGGCCGGCGACCACGACGTTCTATGCGAGCTGCATGGGGATGAAGTGAGGGATAAGCGAACGGCGTCACATAGTACCTAGGATGAAGGGCGGGTTAGGCGCAAGCCGTAACCCGCCACCAACGCTCATTTGAAAAAACAATGGCGAATTACGCTACGCTAATGGCGAGTGCAAAGCCGAACAGCGTGAACATGACGCCGATCTCAGATCACTGCTCCCGCGAACGCCAGCCGGTCCAGTTTCTCGCGCGTTCCCTCCTTGTAGTAGGGGTCGCTCCAGCTGGAGTCCTTTTTCAGGCCGGTAACCCGGGCCTCGACGGTCTTCTTTTTCTTGCCGCCCGGGGTCTTCCCCTGCAAATGCGCGCGAAACCAGTAGTGCTCGAACATGCGCATGAATTCGGTGATGTAGATATCCATCACAGCCGTGTCGCCGCGGATGATGATGCTGTTCTCGTCGTTGAGCCGGGTGGAATTGTTCGAGAAGTTCGCTGAGCCGTGACCAGGATCGGATCGGGGCCGAGCGGATCGACCGCGATGATCTTCGAGTGGATATGGACGCCGGAGTGGTGAAAACTCTCCTCGTGCTCAAGCAGCCGTCCCTGGAAATCGTGCAGTGCCGACTTCAGCGTGGTCGCGACCGAGACCTGGTTGCCGGCATCGCGTTCGAGCAGCTTCACCGCGCCGGCCTTGCCGAGCGCGTTGCCCTTGTCAGCCATCAGGAAGCGCAGCGTGTCCGGCGGCGTCTCCTTGAAAGCATCGAGAATTTTGGGGTGCAACACGAAGGGCGCACTGACCATCACGATCTTGCCGGTCCGGCAAAGCTCCGCGTAAAGCTCGATCATGTCGAGCTTGGATTGCGGGGAGAAGATCGGCGTCACGCCGTGCGGAATGCTGGCGCGATCCTTCGGCACCGGGGTGGCTGCCTGCGTGTGCTTCTTCATCTCGTCCGACGAGGCATTCTTGAACAGCATCTCGAAATAGTTGTTGTAGGCCTCGGCGACCTTGGTATTGGACGTGGAGTGCCCGACATTGAGCTGCCCGTAGATCGCGCCGTCGGTCCAGTTGGTCGATCCGGTCCAGACCGCGATCGGATCGGGCTTTCCGCTGGCGCCCTTCTTGAGCAGCACGACGAACTTGTTGTGCATGATCGCACCTTGTGGATCGGCATCGCGCGGTTCGGCGAAGGTGATGCTGGCCGCCTTGATCGCGGCGTTGTTGCGGCCGGCGGTCTTGTCCTTCGGATCGGGCTTGCCTTTCAATATCTTCTGGCGGGCATGATAGGCGACCTTGACGTCCACGCCACGGCCTGCCGCGCGCGTCAGCGCTTCCAGCAATTTCGGCTTCTGGAACTCGTAGATGGCGGCGTGTATCGCAAATGAAGCGTCCACCGCCTGCCCGATAAAGCCGATCAGTGCCTCCTCCAGCCCGCGCGACAGCCACCACAGCGCGTCGGGGATGCCTTCCGGGTCGTTGTCGCCATAGCGGTTATTGTAGGCGCGGCTGGCGGCCGCGCCGCGGTTGAAGAAGACCGCGACGTCGCTGCCACGGTTGGCCTCCGTCTTGACTTCGACGCTGACGCCGCCCGGGATGCTGTCGAACTCGCGGCGGCGTTCGGATTCCTTGCCGACCTTGATGATGACATCAGCGGGATCGTAACGGGGAATGACGCGGTATCGGTAGCGCTTACCTGGATCGAGCGTGTAATCGCCCCAGCGGAATTTCTGCAGCGGCGCCCGTGCCGTCGACACCATCGGCGCGTCCTGATCCGGCTCCGCCGGTTTGGATTTCTTGGCGGCTTTCTTCTTGGCCGATTTCTTTTCGACCTCATCCCCGACGCTCGGGATCGCGGCCTGCGAGATATCGGCGGCATCGAGCGGATCGCTGTCGAAGCGCAGCATGTTGGGGAGCCAGCGACGTTCGCCTGTATCCAGATCCGTCCGCTCGATGGTGAACCCGAGACAGCCCTGCCGTTTCGTCTCTTCAATATCCATCGCCAGCAATACGTTGCTGGACCCTGCAATGACCCGCAACGTCAATCCGTCCTTGGACGCCCGCGCGCGCATAATGCGTCTCCTCAATATGAATGAACTCTACCCCTAGGTTATCCCATATTTTTACGATATCAATGCGTGTGCACGGCAAAACTGCCAGTGCTGGCCAAGTCCACGCGCGACCGGGCGGGCTTGCAAGAGCCAAGTGTCGTGTTTTTTCTCGACGCGCCGCACGGGCGCACGCAGCGACCGGGTTGCGCGTCGTGCAATCACGGGCGGGAAGGCGAAGCCGTAACCCGCCGCGGAAACCAATGACGTTTAGAAGGACAGTGGCGAATTACGCTAGGTCAATCCGCCCTACATACGCTTCGCTCACAACGGCAAATTGTCGTGCTTCTTCGCCGGCATTTCCACCTTCTTGTCGCGCAGCATCGCCAGCGCCCGCGCTATGCGGCGCCTTGTCGAATGCGGCATGATGACGTCGTCGATATAGCCGCGCTCGGCGGCGATGAAGGGGGACAGGAAGCGGTCTTCGTATTCCTTGGTGCGGGCGGCGATCGCTTCGGTGTCGCCGATGTCGGAGCGGAAGATGATTTCCACCGCTCCCTTGGCGCCCATCACGGCGATCTGCGCGGTCGGCCAGGCGTAGTTCATGTCGGCGCCGATCTCCTTCGAGGCCATCACGTCGAACGCACCGCCATAGGCCTTGCGCGTGATCACGGTGACCAGCGGCACTGTCGCCTGCGAAAACGCGAACAGCAGTTTGGCGCCGTGTTTTATCAATCCGCCATATTCCTGCGCGGTGCCGGGCAGGAAGCCGGGCACGTCGACAAACGTGACAATCGGAATGTTGAAGGCGTCGCAGAAGCGCACAAAGCGCGCGGCCTTGCGCGAGGCGTCACTGTCGAGCACGCCCGCCAGCACCATCGGCTGGTTGGCGACGAAGCCGACGGTGCGGCCGGCGATGCGGCCGAAGCCGGTGACGATATTTTTGGCAAAGGTTTCCGAGATCTCGAAGAAGTCGCCCTCGTCGACGACCTTCAGGATCAGTTCCTTCATGTCGTAGGGCTTGTTGGGATTGTCGGGGATCAGCGTGTCCAGCGACAAATCCACGCGTTCGATGTCATCAAAACTCGGCCATTCCGGCACGCCGTCGGTGTTGTTGGAGGGCAGGAAATCGATCAGCCGGCGCATCTGCAACAGCGTCTCGACGTCGTTCTCGAACGCGCCGTCGGCAATGGAAGAGCGCGTGGCATGCACGCTAGCGCCGCCGAGTTCTTCCGCCGTGACGACTTCATTGGTAACGGTCTTCACCACGTCCGGGCCGGTAACGAACATGTAGCTGGTGTTCTTCACCATGAAGATGAAATCGGTCATGGCAGGCGAATAGACGTCGCCGCCGGCGCACGGGCCCATGATCACGGAAATCTGCGGGATCACGCCGGACGCGATGACGTTGCGGCGGAACACATAGGAATAGCCTGCCAGAGCGGCGACGCCCTCCTGGATGCGCGCGCCGCCGGCGTCGTAGAGCCCGATGATCGGCGCCCTCGCCTTCATCGCCATGTCCTGGATTTTGACGATCTTTTGCGCATGGGTTTCGGACAACGAGCCGCCGAACACGGTAAAGTCCTTGGCAAAGACAAACGTCTTGCGGCCGTTGACGGTGCCCCAACCCGTGACGACGCCGTCGCCCGGCACCTTTGTCTTTTCCATGCCGAATTCCACCGAGCGGTGTTCGACGAACATGTCGAATTCCTCGAAGCTGCCCTTGTCGAGCAGCAGTTCGATGCGCTCGCGCGCGGTCAGCTTGCCGCGGGCATGCTGCGCCTCGATGCGCTTCTCGCCGCCGCCGAGCTTGGCGCCGGCGCGGCGGTCTTCGAGGGTATCCAGGATGTCTTTCATCTGATCGTTCCCACTGAATTCGGCCTGCGTTCTAACACGGCATTTTCCCGGCGGGAAACGCCCCCAATAGACACCTAACGCCCATCTGGCACCCTCGCCCGGCGCACGATATATCCGGGCCTCAACGGAGGCGACGCCCATGACCGAGAACGCAAGCGCCGAAGCCGCAGGTGCCGTCACAGGGGGCTTGCGGACGCTGCTCCGGCTGGAAGGGCTGACACTATTTGTGGGCATGACCCTGCTGTATGCGGTCTGGGACGGCTCGTGGTGGGTCTACGCCATCCTGTTCCTGGCGCCTGACTTAAGTTTTGCGGCCTATCTCGCAGGTCCCAGGGCCGGCGCCATCGTCTACAACGCCGCGCACAGCTACATGGCACCGATGGCCCTGATGACGACTGGTTTTGCGCTGTCCTCGCCGCTGGTGCTGTCGATCGCGATGATCTGGCTGGCCCATATCGGCATCGACCGCGCGCTCGGCTACGGCCTGAAATACTCCTTAGGCTTCGGCTTCACCCATCTCGGCCGCATCGGCCGGGCTCCTTAGGCCGGATTTGACAGCCCATCCC
>Ga0193699_10000752_pt1 | contig 13225 bp, 12 predicted proteins | sample L3c2metaG_FD_160095 | JGI IMG/M metagenome (GOLD analysis project Ga0193699, IMG submission 160095) | Soil microbial communities from a riparian zone of the East river system, Colorado, United States - L3c2 | ecosystem: Environmental > Terrestrial > Soil > Riparian zone | place: USA: East... | reverse complement strand
GCCCGGGGCGCAGGACCCAGGCGGCCATCGTCCTCGGCAACTCGCCGGGCTCCACCTGGACGTTCGAGACCGCGACGCTGTCGATTGCCAAGACTGCCCTCCCCCGGCGAAGCGGCTCGCGTCCGGCCGTCTACTTGCCCTCGCCACGCGAGGCGGCGGCCTGCTCTTCGTACACCGGCCGCAGCACCTCTTCGCAGTGTGGGGTCGGGTTCTTCATGCACTCCTCGAAGTTGACCGGCTCGCCATTCCCCTGCGCGGCGCGCTGGGCTGCAACGAGCTCTTCGCACTGCTTCCTGCTCATCGCCTTCAGGCAGTCGGCCGGCTCGTCGACTCGCACCGATCGACCCTTCGGGGGCTTGGCCATCTCAACGCAGGTCGCACGGCTGAAGTGCTCGAGGCAGTAGCTTGCAGCCTTGCTGAGGGTCCCCTCCTTCGTCGTCCCGTGCTCTTGTCGCACATGGCGCTGCGAGCGGCTCGGATTGCCCGCGCGTCGCCGGCCTCCCTCGCTCAGCCGACCCGCGCGGGTCGCAGCCGCTTCGGTATGCCGGGCCTGTCCAGGGGCGCGGTGCCGCGCATCGTCCTCGCTTGTCCCATCCCCGATATCGAGGGTGCTGCCTACCCTGCCTTCGGCTGCCGAGGGCTCGTCGTCCCCAGAGCCACAGCCGACGGCAAGCGCGGCGGCGATCAGAAGCGCACCGGTGCAAGCAGCGAGCCCACGTGATCCCCTCGGGAATCGGTTCATGCGCCCAATGTAGAGCACTGCGCCGGCTCGATTGGGTAGCTTGCGCGCGTGTACTGCCCGCGCTGCGGAACCCCCAACGAGGCCGGCGACCGCTATTGCAGCGCCTGCGGCGCCGCTCTGGGCCGAGACGAGCCGGCGCCGCAGGGGGCGAGTGTCCGCGAGCGGATCGGCCGACTGGCCGGCACGACCCGGAGGGCCCGCCTGGCCACCGGCGCCACGGCGCTCGCGATTGTCGTGGCCGTCGTCTCGTTCGTCGCGCTGGAGCCGAGCGACGATGAGACCCCACGGGATGGCTACACGCTCGCGGCAGAGCGGATCTGCCTCGACGCGAAGCGGCAGATATTCGCCGTCGGCCAGAGCTTCCGCGCGCGCCGAGCCTCCGAGAGCGCCGGCGCGTTCGCACGAAGTCTGCTGCCGGCCGTTACCGGCTGGCGTCTGCGGTTCGGGGAAATGGGAGTCCCTCGCGATCGGGAAGAGGAGGCCGCCCAGCTGGTCGCCGCCCTGCGAGAGGTCGAAGTTCGCATCGCGCAGCTCGCCCGTGTCGCGGGAGCCGCCGATCCGAAACGTACCGCCGCGAGTGCGGGGCGAGCGGATGAAGCGAGCACCGCCGTGGAGGAAGCAGTCGCCTCGCTGGGCCTGGAGGAATGCGCCAGGGTCAAGCTCGGCTTCATCCCGGATGAAAGTTGATCGCCCGGTTGCGCCGTCCGACCGGATGTGATCCAATGCTCCGCGAGCCTGTATGGGACCAGACGAGCGAGATCATTCGAGGGGAGCACAGATGAGCAAGCGTTACACCGTGTTGGGATTGAGCGTGGTTTTGGCTTTGGCGCTTGCCGTTCCCGCCTTGGGCGGTCCCACGAATCCGGTTGCGAGCATCTCCGCCAGTGCCAAGAAAATCGCGCAGAAAGCGCTGAAAAAGGCCAATGCTGCGCAGAAAACGGCCAACACCGCCCTGACCGCCGCCAACTCAGCGCAGAGCGCCGCCAACTCAGCGCAGAACACGGCCAATACCGCCAACAGTGCGGCGAAAAAAGCGCAGGACACCGCCAACTCAGCGCAGACCAGCGCGACGGGCGCCAAAACGGCGGCTGACAAAGCCCAAACGACGGCCAACGAAGCGAACGCGGCGGCAGCTGCGGCAGAAGCGAACGCCAACACCAGGCTTAAAGGCGTGTACAGGGAATTCGGAGCCGGGAGCGCTTCCAACAACGAAACCAGCAAGTCGGACAGCGTTCTTTGCAAAGGGGGGGCAGACGAGGCGACGGGAGGCGGGCACTCGATCGGGGGCACAGCGAACAGCGTCACCGTGACGACCAGCTCGCCCACGTTCTACGGCAACGGCTGGTTCGTGACCGGCCAGGCGATCTCGGGCACGCCGACCTGGTCGATCCAGGTCCAAGCAGTCTGCGCCGAAAAGTAGCCAGCTGTCGCTCATAGCCGAGGAAAAGGGGCCTCCCGACCAGGAGGCCCCTCATGTACCCGCAGGCGACTGGGACCTCGCCGAGGGGTGCTGGTCGCGATCGTCCTGGCCGCCCTGGCGCTGCGCGTGGTGGCGATCGTCGCCGACGGCGGCTATGAGCCGGCCAACGACGCCTTCGAGTACGACTACTACGCCCGGGCGATAGCCGAGGGTGACGGCTATCCCCGCTCGGGATATCTGCTCCACGGTGGCCCGACGGCGATCAGGGGGCCGGGCTACCCCTATTTCCTGGGGGGCGTCTACGCCCTGAGCGGCAGCAGCGCCACGGCCGGTCGCCTTGCTGGCGCCCTGCTGGGCGCGCTCGCGGTGCTGCTGACCTACCTCATCGCACGGCGGCTCTGGGGCTCCCGGGTCGGACTCGTGGCCGCTGGCCTGGCGGCTGCATTTCCGCCCCTCGTCCTGCTCAGTCGCGAGTTGCTCTCCGAGTCGCTCTTCATCGCGCTCGAGCTGGGCGCGGTGCTCTGTGCGCTCAACTTCCGGCGCTCCGGGGGCGGCCTCCGCTGGGCCGCCGCGGCAGGCGCGCTCTGCGGGCTGGCCCTGCTGACCCGCAACACCGGCCTCGCCCTCCTCCTCTGCCTGCCCCTCGGCGTGCTGGTCTTCCAACCCCGGCTCCGACCCCGGGCGCTGATCGGCCCCCTGGTCCTGCTCGCGGTCGCCGCCCTGGCGGTGGCGCCGTGGACGGTTCGCAACGCAGTCCAGTTCGGGCGCTTCGTCCCGCTGACCACGAGCACGGGCATCACCGCCTCGGGGGTATACAACGAGACCTCATATCGCGACACCGACAGCCACGGCGGCTGGCGCGATCCGCAGATCGTGCCCCGGTTCACCCGCTTGTTCGTGACGCCGGGACTCGACGAGGCCGACGTCGACGCGACCCTCCGCCGTGAAGCGCGTAGCTTCGCCTGGCAACATCCCGGCTACGTCGTGGAAACCTTCGCGTGGAACCTACTGCGGATGTTCGAGGTCGGGGGCGGCTCGGTGGTCGACAGCAAGGGAAGGGCGATCGACGACCGGGGAATCGGCAGTGCGACGCCAACCGCCGAGCGCGCCGGGCTGGCGATCGTCGCCCTGCTTGCAATTGCCGGTACGCTCGCCCTGATCCAGTCCCGCTCCGGAAAAGCTAGGGACGGAGGTGGGTCGCCTGGGATGCCGCACGGCCCTGTGTTCTTCTGGCTGCTGCCAATTGTGATCATCACCATGACCGCATTCCTGAACGGCCTTCCCCGCGACCGCGTGCCCGCCGATCCCTTCTTGCTGATCCTCGCGGCGATCGGCCTGACGGCGCTTTGGGATCGAACTCGCGGAGATGCGAGCCGAACCAGATGAACGCGCGTCGACTGGCCGTGCTGGCTGCCATCTTCGGGGTCGGGCTGAGCGCATCCTCGTGCGGCGGAGGCGACAGCGGAGGCGACGGGACGACCCGCGCGACGAGCAGGCCCGCCCCCCACGTCATTCCGGGCCGCGTCGTATCGCGGGCCAATCGCGATTGCCGATCGATGCTGCGCAGCGTGAAGCGGATAGCAGAACGGACGCGTCTCTCGGACTACGGGTCGGGGCTGGAACTGACGACGGAGGCCTTTGCCGAACCCGGCCTCAAGCTCGTCAAGCGCCTGGCAAGGCGGCAGCGCGCGCTTCAGGCCGCCGCCGCCGATCCTCGCTTTGACGCCTACGCGGACCTCTTCGACCCGATCATCGTGCTGGGCGAACAGAGGCTGGCGGCGGGCCGAGCCGACGACCTTGCCCAATCCGAACAGCTGCAGGAACTGCTGACCGACCTCGGCGCGGAGCAGCGCGAAACGGCCGGGGACGCGGGCCTTCGGGACTGCGATGTCGACTTCCTCGCCGTCTTGGTGCGCAAGGCATTTGGCTGAAGTGGCCGCCACCGACATCAGCGGTCGCTCCGGGGAGCTCCCGAACGTCGTCGCGCCACCGCCGCATCATCCGCGCTTTCCGCTCACGGTCGGCCTGCGCGGGGTGGCGGCGATCGCGATCGTCGTCGGCCACGCCTGGTTCTTCACCGGTGGCTTTGGCGGCTTCACCAGCAGCCTCCCGAACCGCATCGTCGTGCGCTGGGACGGCGTCGTCGCCGTCTTCTTCATGCTCTCGGCCTTCCTCCTCTACAGGCCGATGATCGCCCACCGAGCCGGGGGACCGGGGGCGCCACGGCTCGGCGACTACGCCCGGCGGCGGTTCCTGCGGCTCTACCCGGCGTACTGGGTCGCGCTCACCGGGCTCGCGATCTTTCCGGGGCTCTACGGCGTCTTCAGCCACGACTGGTGGGCCTTCTACAGCCTCACCGACTTCCTCGACCCCGTTCGCCTCCACAGCGCCTGCCCGCCGGCGGAGGAGTTCCGCTGCGGGCTGCCGCAGTCCTGGACGCTGGGGATCGACGTGACCTTCTACGTGATGCTGCCGCTCTACGCCGCCGTCACCGCTGTCCTCGCGCGCCGGAAACAACTGCGCAGCTGGATCAGGTGGGAGCTGAGCCTGCTGGCCGCGCTCGCGATCGCCTCGCTGCTCTTGGGCGGAACGCCGTTCGACCTCCGCGAGCAGGCCTGGTTCCGCTACAGCTTCGCCGGCTACTTCTACTGGTTCGCGCTCGGCCTCGCCCTGGCGGTGATCTCGGTCGCCTACTCCCACGCCGCGAAGCCCCCCAAAGCGCTGCGGCTGGTCGCATCGAAGCCTGGCCTGTGCTGGGCCGCAGGGTTCGGCGTCTACCTGCTGACGGTGCTCGTCTTCTCCGACGTGCCGTTCGTCTTCGGGTTCAGCGATGCCGAATACGTCTGGCTCAACCTCCTACAGGGAGTCGGCGCGACGCTCTTCTTCCTGCCGGCCGTGTTCGCCAATCCCAACCGTGGCCTGCCGGCCCGGATTCTCGGCCACCCCTTCCTGATGTGGACGGGGGTGATCTCCTACGGCCTTCTGCTCTGGCACGGGACCGTGGCGGTGATGCTCGGGTCGCTGTTCGGCTCCGGCGAGGGGTATTGGACGGTCCTGATCGCCGAGATCGTGATCGCGGTGCCCCTCGCGATGCTGAGCTACTACTTCGTCGAGCGGCCGCTGATGAAGCTCAAGTACAGGCCGCTGCGCGAGGTGCTGCGGAGGTCGGATCGGGAAGAGCCGGTTCCGGACCCAGGAGGATCGGGTTGAGCGCCCGCGCCGCGATGCGGCGCGCGATGTTCCTCTCGCAGGACGGCGTCGTCCTCTGCGCGACGCTGAGGGCGCTCGACCAGCTGGAAATCCTCGAGCCGTCGCTGCAAGGAGAGCGCTCGCTGGCGGACCTCTACCCGGACCTGACCGATGCCGGGTTCGGCGCCCTCCGGGTCGCGGTGCACTCCCTAACCGGCGTCGGGTGGCTGGCAGACCCTCCCACCGTGGACCCCGAGACGACGATCGTCCGCTGGACGGACGCCGGCCGGCTCGCGGCGACCGCGTTCGACCGCTACGTCGCGCTCGGCGACTTCCTCGCCAGCTTCGCCGGCACGGCCGAGGACACCTGGTCGCGCCCCTGGACGGAGAGCCAGGTCGAGCGATTCGGCGACCACGTGGTCGCCGCCTCCGATCGCTGGCGCCTCGCCCCAGTGCTGCCGCCGGAGGCGGCGAAGTCGATCCAAGCCCATCTCGACTCGGCGCTGATCGTGCCGACGATGCTCTGGCTTCACGAGACCGGCAGGCTCGGCGACGTCGCGCCGGAGCTGCCGCTCGACGGTGCCGGGGATGGGATGGGGCGGCTACTGAGGACGCTGGGATGGCTCGACTCGGCCGACGCGAGCTGGACCGCCAGCGGCCAGCAGGCGCTCAACTTCGGCGGGGTCGCCACCTACCTGCCGCTGCTCGCCCGCCTGCCGGAGGTCTACCGCGGCGAGCTGAGCGTCGCTCCCGAGGCAAGCGGCGCCGAGTGGCACGTGCATCGCGCGCTCAACCTGCGAATCAGCGCCACCGCCCACCGCCGCTATTTCGCCGGGAGCGAGGCGATCTTCCGCGAGCTCTTCGACCGGGAGCCGATCGAGTCGCAGCCCCGCTTCATAGCCGACACGGGCTGCGGCGACGGCAGCTGGCTCGTCCACCTCCACCGGCTGATCCGCGAGCGCACGCGGCGAGGCAAACGGCTCGAAAGCCACCCGCTCCTAATGGTCGGAGTCGATCCCGATGCCGGCGCGCGCGAGATGGCCGAAGGCAACCTCGAAGCGGCCGGGGTCCCCGCCCTGGTCATCCCCGGTGACGTCACCGATCCGGAGGCTCTTCGTGCGAGCCTCGCGGAGCAGGGGCTGGAGATCGAGGACGGACTCCACATCCGCGCCTTCATCGACCACGAGCGCACCTACCTCGGCGCCGACGAGGGGCTTTGGGCCCCCGGTTGGACAAGCGGCGTCTACATCGACGCGGGGGGCCGGCCGCTTGCGAACGAGGCGGTCGAGCGCGACCTGATCGCCCACATGCGTCGCTGGGAGCCCCACGTCCGCAAGCACGGGCTGGTCGTGCTCGAGGCGCACACGGTGGCGCCGCGCGTCGCCGCCAAGCACCTCGGCTCCCTGCACGGCATCGCCTTCGACGCCCACCAGGCGTACTCGAAGCAGTACCCGGTCGACCATGCGTCCTTCCTGCGCTGCTGCCAGGAGGCCGGGTTGCAGCCCGCCGGTCATAGTGAGCGCCGCTATCCGCGGGGGCGCCCCTTTGTCTCGATCACGCTCAACCGCCTGCTGGCGCAGGGAAAGGAGCCGCCGCTCCCCGGGATGGAACCAGGAGGGCGTCGCGAGGACAGCTGGCGACCGGATCGCGAAACCGACCTCGAGGACGGCCAGGCGCTGCACGAGATCCTCTTCACCCGCGGCGACATCCGCTATCCGGCGCTCTGGTGCTCGCCGCCGACCGGGTTCGTCGTCGGCAGAGCGTTGGAGGCGATCGAGCGAAAGCTCGCCGAGGCGGGAGCAGGAGACGCGATCCGGGTGATGGACTACGGGGCCGGAACCGGCACGGCGACGATCGAGCTGCTCAAGGCCTGCCGGGAGCGGGGGATCGAGCCGCGGCTGGAGCGGCTCGGCGCGACGCTGGAGCTGCATCTCGTCGATCTCCCTTCGAGCTGGTTCGCGCACGGCTACGAGCTGTTGCGCGACTGCTCCTGGACGCGTTTCCACTCGCTGCGGGCACCCGACGGCAGCTTCAGATCGCTGGAGGAGGTGGCCGGCGGCCGCACGATGGACGTCGCGATGGCGAACATGGTCTTCCACCTGATCCCGCCGAAAGCGCTGGAGCGCGCGGCGGCGGGCCTGGCGAGCGTGCTCGGTCCCAGCGGCCGCCTGGTTTGGAGCGCGCCCGACCTCGGCCCCACTGGACCGGAGGCGGTCCTGCTGCACGACCCCAACCGGGAGCTGCGCGAGCGCTGGCTCGAGCTGCTGGCCGGCGGAGACCTTGCCGGTCTCTCGCCGACTCTCGCGCAGGCCGTGCGCCGCGCCCGGGAGGAGTTCGACGAGGAGGCACTGCGAGCCGCCCGTGACCGAGCCGACCGGCGCATCCGGCCGCGACCGCTTGCAACCGAGATAACCGCCGCCCTCGCGCCCCACTTCGTCGGCGAGACCGATTCGACCGCGTACGAGATGCTCAACGAGGAGGTCGTGCGCGGCTTGCTCGTCCCCTCCAACCAGGGCGAGTACCTGCCGGAGATCCCCGATCGGGAGCTGCGAGAAGGGGTGATCCGCGAGCTGATGCTGGGCGAGGTCCTCCCCGCGATGCAGGCGGGGCCGGCGGGCACCGCCCTCGGCCTCAACCTTCACTGGACGCTGGGCGACTACGAGCGGCGGCCCTAGCGGTAGAGCATGATGAAGAAGGCGTTTTTGACGGCCGTCGCCCCTTTCCAGACCAGCACTTCGACTTTCGGCGATGGGCACTGGGGGCCGCCGATCCTGATCCGGGCGGTTATTTCGGCGTTCGGTTCTTCGACGAGCGTGACCTGGGCGCCCTTGGGGCCGAAGCCGGGCGCGCTGACGCAGTAGATGCCGGTCGAGGGGCTGTTCACGTCGGCGGCGGAGATGCCCTTCGAGTTCGACGGATCGACGTTGCCGTCGCCGCTGACCCTGGCGAAGACGACCGGGTTGGCCGACTCGGCCGCCGTCGCGAAGCTCGCTTTGCTCGCGCTCGGAACCTGGCCGAGGGAGCCCTCGTCGACCTTGTCGCCGGTCACGGCGTCGGCCGCGATCTTTTCGCCGGTCACCGCGCCGGTCCCGATCTTCTGGGTCGCGACCGCGCCGGCGCCGAGCTTGCTCGTCGTCACGGCGTCGTTGGCGAGCTTGCCGACCTTCACGGCCATTGCCTTGATCTTCGGCGCGGTCACCGCGTTCTTGCGCAGCTTGCTCGCGGTGACGGCGCCGGGGCGCAGCTGCCTCTCGCCGACTGACTTTTCTGGAAGCAGCTTGGCCGCGAAGGTGACCCCGCCCCCCAGCACCAGGAAGACGGCGAGCGACGACATCACGTTGGCGTACGTCAGTCGCTTGCGAATCTGCTCCACGGAAATCTCCTCACTCCCTTAGAACCCCCCTACCGCCCTGTTTATACCTCAGGCCTCGCGGCCCTCGGCCTCCTCGGCCGCCTCGGCAAGGCGCTCGACCAGGCGGGCGAAGTACTGGACCCCCTCGTCGACCTTGCCGTAGCCGCCGGCGGTGTAGCGGGCGTAGACGCCCTCGAGGATGATCGCCAGCTTCCAGTAGCCGAGGGCTACGAAGAAGTCGAGCTGCGAGAGGTCGCGGCCCGAGCGCTCCGCGTAGCGGTCCCGGAGCTCCTCCTGCTCGGGGAAGCCGGGCGCCAGGTTCGCCGGCTGGCCGAGGGCGAGCGTCTCCGCTTCGCCCCGCTTGGGCCAGTAGACCATCAGCAGGCCGACGTCGGCGAGTGGGTCGCCCAGGGTGCAGAGCTCCCAGTCGACCACTGCGGCCACCTCGCCCCGCGGGCTGAGGATCATGTTGTCGAGCCGGTAGTCGCCGTGGACGATGGTCGCCGGCCCCTGCTCGGGGATGCGAGCCGAGAGGCGCCCGTGGACGGCGTCGATCGCGGCCAGCTCGCGCGTCTTGGACTTCTCCCACTGCCCATGCCAGCGGTGGAGCTGGCGCGCGACGTAGTCCTCCTTGCGGCCGAGGTCGCCCAGGCCGGCCGCGTCGGGGTCGACCGCGTGGATGCCGACCAGCGTGTCGACCAGCCGCTCGCCGATCGCCCGCCGCTCGCCCTCCTTCGGGAAGGCCTCGGCCTCGGCGAGGCCGCGCAGGATCGGGCCCTCGACGAAGTCCATCACGTAGAAGGGGGCGCCATTCACGGTGTCGTCCTGGCAGAGGCCGACCGCCGGCGCCACCGGCACCTCGGTCGGGCCGAGCGCCGAGACCACCTTGTGCTCGCGGCCCATGTCGTGCGCGGAGCCGAGCCGCTTGCCGAGCGGCGGCCGGCGCAGCGCCCAGCGCCGCCCCCCGGCGTCGCTCACCCGGTAGGTGAGGTTCGAGTGGCCGCCGGAGATGCGCTCGAAGTCGAGCGGGGGCTCGACCCCCTCGACGTGCTCGGCGAACCAGCCTTCGATCCCGCCCCGCTCGATCCCCTCGGGCGCCGCGGCGATGCCGTCGGCGGGCCTTGTAGCCTCGTCGCCCATAGACCGTCAAGCATATTCCGGACGCCGATTTCGGCTCAGCCCATCGCTCGCCAACCGGCTGACGATCGGGTTCGCGATCGCCTTCGCCGTGCTCACCGGGCTGGCGGTGATCGGCGTCGGCCGTTTCCTGCAGCAGCGCCAGGACTTCGAGGACGCGGTCGCCCGCTCCTACCAGGTGGAGATCGCGGCCCGCAACCGCCTCGCCCGCGGTGAACGGCCCGCCGCCGCGCGGATGGCGATCCTCGCCCAGCAGCGGCGGCGCGAAAGCTTGCGCGAGGACATCGGTGGCCAGACGCGGGACACGGCGCTGCTCGTCGGCGCCGGCCTGATCGCCGGCCTGACCGGAGCGGCACTGCTCTTCAGCGGCCTGATCTCCTCGATGCGGCGGCCGCTCGAGGAGCTGGTCGAAGCCTCCGAACGGCTGGCGGGCGGCGACCTCCAGACGCGCGTCAAAGTTGGCGGCCTCTCCGAGACCGCCGCCCTCGGCTCTGCCTTCAATGAGATGGCCGCCGAGCTCGAGCGCCGTGCGGGTGAGCGCGAACGGCTCGACCGGATGAAGGACGAATTCGTCCTCACCACCTCGCACGAGCTGCGCAGCCCGCTCACCTCGGTGCAGGGCTTCGCCGAGCTGCTGATGCTGGAGCGCGAGAAGCTCACGCCCAAGCAGGCAGAGACGGTCGAGATCATCCTCGACAACACCCGCCACCTCGTGCGGCTCCTCAACGACCTCCTCGACCTCGCCCGCAGCGACGCGGGCCGGCTCGCGATCAAGCCGGTCGAGACCGAGGTGGAGTCGCTGGTCGACGACTCCGTGCGGACGATGCGCAGTCAGACCGAGGCGCGGCGCCAGAGCCTGACGCAGGAGATCGATCCCAGCCTGCCGCCGATCTGCGTCGATCGCGACCGGATTCGCCAAGTACTGGTGAATCTGCTTACCAACGCGCATGAGTACTCGCCGGAAGGAGCGTCCATACGCGTGACAGCGGGCCTCCACGATGCTGAAGTGCAACTCGTCGTCAGCGACGACGGACCGGGCATGCCAGAAGACCAGCTGGAGCACATCTTCGACCGCTTCACCCGCGGCGACGCCGGGCTGACCCAGCACGTGGGCGGCACCGGCCTGGGACTGGCGATCTCGAAGTCCCTGGTCGAGCTGCATGGCGGCTCGATCGAGGCGGCGTCGGCTCCCGGCCAGGGCTCTCGGTTCTGCGTCCGCCTGCCGATCGCCGCGGCGGCGCCACGCACGACGCCGGATCCCGCCCCGAGCGAGTCGCTCTGATGGCAAGAATCCTGATCGCCGACGACTCCGAGACGATCCTGCTGCTGCTGCAGACCCGCCTCGAGATGGAGGGTTACGAGGTGGAGACCGCCAGCGACGGCCAGGAGGTGATGGAAGCGCTGCACCGCGCCCGCCCGGAGGGCGGGCCGGACGTCTTGCTGCTCGACGCGATGATGCCGCGCAAGTCGGGAATCGACGCGCTGCGGGAGCTGCGCGCCGAGGGCTTCGACACCCCCGCCCTGATCGTCAGCGCCCACCAGGACGAGCTGGACGCCGGCGCCCCCAACGACGTCGACGTCAGCGGCTACGTCACCAAGCCGATCGACTTCGACCGGCTCTTCGCCAGCATCGCCGAGCTGACGCGCCGCTAGCCGTCAGCTCTTGGCGATCTCGAGGCGGATTTCCTTGCCGTGCAGCTTCGTGCCGTCGAGGAACTCGACCGTGCGCTCCGCCTGATCGGGGTCGACGTCGACGAAGGAGAAGCGGTGCAGGACCCGGACGTCGTGGACGGCCTCGTCGGGCACGACCGCGCCCTCGCGCAGCGCCCAGCGCAGGTCCTCCTCCGAGATGCCGCTGCCCTCGCCGCGGTTGACGAAGAGTTTGACGGCGTCGTTCGCGGTCTCGGCCTCGGGCGGTCGCTCGGCCTTGGCGATGGGGCGCTCCTTCTCAGGGCGCTCGGCTCGCTCCCTGCGCTCGCGACGGCGCGGCGGCGGAGCGTGTTCGAGCCGCTCCTCGGGCGCCTCCCACTCGCCGATCTTCGTCTTCACGTCGTTCTCGATGCGGCCGATCTCGTCGCGCTGCGCCGGCGTCACGAAGGTGATCGCACGGCCCGTCCGCCCGACCCGCCCGGTTCTCCCGATCCGGTGCACGTAGACCTCGGAGGAGGCCGGGACGTCGTAGTTGATGACGTGGGTGACGTGGGCGATGTCGAGGCCGCGCGCGGCGATGTCGGTCGCGACCAGGAGCCGCACCCGGTGGTCCTTGAAGGAGATCATCACGCCGTCGCGGGAGCCCTGGCTCATGTCGCCGTGCAGCGCCTTGACGTCGAGGCCCTTCTCCTTCAGCGCCTTCTCCAACTTCGAGGCGCCGATCTTGGTGCGGCAGAAGATGATCGCCTGCTCCGGTTCCTCGGTCTTCAGCAGCTCGATCAGCCGCGCCGTCTTCTCCCTGGCCGGCACCTCGACGAAGGCCTGGGCGATCGCGTCGACCGTGAGCTTCTTCGGCGTGATTTTGATCGTCGTCGGTTCGTACATGTAGCCCTCGGCCAGGCGCTGGACCGGCGGCGGCATCGTCGCCGAGAAGAGCGCCGTCTGGCGCCCGCTCGGGCACATCCGCAGGAGCTTCTCGACGTCCTCTATGAAGCCGAGGTCGAGCATCTCGTCGGCCTCGTCGAGGACGACGTAGCGGGCCGCGGTGAGGACCACCGAGCGCCGCGAGAGCAGGTCCATCATCCGGCCGACCGTGGCGACGACGACCTGGGCTCCGGCCCGCAGCTGCGACTGCTGCGAGCGGATCGGGGCGCCGCCGAAGACGGCGACGATCTCGACGTCGAGATGCTCGGCGTAGGCGCGCAGCGCCTGGGTCACCTGGATGCAGAGCTCGCGGGTCGGCGTCAGGACGAGCGCCTGCACCTCTTCGCTGTCCGGGTCGACGTACTGGAGCAGCGGCAGCCCGAAGGCGGCGGTCTTGCCGGTCCCCGTCTGGGCCTGGCCGATCACGTCGTGGCCGGCGAGCAGCTCAGGGATCGCCTGGTCCTGGATCGGCGTCGGGTCCTGGAAGCCGAGCTCGTCGAGCGCCTGCTGGATCTGCGGCGAGAGGCCGAGCTCCTTGAAGGCGGTCACTTGCTCGGGTCCAGGAGGAGCTTGCCGCTGGTGCGCCGGGCGGTCAGGTCTTCGTGGGCGCGCGCCGCTTCCGAGAGCGGGTAGACCTCGCCGACCGTCACCTCCAGCTCGCCGGCGGCGACGGCCCCGAGCAGCTCGCCGATCATCGGCGCGGCCAGCTCGCGGCGGGACAGGAGGTGGACGAGCCAGAAGCCGATCACCGCCTTGGAGCCGCGCAGCAGGGCGGCGGTGGAGACCTCGCGCTGTTCGCGCGAGGCGATCC
>Ga0193699_10000751_pt1 | contig 13225 bp, 11 predicted proteins | sample L3c2metaG_FD_160095 | JGI IMG/M metagenome (GOLD analysis project Ga0193699, IMG submission 160095) | Soil microbial communities from a riparian zone of the East river system, Colorado, United States - L3c2 | ecosystem: Environmental > Terrestrial > Soil > Riparian zone | place: USA: East... | reverse complement strand
GCGTCATTTCGATACCTTCATTGGTCTGGTTGTCGAAGTGCGCGTGCACCGGAACACGGGTGTCATCGAGCCGCTGCGCTATGTCTGCGCCCATGATTGCGGGCTCATCGTAAACCCCGAAACCTTGCGCCACGTCATCGATCGGCAGCTGGTCTACGGCACCAGCCGCGCCTTGTTCGAGGAGGTGCGCTTCGACGAGAACATGGTGACAAGCGTCGACTGGTTGACCTATCCGGTTCTCCATATCGGTTCGATGCCGAAAGCGATCGAGATTCATCTGATCAATAGACCCGAAGCGGCGCCTTCGGGCGCTGCCGAGATGGCGCTGGGCTTGGTGCCTGCTGCGATCGGCAATGCGGTGTTCGATGCGACGGGTGTGCGTTTGCGCCGTGTCCCCTTCACCCCGGAGCGCGTTAAAAACGCGCTGGCTTGATTCGTTTTAGCGGGATTGGTGCGCGGCGCCGCAATAGGGCGCGAGCGCGATGGCGATGTCGAGCAAGGTCTCGTCCGCCCCGGCCCAGCCGATCAGCGACAATCCGATAGGGCAGCCGTCCAGCGTGCCGATGGGAATGGTGATCTGCGGCAGGCCGCCTATTCCGGCGATCGATGTCAGTGCCATGGTCCGGCTGCGGAATGCATCGAGATCCTCAGGCGTCGCGTCAATCCTCGGCGCAATGCAGGGAACACTCGGCAGCGCAGCAATCGTTCCGGGTTGAATGCGTGCGCGGATTTGCGCGCGGGCGGTGGAAAAAATTTCTCGCGCCGCATTCGCCGCGGTTTGCGAAATCGTCGCGGCGTAGGCCATGCGTTCACGGATGCCGGGGCCGAGGCGCGGATGATGCGCTTCGATCCATCTGCCGTAGATGGCCCAGATCTCGCGCCCCTGAATCGTGCGAAAGCAATTGCGCCACTCATCGAAACCGTCGGGCGCGATGATCGCATCCTCCTGCGCCGGAAGTTCGGACGAGGCGCGTCCGAGAAATTCGCGCAATGCACCGGAGAACGGAGCGTCCGCCTGCTCGAACGCGTCGCGAAGCACAAGCAGATGGGAGATCGGCACATGCTGCCCGCCTATGGGTTCGAGCAGCACCGGGCCGAGTTTGCGCAAAATTCCCGCGCCGTGCGCAAACCATCCGACCGTATCGAAGGTCGGCGACATCGCCATCGCCCCGGTGGCATCGACGCGGCCATGGGTCGGCCGAATGCCGTATATGCCGCAAAGCCCGCCGGGGACGCGGATCGAGCCGCCCGTGTCGCTGCCGAGTGCGATATCGCAAGCGCCCGCGGCGACCGCCGCGGCAGAGCCGCTTGACGAGCCGCCCGGCAGGCGTCCGGGCGCGCGCACATTCACCGGCGTGCCGTAATGCGCGTTAGCGCCGGTCAGGCTGAAGAAGAATTCGTCGCACACGGTCTTGCCGATGATATCGGCACCGGCCGTGAGCAGACGCTCGATCGCGGCAGCGTGTTGTTTGGCGGGCCGCTGATCTGCGAGCCAATCCGGACTGCCGCCGCCGGTGCGTTCGCCCACGATATCGTACATGTCCTTCACTGCGACGGTGAGCCCCGCGAGCGGTCCCGAACCATGTCCGCGAATGGTGGTAGCGATGTCGTGCGGGACGAACGCGCTGCTCTTACGGCCCAGATGAGAGGGAGGATTACGCAAGATCGATCGCGTGCCGTTTTAGATCCGCAAGCGAGCAGTGGCTCAACGCGTCTTGATGGGTCGCGCGCAAGACGACGCGCGGGGCCTTGCCTTCCTCCAGGGCTTCCTGCCAGCGCGGCGCGCACAGGCACCATCGGTCGCCAGGTTTCAAACCGGCGAATCCGTAAGCCGGCATGGGCGTCGAAAGATCATTGCCGCAGGATTTCGAGAACGCCAGGAACTCGGCCGTCGCCACCATACAGACGGTGTGGCTGCCGAAATCTTCCGCGCTCGTATCGCAACAACCGTTGCGGAAGAATCCCGTCATCGGCTGGATCGAACATGCCTCCAGTCTGCCGCCAAGCACGTTCAAGGACGGACGACGCCCTCCCGGTCCACCGCTGTCCTGCCCATCGTCATGCAACGGCATGCGTCGATCCTAAAGTTGCTGCAAGCTTGGTCGTAGCATAGCGAACGCAGGGAATCGTGCAAATTTGGCGAGCAAAAATATCGCTCTTCCAAAATGCGTGATCGACGGAATTCTTGATGCAGCGATCATGTGGGAGTAGAATTTCTTTGCCGCATGTTCTTCGGGCTCTTCCCGCGATCGGCTATCCCGGTTGAAAAGCCATCGAAGATTTCGCGGTAGGTGCAACCTAACGCGGAGATGCGCATGGAGATTCCACCGGGCCAGAGTAGAGGGTCTCGCAGAAGCGCGAGACCACGGCTTGCCGGCGCTGCAGCGCATTTCCCGATCGGGACGACGCAAGCCGCCAACCTAAAGCTAGTCGACTGAACTGCGACACCTTTAACGGGTATCGCTTTTAAAAATCCGCTCTTAGAGCGGACGGGTAACACCCAAGAGAGCCCCGGACTCGATCAGAGCCGGGGCTCTTCATTTGTGGACGCTACATCCCTCGCCTATCCGCAACGAGGCGGATAGGTTATGCCGATGCGAAATGGCGGAAACGGCCATTCGCGGCGCAAATTCACAGGGGGGAGGCAACCATGAAGAAAAGCTTCGGAGCCGCGCTGGCTCTCTTCGTGGCGTTCATTCCCATCGGGGGGAGCATGGCGCAGACGCAAGAGCAGAAGATCTGGACCCTGCTTGACGATTCCAAGGCTCCTTACGTGTCACTCGCGGAATCCGATTTCCGCGCCCTCGGTGCGGGATTCGATCTCCCCGATGGCGGGCGATCGGTCACGGCGTTGGCGGAGAAGGCGCCGGGCGGGGCTTTCGATCCGCGCGATGTGGCGAAGCTTCCCGCCCAGCAGCTCGGCTACAAAGCCGACTGGGTGGTCGAACGCTTCCGCCGTTACAACCTGGATTGGGACATCGCGGGATTGCGCCTGACCAGCCTTGATCCCGAGGCGAAGAACTATCCCTGGTTCATCATCATGAATGGCGGCGCGGCCAATTTCTACGAGTTCTTCGTCGATCTGAAGAACCGCCCCGGCTGGGCGCAATATCTCGCGCAGAAGCTCAACGTCATGATCGTCACCATACCGGGCAATTTCAAATATGGCGGTTGGGAACAGCCGATCGCGGATACGAGACGGCAGCCCGCTTATCTGCTCGATCGCGAATTGCCGATGGCCGAATCCGAAGTCCGCAATGCCATCTACACCAACAGCCTCATCATGCAGGGGCTGAAGGGATTGGTGAGCAAGAACACATCCGGAGATATTCTTCTCATCGGTCATTCCACGTCCGGCGAACTCTCGATGCTCGCTTATCAAGATCCGGACCTGCGGGCGCGCCTCAAGGGCCGCTATCTTGGCTGGGGCAGCGGCGGGCCGGCCCGGCTGGAACTTTTGCGCACCGTCCGGGGCAAAGACATCCCCAATCGCGGCGGCGCGTCCGGGCCCAGCGGAAAGGTTTCGCTTACCGTGTTGGAACGGCGCGATCCGCCGAGCTATTCACGCGGCTATAGCGGATTTCTCAATCCGCTTTATGAACCAGGCATGTCTCACCTTCAAATCGCCGAACGCTGGCTCGCCGCCGAAGGACGCCGGCGGCCCAATTTCAAACAGCAACTCCAGAACCTCGAGCATGGCACAGACCTGGGCGAGAAGGCCTGGGTCGAGACCGAGATCGAATCCATTCTCAAACGGACTGGCAATCCATGGGGTATCCCCGTCGAAGATGTCGAAAATGACCTTTACGTCACCAATTTCACGCGGATGGATGGCTTTCAGCGGATGGTGTGGACCACCGCGCATTTCGACCGCAATCACTGGAACCCCGAAGAACCAATGAAGAGTGTCGAGGTGTTCGTCGCCAACGAGTACCGGGCGAAGAATCCGAATGCCCAGATTCGGCTCATCAATTGGGACCCGCCGATGACCCATTATGGCCATCTGGAGCTGCCAAGACAGTTGGCCGCCGCCCATTTCAGCGTGGTGCGTTGGCTTGTCAGGCCCTAGGGAACCTATCTCAGACCCACGCATACGCTATCGGACAAAAGCCCACCACCGGTTGAAATTCACTCCCTGCTAAGAATTTCTATGCGACCTTGCCGCGATCAAGGACGGCAAGGATGATTGAACCGGCTCGCCTGTTGGCTGTTGCGTTTGCCGGTGCCGATCTCCTTTTCGAGGTGGATCGCCAAGGTACGGTTCTATTTGCCACGGGCGCCATCAAAGGTTTCTCCGACGGTTCCGAGTTGACCGGGCAACCTGCGGCGGAGCTGTTCTGGGAAAGCGAAAGGGCGCGCTTCACCATCATCGCGCGCGGCCTCTCGGCGGGCGAGCGCGTCGGTCCGCTGACCATGACGTTGGTATCCGGCGACAAAGCCACGCTCTCCATGTGCTACCTGGCGCAGAACAACCGCATCTCCTGCGCCCTGGCCAGGCGCGGCAACCGCGCGGTGATTTCCGGCATCGACGCCGAAACGGGTCTTGTCGACCGCGGCACGTTCCTTTCTGCCGCGGGAGAAAAGATTGGCGGCGAAAGCGCAATGGCGCTGGTGAACGTGGCCAATTTGCAAGAAGTCTGCGCCAGGCTATCGCCAGATGACGCCGCGAGTTTGATGGCGGCCATCGGCACGAATTTGAACACCATGAAAGGCGGCGTGGCGGCGCGCGTGTCGGCGACGGGCTTCGGCGTCGTCACGGAGAATATCAATACCGCCGGCGAGCTGGCCGACCGCATCCAAAATCCTGCGCGCGCGCGCGGGATCGGCAATTTCGAGATGGAGCAGGTTCTCTTATCGCTCAAAGGACGCAACCTCACGCCGGAGCAGAACATCCTTGCGTTGCGCCACGTCATCGAGCGATTTGCCGAAGGCAAACATAAGAGCCTGCCGGGAGCCGACCTGGCACAGATTTTCGAAACAATGATGGACGAAACCGTGGCACGGGCACAGCACTTCTGCGCCACGGTTGCCGAGGGAAGCTTCGATCTCGTGTTCGAACCCATCGTCGAATTGAAAACCGGCGCCGTCGCGCATTATGAAGCCTTGACGCGCTTTCGCTCGGGTCATAGCCCTGCGGATACGATCCGCTTCGCCGAAGATCTCGAATTGGCCGATTCGTTCGACCTCGCATTGATCATGAAGGCTTTCGACCTCTTGGAGGAAACAGACTCCGCGGGCGTCTCCATCGCGATCAATATCTCGGCGCGCAGCATCTCCGATCCGTCGTCGTTTTCGCTGTTGTCGGCACTTCTGCTGCGCAGAGCTGCGTTGGCAAAGCGCGTCTTGATCGAAGTCACGGAAACGGTAGAGCTACCGGATCTTGCAGCGGCCGATCGGGCCATTCAAACCTTGCGGAGAATGGGATACCGCGTCGGCATCGACGATTTCGGCGCAGGCGCCGCCACGCTGCAATATCTGCATGGGCTGACCGTGGATTTCGTGAAAGTGGACGGCGGACTGATCGACAAGCTCGGAAAATCCCCGCGCGAAGACGCCCTCGTGCGAAGCGTGCTCAGCAGTTGCAAAGAGCTCGGCGTCGAGACCATCGCGGAATGGATCGACAGCCCGGAGAAGTTCAAACGCTGCAGCACATTCGGCTTTCAGTTCGGGCAAGGACGCCATTTTGGCGCCGCGTTGAAGGCCCTGCCCCGCAAGTCAAACCCGGTAAAGCGCCACCATCTCGGAGGCTGAGGACCGGAAAAAGCCTCGGATCAGGCCGCTTTTTTCCTGACGCCAATCTGAATGGCCCATTCAGAGGTGGTTCAAAGCCATTGCGTCAAAGTCGCATCGTAGGGAAGAGAAACCCTTCGATGGAGACACAGATGAGAACTCTTACGAAAGCGATTTTTGGCATGGCGATGCTGGCGGGAAGCGCCCTGGCCATTGCGACACCCGCCAACGCCCAGTCCAACTTCGGCTTCTATTTCGGGAACAGCGGCCCCTCTTACAGCAACCCGGCCGCCTACGCCTACGGGAACCGTGGCGGCGTCTGGCGCTGGGATCCGTATCTGCACCGGCGCGTCTGGATTCCGGCGCGGAACCTCTACCGCGGACGTTACGACCGGGATTATGACCGCGACGATCACCGTGGTTGGGATCGCGGATATCGCGGCCGCTAAACCCCGCTGCGTTGGTATGGGCCCTGGCATTGCCGGGGCCCATATTGTTTCGCTCGCAGTGTATCTCAGGCTGGGTGGGCCACCTTGCGACGGCGCAAAACCGCGATGGCACCGAGTCCTCCCAGGAACAGAGCAAGCGTGCCCGGCTCTGGGACGGTGATGGTCAGCGCGTGGAAAACAACGTTGTCCAGCCCGGCATAATTGTTCCCGACATCCGTGCCGTTGAGGAACGCGATCGTGGTGAAATTTGACGGCGCTGTGAAATCATAAACGAATTGCATCCAATTGACGTTTTCGGCGGTGTTATCCGGGTTGGTCATCGTCTGAACCGCGATCCCGTCGATGTAAAGAACCACGGAACTTGGACCGGCATAGCCGGGGGCCTGGTCATATTGATTTCCGACGAAGAACGAGAGCTCGTAGAGATTTCCGGCAATCGTCGTGACGCTCTGTTTGATCCCGTTGGTGAGGCCTTGGTTGCCTTCGCCGGTCAGGTCGATGGACTGGAATCCATGCACCGGATAGAAATGAAGGGTCGCGTTGTTCCCGCTATCGTCTGGTTCGGTGTAATTGTTCCCCAACGACATCACGACCGAAGCGCCAAGCGCGCCGCCTTTGCCGACCACCGTCCAGCCGGCAATGTTGTCTCCGACGTTGAAGCCAAGGCAATTAGAGTAAGGACCGCAGGCTGACGATCCCGGGACGGTCGGCTCCTCAAAACTTCCATTCACCAGAAGATTGGCCCAAGCGGGGGGTGCGCACGCAAGACAAGCCCCCAACACGCCTGCGAAAAGAGTCTTCAAGAATCTCGCATTACCTATCATAGATCTCTGCTGTCCCGCAGCACTCGCCGATCGAATTTTCATTAGCACCCAAGCACGCAAGGAGCAGCTTTCCTATAAGAGGCGCGGCTCGATAAACTTAAGTCAAGATGTTATTGCGCTATGGTTAAAATGGATCGCGACTCGCAGCGCTCGAGCCCACGCTAAGTTCCTAGCAACTCTAAAGCTTTTTGAAAGCGCCACAATCGGTCAAGCGCCCCGCGTCGTCATGCACCATCACATTGTTTCGCACCGCTTGGCAGGCGGTCACTTGTTCGGGGCTCAGATCGAAGAACACAGCCATTTCCGCCGGCGTGATGGGTTCGGACGCCCGCCGCCGGTTGCGGCGGCCAAACATCACCTGGTTGTAGAGCGCCCATTCGACGAACACCGTCGCATTGACGAGAATCACCACGGTATAAATCTGCAGATTCTGCAGCACGTCGGCAACACGAAGCTCGCCATATTGCAAACCCCAAGACGCCGGCATCCCGAAATAGCTCAGCGAGACAGAAAGGACATGCCGCATCAAATAGAAATATCCGGCCCAGAGCAGAAGCGTGAAGATCGCGTCCAATATCCGCCACGAGCGAGGGCGACTCGCACCCGCCCTTATGATGTGCTCGCCTAAGATGGCCGGATCCCCCGGTCAGGACTGACCCAAGCCGCCCGCAACGTGCGGCGTTTCGCCAGCGCTTTGGGAAAGCCGACGACGGTCGTCACCGCAATGATCGCCCAATAGACGGTCGGATACCAAATCGTCCAGGCGATCTGCTGCCAAAGTTTCGGCTCATAGCGCGACTCGATGATGATGCTGGCCGCGAATTGCAGCAGGCACGTCGTTCCGAGGACGAGACCGGTGAATGCCGGCGGGAAGATCGTGTCCACATGCATCCCGGGCGGAAGATACGCAAAGCTGCCAATGACCCAAAGCACCACCGTCAGTAGAAACGCGAAAGCCCATGCCACGCTGACGCAATATTCGAAAAGCAGCGGCCACATCCGCCGCAATCTCCAACGCCAAAGGTTGCCGATGTTCTTCAGGCAGACTTCGGCGCCGCCTTGCGCCCAACGCAACCTCTGGCGCCATAGGCCGCGCAACGTTTCGGGCATCAATATCCAGCAGATCGCATTGGGCGCATAAAGGATGGCCCAGTGATCGCGCTGGAGTTGCCAGCTCACATCGATGTCCTCCGTCACCATGTTCAGGCTCCAATAGCCGACGCGGTGGAGCGCCTGCTTGCGGAACGCCGTCACGACTCCGGAGACCGTAAAGATTCGCCCGTAGATACGTTGCGCACGCTTGATCATTCCAACGATCGAAGAAAATTCGCCAACTTGGATGCGGCCGATGAGCGAGGATCGGGTTCGAATTCGTGGATTGCCGGTGACCGCGCCCGCGCGGGGATTGTCGATCAGCGGCTGAACCAGATAGGCAGCGGCGTTCGGGTGCAAAATGCTGTCGCCGTCTATGCAGACGACGAATTCTGAGCGCGAAGCCAGCACGCCCATGCGCAAGGCCAATCCTTTGCCCTGGTTCTCTGCGAAATGAATGACGCGCAGTGACGGATAAATCCCGCAAAGTTCGTCGAGAATCGGCCCAGTGCGATCCTGCGAACCGTCATTAACCGCAATCACTTCAAAGTGCGGATAGTTCTGGGAAACCAAGGACTGAATGGTCTCGCGCACATTGGCTTCTTCGTCGAAACAGGGGACGATGATCGACACCATGGGCGCGGACGACAACACCGGCGCCGAATCCGGCATTTGGCCCTCTCGTTCCCAGTGAAAATAATAATAGATCGCGCCGAACGTCCAAATGAACGACATGAAGAGCGGATAGAAAAAGATAAAATCTTGCAGCGCTTGAAAAGCCCCGATCGTTCCGACGATCAGACCGACGACGATGATGCTGAGAAATTGGTCGGACACTATCTACCCGGCACGAGCTGTGAACATCGTCAGAATCTCCAGTCGATAGCGGCGAACACGGTCACGCTGTCTTCCCCATGCCCGTCGTAAGGCTGCCGTCTCAGCCGCAACCCCAGCGATCCTTCCCAAGAATCGTTCATTCTCAGGCGCTGCTCGTAGGACAGACTCGCCGCTAAAAGACCACCAAAGCCGTGTTCCCAATATCCGCCGGCGGTCACACCGATATTGTGCGAGTAAACGAAGTTGTAGCGCCGATAAAGGATCTGGTTCGCCACCACGCTTAGAGATCCCGAGAAATCATCGAGCGGATTGTAGTAAGGCGCATCGCGCCGCGTGTTCCACGACGCGTAAAGCTCCGGAATCGCATCCAATGTCAAATGCGGCCACGTGAACAGACGCTGCGTCGAGCTTGCACCGACGACCGTGCGTGTGTTGTGGTCTGAAAACGTCACCAGCTCGGTCAGCAGATTGTAGCTTTGCCGGTCGCTCGGACTGTAGGTCAGCCTCGCACCCAACGAATTTGCCGTAATGCCGTGTTTCAGCGCCCGCAGCGGCGTGTCGGCCGAGTAAAGCTGCGCAGAACCCGAAATCCGCCATGCGTCGAAGGGTGCCCAGGCAAGCGATGCGCGCGCGCCCGTGAGCCAGTGCGGCGCACTGTCCTGCGTTACTTCGGCGCTCGCGGCGAAATCCCGCGTGGCATATTCGAGTCCCAGCGCGGCGTGATGGTTGATGATGTCGCCTTCCGGCAGCGCCGCGGTCGCGAAGCCGTAACTCACATAAAGTCGGTAGGCGTCATTGATCGGCGCGGAGAACAGCTGCGCATCGAACGTGAAACTGTCGCCTCCCACGGGCACGTTCATGCTTTGGAAGGCCCCATTGAATCGCAATATCGCTTCGGGCCGACCCAGGATTTCGAGCCGATCGCGCAGCCGCTCAACGGATCTGTTCGTGGGCGCGCGCAGACGGACGCCGTCCAAGGCAGCCGCGCCACCCCCGCGATCGCCGAGTGTGACGGCGACATCGGCACGCGCCGCAGCGATGTCGATATCGTTCGGGCTGATCCTCTGGGCCGAGGCGAACTCGACATCTGCCGCGCGGGGCCTTCCGCTTCCGGCCAGTATCGAACCAAGCGCCTGTCTCAGCGAGGCATTGTCCGGAGCAGCAGCGATCATGCTCCGTACCCGCTTTTCGGCTTCCGCTGAATCGCCCGCGTAATAGCGCGCCATGGCGGCGGCGAGCTGGGCTCGCACCCAGGTCGGATTCAGAACCGGCGCGGCACCGCCCGCCATTCCGACGAACTGAGGCTGTTCTGCCGCCAATCGATCGATGGTGTTGAAGGCGGCGTTGAAATCCTCCGATTCGACCTCGGCATAAAAAAGTCCCATCCGGGTCTGAAAATCATTCGGAGCGCCCATAAGCGCCATCTCGTAAAGCCGGCGCGCGGTTTCCGGATCCCGCCGGGTCTCATAGGCGTCGGCAACCACTTTCAGCACATAAGGGGGGATATCGACGCCTTCGCGCAGGAGGGCCTGATATTCCGCGATGATGTCATCGAGGCGGTTACGATCGCCCAGCAGCGCCACGCGATCGAAGCGCGTGTTGAGCAACTCGGAACGCGACGCGGGACCCTCTGTCGAGAGTTTCGCGATCTGAGAATCGAGTTGGGCAATGGAGCGATCGATCTGCGCATTCTTCTCCGCATCGTTCGATCCGGGCATTTCGCTCGCGCGGTTAGCCGCCGCAGCAGCCTGGACAGCGAAGCGCCGAATCTCTGCGTCCGAGAACAACTCGCGCGATTGCAGGGCGAGTTCGAGCGCCTGTGCAGAATCGCCCAACGCTCCAGACTGAATGATGTGCTGACGCCGTGCCTCCCGATTTGATGCGTCGAGCTGTGCGAGTCGGTCGGCGATCGCGAGCGTCTCCGCGTGGCGATCCGTCATCGCAAAGGCATAAAGCAGGGCGGAAAGCAGCTCGGGGTCGTCCGGATTGGACGGGAGCAGCGCGTTCCCCCGCTCGATGGCTTCTTCGGCTCTCTTCGCGTCGGCCAGCGCGAGAATTTCGCCATACGCGAAGGTCAAGTCCTGAGGATAATGCTGGCGACCCTCTTCATAGAGCGCGAGCGCCTTATCGTATTGGCCAAGATCGCGATAATCCTTGGCGACGGCCGCGTCGACATAAGCGGGTGGCTGTCCGGCAGGTCGTGTTTCATAGGCTGCCACCGCTTCGGCCGGCCGATTGGCCCAGCCCAGCACCACGACATAATCGTAGGTCGCTGATAAATCGGACGGATTTTGCATACGGCGTCGTTCGATGACGGGCAGGGCGTTGTCGAAATCGCCCGACCGCGCGGCCCTAATGGCCGCCTCGTATTCCGCGTCTGAAACATCGGCGGCTGCCGTAACGCGGGTTGTGAAAAGCGCTCCGGCAAAGGCTCCAAAAAGGGCGGCGGCGAGAATCTCTCTGAGCAGACGACGCGCCAAGATAGGCCCTGCCGCGTCCCGGTCAGGCAATTGCCCACACCAGCGCCCCATCGCCTGAAATTTATCCATGCCCGAGCGGCACCGTAGTTGGGAGATGTAATCCTAACAATAGATTAGCTCCCACGCTGGGTTACGCCACATCGCACCCGCCGCAAGAATAACGCCATCAACCGATTGAGATAATTCAGAACTCGCTGGTGCGCACGCGGCCTTCCTATTTCATTATCTCAGCCATCTATTTTTGACGTTAACGATACGCCCTCACAGGCGGGCGTTTTGCCTGGCTACGCGACGGCGCGATCCTCGTCTTTCCGACATACCGGGAGTAGGGTTTTCCGATCGACCTATGAGGGGATGACGATGCGCAAAGGTTTTCTGGCCATGCTGGTTGGCGGCACCGCATTGGCGGTGGGCTCGATGGTCTCGATCTCGGTCGCGCAAGCCCCTCCCGCACCCCCACCTCCCGTCATGCCGCCCTCGCTGCCGCCCACCTATGTGGTCGATCTGATGACACAACCGGGATCGGCAGCCTTCGGCGCACAGTGGAAGACGATGGAAGCGAAAATCGTCGAGACCAAGCCGATACCCGAAGCTCTGCCCGGATATAAGACCGCTTACGACATTTCCCCGCACGCTGGCGAGAGCGGCTTTGATGATTCCAAATGGCCGGCGATCGAATCCAAGGATCTCGCGGCAAGGCGCAGCGGTGGACATGTGGCGTTCATCTGGTACCGCGCGAATCTGACGATCCCCGCAAAGGTTGGCGATTTCGATACCAATGGCGCAAAGGCGGTGCTCACCGTCTTGGTCGATGATTACGCCGAAGTCTGGGTCAATGGGCAGATGCCGCGCCAAAGCGGCTATCCCAGCCCCGCCACCATCCAGGGCCTCAACATGCCGAACCGCGTCGTACTGGCCAATTCGGTGAAGCCTGGCGACAAATTCCAGATCGCGGTTTTCGGCATCAACGGGCCGATCTCTGTGGCGCCAGCCAATACCGTCTGGTTCCGCGAGGCACGCATCGAATTCTACCGCTGAGTTCCTTCGGCGGGACACGAGGATCGAAGCCGCGCTAATTGTTCGTGCGTTTTTTTTGAGCGAGCACGGCACGCATGTCTTGCAGTGCGCTCAAATAGCCGAAATGCCAGTAAGCGCGCTCGACGCTGCCCATTTGTTCCGGATCACCGGCGAAGAGCTTGTTCTCCTTCAACCACGCCGTTATTTCGGCAAGCCGCAGGTCTATCGTCTCGTCGACGACGGACCATTCCACGGGGTCGTCCGGGGATTTCCAAGCGCTCATGATGCGCAAACGTCTCGGTCGGGTGGGCGTTCCGCGAAACTCGATCAGCACGAACGAAACCCTGCTTCAAATCTGGCGGAGTAGACCTCCGCAAGGGAACTTTTAAACCGGAGTTCCGTTTCGCCATGCCCCAGCGTCTCATAGATTGATGCGGTTTCGCTCCGGAAGCGCGGATGCTGAGATTTTGACGGGGGCAAGGGATCAACTGGGGTCGTTCGGCAAAAGCGGGAAAATTGATACATCGGCGCCCCATGTCGAGGAAAACATTGGGTTTCCTCCGACAACCGGACGATCGCGAAGCCAATTTTTTTATCGAGAACTGTCGGGTTCCCGAGCACGGTATTTTCTACGCGTCTTTGCGTCCACAAAGTTCCGAGGCCGGCCATTTGAATTGCCCCATTGACGGGACACGACACGACCCTAACTTGTACTGATCTTCGGGTGCGAAATCATGGCGCGGATGTTTGTCGCCGGTCTTTTGGCAATGTCACTGCTCGGGTGCAGCCTGTTTCG
>Ga0193699_10000750_pt1 | contig 13229 bp, 12 predicted proteins | sample L3c2metaG_FD_160095 | JGI IMG/M metagenome (GOLD analysis project Ga0193699, IMG submission 160095) | Soil microbial communities from a riparian zone of the East river system, Colorado, United States - L3c2 | ecosystem: Environmental > Terrestrial > Soil > Riparian zone | place: USA: East... | reverse complement strand
CGCGTTAAGAGCATATTCACACCGCAACCGCAAACGAAGTACGATGCCGACAGTATCTACCGCGGTCGGTCAGTAGCCGATTGGGCGTTCCTGAGCCTTCTCCCTCCGGGTGCCGTTAGCGTTGCTCTCACGTTTCAGTCGGTAGGCGTGCCTGCGATAGTCAGTGATTGGGCAGGGGGCAACTATCCGCTGCTCGAAGAGAACGCGGCGGATTCTACATACTCCGATCCGCTCAAGTACAGGACGGTGCCCGGCAAAACAGTGGGGGTCGAGCCTTGGCCCAGAGACCGGACGCCAATGGCTTTAATAGCGCGATTGCGGAGTCTAACGCGAACGAGCTGCGCTGCGCCGCTCAAGTGGATCACAGCCTCTTCATTGTGCACTAGACTGATCGCCTCTCTCGATCAGGCTGAAACGAACCGCGCATCCGGCAACGTGAGCAAAGCCAAGTCCGCTGTCGCGATCTACATCAAATTGCTCTCCGGGACAACGGTGGGGGCGTTTGCGACTGGCGTTACGAACCCAGCATATTGGCTCCTCAAACCGAACGCAGAAATCGTCGCAACCAGCATCTGGTAGGCAAGGATCAAATGAACATTGCTGAGACACTGCTACCCGAGTTCGATCAGGAGATGGCTACTACACGAAAAGTGCTGGAGCGCGTCCCGACGGACAAAGGAAAGTGGAAGCCGCATCCAAAGTCGTTTTCTCTCGGTCACCTCGCACAGCTCGTCGCGGGGATGCCGGGCTGGATCACCAACACAGTGACCGAGACCGCGCTCGATCTGGCCAAGTATCCAGGATATAGCTACGAGAAGACTGAGACGCTGCTCAAGTCGTTCGACAAGAACGTCAGCGAGTCGCGCAAGGCTATCGCGTCGGCAAAGGACTCGGACTTCAATGTGAATTGGTCGCTGAAGCATGGAGACCGCGTTATTTTCACCATGGCGCGCGGCCCCGTCGTGCGGCAGACGATCAATCATCTTGTTCACCATCGGGGTCAGCTGACGGTTTACCTGCGCCTGCTCGATGTACCGGTTCCCTCGATTTACGGACCGAGTGCGGACGAGCAGGCGCCGGGGTTCTGACAGCGCCACAATCAACGACGTGAACACCATGGCGAACTCGAAGTCACCTCGCGCCGAATGGCGAGTCGCTGTCGGCGGAGAAGAGACGAGCGCCGTCTTCGAGCCGTCGGTGACCGCAGAGCAGGGAATCGTCTTCGTCTGCGCACATGGCGCGGGCGGGAACATGAATGACCGCGGCATGCTTGCCCTGGCGCACGCTCTCCGTTCGCGCGGAATAGGCGTCGTCCGGTTCAATTTTCTGTACAAGGAGAGAGGCTCGGGTCGCCCGGACGCGATGCCGCGTCTCAAGGAATGCTTCACCGCGGTCGTCGAGCGCGCGCGGCAAGAGCTTCAGCCGAAGACGCTACTCATCGGTGGCCGTTCGATGGGAGGACGCGCTGCTTCGATGCTCGCCGCGGAGGGGTTCGTATGCGACGGACTGCTGCTCCTCGCCTATCCACTCCATCCCCCCGGCCAACCCGACAAGTTGCGCGATGCGCACCTGCCGGCCATCCGGATGCCGGTGCTCTGCCTCAACGGGACGCGCGATGCTTTCGCTCGACGGGACTTGATGGACGCGGCGCTCAAGACGGTGAAAACCAAGTGGAAGATGCATTGGCTTGAAGGCGCCGATCACAGCTTCCACGTTCTGAAGTCTTCCGGCAGAGCTGACGCCGAGGTTCTCGTAGAAATCGCGAATGCGGCCGAGGCGTGGGCGGCGCGCCTCGAGGGCAACACGCATTGACCGACGTCACGAATCGGGCAGCGCCGGCTGCGACCGCTGCAGCATCATCGACAGTTGGCGCGCGCCCCAAACGCAGAAAGTATGACCGCTCCATCATCGAGGGCCCACTGGCGCCAGCAGTCTGGCGGCTCGCGTGGCCGACGATGCTCACCAACATCATCGGTGGGCTTCAGGGCATGGTCGATCAGGCGATGGTCGGTCACCTGATCGGGTACAAGGCCAATGCCGCGATCGGCGTGAGCTCTCAGATCTTTCTGATCGTCATCATTTTCATGTCGTCGGTGTTCACTGGAATGAGCGTTCTCGTCGCGCGGTTCGCCGGCGCGGGCGACCACGACAAGATGGATCGCGTCGTGTATCAGGCATTCATCACGGCGATCGGACTTTCACTGTTCGTGATGGCGCCGATCGGCTACTTCGCCTCGCCCGCGCTGCTCGATTTCGTCAATGCCACGCCCGCCGTGAAAGCGGAAGCGCTGCCGTTTCTTCGCACGATGTTCATCTTCAGCTCAGGCATGTTGGTGTTCTTCATGCTTGGTGGCGCGCTGCGATCGGCTGGAGACGCGCGTACGCCAATGATTCTGGGTGTCAGCATGACCGTGCTGAACGTCGTGCTGAACGTCATCCTGATTCGCGGACTCGGACCCATTCCCGCGTTCGGAACGAAGGGCGCCGCGATGGGAACCTGCATTGCCTCAGGACTCGTGGCGGTCTACTCGCTCTGGAAACTTTGGAACGGCGGGTGGGCAGTCTCGTTCCCGCGCGGACGCGGCTGGGGTCCCGATTGGGAGATCATCAAGTCGCTGTTTCGCTTCGGACTTCCCACGGGCATCCAGGGAATCGCGATGAATGTGGGCGGCGTATTCATGCTGTCATTCGTCGGATCGCTTCCTCAAAGCGCGGCCGCGCAGGCAGCGTTTACTGTGAGCTACACGCAGCTCTTCTCGCTCATTACCTGGACTTCGGTAGGTCTCATGGGTGCAGCTGCCGCGATCGCCGGACAGAATCTGGGAGCGGGTCAACCGGATCGCGCCGTCGCGGGAGTTCGCGTGGCCGCCGGCATCGGTCTCACCAGCGCTGCAGTCGTCGGTGTGTTCTTCCTGTTCTTCCCGCGGCAGCTTCTCGCGGTGTTCGGCATGCACGACGCGGGAGTAGTTGATATCGGCGTTCAGTTGTTGCGCGTCCTCGCACTGTCGGGGCTTTTCATCACCACCGCGCTCACGTTCACCGGCGGACTCCAGGGAACCGGCGATACGAAGAGTCCGCTCTACATATCGGTCATCTCGCAGGTCATCATTCCGCTCGGCATCTGCTTCATCGTTCAGCGCACGAGCAGACTCGACCCGATCGACATCTGGATTGCGATACTGGTGGGTCACGCGACGCGCTGCGCGCTCAGCGTGCTGCGATTCAATCAAGGTCGTTGGCGCACAATCGCGGTAGACATCGGCGGGGCCAAGGCCTAACAGGAAATTCACGACAACGGAGGTTGTGTGCTTGGAGACTACGATGCGATGGCGACGATTGCGGTCAAGAACCTGAAGTCAGCCAGGAAGTTCTACGAGGACAAACTCGGCTTCAAAGTCGTCCACACCGAAGGCGAAGAGGCAGTCGCGTACAAGAGCGGAAAATCACAGCTGCTCGTCTATCGCTCGCAGTTCGTGGGCACCAACAAAGCGACCGCCGCCACGTGGATGGTCGATGATGTCGAGGGTCTCGTGAAAGAGCTCAAGGCGAAGGGAATCGCCTTCGAGCACTACGACATGCCGGGACTGACGCTCAAGGGCGACGTCCACATCGCGGGCAAGAACAAGAACGCGTGGTTCAAGGATCCGGACGGCAACATCATCGCGCTCGTCAGCGCGTAGCACTACTGCGCGATTCTATTTTGGATTAGTGCCAGAACGCCGTCGGGCGGCGCGGCCGCGCATCTCGTTCGCTGTAGACCCCACAGCGACTGCGCGACAGAGAGAGCCTGTTGGATTGATTGCGCGCGCCCATCAGCGGGCGCCGGGGAAACGAGGAACGCGGAAGCCGAGTCGAGCGCAACCGCAACCTGCGGCGCCTGTGCCGTCAGACAGGTGCGGGTCGACTTGAGAGTCATCTGCACCAGGTTCCTCGCCCGGCGATACTGTTCCGGCTGTGACAGCCCTAACTGCGTTGGATCGAGCGCGATGACGCTGTCGGCGAGAGCGATTCGCGACTGCAGCGCGGTGCTATCGGACGATAGTTTCTGCGCGGCGACCAGATCGGCTCGCGCAGTCGCGAAATCTCCGAGAGAGAGCGCTGCTTCAGCCAGGCCGACATAAGCTGCGGAGTCCGGCTTGTTGCGACGCAGCAGCTCGCGAAAGATCGCCACCGCGCGCTGCGGCGATCCGGCGACAACGAACAGATGCGCGATCTTCATGCGCTGCGCGGGTGTGTTCGCCGAATCGTCCTGGATCGGCAGCAGCTCGGCGAGCAGCTCCTGCCTCGCGTTGATTTTTGCGAGGAGATCAATCAACTCGAAGCGCGCCTCGATACGATTCTCGTGCGCCCCGCGCGGCCACAAGCCATAGATGGCGCGGTGATAGTAGGATTTTGCCTCTTCGGTTCTTCCTTCCTGCGCGAGGACGCGCGCCATGGCCAGATTCGCCGCTCCATCCGTCGGATCGCGCTCCAACAGCGGCAACAACATCTGCTCGGCCGCATCTGGCCGGTTATCGGCGAGAATCGCCTGCGCGAGCGCGGTGGCGTACGCCGAGTTGTCGTCGTCAAGCGTGGACGCGGTGCGAAGGTGCTCAATGGCGAGCTCGATCTTTCCCTGCGCGAGGAGCTGCTCGCCCGTACGGAACTCGCGAGCCGCGTACGACTTGCGCCCTCTGATGTCCACTCTGGCGAGCGCGGTGTCGAACAGAAAGAGTGCGACGATGACAGCCAGCACCACCGCGAATGTCGCGATGAATTCGGACACGCTCGCGGCCGGAATGGGCGCCGGTTGAACGACGGGAGTTTTCACAGGTCCGGATGCTCTCTGTAGTCGAGCTCGTCGGCGCTCTCGACACCGTACGCTTTCATGATGTCCGCGAACGTCACGACCCCCAGCATGATGCGCGCGTTCGCGCGGCTCACCACGGGGAGAACCTTGTGGCCGTTGTCTCTCATTCGCGCCAATGCGCGACTGAGCGGCTGATCGTTGTGCACATGTGGCAAGTCGACGCTCCTGATGCCGGCAGATCTCCGCGCAATCTGCATTAGGCGCGCGACTGTCATGTCCACCCGGCCCTGATTCACGGCCGCTTCGATGTGACGGGCACGCACCATTCCCACAAGGCCAAGCTCGTCGGCGACTGGCCACGACTCGAAGACCGTGTCCGTCACGCGCTCGGCGGCTTCGCTGACGGTCATGTCCGGATTGAGAGACAGCGGCGCATCACGGGTCGCGGTGCTGACGCGGAGAAGCTCCGGTTGCGCATCGGAAGTGCGGTGCGGGAGGTGGAGTCCATCCTGTTGTGCCAGTGCCTCGTAGATAGGGACTCTCTGGAGCTTCTGCGAGATGTAGAACGCGATGAGATTCGAGATCATCAACGGAACGATGATCGTGTAGTCGCGCGTGAGCTCGAATATCATGATCACCGACGTGAGCGGCGTCCTGATGATTCCCGCGAACGCCGCTCCCATACCCACCAATGCGTAAGCACCCGGTCCGGCGGTCAATGTAGGGAAGAGCAGGTGCGCGACCGCTCCTACCGATGCGCCCACCATCGCTCCAATGAACAAGCTTGGACCGAATACACCGCCGGCGTTTCCCGAGGCGTACGCAACCGACGTCGCAAGGATCTTGAGCGCGGCAAGAATCACGACGACTTTGAGGATGATGTCGCCGTTGAGAACTCTCTCCACCTGATCGTAGCCCACGCCCAGCACTTGCGGCGAGAAATAGCCGATCAGTCCGACGGTCAGTCCGCCTGCAACCGGTTGGATCCAGAGCGACGCGCGGGGAAGCTTCTCGAATCGGGCGCGCAGCCAGAGCAGCAGCTTGACGAACACGACTGACGCCAGTCCGCCAACGATCCCCAGCACCGCGTACGCGCCGAGCTCCCACGGGCTGACGAGATGGTAGCCGGGCACGTGGAACAGCGGACTGTCACCGAGGACGAGGTGGAGGACCATCCACGACGTGGCGGATGCGAGCACCACCGAGCCGAGGACGGGCGCGTGCAGATCGCCCATGATTTCTTCGAGTGCGAAGAGAACGGCGGCGATCGGTGTGTTGAAGGCGGCGGCGAGGGCTGCGGCTCCGCCAACTGGAATCAGAGATCTGACTTGCAGCCTGCTCAAGCCGAGTCGCTGCGCGATGACGGATGCGAGTCCCGATCCCATGTAGACGGCCGGTCCTTCACGTCCAAGTGGAATTCCGCTCGCGAGCGAAATAGAGCAACAGGCGAACTTGCCGAGCACGGATCGCAGCGAGATGCGACCGTCGTGCATGAAGAGCGCGGCGCGCGTCTGTGGAATCCCGCTCCCGCGCGCGAGCGGAAAGTACTTGAAGAGCAGATATCCCGTTGCGAGAGCGCCGAGCGTGGGGACGAGCACGCGCCGCCAACCGGCTCCGCCGGCGGGATACATGAGCGCGGAAAGGCGTCCGGTGAGAAGAATGAATGCAACGACCACCAGACCGACGAGCGCGCCGATGACCAGACTGAGCAGCAGGGAGAGACGATCCTCCTTGCGGCGGAGGTCCTCGACCAGTTTGCGCAGGCGCGGCGGCAGAGCTCCGAGTTTTATGGCTGCCATTTTTCGGAAGCTAAACGCTTCGACGCTCTAGTCGAAGCGTATAGCTCACGCGCGATTGTCTCGCGTTGGTGAAAAAGCTATGGCTTCGTCACCGTCAAGCCGCTTACGACTCCGTCGGTGTTGTGCGCGAAACGCACGCCGTAAACGCCATCGGTGGACTTGAGCTTTCCAGCGCCCACGACGGCGGCTTTGTTGTAGCTGGCGACGACGGTTCCGTTGATCGAGCAGCTCACCTTGTCGCCGGCCACCGACACGGCGATGTCCTGTGTCACCGGCGTGCCCTTACCGGCGGCCTTGTGCACGGCCGCGTTCGCTTCGCCGCGACGACCGTTCATCTGGAATGGGTCGGGACCAAACCCGCGCACGATGAAGTCGCCCGACCCGTACGCAGCGCAATACAGATAGCTCTGCTGGTCGGTGCCCATGTCGTTTCCGGCGATGAAGATTCCGTACGGATGCGGATGGTCGTTCACGTTCATGTATTGCGGCTCCGTGAACGTCGCCTTCACCGTGTAGTTACCGGTCGCCGTGTTCGACGGGTTCCAGTACGCCACCGCCGGCCCGGTCGTGACGTGCAATCCACCGCCCTCGCTCGCCAGCTTGGCGTTCGAGAGGACCTGTCCGCGCTTCGCTTCGCCCGGATCGATTCGGCCCGTCCAGCCTGCGGCGGAGATTCCACCGCCCGCGACCGCGCGAGCGCCTTCCATCGGCATGTTGTCGGTGGTCGAAGACGTCGTAGTAGTAGTGCTGCTGGCCGCTGATGACTCGGTTTGTGGATTGCTGGTGCAAGCGAGCGAAATGACGGCGGCAATTGGTAATACGGAAGCGCAGATGCGTCGCATTGGATGACCTCAGCTCGTTGGAGGAAGACGAAAAAATATATGCCGGCGCGCTAGCGGGCGCGCCGGCGGGCTGTCAGGTGTCAGCTGCCTTCGAACTTGAAGGAAACCTTGATCTTCGCGCGGTATGCCTCGACCTTGCCGTCCTTCAGATGCATGTCGAGCTGCACGACTTCGGCTACGCGGAGGTCGCGGAGCGATTTCGACGCTCGCTTCACCGCGGCCAAAGCTGCCTTCTCCCAGGATTCCGTGCTGGTCCCGACCAGCTCGATCACTTTGTAGACGCTCTCCGCCATTTCAGTCTCCTTGTGGTCCCGCGTTGGTTGCCGAATTTACATCACAGTTGGTCGCCGCATTTACATCTCTTCTATAGTATGTGCGCTCAGACGGCCGAGAGTACAGTGTCCTCGCGAGCGAAGTCTATGAAGCCACGCGATGGGTCAGTGGCCAGCAATACCACGTTGGCTTCGTTCCCCACGCTCAACCCTCGTCGTCCCCGCACGAGGCGTCCTTCGATTCCGTCGGGCTCGACCTTCACCCACGTCGCCTTTTTTGATGTCCCCGTCACGACGGCACGGAACGTCTCGCCAACGCGACTCTGCAGCGCAACAGCCGCCGCGCGCTTGCGGGTCGATCGATCTACCTTCGCGGGCTCGACACCCTGAGTGTACTCGAAGTCGATGAATCCGTGGACGCTGTCGGTGTTGATGAGCTTGAGAGGAACCTTCATCCCGACTGATAGCGGCTTGTAACCTCGAACCACTCGGCCCTCGGCGGATCCATCGACCAGTCGGGCGTAGGTACCGCTCTCGGAAACACCGGTGATCTGCGCATCGAATGTTTCGCCGATGCGCGGGCGCAAACGATCTGCAGCGATCTTCTTGCGGCGACTGCGCTCCAGTTTCCGCGTCTCGCCCTCGCTCCCGTGCTCGAAGTCGATGTAACCACGCACTGGATCGGCGACTACGAGCTTGAGTCGCACCGTGTCGCCAACATCGAGGCCGCGTCCACCGCGCACGATACGACCTTCCACGGGCGGACTGAGCACGCGCGCGTATGTGCCCTTTGGCGACGCCGCCGTCACGACCGCCGCGAAGCTTTCGCCCACACGCTCAGAGAGCATCGACGCTCCCGCGACTTTGCGCATCGTGCGCTCGACCTTTCGCGCCGCTTCACCGCGCTCGGTGCATCGGCTCGCGATCTCGATGAGCTGTGCGTCGGTGTACGGCGCCGCGCCGCCCGAAGTCACCGCGCGCAGCATCCGTTGAGTCACGAGATCAGCGAAACGGCGATTGGGCGCGGTCGAGTGGACGTAGTCAGCGACAGCCAAACCGAAGTGTCCGGTTTCTCGGCGATTGCCGAGTCGACGCTCGAGAACGTAGATGCCGGGGCCGAGGAGCTTGACGACGGAGAGCGACAGATCGGGGAAGTGATCTGGATCCGCCGCGCGCCGCTTCGCGAGGAATTCGCTCAACGAAACGTTGTCTGGTTTGTCAGGCAACTTTTCACCTACCTCCGCCGCCAGCGCCACGATGCGATCCCATCGCTTCGGCTCGCGCACCACTCGCCGCAGCGAGGGTGAGCCTCGTTCAATCAGGTATGTAGCGACGGATCGGTTCGCGGCGACCATGAAATCTTCGATCATGTCACGCGCGCGATTGCGACCGATGACGGCGAGGTCCACGACTTTGCCATGGACGACGACGGGCCTGGCCTCGACGCTTTCGAAGTCGAGCGCGCCGGCGATGCTCCTCGCTTTGCGCAGTCGCTGCGCGGCTTCATCCTGAATGCGGAGTTGCTTCTCGAGCTCGCTTGAGGCGGTGATCTCGGCTGGCGGTGGTGCCTTGCCTTCGAGCCAGAGCCCGACGCCTTCGTAAGTGAGCTTGGCCTTGTTGTGTACCATGGCGCGATACACGGAGGTGTTCGAAATGGCGCCGTCGCTGGCGACGTCAAACTCGACGACAACGGCGAGGCGGTCCTCGCCTTCATTCAGCGACGTGAGATCGGTTGAGAGCCGGTCAGGCAGCATCGGGAAAACCGCGACGCCTGTGTAGACGGAGGTCGTGTTCTTAGCGGCGTGCTCATCCGCGGGTGAGCCGAGAGGCACGAGGGTCTCGACGTCGGCGACACCGATGCGGATTCGGATCGGGCCGTCGGCAAGGCGCTCAGCTACTTCGATCTGGTCGAGATCTTTAGATTCGCGGTTGTCGATTGAGGACCACGCCAGCGACCGCAGATCGCGTGTGTCCGCTGGGAGTGGATTGTCGGAGGGATCATCGAGCGCGCGAACCTCGCGCATTACATCCGGGGAGAATTCGGGCTCGAAGCCGTTTTTCACCATCGCGGCTACTGCAGCGCTGCGAAGGGTCTGGGGTTGGGGCGTGCTAGTGGTGGCCATCAAATGAGATCAACGCAATTTGTAATCCGCCTCGTCTGGTCACCGAGACGGAAAGACTTGAACACGGATGCTTCGGATTGGAGCGGATGCTTCGGATCGATCCATGAGCGGAAGTAGACTTTGCCCGCGAGGATTTGGTGATTTGGATTGTGTTGGCGGTGTGAATTGTAAAGTATGGCTCGGGTCAAGTTGATTGAAGAGCGGCTGACGCATTCCGCCATTGGGGCGTTCTTTGAGGTATACAACACGCTTGGATACGGATTCCTCGAACACCTGTACGTGAGAGCCATGGAAGAGGAGCTCCGCGCCCGCGGACATCGTGTCGCCCGCGAAGTTGGCGTGCGGGTTCAGTACAAGGAAATCACTCTTGGCATTCAACGACTCGATTTGGTTGTCGACGACACCCTCGTGATCGAGGCGAAGGCGAGTAGTGAATTGCACAAGGCAGCAAGTCGCCAACTCTACAATTACTTGCGAGCTACGAATCTGAAAGTGGGGCTCCTACTACATTTTGGTCCCAGGCCAAACTTCTACCGTATAATCTGTCCCGCCAGAAGGAGCGATCCGAAGCATCAGCCCGAATCAGAAGCATCCGTGTTCAAAACTTCCGTCTCGGTGGCCGGCTACCCGCAGGCAGTTACGAAAGTAGAGACTGCGGGCGGACCCGAGCCGCCGCTCTCGCTCTCGTCGTGCTTAAAGAACACGTAAGCCTCCTTCCAGCCCTGGCCATTTACACATTTCGCCCACTCCGCGAGCGCCGCGTCATTGTAGTCCAGACGGTGTAGTCGGAGATATCCCCACGAAGCCGTCGACACGACCGGACACTTGAACTCATCCTGCTCGATGATGCACATCGCGATGTCCCGCTCGCGCAGCGCGTCGTAGACCTCCTCGTCGAACCAGCTCTCGTGCCGGAACTCGAACACGTATCGACGATCGGACGGCAGGAGGCCCAGGAATCCACGGAAGCGATCGATGTCCTTCTTGAGATTCGGTGGGAGCTGAAAGAGAATCGGCCCCAACCGATCGCCGAGCACTGCGGTGTTCTTGAGTAGAAAGTCGACGAGATCCGCCGACTGTTCCTTGAGCCGCGCGTGGTGCGTGATGCGCTGGCTCGCCTTGAGCGCGAAGGTAAACGTGTCCGGCACCTGCGCCGCCCATTCGCGCAGCACGTTCTCCTTCGGCAGTCTATAGAAAGTGTTGTTGATCTCGACCGCCGGGAACTTGCTGGCGTAGAAGCCCAGCATGCCGTCGTCTTTCAGCTCCTTCGGATAGAACGCGCCCTTCCACTCCTTGAATGCGTACCCGCTCGTCCCCGCGAGGAGCTTCACGACACCTTGCGCTTCGACTCGGCCTTTTCCTTCTTCGGGGTCTCTTTTGACAAGCTCGCCTTCAGCGCTTCCATCAGGTCGAGCATCTTGGTGTCGCCGGCCGGCGCTATCTCGCCGGTGATGTCCTGTCCGTCGATCTTGCGCTGAATCGTCTCCAGCGTCCGCTCGCGCACCGTGTCCTTGTACTTCGCTGGCTCGAACGACTCGTTCGACGTCTGATCGATCAGCTGCTTCGCCAGCTTGAGCTCGGCATCCTTGACTTCGCCGGCCGGGATCGTGACCTCGGTCGTCGGACGGACTTCGTCGGCGTAGTGGAGCTGCTCCATCACCAGCACGCCATTGAGGGGCCGCAGCAGCACGAGATGTTGTTGTCCACGCGCGGCGTACTGACCGAGGGCTGCGCGCCCAGTCTCCTTCAACGCGGCGGCGAGCAGGCGATATGCGCGATCTCCGCCCTTGTCGGGACCGAGGTAGTAAACTTTTTCGAGATACTCGCGGTCCACGCCCGCAAGCGGAACGAATTCGACGACGTCGATCGTAGCTGTCGCCTTCTCCTCGAGCGCCTTCAGCTCCTCAGGCGTGAGCACGACGTATTGGTCCTTGGCGAACTCGTATCCTTTTACCGTATCGTCGCGTGTCACCACCTCGTTGTTGTCCTTCGGGCAGATGTACTGCTGCTTGAGGCGCGTGCCACATTTCTTGTGCAGCATGTTGAACGACACACTCGCCTTCGATTCGGACGACGAGTAGATGTTGACGGGGACCGAGACGAGACCGAATGAGATCGTGGCGGTGCCAATTGATCGAGCGGGCATGACTTTGGGGGCGAAAGGAAGGCGCGGGCACTAGCCGAGCGCCGTTACGTCACAAAGATTTCTCGGGTGGATAACTGTTCCTGCTCTACTTTCATACCGGACACGAATGGACGCAAGAGGTAACTCCCCGGCAACGGACGACAGCCTCGCCAGCTATCGCGCCAAGCGGTCTCCCGACCGGACGCCCGAGCCATTCGGACCCGTGTCGGCCGTTCCCGGAAATCTATTCGTTGTACACAAGCACGCCGCCCGGAATCTTCACTTCGACCTGCGATTGGAGATGGACGGCGTCCTCCGCTCGTGGGCGGTTCCCAAAGGACCGTCGTACGATCAGGCCGAGAAGCGGCTCGCGGTCAAAGTCGAAGACCACCCGCTCGAGTACGGCGACTTCGAGGGAGTGATCCCGGCGGGGAACTACGGCGCCGGAGGAGTGATCGTGTGGGACCGCGGCGAGTGGGTTCCGCTCGAGCCGTGGCGCGAGGGATTGGAAAAAGGGAAGCTGCTCTTCGAGCTCAAGGGCTACAAGCTCCACGGCAAGTGGACACTCGTGAAGATCAAGCGATCCGAAAAGGATTGGCTGCTTATCAAGGAACGTGACGCCTGGATGACTTCGCCGGGCGAACCGGACACGTTTCCTGACGAGTCAGTGCTCTCGGGTCTTACCGTCGAAGAAATAAAGTCGGGCGAAAATCCGAGCGCGAAGATTCTGAAGGCGCTCGACCAGGAAGACAAGGCGGTGCGAGCTCGCGTCGATCCGAAGAAAGTCGAAGCCATGCACTGCGAGAGCGAAGAGAAGGCATTCACGCGCGACGACTGGCTGTTCGAGCTGAAGCTCGACGGATATCGATTGATCGCGAGCAAATCCCGGGGCGAGGCGCTGCTCCTCACCCGCAACGGGAACGACTACACCGACGTTTTTCCCGAGGTCGCCCGTGCGATCAAGTCGCTGCCATTCGATGAATGCATCATCGACGGCGAAGTCGTGTGCCTCGACGCGAAGGGTATCCCGAGCTTCTCTCGATTGCAGCAGCGCGGGCGTCTTTCCTCGCCATTGGAAATTCGGCGGGCGGTCGTGGAATTACCGGCCACGTTCTATGCGTTCGATCTCATTGCGTTCGAGGATTTCGACGTTCGCCCGGTCCCGCTCGTCCGGCGCAAGGAGCTACTCAAAGACGTCGTTCCCGCACTTGGGATCGTGCGCTATCTCGATCACATCGAGACGCAGGGTGAAGCATTCCTCAAGCAGGTGACCGGACTC
>Ga0193699_10000749_pt1 | contig 13233 bp, 10 predicted proteins | sample L3c2metaG_FD_160095 | JGI IMG/M metagenome (GOLD analysis project Ga0193699, IMG submission 160095) | Soil microbial communities from a riparian zone of the East river system, Colorado, United States - L3c2 | ecosystem: Environmental > Terrestrial > Soil > Riparian zone | place: USA: East... | reverse complement strand
CTCGACAGGCAGAGACGGGACCGGGATGACCGAAGGCGCAGGAAGGGACGCGCGCAAGCCGTCAGGCCCCAGCGGCGAGATCGAAGCCACAGAGGGCGAAGACGAGGGCGAACGCTCCGAGTTGGCCAACCCATGAAGCTCGAGATATTGATCCCAAGCCTCCTGGCGGCGCTGCAAGGCCGAGGCGGACTGTGCAGACGCGTTTGACTCCGCAGTCACGGCAGCATCGAGGGCGGCGACGGCGGCATCGAGATGGGCTTTCGCTGCGACCCGCGCAGAGCTCGCGGCCTTGTGAACAGCAGCGGCGTTGCTGCAGTCGAAGTTGGCGCGACGGAGTTCGGCCTTCCAGGCCAGGAAGGCGTCGAGTGGAGCAGAAGCAGTCCCACGAAGAGGGACCGCAGGCAAGTTATCCGGGACCAAGTCGTCCACGGGCAAGTCGAACGGCACGGGCCGAGCCTGTGAGGCGCGCGGTGGAGAAGCCCGTCGGCGAGGACGAGCCTGCGCGCGGGCTAGAGGAACAAAGGAAGCCGTCAGCAAAGAACAAACGAAAAGAAACAAAGACGCACCTGTAGCCCCAGATACCCTCACGCAGGCGAAACCCCCTTCCAAGCATCTAACGCACGACGGCGGCGACGCAGACAGCTCACAGCGCTTCTTTTGATGCCTGCAGTTGTTGCAGGCGGCGCGCGAGACACGAACGGCAGGTTGAGGGCGACGCGGTAGGACAGCAACACCCACGAACTGGGGACGTTGAGGCCGCGCAAGAGGCTGCGGCGTAGAAGCAGAGGCGGAGGTATGAACGGCAGGCATGTCGCAAAATGCAAGAGATGAGGGGAGGAAGAAAGAGTGAGTTGAAGACAAGTCGCGCAGAACAGACGGGCCTTTATAGCCCGGGCCGCCAAACATTGCCAAAACGGGCCTCCAGCGACACAATAGGCCCACAACCAAGTAAAACAGCACAAAAGGCCACGGCGGGACGGAACGGAGTCCATTCCACAACCAAGTCGAATACCTACAGAACAAAGGCAGGCCCCCACGGCACTATACGAGTCCACGGAACCAGGACGAAGCAGACAAAGTCCACAAGACGAAGTCCCGCGAACCCGGCGATACGACACCAGAGGCGAAGTAAGAAGGCACGACGGCGGCGGACAGACCGACTCCCTCCTTCTTATCAGTACCCACATACGCATCATCCGGACATCACCGAGGCGGCGCAAAATCCCGAGGAGCAGATGTCCGGACCTAAACCAGCCTATACCGATTAGGAAGACCGCGGACCGACACGGCCCCTTAGCCCAGAAAGAGGATTGGGTTAGTGGTTGGTGGCGGAGACCGTCGGCGGATCTACGGCCCCGGAGACTGAGGACAGTCTAGATCTCAGTTGGGAGGAGATGATACGCGACCTACGCGTATGTGCGCGTGATAGGAGGCCAGCGGTCGGCGGGGCGGCGTCGGGCCGACAGTCGGCGGCGGAGTAGAAGTCAGCGACCAGTAGCGTCGGGCCGAACTCCAATGCATGTCGGACCGCCACCCCGAAGGCATGGCCAATCACAACATAACGGAAACGCGACCCTCAAACTAGAAGAGCCTAGACCACCCGGGCAAGCCGGGCATCTGAAAGCGTACACAAGTCAACACTCCCATTAGGGCGAAGAAAGCCGCGTCTGCGTAACTACCAGGTCGGCCAGCCTCAAGCGCGGTCAAGCGCTGTCAGGCGGACTTGGAAAGCAATACGTGTAGCAAAGCGATCGGTCGGCGCGCGCATGCCGAAGACGGGAGGATCAACAAGCAGATCCCACCTGCGACGTCGGCGAGAGAACAGGAGGTCCGTGCGGCCTTTGAGGAGGTCTGTGCGGGCTTGTAGAGTAGTATAAAGGCTTTGATGTTTAGTAGGTAGTCAGCCAGCTTCCAGCCCATACAGCGAGCACTCTTCACATTTCCCTTCCCTTTCGGTCTCTTTTCTTCTCTTTCACTCTCTTCTCAGCGTGCGACACAGCGGCCGACAGCGCGGCATCAACGGAGGCTCATCCGGAGCGCTCACATCAAAAGGCAGAGGTTAGTCGGTCGCAGTAGACCGGCGGCCTGTTTGGATTGCGTCGGACAGCGGCGGCGAGCGTCGGCGACCGGTGGTACAGCGGCCTCACGGACCCGAGCGGACTCCTAGGCTCTTTGCTACGCGCACAGCGAGAGTTAGGGTTATCATTTTGGTGGCCAACGTGGGGAGGTCGGAATTTCATTGTATATTCCGGGCTCTTAAATAGGACATCCCTAACAACGAGGGAAACGCGGCAGCGAACCCTTCTAGAAGAGCTGGTAGACGCAGGCGATCGCCTAAACCAGCCAGAGAGAAATAACACGATAAGTTTCACACCGCTCGGACAGCTAACTCCGAGTACCATCCCTAGCGACCTTAGTGACCTCTCCGAAACAGCGTCTAGCCCGCTTATTACGGAAGAAGCGGAGAGCGAAGACGAGGTCGAAAACCTCATCTCACAGACAACAACGGCGTCTGGAACTCGATCAAGAACCAGGGCTCAGCAAGCGCAAGCGCAAGCACAGTCAGCAGCCCAGAGCGCCGCTCCAGAACCTACTCAGCCAATCGCAAGTACCTCAAATCTTCAAAACACAGCCTCGGCCCCGATCGCGTCTGGTAGAAACATAACACTGGCGGCACAACCTATAGCCCCACCAGTAACCGCGCCTACCGCACCAGTCCCAGCAAACCAAACAATTCAAGCGCAAACAGTGCCACCAGTAGCAGGCCCAATACAGCCTGCGCCACAAACCGTAGTCCCGATTCAGCCAGCTCCACCAGCGCCAGCAGCAGTCCAGATACAGACGGCGCAACAAGCTGTCCCAATACAACCAGCGGCAGCAAATCAACCAATCCAAGCGCCAGCACAGATAGCGCTACCAGCGCCACCAGCAGCCCAGATGCAAGCACAACCAGCGCCACAGGTGCTAGCGGCGCCACCGCCAGTACAGGTACCCGCACCTGCAGCAGCGCAGCTGAATCCTCCTCCATTACAGGCACAGGCGCCGCCACCTTTAATTCAACCGATAGCACCGCCGGCCTTGGTGCCTGCAAACGCTAATCAAGCGACTCCGCTCGACAACCTTCCAGGCCGAAACGAACGTTCGGCCCCTTCATTCAACGAAAGCCAGCCCCAAGAGTTGGATAGGTATTTTAGCGACTTACAAGTCCTGCTCAACCGGTACAATATCATCGACGACGAAGACCGCAAGAAGGCGGCAATCCGATACCTCAAGATCCAGGCCGAAAACCTCTGGAAAACGACCGAAGCGTGGTCTGACCCCACAAAGACCTTCACCGAATTTAAGGCCGAGGTCTTCAGACTTTACCCGGGAGCGACCGGCGACCGGACTTACTCGATCCAGAATCTGGATTTGATCATAGGGCACTACACCCGTTCCGGCATATTGACCGCAGAGGACTTAGGCGAATACTATCGCCGGTTCCTGCTGGTATCTAGATACCTAATCAGTAAAGGCCGCCTCTCGACACAAGAACAATCAAGGTCGTTCTTTAGAGGACTCCCAGCGAATCTAGAGGCCCAGACTAGGACGCGCCTCCAGCAGAGGTTCATCGACCACTTCCCCGACGACCCATACGACCTCCCCGACATCTATGATGCGGTAAGCTACGTGCTAATGGGGTCGGCGTCGATGTCTTTGGCAATACCACCACCGCAACAAGCGACGAACCCAACGCCGATCGCCGTCGCAGCAGCTAGCCCTAGTGGACCAGATCCGAACACGGTCAAAATAGAACAGCTCACGACCCTAGTAGCAAGCCTCGGTGAGATGTTTAAATCAGCTATCCAGACACAGCAAGCGGGGCCTAGGCAACAAAGCGTCCGAACAGGGGCCACCGCAGCGGGGACGAATGTACCGGGAACAAGCGCCTGCAACTTCTGCGGCGTCCCGGGGCATTTCATCCGGGAGTGTGAGGTCGTCACGGAGTACACCAGAGCCGGCAAGTGCAAGCGCAGCCCGGACGGAAGGGTGGTACTACCGTCAGGAGCGATGGTACCGCGCAGTATCTCGGGTGCTTGGTTGCGCGACCGAGTAGAGGAGTATCACCGGCAGAATCCGGGACAGATGGCCGCGCAAATGCTCTTCGAGATCGCATCACTTGTGAATGCGCCTCCGAACGACGCAGCGGGCCAGTCTAACAACAGGTACCCTACGAAGCAGGCGGACCAGTACTACGGTGAGGAAACTGCGCGGACCTACGCCCTGCGACGACCTCTACCTCCCCGCCCCGAAGTGGTGATCACTACCCGGCCACCGCGACAGAGCGGCCGCGTCGGACGAGGTGAGCACGCCGGCGGCGCCGGCAACGAGGTCCCAAAAGTGCGACGCGAAGAAGCGGCCCCGCAGGAAGAACCCGAAACATCCACCGCCAATAAAGGCAAACAGGTCGAATTCGCCCCGGAACCAATTCACCCGTACGCCAACGTCCCCGACGCTATAAACGGCGCAGTGGTAGGACCAATCAGGCCAGCAGTAAGAGAGCCACCGCCACCACCAGCGCCCGGGCGACACGAACCAGCGTACACCACCACCACCAAGGTCTATGACCCGCGCATAGCCAAGGTAGTCTACGAGCGCGCGATGGACGCACCCATCACAGTCACACAGAGAGAGCTACTCTCAATATCCCCCGAAGTACGCACACAGATCGCCGAAGTCACGGTCAAAAAGCGCATGACACGAGACCACGCCCAAATGGCGATGGTAGAAGAGGTCCCCGACGAAGAGGGTGACCTTTTCCTCCAGCAATTCGAAGAAACAAACGAGGCGAACACCCCTGCGGCGAAGACGCGCAACTTACCAGCCGACGCGACCATCATATCCGACCCATATGAAGCATACCTGCGCGAACACGCATGCAGCACCAAGCCATCAGAGCCGGTCCGTGTCGCGGCGGAATCAAACGCACTCCGAGCCATCATCCCACTAGTGGACGGTCAGGATAAGGTAGAGGCGATCTTGGACCCAGGTTGCCAGATTGTTGCCATGTCAGAAGAGGTCGGCAATGCGCTCGCAATCGTATACGACCCCACCATTCGACTGCACATGGTATCGGCCAATGGAGGAGTCGACCAGTCACTCGGGCTGGCGCGTAATGTCCCGTTCCTTGTCGGCGATATTACCCTTTATCTCCAGGTGCATATCCTTCGCAACCCCGCCTATGACATCCTCCTCGGTCGCCCCTTCGACGTCCTCACACAGTCGGTGGTCCGCAACTTCCCCGACGAAAATCAGACGGTCACCATACTCGACCCCAACACCAACCGAAGGGCAACGGTGCCGACAATAACACGCGGCAGCTTTCGCTTCGCCGACCGACGCCTGCCGAAAGCGCAGGAAAAGTCACAGGATTTTTGAGCATCGATGATTTGGCCGACGGCCGAGGAGAGCTCGCGATCAGCGTAGAGTTTGACTCCGCAACTAACAAAATGTCTATAGCGGCCTGTGCCCCACTTCCCCAAGATTCTAAGTCCATCGATGTCGCAGCGGCCTATTTGTCCCTTTGCGACGCCGACGGCCCCCAATTATTCAATTTCTTTCATACTACCACTCAATTAGACTCGGAAAAGCCGGAAGCGCCCCTCAAAGCGCGCGAATATACCATCCTCAACGCTCGACCACCGCTCGCGATCTTCGCGGGCAAGAAGTACAAACCAGTCGCCCTCAAAATTCGGCCAGTGGAGACGGAACTCCCCAGCAGATTCCGGATCACTCGCACAGTCAAGGGCGACCCCCTTAAAGATATGCCGACACTACCAACTCGACCACCGCCTTTCACCGCGACAGGCCGATACACTGAGGAGCGCAAGGAAGTCATAGACCAAGCGCACCCAGGTGACTTTCTCCTTCCGGAAGAGCGCACGCTCATGCACCATTTTATGTGCCTCCAGAACGAAGGGTTTGCCTGGACCGACCGAGAGCGCGGTCACTTTAGAGAGGACTTCTTCCCACCCATAGAGATTCCCACCATCCCACACAAGCCGTGGGCACAACGCAATATTCCCATTCCGCCTGGAATCTATGAAGAAGTCTGCAAAGTTATCCGACGCAAGCTCGACGCCGGAGTCTATGAGCCCTCCAACTCATCGTATCGGTCGCGGTGGTTCTGCGTCGTCAAGAAAGACGGCAAATCACTGCGCATCGTACACAGCCTCGAACCGCTCAACCAGGTTACAATCAAACACGCCGGAGTAACCCCCTTTACCGATCAAATCGGCGAGCACTTCGCAGGACGCGCTTGCGGCGGTATGCTGGACTTATACGTCGGCTACGACGAGCGCGGCCTAGCCGAAACATCGCGCGACCTTACAACATTTCAATCACCCTTCGGCACCCTTCGTTTAGTCACCCTCCCAATGGGGTGGACTAATTCAGTTCCCATATTTCATGACGACGTCACATTCATTTTGCAGCCCGAAATACCCGACGTCACAGTTCCCTACATCGACGACGTACCCATCCGCGGTCCAGAGGGGAGGTATCTCCTTCCCGACGGCACTGAGGAGCGCATCCCCGAAAACCCAGGCATTCGCCGCTTTGTCTGGGAACACTTCCAAAACGTAAACCGCGTCGTACAGCGCACCAAGTATTGCGGCGGCACGTACAGCGGTTTCAAGTCCACCCTCTGCGCCGACGAAATAGTCGCAGTCGGTCATCGATGTACTTCTAAAGGACGGCTCCCCGACCCGAAGTACATAGATAAAATCACCAAGTGGGGGCCTTGCAAAAACGTCTCCGAAGTCCGCGCCTTCTTGGGCACTATCGGCGTGTGCCGCATGTTTATCCTGAACTTTGCGAAACGCGCTAACTCTCTAGTACAACTCACCCGCAAGGGCATCACCTTCTTCTTCGGACCGGAGCAAATCGCGGCGCAAGAGGACCTAAAGCAAGCGCTACTATCCTCGCCCGCGCTCCGCCCCATCGACTATTCATCAACTTCGCCAGTCATCTTAGCGGTCGACACTTCGCCTATCGCCGTAGGCTTCTACCTTTGCCAAGCGGATATTGTAAACCCAAAAAAGCGGTACTTTGCCCGCTTCGGCTCGATTCCCCTAAACGACAGAGAGCGGCGGTTCTCTCAACCCAAACTAGAGCTATACGGGCTCTTCCGCGCTCTGCGCGCGTATAAAATTTTCATCGTCGGCGTTCGAAACTTGATCATCGAAGTAGACGCCAGGTACATTCGCGGAATGCTAAACAATCCCGATACAGCGCCGTCCGCAAGTCTCAATCGGTGGATAGTCTCCATTCTTACCTTCCACTTCGAGCTTCGCCACATTCCCGGAAAGATCCACGGTCCCGATGGACTATCGCGACGACCGCGCCAGCCAGACGACCTCAGCGAAGAAGAGGAAGATCCAGAAGAATTCGATGATTGGGTGGACAACCTTTACGGCTTCGCCCACCTTCTCAATCCAACCACGCCGAAATCAGAAACCGCGACACTGCTCTGCGCTTTCGCCATGGAACAAGTCACTCAGCGACCGGAAGACACCGCCAACTCCGAACGGGAGGAGCCCCCCCTTGAGTATAAGGAAGTACCGCGGTCAGATAAAGCAGTCAAAGCCGACCGCCGCCTCGAAATGGCGCACGACTGGCTCGGCTCGCTACTTCGCCCCGACGACATTTCGGACCACGAGTACTCCCTCGTTATGCGGTACGCCACCGGCTTCTTCGTCGACAGCACCGTCCTGTGGAAGCGCGACGACCAAGGCGCTCACAAAAGAGTGCTCTACGGCACGCAGCGCATCGAGGCAATGATCGCGGCGCACAACGACATGTGCCATCGCGGATATTATCCAACACACGCGCTACTCGCCGAAAGGTATTGGTGGCCCTTTATGGGCCGAGATTTAGAGTGGTATGTGCGAACATGTCACATTTGCCAGGTCCGCCAGACTCGACAAATCGCGATCCCGCCGGTCGTCGCAACGCCGGCACCACTATTCGCCAAAATGTACATGGACACTATGCACCTCTCGCGCTCCGGCGGCTTCTCGTACATAGTACAGGGCCGCTGCTCTCTCACCCATTACCCCGAATTCCGCATGCTCCGAAAAGAGACCGCTCAAACGCTCAGCGACTGGATCTTCCAGGACATTATTTGTCGCTGGGGAACCCTAGTCGAAATCGTCTCCGACAACGGCAAGCCTTTCGTCGCCGCCCTCGAACTTCTAGAAAAGAAGTACAATATCAAACACATCAGGATTAGCGGTTACAACTCCCGAGCGAACGGTATAGTGGAGCGATCACACTTCGATGTCCGGCAGGCACTCTTCAAAGCCTCGGACGGCATAGAGCACAAGTGGTCACAAGCGGCTCACTCAGTCTTCTGGTCGGAGCGCGTCACGCCTAGAAAACGAATGGGGTGCTCCCCTTATTTCGCAGCGACAGGGACTCATCCCCTTCTCCCCTTTGACATCGTGGAGGCAAATTATCTGGCACCACCGCCAGACTCGCTCCTTTCGACGACCGACCTCATCGCACGCCGCGCCATTACACTCCAAAAGCGGCAGGAAGACCTAGCCCGACTCCGTGCACGCGTCCACGAGGCCCGCAATCGCGCGGCACTTCGCTTCGAACGAGAACATACAGCGACGATTCGGGACTTTGACTTCAAGCGTGGTGATCTGGTACTCACCCGAAACACGGCCATAGAAAAGGCCCTCAATCGGAAGATGCGGCCGAGATATCTCGGACCAATGATAGTCGTGTCTCGCAATAAAGGCGGCGCATACATACTTTGCGATCTGGATGGCACTCTAGCGCATGCCCCTATAGCGGCATTCCGGGTAGTCCCCTACCTTGCGAGAAAGAGTATTGACATCCCCGACATAGACCAACACATAGACGTGTCGGTGGCACGACTCCGCGAACTCGAGTACAGCACCATTGCAGATCCAGACGACCCCGACAGCGCCCGAATCGCAGAAGTCATAGAATCAGGGAGCGACGACGACCACGGCGGCGGCAGCGGCGGCGACGGCGAAGACGAGACTTAAGGTCTCTCAGTTGGGAGGAGAACTCCCATGATGGCGCGTTATACACATTTTTTTTCGGACTCATTCTCGGACCCCTTGTACACTTACCGGACCAGTAGTCGTCCCGTTTTCTTTTACTTACAGGCACTCAGTCGCTCTCTTCTGCGGACCACGCGGAGATAGGCGGCTGGCGTCACTCAAATGATGACACGGACTTCGGTTACCTCGGACAGCGGTTATTTGCGATCGCATATGCGTTGCGAAAAGTTACCATCCAACTGATTTCCAGTTCTGAGGGTGGCGCCCCCCCCACCTTAGTGTGCGAAGAAGTAGTAGCGGCGGCGTCGGCGCGATGAAGACCCCTGAGCGCGGCGACAGCCTTTTTCATTATTCTCGGTTTCATGTTCTATTTCCGACCCGTCTCCGAAAAACTACAATACTATTTGTTTCTCCTTGCAATCCCACATGCGTTTCATCTCTAAAAAGCCGTGCGAACAAGCCTTCAACTCTCCGAAGTCATAAAAACATAAAGAAGCGCAAAAGTTCCAAAGGCAATCCACCCATAGTTACCTTCAGTCCAGGATTTTTTACTTCCGATTATTCCTTACCGCGACATAGCGCTACACATACCCCGGACTGGTACCGCTCAAAAGAAACCCCCGCGACCACGTACATTCGGCTGAGGACAGCCATTTCTCAGTTAGGAGGAGGCCGTAGGCGCGGCGCGATCAAAAAACCGAGAAACCACGACAAGCCACATCTTCATTCAAAGAGTACAAAAACTAAAAACTACGGCGCATACTTCACGACAAATCCATCCCGCCCGCCCGTTCCTCAAATCCGTCCGACTCGCTTTCCACGTCTCCTTCGTCAGGAGAGGCGCGCTCTTTACTAACACCCTCGGAAGCCAGCCCAGACTCATCGTCAGCGTGGCGTGCCCCGAGAAGCTGGAAGTACTGGCTCCAAGCAGTGCTACGACGCGCACTGGCGGTAGAAAGAGCGGCAGCGGCGGTAACGTGTTCTCGCTCGGAAGTTAGAACCTCGGCGTGCCAGGCTAGGAGATCAAACAAAGGCGCGGAGGGAGACCCGCGAAGAGGAACCGCGGGAACTGGCCCCATGAAACTGCCATCGAGAGACGACTGGATAGGGAGCTCCGGCTTGGACGACCGAACAGCGGCCTTCTGTTTAGACGAAGAGGCGGGCTGCGAGACAGACGGAGCCACAGCAGCTGGCCGAAGCGGCGATTTCTGAAGGCGACGCGACCGCGTCAAAGAAGCTGGAAATCATCAGAAGTCAACAAGCGCACTAAAAGGGAGAGGCCTACTTACCGGCGGACTCCGTATACGGCACACAAAGCACTTTGTCCTTCACACACGCCTTACACGAAGGAGGATCTGCGCCCTCCGACGGCGTACAACCCTTCTTTCTCGACTTACAGCGCGCGCAAACGGGCCATTTGGCCGGGCGGCGAACTGGCGACAACCCCGATCCCGCCCGCTTCCTAGAACGTGCCAAAGGAGCAGGCGTGGTGGCCGGAGCGACGTCGGCCGAGGAGGCAACTGGAGCGACTGGGGTAGGCAAAACAATCCGAGGAGCGACGACGGTAGCCGTGGAGGTCGAAGGAGCGTCATCAGGGGAAGAAACCCTGACCCGGCGAGATAGATTGCGAGGCAAAGGACGCTTAGGTCGAACAGCGTCACCAGAATCCGACTCGAGGAAGAGCGGACCCGTCTTCCCCGAACTGCCCGAGGGCGTAGCGGACATCGGCGGAGCTACAACGGAGGACGACACTGACGACTGCGACGCGGACGGTAAAGAGGGTATAGCGAGAGAAGCAGTTCGAGCCGCTGCCCGAGCTTCCCCCAGCGTTACGCCATCGGCGAGGTCCCTTAAGACCGACTCCACGCCATACACCAAGTCCGGCGAAAGCGGGATCCACGCAGAAGTCGCAAACGAAAAGAAACGTGCGCGCGCTTCCTCGATCACCGCGATCACGACCGGGTCCGACGACGCATCGAGACCAGCTTTAGCCGCAAATTCAGAGAGGTACTCCTGCGCCAGGTAAAAACGAGCGGCAGAAACAAGAAAACTACCAAACACACCATGACATTGCCAAAAGCCCCGGCCCAAGCTTGCGCGCTCTCCTTGTTATTAACGCGCGCTATGGAATCACGAAGGGGGTCTAAATCTTTCAGCACTTGCTCAAACCGAACCTGCGCAAACAAGGTAGAGGGATCGATGGGCGATTGAGAAGCGGGGAGTGACTGCGACATCTCAGAGGAGCGAGGGAGAAGGGGGAAGACACAGGAACAGGCCCAGCAAGGCTATTTGACCCCCAGCGCCACGAAGCAGCGACATGCGGCGCCGATGCATAATCAAGCTTCCTACACGATCTAGACCGACCGGTGGGCGGGCCGATGCTCCGACACAACGACTTCATACGCAAAAGGAACAAATACAGAACTACTCTAAGGGATCAGCTCGCAGGTACAACCCAAAAATCTCAGCGCTCGCACTCTCCCCAAGCGAAAGTATGGTATTAAAATTCCAAACTCCATCGCCGCTCCACAAAGCAACCAAGCGGTCGAGAGCCCCGAAACGGAGTCTGTGAGCAGCGAAAGCCGCAGTATGGGCCTCATGACAATTGGTATCGGCCACCACGAACTGGAGGTACTCCTCGAACATCGGAGAGGGGTCAGAACCCAAGGCCGCGAGGGCACCGCGACGAGCGATCACGCGAGCGTCAACCGCGAACCGGAGACCAAGAAGGCACTCCGCCGCGGCAGCTTCAGCATGGACGAGTTCCGATCGAGCGCGGATAAACGCGGCGAGTAACGGAGGCATATCAGCCGACGGAAAAACAAGAGACGACTGGTAATGCTCGGCCATGGAAAGATCTGGCGGAAGGGCGCGAGCAAGGACAATTAATTCCCCCAAAAGCTCAGGCGCCAAATCTGCCCAATCCCTGGTCACGAAATTGAAGACGACGCGGAGCTTGTTGGCCAAGGCACATCGCACGGCCCTTTCGGTCTCAGAGCCAACACAGACCGCGGTCATCCCAAACCGTAAAGCGCTCTAAAAACCGTCAGCCACGATAAATCAGAGGACCGAGACCCACCCAACGACCGGGGAAGCGCACAACCCACCGGCGAGCGGCGGCCTTCGAAGATACAACTTCGGCCAAGTATCGGAAGAACTGGACCCGGTTCGGCTCATACTCTGACAGAGACATAGGACGAAACGAACCAGTCGACGCTGGCGATAGAGACATCACTTGGGGAGAGGATACCCCAGATCATGCAAATCATAATCCGATCAAAGTCTAATCAGGCGGACCGAAGCGGGCCGACGACCAGATATTACGCCGATCAAGGCCTTAACAGTGGCCAAGTATTCCTCCGAGGCTGGGGACAGCCAAAGTTTTTTTCAGTTGGGAGGAGGGTTGGGCGCCAGCCCGACACGCACCGAGCCCGTAAAGCACCGACAATACCGCGAAAGGCCGACAAAAGCCCGAAATAGTCACACCGAAGCACGCCCCGATGGCGCACGACTTAGAAATCTCACTTAGAACCCGCAGGTTTTCGCACTAGAGGCTCTCACACAGGACAGAAGAGAACAAACTACTATTCCAGCCAAAGAAAACAAGAACTAGCTACTGGAACAAGTACTTTACTCTAGATGCATCTCGACCTCCTCGGAGTCCCCACCATATCCCAGAGCGCCAGAAAACCCCTCGAAAATGTCGTCGTAGAACTCGCCGGCGTAGTCGTCAACGCCGGGAGACGCTATGCGTAATCCACTCGCACCGGTAAGCGTGGACGAGTGCGAGGCTTGAGGCGAAGGAGAGCGCGGAGGGGACACGCGTGGAGCGTCCTGCTCGACAGGCAGAGACGGGACCGGGATGACCGAAGGCGCAGGAAGGGACGCGCGCAAGCCGTCAGGCCCCAGCGGCGAGATCGAAGCCACAGAGGGCGAAGACGAGGGCGAACGCTCTGAGTTGGCCAACCCATGAAGCTTGAGATATTGATCCCAAGCCTCCTGGCGGCGCTGCAAGGCCGAGGTGAATTGTGCAGACGCGTTTGACTCCGCAGTCACGGCAGCATCGAGGGCGGCGACGGCGGCATCGAGATGGGCTTTCGCTGCGACCCGCGCAGAGCTCGCGGCCTTGTGAACAGCAGCGGCGTTGCTGCAG
>Ga0193699_10000748_pt1 | contig 13239 bp, 9 predicted proteins | sample L3c2metaG_FD_160095 | JGI IMG/M metagenome (GOLD analysis project Ga0193699, IMG submission 160095) | Soil microbial communities from a riparian zone of the East river system, Colorado, United States - L3c2 | ecosystem: Environmental > Terrestrial > Soil > Riparian zone | place: USA: East River... | reverse complement strand
CGAGCGCTCTTCCACTTACTCCCTTCCGCCGCGGCAAGGTGCGCGACGTATACGAAGTGGACGCCGATCGGCTGCTGATCGTTGCGACCGACAGGGTCAGCGCCTTCGATGTCGTCATGGGCGAGACGATTCCGCAAAAGGGCGCTGTTCTCACTCAGATCACGGCGTGGTGGCTGCGCCAGCTCGAGAATCGAGTCGATCACCACATGCTATCGGCGGACGCCGCCGAGATCGTCCGCCTTGTGCCAGTACTTCGCGACCACGAGCAGGAGCTGCAAGGGCGAGCGATGCTATCCCGCCGAACGACGGTCTTTCCCATTGAGTGCGTCGTACGTGGTTATCTCTCGGGTTCGGCGTGGAAGGAATACCGCGAGCGCGGCACTCTCGCGGGCGAGGCACTCCGCAAAGGGCTGCGCGAATCCGACCGCCTGGAGCCTCCGATCTTCAGTCCGGCGACTAAGGCCGACGAAGGGCATGACGAGAACATTACAATCGGCCTAATGCGCTCGTTGATCGGCGAATCGGCGGCAGCCGAGCTCGAGCGGCTTTCGCGGGAGATCTACGAGTCTGGACGCGCGATCGCTGCCAAGCGCGGGATCATCATCGCGGACACGAAATTCGAGTTTGGAAGTGCGAAGAGCACTGGGGAAGAAGGGGGCGAGAAGGTTATATTGGTGGATGAAGTGCTCACTCCCGACAGCTCGCGCTTCTGGCCAGCAGACAGCTATGAGCCCGGGCACGGCCAGCCCAGCTTCGACAAGCAGCCGCTTCGCGACTATCTGGATGCGGAGAAGCGGGCAGGCCGATGGGATGGGAATTATCCACCGCCGCCGCTTCCGAAAGTCGTGATCGACGCGACGAGCGAGCGCTACCTCGACATCTATCGTCGCCTGACAGGACACTCACTCGACCCAAACGGCTCACATTGAACTTCGCGCGCGAAGGGCTCGTTTTCATTGCGATTGCCGCCGTCATCGCCGCCGGCGCCTTCGGTTTCGCGATCAGCCGCCGCTCCTGGGGCCTCTGGCTCGCCGCGCTCGTCCTGCTCCTGCTCGCGCTCTGGGTCGCCTACTTCTTCCGCGACCCCGAACGTGTCGGAGACCGTGGCCCTTCACTGATCGTGTCGCCGGCCGACGGGAAGCTGATCATGATCACCGAAGTCGACGAGCCGAGTTTCGTCAAAGGTCGTGCGATCCGCCTGTCGATCTTTATGAACGTCTTCAACGTGCACGTCAACCGATACCCGGTCGATGGCGTCGTGAAATTCGTCCATTACAACAAGGGCAAGTTCTTCAACGCCGCTGCCGAGAAATCGAGTCTCGAGAACGAGCAGATGTCGGTCGGGATCGACACCGGGAAATATCCCATTCTGGTGAGGCAGATCGCCGGACTCATCGCGCGTCGCATCGTGACCTACAGCAGGCTCGGTGAAAAAGTGAAGCAGGGCGAGCGGCTGGGCATTATCAGGTTCGGGTCGCGAGTGGACGTGTTCATCCCACCTGGGTCAACCATTAAGGCAAAGCTCGGCGACGCGACGGTCGCCGGCGTCACTATTCTCGCGGACCTACCGAAATGATGCTCGCGCCCGATCACTCGAGGCGGCAACAGGCGAGGGGAGATACCGATCGGCCACGCAATCGCGGGGTGATCATTCTCCCCAACGGATTCACTCTCATGAGTCTGTTCTTCGGGATGTTTGCGATTGTCGCCGCCTCCCGAACCGAGTTCGATACCGCCGGCCTCTACATCGTGTTCGGCGGGATCTGCGACGCGCTAGATGGCAGGGTCGCCCGCGCGACTGGAACGGGTTCGCGTTTCGGATCGGAGCTCGACTCGCTCGTCGACGCGATCACGTTCGGACTCGCGCCGGCGATGATCATGTATTTCGCCGTTCTCAACCGGAACGGCTGGGATTGGATCTTTGCGTTCCTCTTCACTGCGTGCGCCGTGATCAGGCTCGCGCGCTTCAACGTGGAACAAGCCGGACGCGCGAAGAAATACTTCCACGGTCTGCCGAGCCCCGCCGCCGGAATGACGCTCGCCACCTACTACTGGTTCAGTCAGACATCGCTCTACAACCAGACGATACTCGGCGATCTCAACTGGACGACTGGACTGCGCGGGCTGATGCTGTTGCTGGCGTTCCTGATGATCAGCAACGTGTCGTATCCCGCGGTGCCGACGATCGGATTCAGAAAGATCAGCGAGATACTCGGCACGCTGGTGGTTATCGCGACGTTCATCGGCGTGCTGTTCCTGCGAAAAGAGTTCTACTTCCCTGCGCTCGTCCTCTACGTTTTGTACGGGCTCGCCAAGACCGTGATTTTCGGGCTGCTCGACCGGCGTCCGCGAGGCGACTCGCCAGTGATCGACGACGATGACGAGGAGCCGCTGCTTCTCGCGGCTGCCGGCGTCGTTGATACAGGAAGCGAGGCTCGTCAGCGCTCACACCGGCGAAAGAGAAGGCGTCGTCCACCCGGACCCGGCGACTCTTCGCGCGGCGGATCGGGAAATTTCTCGCCACCGTCGGGACCGACCGGAGGACAGCCTTAGATGTCGAAGTTTCGTATCGCGGTTCACATCACGCCCCGCAAAGGCCTCCTCGATCCGCAGGGGAACGCAGTACGTGACGCACTGCGCACTCTCGGATTCAAGGCCGTCAAGGACGTTCACGTCGGCAGGTACATCATTGTCGAGACCGACGCTTATGATGCGCTCACGGCGGAGGACACGGTCACGGATATGTGTGCCAAGCTGCTTGCCAACCCTGTGACTGAAGACTTCGAGATCGAATCGGCGGTGCCGGCATGAAGTTCGGCATTGTCACCTTCCCCGGCTCCAACTGCGACTACGACGCCTTCCAGGCGATCACCGAAATCCTCGGTGAGGAAGCGACGTATCTATGGCACAAGGATCACGACCTTCAAGGATCGGATGTCATCATCCTCCCCGGTGGATTCAGCTACGGCGATTACCTCCGCGCCGGCGCGATCGCGCGCTTCAGTCCGATAATGCAGGATGTGGTGGCGCACGCGAAGGCAGGCGGGCCGGTGCTCGCGATCTGCAATGGTTTTCAGATTGCGTGTGAGGCGGGCCTCCTTCCCGGCGCATTGATGAGAAACTCGCACCTCCAGTTCGTTTCGGCTGAAGTCAGGATTCGCGTCGAGAATGACGACACGATGTTCACGAACCTGTACGATCGCGGCGAGATTCTGCGCGTACCGATTGCTCACGGCGACGGACGTTACGTTGCATCTGCCGACGTTCTCGACCAACTCGATGCTGAGGGACGGGTCGTCTTCAAATACGTGGATGCTGGCGGGGCCACGAGTTCCGATGCCAATCCGAACGGATCCGAGCGCAACATCGCTGGAATCATCAATGAGGCCGGAAACGTTCTCGGTTTGATGCCCCATCCGGAGCGTGCATGCAGTCCGCTGCTCGGCTCCAACGACGGAGCGCGACTGCTGGAGTCGATTCTCGCCAGGGTGGCTGCCTGATGTCTGACGTGAAGCCGCGCGCTGGCGATCCGGCGATCACCCCCGCCCTGGTCGGTGAGCATGGGCTGACGAAACAGGAGTACGAGCGCCTGGTAGCAATGCTCGGTCGCGCGCCGACGTTTACAGAGCTGGGAATTGTCAGCGCGCTCTGGAGCGAGCACTGCTCTTACAAGCACTCGCGGCCAATTCTCAAGACGTTGCCGACCACCGCGCCGTACGTGCTACAGGGTCCGGGTGAAAACGCGGGTGTGATATCGATCGGCGACGGACTCGCCGTGGCGTTCAAGATCGAGTCGCACAATCATCCTTCGGCGGTCGAGCCTTATCAGGGCGCTGCCACAGGCGTCGGCGGAATTCTGCGCGATGTCTTTACGATGGGCGCGCGGCCGATCGCGATGCTCAACTCGCTCCGGTTCGGAAGTCTCGACGATTCGCGCGTCCGGTATCTGTTCTCCGGTGTGGTCAAGGGAATCGGCGACTACGGGAATTGTGTTGGAATCCCAACGGTCGCTGGAGAGATCGTGTTCGATCCCTCCTACGAGAAGAACCCGCTCGTGAACGCGATGTGTGTCGGCCTCCTGCACGAGGAGGATCTCATTCGCGCGAAGGCAGAGGGTGTCGGCAATCCGATCATGGCGGTCGGCGCACGCACGGGTAGGGATGGGATTCATGGAGCGTCATTCGCGTCTGAGGATCTTTCCGCGGCTAGCGATGCAAAGCGGCCGCGTATTCAGGTGGGCGATCCATTTACGGAGAAGCTCCTTCTCGAGGCGAGCCTGGAGATGATCAAGAGCGGCCACATCGTCGCGATCCAGGACATGGGCGCCGCCGGCCTCACATCCTCGTCGGCAGAGATGGCCGAGCGAGGCGATGTTGGTGTAACGATCGACGTCACCAAAGTTCCGACGCGGGAGAGCGGAATGTCTCCCTATGAGATTCTGCTCAGCGAATCGCAGGAGCGAATGCTCGTCGTCGCGAAGAAGGGGCACGAAGATGCCGTTCGTGCGATTCTCACCAAGTGGGATCTCACTGCCGCGGTGATTGGCGAAGTGATCGCAGAGCCGGTGTATCGTGTGACCGAGGGAAGCACAGTCGTAGCGGAATTCCCCGGATCGCGACTCGTGACGGACTGCCCGTCCTACTCGCCCGCCGCGCGCGAGTCGAGCGAGATCGCGGCTTTGCGGGCGGCTGACCCTTCGGCAATTGCCGAGCGGCCCGAGGAAAAGGATCCTGCGTGGACGCTGGAGCAGTTGTTGTCGGCGCCGACGATCGCGAGCAAGGCGTGGGCGTATCGGCAGTACGACTCTACGGTTCGTACGAACACGGTTATCGGCCCGGGCGGCGACGCCGCCGTACTGCGGGTGCGAGGAACCAACAAGGCGATCGCGGTCAAAACTGATTGCAACGGTCGGTACGTCTATCTGGATCCGCGTGTCGGAGGACGAATTGCGGTGGCCGAGGCGGCGCGCAACGTCGCGTGCACTGGCGCGCGGCCGATGGCGATCACGAACTGCCTCAACTTCGGCAATCCGACCCGGCCAGAAGTCTTTTATCAGCTGAAGGAAGCGGTTGCTGGGATGGGAGAGGCGTGCCGCGCACTTGGGACTCCGGTTACCGGTGGCAATGTCTCTCTCTACAATGAAAGTCCCTCCGGCGCCGTCTACCCCACACCTGTGATCGGAATCGTCGGGCTGATCGAAGACCTCGCGCACATCACCCGCGCAACCTTTCACCGCGACGGCGACTCAATCTTGCTGCTGGGCGAAACGGGAGGCGAGCTGGGGGGTACTGAATATCTGGCGACCATTCACGGCAAGGTGCTGGGTCCGCCACCGAGCTGCGACGTCAACCAGGAACGAAAGGTGATCGACGCACTGCTCGAGTCCATCCGCGCGGAAGCCGTGAGCTCGGCACATGATTGCAGCGATGGCGGACTCGCCGTCGCGCTCGCGGAATGCTGCATCGCGAATCCTGAACACGAGAACGGAGCGGAAATCGATCTATCCAGATATTCCTCGCTGGCCAATCGCGAGATTCTGTTCGGTGAGAGCCAGGGACGCATCGTCGTGTCCAGCTCGACACCGGATCGCGTATTCGAGATCGCAGCGAAGGCTGGAGTGTCGTGCGCACGAATCGGCACGGTCGTCGCGGATTCGGAGACGTTGACGATCAAGCTGCCGAAGGGCTCGCTCCGAAGCCCCCTGCTTCGTCTCCACCGCGCCTATCACGAAACGATCCCAGGAATCATGGCGCGAACTCCAGAGCACGCGACGTTCGACGAGCTCGATCCAGTGGCGGCTCACTGATATGTGCGGAATCTTCGGTATTTACGGTGATGAGAATGCGGCGGCACTGGCGCATCTTGGGCTCTACTCGCTTCAGCATCGCGGGCAGGAATCGTCCGGCATAGTTGCTGTCGATCGCGAGCAAGGCGCGAGAGCCATCAAGCGAATGGGCCTCGTATCCGACGCATTCGCGGCGCCTGACGTCCAGACTCTTCGCGGGGATATCGCTATCGGACACACGCGCTATAGCACCGCGGGATCCTCAACGATCGAAAACGCGCAGCCGATGCTGGCGCGCTTTCGCGACGGTCACATCGGGCTGGCACACAATGGAAATCTGACCAACGCCAGTGAGCTGCGTCGTGAGCTCGAAGATGGTGGATCGATCTTCACGACGACGATGGACTCCGAAGTTCTCGTTCACCGGATGGCACGTTCTTCATCCGTGAAGCCTGAGGAGCGCCTAGCGGATGCGCTGAAGGGCGTCGAGGGAGCCTACTGTCTCACCGTCATCGTCGGTAACACGCTGCTCGCGGCGCGCGATCCACGCGGCTGGCGACCACTCGTGATGGGCAAGCTCGGCGACGCAACGGTGTTCGCGTCCGAGAGCTGCGCGCTCGACCTGCTCGGTGCGACGTTGGAGCGAGAGGTAGAGCGCGGCGAAATCATCGCGATTGACGAGAGTGGAATGCGCTCGATCTTTCCCCTCGAGAAGAAGGACTCCAAGAAGTGCGTCTTCGAGTACGTCTACTTTTCGCGTCCTGACAGTCAGGTATTCGGTGGCTCCGTGGACCGGGCACGGCGAGAGCTTGGGCGCCGCCTGGCGCGTGATTTCCCCGCCCCGTCGGCTGATCTCGTTTTCAGCGTCCCCGATTCATCCAACTCCGCCGCGCTCGGCTTCGCGGAGGAGTCGGGACTTCCACTCGAGCTGGCGCTGATTCGAAATCACTATGTGGGGCGGACCTTTCTCCAGCCCACGCAAGCCGGGCGAGACGCGAAGGTCAAGGTGAAGTACAACGCCGTGCGCGAAGTGCTCCGCAACAAGAGCGTGGTGATGGTCGACGACTCGATCGTGCGCGGCACTACGACGCGCGGCCTGGTGAGCATGGTGCGCGCGGCCGGAGCACGCGAGGTTCATCTCCGCGTCAGCTCATCGCCCGTTACCGGGCCGTGCTATTACGGGATCGATACTCCGACGCGCGAAGAGCTGATCGCGGCGAACATGAGCATCGACGAGATCACCACCGCGGTCGGAGCCGACACACTCGGATATCTCACGCTCGATGGGATGCTGGAATCGGTACCCGGTGGCCCCGCGGGATTCTGTCATGCGTGCTTCTCCGGCGACTACCCGACGCCACCTCCCGCCGACCCGGAGAAGCTCCGCTTCGGCTGTGGCTGCTGACGCCCATGGCTCAGTCCGTTTTCTTCTTCGGCAATGGGTCAGCCGAGGGGACGCGAGACATGAGGAACGTCCTCGGTGGCAAGGGCGCGAACCTCGCCGAGATGACGAATCTCGGTGTCCCGGTTCCGGCGGGGTTCACGATCGCGTGCAGCGAGTGCATCGACTACCTCGCTAGCGGAAAGTATTCCGACAGGCTCCGCGCTGAAGTCGAGGGGAACGTCGCGCGACTGGAGAAGGCGACTGGCAGAAAGCTTGGAGACTCGAAGGATCCATTGCTCGTCTCCGTTAGATCCGGAGCTCCGGTATCGATGCCAGGGATGATGGAAACGATACTGAACCTCGGCCTGAATGATCGCGCGGTGACCGCGCTCGCCGAGCAGAGTCAAAATGCGCGTTTCGCCTACGATTCGTTTCGCCGCTTCATCCAGATGTACTCCGACGTCGTTCTCGGAGTCTCTATCCATGACTTCGAGCACCTGCTCAAAGCGAAGCGCATGACCGAGGGCGTAGTCTCCGACGCCGAGCTGAGCGAAGGCGTGTTGAGAAATCTGGTCGAGGAATATCGGGCCCTCGTTCGAAACCGCACCGGCGCCGACTTTCCGCGCGATCCGATCGTACAGCTGTGGGGCGCGATCGAAGCCGTTTGGAAATCGTGGACGCTCAAGAAGGCAAAGGACTACAGGAAAGTGAACGGCATTTCCGAAGATCTCGGGACGGGGGTGAGCGTCGTCGCGATGGTGTTCGGCAATCTGGGAGAGGATTCCGGAACCGGCGTCGCATTCACGCGGAATCCATCGACGGGAGAGCGACGCTTCTACGGGGAATTCCTGATCAATGCTCAGGGAGAAGACGTCGTAGCGGGAATTCGCACCCCTCTGGACATCGACGAAATGGCGAACCGGCTTCCTGACGCCTACAAGGAATTGCTCGATACGCAGGATCGGCTCGAGCGCCATTACAAAGACATGCAGGATCTCGAGTTCACTGTCGAGCGCGGCAAGCTCTATCTGCTGCAAACGCGAGCGGGAAAGCGTACCGCGGCGGCGGCAGTGCGCATCGCCCGCGACATGGTGAGTGAAGGACTGATCGACAAGATCGAGGCAGTGCGTCGCGTTCCGGCGGCGCATCTCGATCAGCTTCTCCATCCGATCATCGACCCATCGATCCGCGCGACTCCTCTCTGCGTAGGGCTTCCCGCCAGCCCTGGCGCCGCGAGCGGACGCGCTGTCTTCGATCCAGACACCGCAGAACAACGCGCGCTGGCGGGAGAGAGCGTCATTCTGATTCGCGATGAGACGACGCCCGAAGATTTTCACGGCATCGTCGCCGCGCGCGCTGTGCTCACCGCACGCGGAGGCATGACCAGTCACGCCGCCGTTGTAGCGAGAGGAATGGGCAAGTGCGCCATCGTCGGCGCCAAGGACATTCACGTCGACCTCGAACACAAATCCTTCAGCGTCAACGGGACCAATGTCGCTGAAGGCGACTGGCTGACGCTCGATGGCGCGACGGGTCGCGTGTTCGCTGGTGATCTCTCGACTATCCCCAGCGAAGTGGTGCGCGTGACCAACGGAACTCTTGCTCGCTCGCAGGCGCCGCTTTATCAGGCCTACGCCGAGCTGCTCGGCTGGGCCGACGAAGTGCGTGTCCTTCGCGTGCGCGCGAACGCTGATACTCCGCGCGACGCGCGAATTGCGCGCAGCTTCGGCGCGGAAGGCATCGGCTTGTGCAGAACGGAGCACATGTTCTTCGAGGGCGACCGAATTACCGCGATGCGAGAGATGATCGTCGCGCGCGAGGAGGGCGGCCGCAGGCGCGCACTCAACAAGCTGCTGCCGATACAGCGCGCGGACTTCGAGGGAATCTTCGAGGCGATGGATGGGCTGCCGGTCACGATCCGGTTGCTGGATCCGCCACTGCATGAATTTCTTCCGCACGGTGGAGAGGAATCGAAGCTCCTTGCTCGCACTCTCGACATTCCGCGGGCCGACCTCAATCGCATCATCGAGTCTCTCCGGGAGACCAATCCGATGCTCGGTCACCGCGGGTGCCGGCTCGGGATAACTTACCCGGAGATTACAGAAATGCAGGCCCGGGCGATTCTCGAGGCTGCCGTTCGCTCAATGAGACGCGGAATCGTCGTTAAGCCGGAGATCATGGTTCCGCTCGTCGCAACTGTGAAGGAGTTTGACAATCAGCGGGCGATAATAGAGGATGTGGCCCAGCGCGTGCTGGGGGCTATGGGAGAGAAAATCCCCTATATCATCGGGACAATGATCGAGCTTCCGCGTGCTGCGCTCACTGCCGGACAGATCGCGCAGTCAGCCGAATTCTTCTCATTTGGAACAAATGACCTGACACAGACTACACTGGGGCTGAGCCGCGATGATGCGGGACGGTTCCTTCCCTCTTACATTGATCGGGGTATTTTTTCAGACGACCCGTTCCAAGTGCTTGACACCGAAGGGGTGGGTAGACTCGTAAGGATGGCTGTTGAGGATGGGCGACGAGTTCGTCCTAAGATAAAGCTGGGGATCTGTGGGGAGCACGGCGGGGAGCCGCGCTCCATTTCTTTTTTTCATTCACTTGGTCTCGACTATGTATCGTGCTCACCTTTCAGAGTTCCAATCGCGCGCTTAGCCGCCGCACATGCCGCTCTTGACGCGTAAGCTGGCGCGCTCGCGCCGAATCGACCTGATGCCGGCGGGATCGCTCCCGATGGCGCGCCAACAACACGCGCGCCCGCTGCGCATCGCGCTGGTGACGGAGTACTACTATCCGCACCTCGGCGGCATCTGCGAGCACGTGCATTTCTTTGCGCGCGAAGCGCGCCGGTACGGCCACCATGTCGACATAATCACGTCGAATATGCCCGGTGCGCGCGACGAGCAGCACGTCATTCGCATCGGGAAGAGCCAGCCGATCTACGCCAACGGGTCGCAGGCGCGCTTCACGTGGGGTCTCGAGCTGCGGAAAAAACTTCGCCGCGTGTTCAGCCTCGGCCAGTACGACATCATTCACGTCCACTCGCCGCTCAGCCCCGTGCTTCCGGTCATGGCGATCGAGGAAGCTGACTGTCCGGTCGTCGGAACTTTTCACACCTATTTCGATCGCTCAGTCGGATACACCCTCGGGAACCGATACTTCCAGAAGCGACTAGATCAGCTGGACGCGGCGATCGCGGTGTCGCACTCGACCACGATAGCACTCAATCGATACTTCGAGGCCAACTGGACGATCGTGCCGAATGGAATCGACACCGACGTCTTCAATCCCCACGTTCCCCGCCCCGCCGCCCTGCGCACCGATGTTCCCGTCATTCTCTTCCTCGGAAGATTCGACCCCCGCAACGGGCTCACCACCCTCATCGATTCCTTCAAGAAGATTCGCGGCAGAAATCGCGAGGCTCAGCTGGTGGTCGTGGGAGATGGGCCGCTTCGCAAGCACTACTACCGCGCCGCCGGTGGTGACCCCGACATAACGTTTGTCGGCTCGGTCCTCGGCGAGCGGCCAAACTACTACGCTCACAGCGCGATGTACGCCTGCCCCACCACCAAGGCATCGTTCGGAATCACGCTTCTCGAGTCGATGGCGTGTGAGACCCCCGTCGTCTGCTCGGACATCTATGGCTTTCGCGATGTAGTGAAACACGAGCGCGAGGCACTAATGGTGCCCTGTGGTGATACGGAGGCTCTGACGGATGCGCTGGTGAGACTGCTTGACGACGAGACCTTGAGGGCCAGACTCGGAAAACGCGGCCGACAGGAGGCGGAGCAGTACTCCTGGGCGAAAGTGACCGAGGCCGTGCTCGACATCTACACGGCCGTACTGGGGCGGGCGACACGCGAATGATTGCTTACGCGGCATTGGGAGTGTCAGTCATAGGAGGGGCCGTACACGGTGCGTTTCACCGTAACAGTCCATTCTTTGGTCCTGCACTGGGCAGAATTGCCGGCGATCGGAAAGTCGTCGCGCTCACTTTCGATGATGGCCCGAACCCCGATGCCACTCCGCTGATCCTCGACACCCTTGCGGAAAAGGGAGTGCACGCAACTTTCTTCGTTTTGGGAAGTCACGCTGAGCGTTGGCCCGAGCTCGTGCGGCGCATGTCGCAGGAAGGCCACCAACTTGGGAATCACGGCTACTTCCATCGCAAGCTCCAATTCAAGAGCCCGTTCTACGTGAGTCGCGATATTCGCCTGGGAATTCGGGCGATCAAGCGAGCTGGCGCGCCGGCGCCCCGATATTTTCGCGCGCCACACGGCTTTCGCAGCCCGTGGACCACTCCGATCGCCAGCTCTTATGGCGAGCGTACCGTTGGCTGGTCGCTCGGCGTCTGGGATAGCGATCGGCCGGGAGTCGACGAGATCGTCCGCCGCACGCTCGAGGGAGTGTCTCCAGGCTCGATCGTGCTGCTCCACGATGGCGACGGCTACAACCCCGATGGCGATCGCATGCAGACCGCGGCCGCACTCCCCCACATCATCGACCGCCTGAAAGAACAGGGCTACGAATTCGCGACTCTGCCCGCTGAATGAGTCCGAGTCTGAAGAAAGGGATTCGCTGGGCGCTCTCGGCCGCGATTCTCGTCTTCCTCGTTTATTTCGCGACAAAGATCAACTGGCACCAGGCGTGGAGCTCGATGCGGCATGCATCGCTCCCACTCCTCGCCGCCGCTATCGGCGTGAACTTTCTGTCGGTGCTGATCAAAGGCGTTCGGTGGTGGCTGTTTTTGCGACCGATCGGCATCACGTCGTTGTGGCTTGCGGTGCGCGCGACGGTCGCCGGCGCGGGCCTCAATAATGTTCTCGTAGCCAGCGGCGGCGACGCGGCGCGAGTGGTCTTCGTATCGCGCTCGAGCGGAGTCGCCAGCTCCACGGTGCTAGCATCGATGGCGATGGAGAAACTGTTCGATCCGATTGGATTCGTGATCCTGCTGGTTTACGGAGTGCTCGCATTTCAGCTTCCGCCACAGTTCGAGCGATGGAAGGTCCCGGCTGAAATTCTGCTCGTTGTCATTGTTCTCTTGCTGGCGTTTTTCGTGTACGCGACAAGGCACATCAAGCCGGAACACGTGCCAGAGCGTCGCGCCCGACCGCGCACCGCGTGGGGAAGAGTGAAGGCGTATTTCAAGAGCTTCGGACAAACGGCGAGTCGCCTGGCGACCGGGCCTCGCTTCATCGCCGCGATTCTATTGTCGCTCGCATCGTGGGCGTGTCAGCTCTGGACATTCGAGCTCGCTGCCGCAGCAGCCCACGTTTCGATCCCGCTGGCGGGAAGTCTCGCCTGCCTGCTTGGCATAAACGTCGGCCTGATCATTCGGGCGACACCGGGCAACGTCGGCTTTTTTCAGTTCGTCTACGCTCTGATGGCCGAACAGTTCGGCGTCGCAGCCAACGATGCGATCGCGGTGTCACTGCTCATTCAGACACTTCAGATTCTGCCGCTGACGCTGCTCGGCATCGTGTTGGCTCCAGAGTTCATATTCCGGCGAGGCAAGAAGGATACGGAGACCGAAGCGGTCGCGAAGAAAATCGAGAAGGAGAAAGAGCGCCACGTCGGTCCGCTTTCGACCGCGGAAGAAGTTCTGCAGCGCGCGACCAAGGCGGGAGTCGCTCCTCCCCCGCCGCCGAAAAAGCGCTAAGGCCCTCTAAGGCGTTTTGCGCGCCGGGATGAAGCGCGCCTGTGGGTCTGGAACTAAGCCCGACCGCGGGTCTGGACTAAGCGCGACCGCGGTGAAGGAACGCGATGAATTCCGCCGGATCGCGAGTAAGGCCCGTGAACGTCGCGCGCACCTTGCCTTCCGAGTCGACGACTGCGTAGAGAGGCAGTGCAACCGTTCCGAAGGTATGCTCCTGAAATGCCTGCTGCTTCTCGTACATAGCTCCCTCACCATCGGTGTAGAGGCGAGCCAGAACGAATTCACCGAGCTCGGCGCCGACATCCGGGCGACTGAATATGTTGGCTTCCATCCAGCGGCAGTTGGTGCACGTGTATCCCGTGAAGTCGACGAATACGAGTTTCCCCGATGTGCGGGCAGTCCTGAGCG
>Ga0193699_10000747_pt1 | contig 13240 bp, 12 predicted proteins | sample L3c2metaG_FD_160095 | JGI IMG/M metagenome (GOLD analysis project Ga0193699, IMG submission 160095) | Soil microbial communities from a riparian zone of the East river system, Colorado, United States - L3c2 | ecosystem: Environmental > Terrestrial > Soil > Riparian zone | place: USA: East... | reverse complement strand
GTACGCCCGGCAGCATCGCGCCTACTCCAAATGGGGTTGCGGCCCCCGCGAAATCCCCTTCTGCGAGCGGTGTGGCAGCTTGTGTCGTTCCGTAGGCGAGCCAAGGAGGAATCCCGGCGGCAGTAGCAGCTATGGCTGGAACCATCTCGCCCGCGCCTTTGATCGTTCCGTGGATGATCTGCGGAACCAATCCAAATCCACCTTCTGAGGTTGGCGCTTCGGGAACATTTTGTCCCGCGATGGCGTCCATCGTGGCTTTGAGCGGATCGCTCCCGCCAATGATTCTTCCCGTTGTAACATCATCCACCAAACCAAGACCGACATTGCCTGTCCATTTTGATAGCGCCGTCAGAGGTTTGCCGATGAATTCCTTTGCCATCACGCCAGCAGCATGCAATGGATTCCACTGCTCCCATTGGCGGCGAGCTTTTTCCGCAGCGAGATAATCGGCCTGTCCTTCTGGAATAGCCATATCTTCAGGGGAGGCAGTTTCATATCCCTTGTTGCTGTGCTCGTCGATGGCCTTCAGAATGTCCTCATGGCTCATACCATCTGGGAATTCCAAAATGCCAAGTTCAGGATGATCCACTTCTATTGGCATTTCTTTAAATCCTCCAGCAAGTTTTCGCGGTCTCCTTTATAAAGCCCATCCATGAATACCTTTTGCCAGTCCGTGCTCAGTGAAATGTAGGAATTAAGTATGCGCATTCTCCGATGATCTAGGTAATCAGGGTCAGTCCTTTCATAAACACTCCCGCCATCGAATGGTCCATAACACCGCTTTGTCATCGGCTATTCCTTTGGCACAAGTTTCCCATCTTTCCAGATCAATCGCTTCACTTGCGGTGCCGTTGAACTGGCAGCTTCTACAGTGCTTCCACCAGCCAGCGCCTCCTCTTCCTGATGAATCTCCGCAAGACGTTTCTTGGCGGCTGCATGTGTTCCAGCCGTGAGTAGTTCCGCCTTTTCATCGGCTAATACGCTGCGAAGCTCATGCGCTTCCTGCTTTAGATTATCGAGCTTCACCTTTGCTAAATTGCTCAATGGCTCCCGGCCTAATCTCTGTAGCGAATTAGGTCCAGTGCGGGCATAATCCTGCCCACCCACCTTTACCACTTCGCCGATTTTGCCCCCCGCATCAGGAGCAAATCCCCATTGATGAAGACTCTTCTGATACATCTTTTGGCCGTCAACCATCTTGGACTGTGGCACGAAAGGAATTGCAGCTTGCGCGGCTCGCTGTGCATTCGACATGGCTGACACGTTCGCCGCCTTCATCTTCCCGCCCCACTTGAAGAGGGCTTCCATCATGGGCATGCCTGCTTTGCGGTCAGCATCAAAACCAAGCGAGCCTTCCAGTTGCGTAGCCATCTCCATCGCGTCATTCACCGTTTTGGCGTTGATCTGACTCTGTGGGATTTGGTTGAGCATCGGACGAAGCGCCTCGATTGCTTCCCGGCGAAAGTCCCGCTGCGGTTCTGGCGCGGGCTTTGGAATCCAATAGGCATCCGGTGGCGGCGTCTGGTACAAAGAGCGGCCTGCGTTTCCTTCCGTGGCGCTCAAAGCCGCGTCTCTGGCGTTGGCCGCGTTCAGGTCGAATGAACCGGGCTGGAAAGCAGAGCGAGAGGTTGGCTGCGCCGGAACTGGCGGCGCATTTACGAACTGATTAATCTCCTCATCTGTAGGTGTGCTGTTTTCCATAGGCTTTAATCGTAAAGTCCTGCGGCATAGTCCGATTCATAGGAATAAGACGGATCGGTTGTAAGCGGAGCGTAACTGCCAGTCCCGTGAGGATTACTGCCCGCGCCACCGCCGTAGCCCCCGAGCAAATCTCCAAGGCCGGGCAGATACCGGCTAATCACGTCATTGGCCACGGCATGCGCTGGGGGAGCGCCGTAACCGCCACCGAGCACGCCGCCCATGATTGGCGCTGCTCCGCTGCCACCGTAGCCGCCCATCACATTGCCTGCATGCCCCGCCGTCCATGCCTTATCAGCAGCAGCACGGGCGGCAGCGCCGGTATTGGTTGTGAACTGATTAGCCCGCGTGATGTTATTCACATTGAACTGGTCAGTATTCGCCTGTCCTGCTGGCGTCTGGAAGAACGGCATCAGGCTCTTGGTTGCTTCGTCTTGTCGTTGCAACGAGGTTAGGCCAAGATTCTTGAGCCCCTGATAACCTGAGAAATCACTGCCCGCGAGACCGGAGGAAACGCCAAACTCTGCCGCATGCTGGCGAAGTTGATCGATCACATCGGGCGGCAGTTCGCCATTGAGCGCGGAGTTTATGTTGGCCGTGGCTTTGCCCATTGTGTAGGCCGGGATTCCTCCGCTATAACCGGGCGGGATAACCGCAGGTGCGCCCGGCGTTGTTCCGGGTGCGCCGGGGGCTGTGGCAGGAGCCCCATACACCTTGTCCCCAATCTGTAGGTTCCCAAGTTGCCACGGTTGTTTTGTTTCTGTCCAGCCAGGAGGAGGAGTCATAAATTCAGATCATTCTGCCCAAGTTGCGGTAACTTCGATCATTGCTGCCAAAGTAGGAGATATTCACAGCCATCGTATCCTTGCCAAGATAATGATCCAATTCCTGATTGAGCAGGTGGATCGCGTTTCGATGATGCACGGCAGCTTGGCTCAATGCCGCCGTTTCATCCATCTTCCCATAGCGCAACGCCTTGCATTCTTCAATGAGCGCCTGTTCGTTAGCCAGCAGGAGATCGTCCATGTCATTGGTGTAAGGCGTGAAATCAATCTTGCACATCGCTTCGAGTTGAACGATGCCGGGCGAAGCCGTTTGGCAGCAGTTGTTTGGCATACTGCCTACGAAGTATCTTCGGTAGCTCGGGAATTGCTGGTTGGCCGGATATTGCGCGAGCAGCGAAAGCGTTGTGTCCGCGTTTATCTGATAGACCGAAACCATGGAGAGCGTGAGATCCTTTTGAACGCTGTGGATGGAATTGAAAGCAAGTGGCGTATCGACGTAGGGGAGAGCCAAGGTGACGAAGACTCCAGGGACTGTGACGCCGTTATCGACCGATGAAACCGGGATGCCATTGGTGTCAATGCCGTTGAAGAAGATTCGCTTGCCTACATCCGCGACGTTCGTTGGAAAGATGCGCAAGGTGCTGCCCACGGTCATGTCCATGAGGAACGGCTGCGTGCCCCGATCATAAATCTGCGTCTCTTGGCAGGTATTCTGGCAAGTGTTTTGACGGAGCCCAACGCCATATTGGAGCAGTTCGTAGAAACCGTTGCGAATGGCGATTCCTCTGCCGCAGCTTGTCAGATTGATGACTCGCGCCACATTGGCGGGCGTGATCAGATAGGGATTGGCCAGCGTGACATTGAAGGCGATGCGATCAAAGGAACCCCAAAAACCTGATTCACCGCCCGCGATGACAAGACGGCGCGTGGCAGCGTTGACACTTTGGAGGATACGCGGTGTGTCCGCTGCGCATAAGCCCACACTTTCTGGAAGCTCGCCCAATCGAAGAGAACCAAATGATGCACGCATAGTTTTAGACAAATGAACTGCTGCACATTAAGAATGAAGCATCCACCCCGGATATTTTTCCGCGCCCGAGGATGTAGCCATCATCAGTAATGACATCTGCAATCGAAAGATACCAGCCCAGAGCTTTGAAACTCCCATCGAGGTAGTCGTTCAGATTGTGAACGATGCCGCCTTTGTAAATGAAGGCTGTATTTACGCCTCCAATGGTCTGATAACCAACAACCGTTCCACCTGCATTGACGGATAAGGATTCTCCAAAAAGGTTGCCGCCGAAATATGGAACGGTGGAAACGACGCCGGATGCGGCAATAATGATTGGACCAAATCCGACTGCCTGACGAATTGATCCAACGCCTATCTTGGAGTCATTGATGCAGCGCAGCGCATTTATGGAGCCCGGACCTGTCCCTGGCGGCGCACTTAATTGCTGCGAATAACCGGAGGGGTCGAGAATAAAATAGAAGTTCTGGTTGGTTCCGCTGACAGCATCAAATCCAAGGGCGTCACAAATGCAGGAACCGTTCGGAGACATGCAATGGCCGGTAAGTGTTTGATTTGCTCCTAAATGCGGAGCGGGTGGCATCGGCGAAAACGTAAGATTTGTTAAAACTCCATTTTCCCAGATCCTTAAATTTTGACCCAAAGTAAAGTTGCGCGTTCCTTCAAGCAATTTGTCAGAATTCTGCGCAACAAATCTAGCTGTGTCCCGGCCTGAAATAGAGCCGATGAAAAGCGCCGGGACAAACCCAACGGCTACACTTGTTCCATTCGCATAGTAGTATTGAGAGTTTGTTCCCAAAATATTACCAGCCGAATTGATGCGCCCAACACTTGTGCCTGTGGTAAGAACGAAAGGCTGGCCGGGAAATGCGGGCTTATATCGAATCAGCCTAAGCGTTCCGTCATCTTGAGAAGTTACAATGTCTCCGTTTGCGTTCACCCTGGCCGTCTGGAGCACACCTGTAACGGAATAAAATTCAACGGCTCCGTCTTCAAACAGCACAACGGAAAATGTTTGGATCGCTTCACTTGTCGATCCCGCCGTTTGCACCTGAGTTGGAGAGATGTAAGCAGTAATGGTCTGGGAATCTAAGGTGGTATTCCACGTCAATGTAGCCCCCACGTCAGACGGCAGGAAGAACGGACCCGAGGCTGTGACAATGTTGAGCGTCTGGGTGCCTGTAATTCCTGCACTTGCGCTGTTTCGGTTGGTGCCAACGGTATTGGACGTGTCCACGCGCACCTGCGTAGCGGAAAGATATTGTAAAATCTGATAGCGCAGACCGAGCGTTGTCCATTCGAAAAATTTATTAACATCTCCCGGAACGAAAAAGTTTATGTCTGAAGTGATTATAAATGCGGTTTGCGTGATTGTTGCGCCCGCAGTGCTGGCTAATCGAAATGTGTTAATCGCGTTATTTAGAACGGCCCCATCAAAATAGTTCAGGTTGCTATTGCCATCCAGGTTAATGGTTTTCCCGCCAAGGCTGGCGATTCCGTTTTGGTTGGCTTGGCCACCTGATATTATGCCAAGATCCCAGAATCCAGGAGTCGCGCAGATAGCTACGAGCGTGAAAGTTTTGTCCGCTCCATCCGCAGTGCCAGTAGAAGATGTTCCAACAATCCTGAAATGATACGTTCCCGGCGTGAGCCCTGTCACAGGCGCAGAGAATGCAACCGGCGCAATGCCATCACCAACTCCGCCAATCGGTGTCACATGCCCATACGCCGTGGTTGTGCCCCATTCGAAATACGCAATCGTGGAGACTCCATTCGGATTAACAGTGCCGTTTAATGTGGCGGTCGTTCCTGTCAGATTACTAGCATCGCCCGTGATGGCCGATGGTGGCAGGAGGCATTCCTGAAGAGGAGTGCCACGGTTGCGACAATATGATGCGGCCAAGGCATCCGCCTCCGCTTGGCTGTGCGCGAGGAAGGTTCCTGCGGGCACGGTGTATTCTGATGGCGGCGCTCCGTTGGCGCATGGGATTAAGCATGTCTGAGCCGTGTTGGCGTAGATGGCGCTTGGTGATCTCCACGGTGCCCACACTCGTTCCTGCACATCTCGCAAGGCGCAATCATCGGCCTGCTGCTGTGTAGCCGCGTAACATCCGCCAACGCCATTCGGCGTCACGTAATCGTCCGGGGGCGCATTGAGCGGAGGCTGGCCAGCGAAGAAGCGCAGGGAGAAGAAGGTAAACGGGTCCGCGCGTTCGCTGGAAAAATTGCGCGATATTTGATCGTCCGCGCAATCACAATTTGCTGTTGGATGATCGCATGGAAAAACAGCCATATCATCCCTTCAAATCGTGATAGAGTGGTTTCATCTCAGGTTCACAATACATCATAAACCCTCGAATACGACACGATCCGTGAACTGTTACCCTCGCTTGAAACTGGTAGCCAAGGTTCGATGGCCGGGTATTGGACGGATCGCACGTCACTGGTGGGGCAGGCAGGATCATGCAGGCACGGTTCTCCGCGCAATAAGGCTGGATGGGATATGAGCAACTCGCGGCGTTCACGTCCTCGGTGCAATCGCGGGCCGCGCACTCCCGCTGCTGATGCCAGAGTATCCAGCACGATCCAAAATCTGGCCGGTATTCAAAGGTGAAGTCACAAGTTCCGCGAAGCTGATCGATCCACATGCGGGCAGAAACCAGCTTCTTGAGTTGTGTAAGATTGTTGAAGGTGAAGGCAGGATATTCCTTCGACCATTGAATGCGGTTATCGCCGTTGTCGCGGAGATCGCCCTTGGTCACTTCCCATACTTCGATCTTGCCAGCATCAGAATAGACGATTGCAAAGCAGCGTTCCAAACCTCCAAAATCACCTTGCAGAAGTTGGAAATATGGAACCCCTTCCCAAAAACCCTCCCAGGCTGGTGGCTCCTTAGTCTGCAAGGTGGAAATCAGATCAAAATCGAGGGGCACAATTCCACGATGGGCCACGCCAAGAGGAGTCTGGAATGGCTGTGCACTTTCCAGCAGGCGATTATCAAACAGAACGCCAGTCGAATATCGGAGCAGAGAGCGGTCATTGGAGCGAATGGCCCTGTCCACGTTGTTTGATATTGCCGTGTTGCCCCATTGCTGAAAATAGCGGGTGGCCACAGCCAGCGATCGGATTCCGGGCTCCATCGTTTGGAAAAACAGATCGCCATTGACCGGAACGACGCCACGATCCCCCACGGTGCCAAAGTTGATACTGGCTACCCGTTGTAGTGGTTCTTTTGATGCCGCCCAATCAGCGCGGGTCACGGGCACATTCAGGGAATAGATCGTCTTGCGCGTGAACACGTAAAGCTGGGATTCGCCGAGGGCGGTATCGAGGTTTGCCGCATGCGAGAGAGCACGCACGTCCCCGGCGTTGGTCGGCACGATGAAGCTTCCGCCCCCGGCGAGATAGACATTCTCTCCAGCATGCAGGATGGCGTCCCGTAGGAAATAAGGGGCAGTGCCAGAAGGCCCAAGCACAATATCGCCACCCATGTATGCCCGGTTGGCCAGTGCCACCCAGAAACGGCCCTGATGATAATCCATGGCGGTCCCGGTCGGCAGATACGGAGCCGCGCCGCCCATGGCGGAAATCTTCCTCATGGTGGTTCCATCCCACACGCGGGGCTCGCTCACGCCATCCTGGAACACCAGAAATTGCTCCCCCTGCTTTAGCCAGTGCTGCGGAAGATTGGCCGGGAGGGGCGCTCCTGCCGTGGTTATTTCATGCACGGAATTGTCTGTATCCACACGAACCGCGTACGTCTTTCCGCCAATATCCAGAATGAGGTAAGGCAACGCTCCGTTGGGCTCATAGACGTATCCGCCCTGATACAACCCGCTCCATGGCGCTCCTTTGACAAGCGGTTGGAAGCCAGAACTCGGGCGAATAGAACCTCCTCGAAAGGTGCAATTATTGGCCCATGAAACCATGTTCGTGGGAAGGCCATTGGGATTTTGCTCGCTGGCAATAGTTGGTGGACGTGACGAGTCGGTACCGCCCGACCAATCCCACTGGCCCTGAGATAAAAGCTTATCCGATGGCATTACACTCGCACACTAGCCGTTGGGGCTTTTAACTCAATGCAAATCGAGGTAGGGTCTTCCTGTGGCGAAAGTAAATAATCAATCCGCATACGCTGGAGTCATATTCCCACCGCATCAAACGGCAATCTCTAAGGAAATGTGGTTTATAGCACAAGGGGGACAATGGAAACGCAAGGATGGCGGCGTGGCGGGCCTTGGACTCTTCGAACATTACAAAAGGTTCATGGCTATCCTCTGGCCGGAAGAAATTGAAAATCGGTGGAGCGATCTGATGTTGAAGGAGTACCTTCAAAACATCCTCACATCGGTTATGGGCTGTAAAGACAGCACAAAAACCCGAACGATGAGCAAGATCGCATTAGCTGATTATTATTGCTTCCCATTCACCACTCTTTGCCTCGTTTCTTCGACGGATATTCGAGGATTAGAAATGCGAATTTGGGGTGATATTAAATCTCTGCATACGGTCGCTCAGGAAAGATTTCCGTTCCTCGCTGGAAACATGATTGATTCTAAGCATGCCATCTGCACGGATAATTTAGACGAGGATGGCGTCCGCGATATGCGGCGCGGACTGATCACAATTCCATGCCTATCCAGCAATGGACAATTTACCGGAATCGCTAAATGGGTGGGAATTAAACAAAAGCGCCGCCGCCTTTTTGGGGACGAATTTTCCATTATGCGCAGCGGCATGCTGGACGCCTTGGCAAATCTTAACTCTGGAGATTTCAAAGGCATGTTCGTTGGTAATCCTTTGGGAGACGGCGATCCTTTAGACAAGCTGGCAGAACCAAAAGGCGGATGGGCTTCTATTGCTGAACCAGAAAAAACCACCGTCTGGGACACGCGGGACATTGGCGGAAGGTGCATTAATTTAGTTGGAACCGATTCGCCAAATTTCGATTATCCTCAAAACGAACCTCCGCGCTTTCCGTTCATGATCCATCAAGGCTCCATTGATCGAGTAGTGGCTCGTTACGGCCTAAATTCCTTCCAGTATTATTCCCAGTGCAAAGGCGTTCGCATTACCGGCATGGACGCCTTCAGGGTCATCACACGCGCTCTCTGCATACAGTTCCAAGCGATGGAACAGGTCTTCTGGATGAACGAGACGCGAACCAAGGTTTACGCTATTGATGCGGCCTACGGAAATATCGGCGGGGACCGATGCGTTGGGGGGTGGATTGAGTTTGGCCGGGACGTGACCGGGAAGATGATTTTGCGCGTCGATATGCCAGTCATCATTCCTGTGAAACCCGCCAAAATGGCAGGACAAATACCAGAGGATCAGATTGCGGCCTATGTCCGTGACGCCTGCATGAACGAAAACATCCCGGCAGGAAATGTGTTCTATGACGCCACTGGCAGAGGATCGCTTGGAACTTCATTTGCGCGATTGTGGAGCGCGGACGTAAACCCCGTGGAATTCGGCGGGAACCCAACGGAACGGCCCGTCACGTCCGAAACCATGATCCGCGATCACAAGACCGGAGAAATGCGGCTGATGATGGCAAAGGAACGATTCTCTAAATTCGTCTCTGAACTCTGGTGGAGCGTGCGCTACGTCATTGAGAGCGGTCAAATGCGTGAATTGCCAGAGGACGTGATGATAGAACTGTCCCGCCGATTGTGGCGTCCAGTTCGCGGAGACAAAATCGAGTTGGAGACTAAAAGCGAAATGAAGGAAAGAACGGGGGAGAGTCCAGACTTGGCGGATTGGTGTTGCGTGGCCGTGGAAGGCGCTCGAAGATTAGGCTTTCAGATTGCCAGAATGAGCATTGATGAGCCATCGCGTAACGGAAAACCCCGCCTGCTGGACACCCTGCGCCAAGAGCAAAACAAACGGGCGGCAGCACGGCAGCTTACCTATAAATGACGTAATTGTTTAGCTTCGTGCGGACTCGAAACACTTCCATCGATTCGAGCGTGGCGAAGCTAAATTCAACTTGCCCTCCAGTGCCTTCGATGCTGTACCGATCCGTCCACCCAAACCATGGCAGATCCAAGAATTGGGATGATTCAACCACATAACTTGAGCCAATCATCGTCTCGAAGGCAAGGCTCACTCCGGGAGGACACGGAGCAACGGTCATTCGCCACGGTTCATAGCATTGCACTTCATTGGAGAAATTGCTCTCAGCGCCTGAGATCAGAATCGCCGTGACAACGAAATAATACGTCCTGCCTGAGACAATCCCTTGCACTCGGTTGCTGTTCGATCCTCCAACGAATCGAGAGTTTGTGTAGGTGCCAGAATTGCCACCTTGATAAACTTTGTAGCCCGCCAGATTGGTTTCCTGATTGACATTCCATAGGAGCGAGACAGCGGCAATAAGATCGAACATTATGGCCCGCCTAGTTTATTTGTAGCCGCCCACACAGTTGATCCTTTAGTGGACGTAATCAGATAAACTGTGCCATTGGAATTCCATAAATAAGCTGCGCCTGCGGAGGGGGCTGCGGCCAGCGGAAGCGCACCTGCAACCGCATTATTTGTCCCCAATGTGAATGCTCGGCTAAATGTGTTTGAGACGTATAGTGTTGAAGATCCGATATTGAATTTCAAATCTGTGGCAGGTTCTAGGTGGCCCGTTAACGCCCGCAGGTAAAAGCGGAAAGAGTTTGCTGTAGCAAGACCCATATCCCGGTCAGTTCCACCTCCTGTTTGTTGTGTCCCAACCGCAAATATATTACCAGTCCACTTAACAAATCCATCTTCGGAAGATGCGTTATTATATATTCGCAGTTCCATTGGTGAAGCATTCACTGGATCTCGCATTGACATGATATTTGTCGCCTCATTGCTCCAGCTTGGACCCCACAGCAGAGCGCCTGTATTGTAGCGGTTGCCAACAAAAGTCGTAATGGAACCACTGCTTAATATGTTATTGGAATAACTACCAGCGGATCGATTTCCAGTGATCATGTTCCATCCACCATTAGTGATACAGACATTCTGAACATCCAAATTACCCTCTGCTATCTTGATCCCTTGGCAGGTATGCAAAACCACATCACCCTGCCAAATTTGGCAGCCAATAAAATTGAACCCGTAGGTCGTATTAGTCGCGTAAATTGCATAGAGGTTATGATTTATGAGGCATCCAATAGAATTCCCGTGGCTGTTGTTGTTGCTTCCATAAATGTAATAGCCATACCCTCCACGCACGCTCTCACATCCAACAGAGTTAAAGTTTCCAGATCCGATTGAGAAGTTCTTGTAGCAGCTTTTAATAAACAAACCTACACACTGTTGATATTCTGCCTTGGAATCATCAACATTAACTCCAGTTTGACAATAGGAGATCGTAGTCTGACTAACGAGCGTGTTATTTGTCGCCAAAACTACGGCCAGTTGCTGAGAGCCATTTGGTTGCGTGAGCATTATGCCGTCTGACGAAAAGCCATGAATGTCCAAATCATGAATCTTGGTATTTCCATAAGGATGGACGTAAATTCCTCCTCGATTTCCTCGCCCTGAAATAGTTGAGAAATCAACATTGCTTCCACCGTCAATTTCAATGTGGGAGAATTCAATTCCCTTGTTAGTTCCGCAGTAAAAGGCGTAACCGTTGCTCGCGTTATTGAATACGAATCTTGGGCTTCCTCCAATGCCAGATATGGAAGTGTTATTCGTTACGTTAAGCTGTCCGATTAAATATCCAACGGCAGGAGGAGGCACCAGCAAGGAAAAGTTCCGGTCTAACGCTGTCTGCATGGCGGCGGTATTGTCTGTCATGCCATCACCAACCAAATTAAGCACGTATGCAGGATTGGCGGCTTGCAAAGTCATCGCACATATAAACGACAAGATAATAAAAAAAGGTTTCATAGGTATTATATCCATGCCTGAGTAACAACGTTCCATGTGTAAAGTTGACCATTTAGAAGATCGGTGTAGATGGCTGGAACGGTCGCATTTACTGGAGGGCTTCCCGGAGGTCCGTTTCCTTGCAATACGGAACCGCCAGTGCCAGCCGCGCCGCCCGAGGTTGCTATTTGGCAGAGAATCGCCAGTTCAATATAATAAAGCTGGCCAATCGGCTGGCAGAGGAAGCATTTGCTTTCGTCGATTAGTGTTTGAAGGTCACAGGCCATGGTTACTCCGTTCTTGATCCGGCATAAAATTGCCAGCTTTACAGCCATCCACTGCACGGTCCCTGGAATAATTCCGCAGACGTAGCATTGACCTGCCGTGATGAGTTGTTGTGGGTCGCAGCTTGCCATGAAATCCTTAATTATTGCTCACTCCTACACCCCTTGCTTGAAGGATCGCTTTATTGGCCAGTCCTGCTGCTGAAGGCGTTGAGTTTGTTCCTCCATCCAAGCTAACGCTTCCGGCTGTGAATCCGGCGCTGGCCACGCCGCGAGCAAGAATTAAATCTACGCTAGGTTGATCAAGGGCGTTAAATCTGAAATCCAAAATGTGGCCATTGTGCGGAAGGAAAGCTGCAAGGGAGATGCTGGTGAGTAATGGATGGTTGGTGATGGTTATGTTTCCAGAAACTGTTTGGAGCGCATTCAGGTTGATACTGTTTAAACCCAGATTGTTATCAATGAAAATTTCACCAGCTATGCTGGCCAGGAGCGGGGCTGAAACAAACGCTAAATTCGGATTGTTCAAAATATCCAGAGGACCGGCAAGGGCGCTGGCCGCAGTAAGATTAAATTCCGTCACTCCCGCATCCCCTCCCATGGTTACAGCCGCAAGATTAGGGAATGGCAGATTAAGGATTCCATCATTGAAAGTGAAAGCCAGATTGGTCACGGGAGGGACCACTTGCCCGTTCACAATCTGGCAGAGCAGGTAAGTCTGGATGGGCTTAAAAAATCCGTAGGGTATGCAGTTAAGAAAACATTTAGCCGCAGCCAGCAGGGTTTGCGGATCTGTACTGCCACCAGCTATGCGGGCGAGCAGGAGTGTTTTGATCGCCTCGCGTTCCTGTTCAGAGAGGCAATTAGAAAAGCATTTTGCCTCTAGCACTAGCGATTGTGGATCGCAAGAAGTTGGCACGATTTAGCCTCCTTGATTATTGAGCCATCGGCAGATGAGCAGGACTTCGATGGCTGAAAGACTCACCGGGTCCAAGCATTGCTGAAAGCAGTTGGATAATGTGATCAGGACTTGCGGATCGCATGCAAGAGCAGCCATAATTATTCCATTAAAGGATTCGAGGGCTCAGGCTCAGCTTCGCCTGCCTCCGGTTCGTCTCCTTCCGGTTCGCCACTTTTTTGATAGGAAACCTCCGCTTCGCCATCATGCAAAGCCTCAACCTTGATCGTGCAGGTGTCTCCTACTTTCGGTTTCTTGTCGCCGAAGAAGCCAATCGACAAGAGTGCCGTTTCGCCAGAGCCAGCCTTCGTATCGGAAGAGGATTTGGTTTCACTCCACGGAGCGGCGTCCGTCTCGTCATAAAGATCCTGCATAGTTCACCTTTCTTCCATGTCACTGGCACTTTCACTTTTAAGAAATGCGGCTGGCCCGTTTCCGAACCAACCGCCCGAGGAAACGCCCTGTGTCCTAGGGCGAAGCTTACAGCACGAACGGCAATGTGACGTTGACGCAATACGAATTGGTCAATGTGATCGTCGCGCCAGCCACAGTCCACGTCCCCAATTCGGGCAGCCGGGCGGTGAGTTGCGCCGCGAGAGCCGCGAGCGTGGTTGTGCCAGTAATCGGC
>Ga0193699_10000746_pt1 | contig 13241 bp, 11 predicted proteins | sample L3c2metaG_FD_160095 | JGI IMG/M metagenome (GOLD analysis project Ga0193699, IMG submission 160095) | Soil microbial communities from a riparian zone of the East river system, Colorado, United States - L3c2 | ecosystem: Environmental > Terrestrial > Soil > Riparian zone | place: USA: East... | reverse complement strand
TCGGCTCGCCTAATCCGATTGGGGCCGCGGGCACTTACTTTCCGTCGGCCGGCGTCGACAACGCCGGATCTGCCTTCTCTGTCTACTACTTCCCTCGGGGTGTAGCGGGAAGCCTTCAGACGGCCACTACCCCGGCTATTATTTGGTTCGTCGATCGAGTTCCTACGACCTGAGTGTCGCAAACAGCCTGAAGAAAAGCGCCGCCTTGATGGGCGGCGTTTTTTTATGTCGCTGTTGCCTGTCCATTTCAATCGAACGGGCTCGCAGCTATTCTCCTTCGCATGAAGCGGAAACTCATCGCGGGGGCAGCGACAATAATTCTGCTGGCGCTCTGGCTTAGTCCAACCGGTTGCTATCTGAGTCGTGGAGCATGGGAGGAGGCAAAGATTCTGAGGCGGCGGCAACCGATTTCCGAGCTGGTTCGGGATCCGAGGACGCCAAACGACGCGCGCGAGAAGCTAAAAGTCGTTTTAGCGGCCCGGAACTACGCAAAAGACAGCCTTAAGCTAAGAACAAAAGACAGTTTTACGACATACTCGCGCCTTGATCACGACACGCTTGTGCTTCTCGTGTCGGCCGCTTATCGGGACACTTTGAAGCCCTACACATGGTGGTTTCCTATCGTCGGGCGAGTCCCATACAAAGGCTACTTCGACTTCGATGCAGCGCGACGCGCGGCGAAAGATTTGGCGGCGGATGGGTTTGATGTCTACGTTCGTCCCTCCGATGCATTCAGCACGCTTGGATTCTTCAACGATCCGCTGCTCAACACCACCCTCAAAGGCGACTCACTTGGTCTCGCCAACACGGTGATCCACGAGCTCACGCACAACACCTATTACGCGTCGGGTCAGGCGCCGTTCAACGAGTCGTTCGCGATGTTCGTGGGCGCGCGTGGTGCGGCGGCGTTCTTCCGCTCGCGCGGGCAGGAAGCAGCCGCGGCCAGACTCGATGCGCAGTGGGAAGACGACAAGCTCCTGGCCAGGTTCTGGAGCAGAGTGATCGCGTCGCTCGACTCAGCATACGCCGCGCATCCGGGGGACAAGGCGGCTCGGATTGCCGTGCGTGACACGGTCTACGTTCGCGCGCGGGCGGCACTGGTTGGAGAGATTGCGCCGCAATTCAAGACGATCAACCCACGCTATGCCGAGCGAGTTCCCCTCGACAATGCTTCGCTGCTCGCCCGACGCGTGTACGCGAGCGATCTCGACGTGTTCGACCAGGTCTACGAGAAGGAGGGGAGGGATCTCAAGCGCACGATTGGGCGTGTGATCGGATTGGCCAAGGCGAATCCGGGAGCGCCATTCGCGGGGTTGAGGAAATGGGTGCAGTGAAACAGCGGCTCCTAAACCGGCGCTATGTCGCGTTGAATCTCGATCGTAATAGCGCGCGGAGATCCAGAAGCGGCTGCTTCGGCAATTCCTCGGCGGCGGGGGCGTTGTCGGAGCCGAGGGCGATGCGCTGCATGTTGTCGCGCACGCCGCGGTCGATGAAACGGCACAGTTGGTCGAGTGAATAGTCGGCGCCGCGGCGGGATGAGTAGGCGTTGAGCGGATAGGTCACGCTCAGATAGTTTCGCGCCCGTGTGAGCGCGACGTACATGAGACGCCGCTCTTCCTCTGTCTCCTCGTCGCTGTTCAGGCAGCGCGCGGATGGAAACCAGCCGTCGACGGCCCAGATGACGAACACCGCGTCCCACTCTTTTCCCTTGGCGGAGTGCGCGGTGCTGAGAACCAGACAATCGTCGTCCTCCTTGCTGCTCCCGCCGGGCAAATCCTGGGTTGCCTGCGGCGGCTCCAGCGCGAGCGCCGACAGGAAAGTGGCGCGGTCGGGATAACCTCCAGCAATTATCTGCAGCTGGTCCAGGTCGGCGAGGCGCGGCTCGACGCGATCGTAGCGCTCGCGGAGAACGTTGTCGTACATGAGCCGCACGCGCGCAATCTCCGCGGAGACTTGTGCTTCTTCCAGCACAGGCCCGCTGCGTAGGGCGTCGAGCAGGTCGACGAGCGCCGCATGCGCCGCTCTTGCCCGTGGTGGCGGAGCGTAGCGGCCGAATGCGGTCGATTCCCAAGCTGCCGCCGCCATCGAATCGATGGCCGCGCGCGCAGTAGCGTCGCCGATTCCCGGAAGCAGCAACAGCAGGCGATACCAGCTCACCTCGTCGCGCGGATTCTCCAGTATGCGCAGGAATGCGAGCACATCCTTGACGTGCGCCGCCTCGAGGAACTTGAGCCCGCCCCACTTCTCGAAGGGAATCTTTCGATTCGTCAGCTCGATCTCCAGATCGGCAGACATGTATCCGGCCCGAAACAGCACGGCGATCTCATGGAGCGGCGTGCCTTCCTCGTGGAGCTCGAGGATGCGATCTACGACGAACTGTGTCTGTTGCTGCTCGTCGCGAGCCGCGACCAGCCACGGAGTTTCACCGCCCTTGCGCTCCGTCCAGAGATTCTTGGTGAAGCGCTCTGCCGCGCGCGAGATCAACGTGTTCGTGACGTTGAGTATGGGTTGGGTCGAGCGATAGTTCTGCTCGAGGGCGACGGCAGTCGCACCCTCGAATTGCTTTGGGAAGTCGAGAATGTTTCTGAAGTTGGCGCCGCGAAATGAGTAGATGCTCTGCGCGTCGTCACCTACCACGGTGATGTTGTTGTGGCTGGCGCACATCCCGCGAAGAATTCGCGCCTGAAGCACGTTCGTGTCCTGGTACTCGTCCACGAGAACGTGGTCGTACATCCCCGAGATCTTCCTGGCGATCTCGGGCGCCGCCTCGAGCAGCAGCGCCCAGAACAGCAGCAGGTCGTCGTAATCGACGAGATTCCGCTCCTGTTTCCGGTTCGTGTAGTCGGCGTAGATCTTTCCGAAGTCCAGGAGATAGTCGATGAACTGCGGATACTCGTCGCGGATGATGTCCTCGACTGAAATCCCGGTGTTGATGTGGCGTGAGTAGAAGTACTGGAGGCTTTCCTTCTTGGGAAAGCGCTTGGTCTTTGCTCCATAACCCAGCTGAGCCCGCGACAACTGCATCAGGTCGGCGGAATCCCCCTGATCCATGATCGTGAAATCCTTGGCGAGGCCGGCCGCCGGGCCGTAGCGGCGGAGAAGCCGGTGCGCGGTCGCGTGAAACGTCCCGCCATGCACCCGCTTGCTGCTGCTCCCCACCAATCTCTCGACTCGCGACAACATCTCCTGCGCCGCACGCCGAGTGAACGTGAGTAGCAGTATCCGCTCGGCGGCAACACCGCGCTCGATCAGGTGAGCGACTCGGTACACGAGTGTTCGCGTCTTCCCAGTGCCGGCTCCGGCGATGATGAGTAGTGGACCGTCTGTGTGCGTAGCGGCCGCCACCTGCTGCGGATTCAGCTCCGCGGAGAAATCTCGCGGTGACGCTGTGACATCCGGTCGCAGCCGCGCAGGATAAACCTTGAGCGTCTCCGTCACGCCACTATCTCGAGCAGCTCCGAGCGCGACGTGACGACCGCGGTGAGATCAAACGCTTCAGCGAATTTCGCCGAGACCCTGTCTCTCACGTCCTGGGCCGAGATTTCTTCCGAACCCACCTCGCGCGCGATCGAGGTCATGACGACTCCAGTGATACCGCAGGGTACGATCAGATCGAAGAAGGAGAGATCGGTTGTGACGTTGAGCGCGAAGCCGTGCCAGGTGACCCAATCGCGCGCGTGCACGCCGATCGACGCGATCTTCTTTCCCCTCGTCCACACGCCCGTGTAGCTGGTATTGCGCTCGCCCGGGATGCCGTAGTCGGCGAGCGTGTTGATCAACGACTCTTCGATTTTTCGAAGGTACCAGTGCAGGTCCTGGCGGTGCCTCTTGAGATCGATGATCGGATAGCCGACGAGCTGGCCCGGTCCGTGGAACGTCACATCCCCACCGCGCTCGACCTCGAACAGCTCCACGCCGTGGGTCTGCAGGAACTCGGGCGAAGCGACCAGATGCTTCTCCTTCGATGACCGTCCCAGCGTGACGACTGGAGGATGCTCCATCAACAGCAACACGTCCTGCGAAATGGCTCCGGAGATTCTGTCCCGGGCGATGCTGCGCTGCAGCTCCAGCGCTTCACCGTACGGCATTCTGCCCAGTGGGACCGTCAATAACTCGCGCTCAGCCACTGGGCATCATCCGAATCACGCGTCCAGAACCTTACCCAGTGAGTCGAGCGCTGCCTGGGCGACAGCTTCGGAGAGGGTGGGGTGTGCATGGATCGCCAGATCCACTTCTTCGACGGTGAACTCGTTCTCGCGGGCGACCGCCAGCTCGTGAATCAGCTCCGTAGCATGCGCGCCGATGATGTGCGCGCCGAGTATCTCGCCGTACTTGGCGTCGCGGATGATCTTGACGAAGCCTTCGGTCTCACCGGCGGTACGGGCGCGCCCGTTCGCTGAGAAGGGGAATTTGCCGACCTTGTAGTCGATCTTTTTCTCCTTCACCTGGGCCTCGGTCATCCCGATCGATGCGACCTCGGGATGGCAGTAGGTAGCGTTTGGAATGTTCCCGTAATTCACCGGGTGCACGTGCTTCTCTCCAGCAAGGAACTCGGCGAACACAACGCCTTCGCGCATGCCCTTGTGGGCGAGCATCGGCGGGCCGGCGACATCTCCGATCGCGTAAATGCCCTTGACCGAAGTTTCCATTCGCTCGTTGATCTTGATGAAGCCGCGGTCGGTGAGCTGAACCGCCGCCTCCTTGAGGCCGATGTCCTCGATGCATGGTGCGCGTCCGGCGGCGACGAGGACCTTCTCGACTTCGAGGGGTTGCTTCTTGCCCGCGACTTCGACGCTCATCGTCACCGAGGTCTTGCCGACTTTTACATCGCCGATCTTCGCGGCGGGAAGCACATCGATCTTCCGCTTCTTGAAGCTCCGCGCCAATTCGGTTCCGCAGTCAGCGTCCTCGAGCGGGAGAAGTCCCGGGAGCGCTTCGATGAGCGTGACCTGGGTACCAAACGCGGCGAAGACGTCGGCGAACTCGCAGCCGACCGCGCCGGCGCCGATGATTGCCATCGTCTTGGGCGCTGATTCGAGGATGAGCGCTTCGTCCGAAGAGATCACGGTCGACTTGTTAAGCTCGAGCCCGATCTGCGGCAGGCCCTTCACTTTCGATCCGGTCGAGACGACGATTGCCTTCTTCGCTTCGTGCTTCTCTTCCTTGCCGTCGATTTTTACGGTGACGGAATTTTTCCCGGCGATGCGTCCGGTGCCCTTGATCCAGGTGATCTTGTTCTTCTTGAAGAGGAATTCGACGCCCTTCGAGTTCTGGGTGCTCACGGCGCGCGAGCGTTTCATCGCAACGCCGTAATCGAGCTTCACATCGCCCACAGTTACTCCGAAATCCTTGGCGTGCGCCACCCTGGTGGCGAGCGAGGCGGCTTCGAGCAGAGCCTTGGCGGGGATACAGCCCCAAAGGACGCAGGTGCCGCCGAGCCCTTCGCGCTCGACTACGGCGACGGACATTCCGAGCTGGGCTGAGCGGATGGCGCCAACGTATCCTGCCGGGCCGCCGCCAATAAAGATCACATCGTAAGAGGCCATTACTTAGTCGATCGGGTTAGAGTGCAGGATAAATCTAGCGCCTAGACATGCGCCTCATCCCAGCCCGAATCAGATGATCAAGCTGAGCGGGTTCTCGATGTAGCCTCTGACCGTCTGGAGGAACTTCGCCCCTGTGGCGCCGTCGACCGCGCGGTGATCGCAGCTCATCGTCACTCGCATGCGACTGCGAACTTCCAGCGTGCCGTCGACGACGACCGGTTTCTCTTCGACGCCGCCGATTGCGAGGATGCCTGCCTCGGGCGGATTGATGATCGCGGTGAACTGATCAATGCCGAACATGCCGAGGTTGGAGACGGTGAAGGTCGCTCCGGTGTATTCCTCGGGCATGAGCCTGCGGTCGCGCGCACGCTTGGCGAGGTCGCGGGCCTTCCCGGAGATCTCCCACAGCGACATGCGGTCGGCGTCGAACAGGACTGGCGTAATGAGACCGTCCTCAACGGCGACCGCCATCGCAACGTGAATCCGATTGAAGTGGCGGATCTTGTCGCCCAGCCAATGCGCATTGACCTCGGGATGCTCGGCCAGCGACAGCGCGACTGCCTTGATGACGATGTCGTTGAACGAGACCTTGTACTGGTCGCCCATCTCCGTCAGCTGAGTGCGCATCTCAGCGGCACGCGACGCATCGAATTCGGCGGTGAGAAAGAATGTTGGAACGGGGCCGTTCGATTCTGAAAGACGCCGCGCGATGGTCTTTCTGATCTGGGTGAGCGGAACGTCCTTGAAGTCTCCCTCGGCCGCGAGACGTTCAGCCGCGGCGGAACGTCCAGCGCCGCCCGTCGCCTTCGCGTTCTCGATGTCGCGCTTGACGATGCGGCCGCCGGGGCCCGAGCCCTGGATTCCGCCAAGCTGGATTCCTTTTTCGCTGGCGAGCCGGCGCGCGAGGGGTGAGGTGCGCTGGCGTCCGCCGCCAGCGGGCGCGCCTGGACGCGCTGTTCCGTTTCCTCGTGGAGCAGCTGGTGGTCCTGAGGGTCGCGGTGGTGCGGGCCGCTGTGGCGCGCTCGGCGGCGCAGCACTTGGTGGCGCGCTACTCTGAGCGGCAGCCTTTTGCGGCGGAGGAGTGGAAGCCTCGCCCTGTGACTGGGACGGTGCCGGCTTGGCGGCAGACGCGGCAGCGGGCGTAGCGGGCGCAGCAGGCGCCGCAGCCGATCCGACAATCGAGTCGATGTTCTCGTCTGCGTTGGCGATCACTGCCAGGAGTGTTCCGACCGGAGACGCATCGCCTTCGTTAGCGAGTCGTTTGCGCAGGACGCCGTCGCCTCGAGCGACGAGCTCCATCACGGCCTTGTCCGTCTCTACCTCGGCGAGCACGTCACCGGACTTCACGGCGTCGCCCTCGTTCTTGTTCCACTTGACGAGGCGACCTTCTTCCATCGTCGGCGAGAGCGCCTCCATCACCACTTTCGTTGCCATAGAAGCTCAGTCGAGGTACATGACTTTCTTGATTGCCGCGATTGCCTTTCCCGCATCCGGCTTTGCTGCGCGTTCCAGGTTCTTGGCGTACGGCATCGGCACGTCTTCCTGATGGACGCGCAGTACGGGCGCGTCGAGGTCGTCGAAGCATTCGCGCTGGATGAAATCGACGACTTGCGAGCCCATGCCGCAGACCTCCCAACCCTCCTCCAGAACAATCGCGCGGTTGGTCTTCTGCACCGAGCGCGCGATCGCTTCGACATCCATCGGTCTCACGGTGCGGAGATCGACGACGTCGATGTTGATGCCTTCCTTGGCGAGATCATCGGCGACGCGCATTGCCACCAGTACCATCTTCCCGTGCGTGATCACCGAACAGTGATCGCCCTCTCGCTTCAGCTCCGCCACTCCGAGCGGAACCACGTGCTCCCCGTCGGGAACTTCGCCTTTGGTGTTGTAGAGCATCTCCCCTTCGAGGAAGATCACCGGGTTGTCGTCGCGAATTGCGGATTTGAGAAGTCCTTTCGCGTCGGCGGGCGTTCCCGGCGTGCAAACCTTCAATCCCGGGATGTGCGCGAGCCAGCTCTCCCACGCCTGCGAGTGCTGGGCGGCGAGCTGCAGAGCGGAGCCATTCGGGCCGCGGAATACCATCGGCATCTTGTACTGTCCGCCCGACATGTACAGCATCTTCGCCGCGGCGTTCACCACTTCGTCGATGGCGAGCAGCGCGAAGTTCCAGGTCATGAATTCGACGATCGGGCGGAGTCCGACCATCGCCGCCCCGACGCCGACTCCGGCGAAGCCGAGCTCGGTGATCGGAGTATCGACGATGCGCATCGGACCAAACTCGTCGAGCAATCCCTTCGAGACCTTGTACGCGCCGTTGTACTGCGCGACCTCCTCGCCCATGAGGAAGACGCGGTCGTCGCGCTGAAGCTCCTCGCGGAGCGCCTGCGTCAGGGCGTCGCGGTAAGTGGCTACTGCCATGTCAGGAGGTCGAGTCCGCGTAGACGTCGGTATAGAGCTTCTCGAGGGAGGGCTCAGGGCTGGCGTCGGCGAAATCCCACGCGTCCTGCGCGATCGCCTTCGCTTCGTCGTCGATCTTCTTCATCTCTCCTTCGGTGAGCTCGCCGGCTTCGAACATGCGGTTGTGAAGGACCAGGATGGGATCCCTTTTCATGTTCTCCTCGAGCTCGTCCTTCGTGCGGTAGGTCCCACTGACGGCGTCCGACATCGAGTGTCCCATGAAGCGGTAGGTTCTCATCTCGATCAGCGTCGGCCGCTTTTCCTTTCGCGCCCTTTCCGTCGCGCGCGCCATGCACTCACGAACGGCGAAGACATCCTGGCCATCGACTGACTCGCCTTCCATTCGATAGCCCTTGGCGCGAATCAGAACGTCTTCGTTGGCCGTCGAGCGCGAGATCGCGGTTCCCATGCCGTAGCGATTGTTCTCGATGACGAAGACGACGGGCAGCTCCCACAACGACGCGAGGTTCAAAGCCTCATGAAATGCGCCGATGTTGACGGCCGCCTCTCCGAAGAAGCAGACGCAGAGCTGATTGCCGCGACGATACTTGATCGCGAAGCCGACACCGGCCGCAATTGGAACGTGACCGCCTACAATCCCGTGTCCGCCGAGGAAATTCGTCTTGGCGTCGAAGATGTGCATGGAGCCGCCTTTGCCGCCCGAGCATCCGTCGGCGCGCCCGAACAGCTCCGCCATGACTGCGCGCGGACTGATGCCGCGCGCCAATGCCTGGGCGTGATCGCGGTAAGCGGTGATCACGTAATCGTCGGGACGGATCATCGACATGACGCCGGTCGAGATCGCTTCCTGTCCGATGTAGAGGTGGCAGAATCCGCCGATTTTTCCGAGCGCGTAGGCTTCGGCGCAGCGCTCCTCGAACCGTCGCTGCAGGAGCATCGAATGAAGCAGCTCGCGGCGGAGCTCCGGGGTTGTCGCCGCGAGGTCGTTCACCGGGGAATCGGCGCCGTTGTCGCCGGGAACGCCTTTCTCTTTGCGCTTCGCGGCGGGGACGGGGGCCCGCTTCGCGTCAGTGCTCATACGCCGGCCGCCTGGACCTGCTCCCACGCGTGATAGCTGGAGCGAACCAGCGGACCTGATTCGACGTGGCGAAATCCCATTTCCATTCCGATCTCGTACAGTTTTCTAAATTCCTCTGGCGTGTAATACCGATCGAGGGCGATGTGCGCGTCAGAGGGTCGAAGGTACTGGCCTAGTGTGAGAATATCGACGTCGACTTCCCGCAGATCGCGCATCACGGCGACGACTTCTTCGATAGTCTCACCCATCCCGAGAATCATGCCGGTCTTGGTCGGAATCTCCGGCGCGATGCGCTTGGCGTAGCGGAAAATCTCCATCACCCTCGCGTAGCGACCGCCGGGTCTCGCTTTTTTGTAGAGTCGGGGCACAGTCTCGGTGTTGTGATTGTAGATCTCGGGGCCTGCTTCCAGAACGGTACGAATACTGTCTTCGTTCCCCTGAAAATCCGGGACCAGCACCTCGACTGAGCACCCGGGAATCCGCTCGTGGATCTGGCGGATCGTCTCGGCGAATACCCAGGCACCGAAGTCCGGGAGGTCGTCGCGGTCGACTGAGGTTATCACGGCATGCTGGAGGCCCATCTCGGCGATCGCCCGCGCGACTCGATGTGGCTCCGCGATGTCGTACTTGGGCGGACGCCCGTGGGCCACGGCGCAGTAGGCGCAGTTTCTCGTGCACACATCGCCCAGAATCATGAACGTCGCGGTGCCGTGTTCCCAGCATTCGCCGACGTTGGGGCAGTGCGCTTCCTCGCAGACGGAATGAAGGTCGAGCTCCCGCATCAACTGCTTGAGCCGCATGTAGTTGGGGCCACCGGGCGCCTTCACCTTGAGCCAGGATGGCTTGCGCTCCGGGAGCGGCTCGGAGCGGTGACGCCCCATTATCTGATAGAGAGTGTCTGGCATCGTTGGGGCTCGCGGGAGGGAGAATCCGTCGAGCTCATGCAATCTACATCAAAAACGGTCGGGGCGAAATTGTGCCAGGTCGCGGCTAAGTGGTGTCCCAGTCACGAGATCGGCGATTATATCCCCCGTTAGGGGGGCCATCAGCACCCCGTTGCGCGAATGTCCGCAGGCGTAAATGAGTGAATGGCGCTCCGGATCGACGCCGATCATCGGCAGCATGTCCGGAGTGACGGGGCGGAGTCCGGCAGAAGCGATTCGCCTGGAAAGGGCTAAGTCCGGGCAGATCTCCTCCGATGCAGCGCGAACTTTCTTGATTCCCTCCGGCGTAGTGGCCGTGTCGAATCCTACATTTTCCATCGTGCTGCCGCCGATGGTGCGATCTCCGCGCGGAACGAGGTAGCCACGCGGCCCGTACGCGACGTGGCGGAGCGGAGAGACCGAATACGACACGAGCTGACCGCGCGCTGGAGCTACCGCGTGAGCGAGTCGTGCGCCGGTGATTTGGCCCGCCCAGGCACCCGCGGCGAGGACGACGCGGCCGGCACTGTGAGTCGTGCGAGATGCGGTCTGCACGGATGCGGAATCGACACCGGCGTCGATCGCGGTCACGATGTCCTCGACCCTCTTGATGTGATCGCTTGCGTAAGCCAATCGCTGCAGCGCGTCGAGAAGCGCAACGTTGTCGACCGCGCCGTCATCCGGATTGAATACGGCGCCGAGGCCGTGGGAGAGGGCGGGCTCGAGCTCGGCGAGCTCCTTTGCGTCGAGCCAGCTACTTGTGGAGAGGGCTGATTTCTTCAGGCCCTTGATGCCTTTTGCGCTCAGCGCGACCTGAAGAATCCCAAGCCGGTTGAGGGGAACCCGAATACCGGTGCGTTCGGCTAGTAATTCCACGTAGGACGGGTATCGGTCGCGCGCGGCGACGCCGAAATCGTGGGCCGGTCCGGAGGTTTGTTCGACTGACGGCGCGAGCATTCCCGCCGCGACCGGCGATGCCTCGCCCGGCCTGGGCTGGGCGATAAGAGTGACGGAGACGCCACGCTCCGCGAGTGCTATAGCTGTAGTAAGGCCGATCAAGCCCGCGCCAACTACGATTACCTCCTCGCTCAGCTGGCGCGGGCCCCGCATTCCCTCTCGTGAAACTGGACGGCACGCTGTATCGTAGTGATTACAGTCACCGTTTCGGAGAACTTCATGCTACGCGCCATCTTCATGATCGGCCTATTCGCCATGCTCGGCCTCTTTGCCGTCGGCCTGGTGTTCAAGCTATTCGGGGGAGTCGTTGGACTCACCTTCTTCATCGTCGGACTCGCGCTCAAAGTAGTCATCGTCGGCGGACTCCTGTACTTCGGGATTCGGGTTCTTAGCCCGGACACTGCGGCGCGGCTCAGAGAGAAGTGGTCGGAAAAGAGGCTTACCCGGTACTAGGAAAACAAAGAACTACGTTGCTGCAGCGTAGTTCTTTGTTTCGTTTGCCGTTCATCCCTTCTCTTCGATCGCCTCGACAACCCCCCAAACCAACAGCGGCACCATGATCTCGTGGTGCCCGGTGATCTCGTACCCCTTCCCGCTTCCCGCCGTCGGGCGCTGCACGACGTTCACGCGCGGGCGGTAGTGGCGCTGCATGTCGAGATCGCACGTCGTGAAGCCGGTCGGCTTTCCACCGCTCAGATTGCGCGCGATCGTCAGCGCCTTGAGGAACACCTCGGGCATGATCACAGCGCTGCCGAGGTTGAGTACGACTCCTCCGTCATGGAGAGCGGGCAGCGACGCAGCGAGACGCCGGAAATCGCGATGGCTCGTGTCTCCGATCGCCGCCCCGTTGGTCGCAGGGTGCTGGTGTATGATCTCGGCGCCAAGGGCGGCGTGGACGGTGCAGGGAATTCCGAGGCGAAAAGCTGACAAAAGCACCGACAGCTCAGGATTCGAAAGAGTGTCCTCCTCGAGCGCGCGCGCCAGCGCTTCACCCATTCCCCAGCCGTTCTTCATTCCGGCCGTGAAGGCCTGATTCATTCCTCGACCGGTCTCCTCGGCCATCCCGAACGTCCCGTCGACCAGACCACGCGCGACGTCCTCTGATGTCGCGCCGAAGCGCGCGATCTCGTAATCGTGGATCGCGGCGGAACCGTTCATCGCGAGGTGCGTGATCACGCCGCGATTCATGAGGTCGATGAGAAGTGGCGCGAGTCCCGTCTTCACGATGTGTCCGCCGAGCATCACGACTACGGCGCGTGCGTGCTTCCTGGCGGATGCAATCGCACTCACGACGCGAAGGAAATCTCGCGCTACCAGAACGTCGGGCAGCGAATGGAGGAACGCGGAAAAGCTGCGATCCTTGCCAGGCGGTGAAGCAAACTCGGCAGCGGCAACCTTGTTCGGCCGGCGCTCGATCGGAACTGTGCGAACTTTTGACAAATCGGCTTCCGCGATCGGCGCCGAACGGGCGCTCTTCGATTTTGCTCCGGATCGTTTCGATCCGGAGGCACGTGCTCGCGGGCCGCGATTACCGCCTACGGGTTCGGCGATGGGAGGTAGGACTTGAGATAGAGATTGAGCGAGCCGAAGGAGAGCTTCGACTTGAGTTGAACCATGACGTGGCGGTCATCGTCCGTGAGCCAGATCTCGGCGTGGCCATTCTCGGAGAAGATCCCCTTGGTCTTGATGACAGGCTGAATCACGATCGCGTCGAACGTTCCCGCTGGAACTTTTACCCTCTCCTTGCGGAGAACTCGGATCCGAACCGGGTTGCGGTCGGGCCGAAAATAGCGGTTGAAGTCGTAGGTCTGGCCAACTTCGAGAGGAATCGTGCGGACGAAGTAGAGGAACGAGCCGTCATCGAGTGGCTGGCTCACCGACTTTTCTTCCTTCAATGGTTTCTTCGACGTCTGAACGAACACAGCGCGCTCGGGATAAATCTCGAACCTGCGCTCGATGTCCTTGCCGCCTTCTTCCAGCTCCTGCACGAATCGCAGCGACGAAAGCGTCTCGGCGTCCATCCAGCTCTCGTATACGTCGTTAACGCGATAGAGGAAATTTCCGCCCTGCACCCAGAACGCGGTGTGCCACACGGGGCGTCCGCGCAGGTTGTCGAGCGCGACGACTTCCATATGGGCATTTCCGACCCTGATCGCGCCGAACTTGACGTCGTACTCCATGCGCTCGCCGGGCCCGAAAGGAACCTTCGCGCGCTTTATCGTCGATGGCACGATGGTCTGCGTTGCTGGAGCCGGAGGCGCGCCGGTCGGCTGGGCCCACGAGCTGGTTGCGATCGCGACAAGAAACCCAACGCTG
>Ga0193699_10000745_pt1 | contig 13258 bp, 10 predicted proteins | sample L3c2metaG_FD_160095 | JGI IMG/M metagenome (GOLD analysis project Ga0193699, IMG submission 160095) | Soil microbial communities from a riparian zone of the East river system, Colorado, United States - L3c2 | ecosystem: Environmental > Terrestrial > Soil > Riparian zone | place: USA: East... | reverse complement strand
GGTGGCTTCGCCGAGCGGGATCGGCAGGCCGCCGGAGGCCAGCGGATCGAGCGTGCCGGCGTGGCCGGCGCGCTTGGCCTGGAACAGCCGCTTCACCACCGCGACCGCATGGGTCGAGGTCATACCGATCGGCTTGTCGAGCACCACCCAGCCATGGACGTCGCGCTTGTCGCGCCGCGGCTGGTTGTTCTGGCGCGGCTGCTCGCCGCCACGATGACCCCGATCGCGCGGGTCATTGTTGGGGCGGCCGCCACGCTCTGAAAAATTATTTTTTTCAGCGTCGGGCGAATCGGGGTTATCCGGGTCGATCACGCTGTTTGCGGTGGTCACGGTCATCAGCTCACTCTTCCGAATCGTTCGAATCTGGTGCGAGGTCTCTTTGCACCGCAGGTGTTCGCAGTAATTTCTCTATTCGTTCCGCTTCATCGAATCGTTCGTCGACGCGGAAGCGGACATCAGGCGCAAATTTTAGGTTAACGCGCCGCGCCACTTCGCCGCGCAAAAACTTCTTGTTGCGCTCCAGCGCCGCCAGCACCTTGTCGGTGTCGCGGCCGCCGAGCGGCATCACATAGATGGTCGCGAGCTTGAGGTCCGGCGACATCCGCACTTCCGGCACGGTGATGATATGGCCCTCGAGGTCGGGGTCATGCACGCTGCCCTGCGACAGCAGATCGGCGATGGCATGCCGCACGATCTCGCCGACCCGCAACTGACGCTGCGAGCCGCCGGGGGCGGAGTCCTTTTTGTGGTGACGGGGCATTGTCGTCTCTCAAAGTCGTCATGCCCGCGCTTGTCGCGGGCATCCACGGCTTTCTTGGTGAATCAGGTAGGACGCGGATGGCCGGGACATCTGGCGCGAAGACGCGCTTCGCGCTTTAGCCCGGCCATGACGCCGCATTTTCAGTCAATAATATCCGCACACTTCGTAAGACTTGGACTTACAGAGAGCGCTGGATCGTCTCCACGCGATAACACTCGATGACGTCGCCGGCACGCATGTCACCGTAATTCTCGAACGCCATGCCGCATTCCTGGCCGGAGGCCACTTCCTTCACTTCGTCCTTGAAGCGCTTCAGCGTCGACAGCTTGCCTTCGTGCACGACGACGTTGTCGCGGATCAGGCGGACATTGGCGCCGCGTTCCACGTTGCCATCGGTGACGCGGCAACCCGCGACCTTGCCGACCTTGGAAATGTTGAACACTTCCAGGATCAGGGCATTGCCCAGCATGGTCTCGCGCAGCGTCGGCGCCAGCAGGCCGGACATCGCCTTCTTCACGTCATCCACGAGGTCGTAGATGATGTTGTAGTAGCGGATTTCGATGCCGTTGCGCTTGGCGGCGGCGGCCGCTTCCTTGTGGGCGCGGACGTTGAAGCCGATGATGGCGGCATTAAAACCTTCCGCCAGCGTCACGTCGGATTCCGAGATGCCGCCGACGCCCGCATGCAGGATGCGCGCGGTGACTTCGTCGGTGCCGAGCTTGTCGAGCGATCCCAAAATCGCTTCCAGCGAGCCCTGCACGTCGGCCTTGATGATCAGCGGGAAGTCCTTGCGGCCCGTGGTCTTGAGCTGCGACATCATCTGCTCGAGCGAACCGCGCATGCCGGAAATGCTGGCGGCGGCGTTTTCGCGCTTCTGATGGGCGCGGTAGCTGGTGACTTCGCGGGCGCGGGCTTCGTTCTCGACCACGGCGAGACGGTCGCCGGCTTCCGGCGGGCCGTTGAAGCCGAGCACTTCCACCGGGACCGACGGTCCGGCCTCGTCGATGGTGACGCCCTGATCGTTGATCAATGCGCGCACGCGGCCCATCTCGGCGCCGGCGACGATGATGTCGCCGACCCGGAGCGTGCCGCGCTGAACCAGCACGGTCGCCACCGGACCGCGGCCGCGATCGAGCTTGGCCTCGATCACGGTGCCTTCGGCGGGGCGCGATACGTTGGTCTTCAGGTCGAGCAGATCGGCCTGCAGCGCAATCATTTCCAAGAGCTTGTCGAGATTGGTCTTGTTCTTGGCGGAAACTTCGACGTCGACGACGTCGCCGCCCATCGATTCGACTTGCACTTCGTATTGCAGCAGTTCGGTGCGGACGCGCTCCGGCTTGGCGTCGGGCTTGTCGATCTTGTTGATGGCGATGATCATCGGGACCTTCGCCGCCTTGGCGTGATTGATCGCCTCGACGGTCTGCGGCATCACGCCGTCGTCCGCCGCCACCACCAGGATCACGATGTCGGTCACCTTGGCGCCGCGGGCGCGCATCGCGGTGAACGCGGCGTGGCCGGGGGTGTCGATGAAGGTGATCTTCTTGCCGCTTTCCGGCGAGGTCACCTGGTAGGCGCCGATATGCTGGGTGATGCCGCCGGCCTCGCCGGAGACGACGTTGGCGTGGCGCAGCGCGTCGAGCAGCGAGGTCTTGCCGTGATCGACATGGCCCATCACGGTGACAACAGGCGAACGCGGTTCGGTGTCGGAGGAATCGTCGACGATATCGAACAGGCCTTCCTCGACGTCGGAGGCGGCCACGCGCTTGACGGTGTGACCCATTTCCTCGGCGATCAGCTGCGCGGTATCGGCGTCGATCACGTCGGTGATCTTGTGCATCGCGCCCTGCTTCATCAGCAGACGGATGACGTCGACCGCGCGCTCGGCCATGCGGTTGGCGAGTTCCTGGATGTTGATGACTTCCGGAATGACCACCTCGCGAATGAGCTTTTCCTTCGGCTCGTTCGACTGGTGGCCCTTCAGGCGCTGGGTGCGGCGGCGGAACGACGCGATCGAGCGCTCGCGCACGTCATCGGCATTCAGCGCGGTGACCAGTGTCAGGCGGCCGCGCTGCTTGGCCGGCGCCGGCTTGGCGGTGGTCTTCGGAGCGGTGACCGGACGGGCAACGCCGCCGGGGCCGCGCCTGATCTGGCGCGGACCTTCATCTTCGTCGGTGGCATCAGCGGCGACACCGGGCGCGCGGGCGGCGGGCAGCGCGGCTTTGGCTGCGGCTGCGGTCTTGGCCTCGGCTTCGCCGAAACGCTTCTTGGCTTCGAGTTCGGCCTTGCGCTTGGCTTCCTCGTCCTGGCGGTGGCGTTCTTCCTCGGCCTTGCGGCGGGCTTCGGCGGCTTCGCGCTCGGCCTGCTCGATGCCTTCCTTGGAGTTGCGGCGCTTGGCCTCCTCTTCGGCGAGGCGGCGCTCTTCGACGTCGCGGATCTTGGCGTCGGCCAGCGCGCTGGCGCGGGCGCTGCGCTCATCCTCGGTCAGGGTGCGCAGCACGACGCCGGAACCGCTGCGCGCCGGAGACGGCGTGGCGGCACGGGTCATCGGCGCCTTGACGGGCGCGACCTTGGCGATAACCGGCTCGGGCGCATGGGGCGTCTCGGTCGCGGGCCCGTCGCCGCCGACGCGGCGCTTGCCGCGCTTTTCGACCACGACCTGCTTGGTACGGCCGTGGCTGAAGCTCTGGCGCACGGTGCCCGTCTCGACGCGCGGCTTGAGCGTCAAGGTCTTGGTCGGGACACTTAGTGTCTTGTCGCCAGGAGATTTCGTATCAACCATTCAGCAGTCCCAATCTTGTTCAAAGGGTGCGTAACCGCACCGTCGTTTTAAGCAAGTCTTTCTCAGCGATTCTTCTCAGAATTCTCTCGTTTCGGAATTCCTGTTCCCGGAATTCCTGGCCGCATTGCCGGCAGTCTTGTCGTCATCCGCCATCCGGTATCGGACCAGGATCTGGCTGCGCGACAGGAACGTTTTGCTCGCCGGGCCCGCGAGCACGGCAGCATGTATCACATTTGACCGGCCTAGTGCCAAATCCAATTGTTCCGACGTCAGCGCCGTGACGACCGGAAATTCGCGCGATTCATCCCTATTCCCGGCATTTTGCCTGAGGATGGCGTCCAATTTCCGGATTCCGTCCGCCGCGCCGTCCGAAGCATGGATCAGGGCACTGACAGAATTTTGGCCCTGGCCCTGCTGCAGGGCGCCCTCGACCTTGCTGAAACCGGAGACGACCTGGCCGGCCTTGGCGGCCATGGCGAGCGCTTCGATCACGCCCCGCACCAGCAGGGCCTCGGTATCGGCGGCAAGGGTGGGGGTAGCGCGGACGTCGCGTTTGAAGCCCTTGCTAAATTGGTTACGCCGGACGGCTTCCGCAACCGCCTGACGCGAGGCCGACACCCACAGGCCCCGGCCGGGCAGCTTGCGCTTCAAATCCGCGATCACCTCGCCCTGCGGCGAGACCACAAACCGGATCAGTTCGCCGATCGGCCGCACCGCCCGCGTGACCGCGCACATCCGCTCGGTCGCGGACTTGTTGGTCCGCGGTCCGTGGTCGAGATCGGGGTCGGCGAAGGCAAGCATGCGTGTGACATTTCTCCCGTCATCGGCGCGTTACGGTCGCGCCGAATCCAAGTTTAAAACCAGGTCCAATTTCGCGGAACCCGCGCATCAAACCGGCTGGTCTTCGGTGGCTTCGGCCGCGTCGGTCTTCTTGACGAGATCGGCCTCGGTAATCCAGCCGGCGATGACACGCGCCTGCATGATCATGTTCTCGGCGTCGTCGCGCGAAATCTCGTTGGCATCGAGGATGCCGGGGTGCTTGGTCGGCTCGCCGCCTTCCTTGCGCTCGGTCCAGCCGACCAGATCGTCGGTGGCGCAGCCGGCCAGATCCTCGACCGTCTTGATTTCGTTCTCGCCAAACTTCACCAGCATCTTTGAGGTCACGCCGGGCACCGTCTTCAAAGCGTCATCCACACCGAGTTCCTTACGTTTGTTTTCGAGCTCGCTTTCGAGCTGTTCCAGATATTCGCGGGCCCGGCTTTGCAGCTCGGTCGCGGTTTCGTCGTCGAAGCCTTCGATCCCCGCCAGTTCCTTGACGTCGACCAGCGCCAGTTCCTCCACCGAGGTGAAGCCTTCCGACGCCAGCAATTGGCCGACGACTTCGTCGACGTTGAGCGATTCCATGAATACCCGGGTCGAGTTCTCGAAATCGGCCTGGCGGCGCTCGGATTCTTCCTGTTCGGTGAGAATGTCGATGTCCCAGCCGGTCAGCTGCGAGGCGAGACGCACGTTCTGTCCGCGCCGGCCGATCGCCAGCGACAGCTGGTTGTTGGTATCGGGAACCACGACCTCGATCCGCTCGCGCTCCTCGTCGATCACGACCTTGGCGACTTCGGCGGGCGCCAGCGCGTTGACGACGAAGGTCGCGATATCGGGCGACCACGGGATGATGTCGATCTTCTCGCCCTGCAATTCATTGACCACCGCCTGCACGCGCGAGCCGCGCATGCCGACGCAGGCGCCGACCGGATCCACCGAGGAATCCCTTGAAATCACGCCGATTTTCGCGCGCGACCCGGGATCGCGGGCGACCGCCTTGATCTCGACGATGCCGTCATAAATCTCGGGCACTTCCTGGGCGAACAGCTTCGCCATGAACTGCGGATGGGTGCGGGACAGGAAGATCTGGGGCCCGCGGGTTTCGCGCCGCACATCGAAAATATAGGCGCGGACGCGGTCGCCGTTGCGGAACACTTCGCGCGGCAGCATCTCGTCGCGGCGCACGATGGCTTCGCCGCGGCCGAGATCGACAATGACGCTGCCATATTCGACGCGCTTGACGATGCCGTTGACGATGTCGCCGATGCGGTCCTTGAATTCCTGATACTGCCGGTCGCGCTCGGCCTCGCGCACCTTCTGCACGATCACCTGCTTGGCCGATTGCGCGGCGATACGGCCATATTCCAGCGGCGGCAGGGTATCGGCGATGGTGTCGCCGACCTGGGCGCCCGGATTGGCGCGCTGCGCGTCGATCAATGAAATCTGGTTCGAGGAATTCTCGACCTGCTCGACCACCAGCATGTGACGCGACAGCCGCAACTCGCCCTTCTTGGCGTCGATCTCGGCGTGAACGTCGGTCTCGCTGCCGTAGCGCGCCCGCGCCGCCTTGGCGATGGCGTCTTCCATCGCCGCGATCACGATCGAGCGGTCGATCGATTTTTCGCGCGCCACCGCGTCCGCGATCTGCAGCAGTTCAAGTTTATTGGCGCTGACAGCTGCCATGGCTCAGTCTCCTTCAGTGGGATCGATTTCGCCCCGAAGCAGTCTTGCTGCGGCGAGGCGGTGTTCCTTGGTGTTTTTCGGCGCGTTCTTCTTAAGGTTCAATTTCGGCTTCGGTGCGTTGCTTTTCGCCGGATCACTTTTCTTGGCGTAGGGCGGCGGCGGCGGTTTGAGCCCGAGATTTTGCTTGAGCTCGCGCTCCGCAGCCTTGCCGCGCCGCATCGATTCCGCGATCAGCTCGTCGGTCAGAACCAGTCGCGCATCCGCGATGTCTTCCATCACAAGCACGACCTCGGCATCTTCGCCCGCGCGTATGTCATCGCGATGTAAGCGGATGGCATCGCCCTCGACACCCCCGAGCTTGCCGCGGAACCGCTTGCGGCCCTGATGCGCGACCGCCATTTCGACCTTCACGAGATGGCCGGCATAGCGTTCGAAATCGGTGCGGCGCACCAGCGGCCGGTCGATACCGGGTGAGGAAATCTCCAGCCGATAGGCCTTTTCGATCGGATCGGCGACGTCGAGCACCGGCGATAGCGCCCGCGAGATCGCCTCGCAATCGTCGATCTGCATCGATCCGTCCGGCCGTTCCGCCATGATCTGGACGGTGCAGCCGAATTCGCCTGAAATCTTGATCCGCACCAGCCGGTAGCCCATGCCCTGCAGCACCGGTCCGGCCACCGCCGACACCCGCGCCGCCATGCCCGGCTCGACCACGAGGCGCGGCTCGGCAAGCAGATCGGCGTCTACGGAACCAGCAGTTGGATCGGTCATATCCAGGGTCAAATTTGGTCTAACTTGCAGTGGGTTGGCCGGGCGCTCGGGCGGTCCTGCCCGCGTCTGGCGCCACATTTTGCGTCAGACTCGTTCAGGTAATAAAAAAGAGCGGGTCCGGAAGGGGCCCACTCTCAATACGCGATCGTATGAGAACCATAAGTTGCCGCCGATATAACGGTTTTTCCCCGCTCCGGCAAGGCCCGCGAGGCCCAAAGCCGCGAATTTGAGCCGCTTTGGAGTTCCTCCCGAGCCTAACCCTTCCTTCACGAACCCAACCTAACGTGCCGGAAAACCCGCCAATGCGGTGTTCTGAGTGCGTTTGATGTCTGTTGCCATATCGCTGATCCCCGGGCTCGATGAGATCGTCAGAAATGGCGATCCCAAGCGCCGCGCCGAGGCTGCCCGCCGCATTGCCGATCTTTTTCTGCAGGGTGCCGCGAATTTCCAGCCCGATCACGTCGAGCTGTTCGACGGCGTATTGGTCGATCTCGTCCCCCACAGCGAACTTGCCGTGCGCGCAGCACTAGCCGAACGGCTGTCCGTCCTCGCCAATGCGCCCCGCGGCCTGGTCGGGCAACTCGCGCGCGAGGATGAGATATCGATCGCGGGTCCGCTGCTGCGCCGGTCGCCCGTGCTCGACGAGAAGGCCTTGATCGAGATCGCCCGCATGAAGGGCCAGGGCCATTTGCTGGCGATGGCGGAGCGCCCGGCGCTTTCGCCCGATCTCACCGATGTCATCGTGCGCCGCGGCGATCGCGAGGTGGTCAGGCGCGCCGCCGGCAATGCGGGGGCACTTTTTTCGCAAACCGGATACTCGACGCTGATCAAGCGTGCAGGCCAGGACGCCGTTCTGACGCTCGCGGTCGGTCAGCGCGCCGATCTGTCGGAGCAGCGCTTGAAGGATCTTCTGGCGGGATCGATCGACATCGTCCGCCGCCGCCTGTTCGAGGTGGTGAAGCCTGACCGGCAGACCGCGATCAAGCAGGCGATGTCCGAGATTTCCGGCGAGCCCGAGCAGGTCGAGAGCCGCCGCGATTTCGCACCGGCGCAGCGTGCGATCCTCGCGCTGCACGGCGCCGGCGAATTGAATGAAGCCGCCCTGCTTGGCTTTGCCAAGACCCACAAATACGAGGAATCGATTGTCGCGCTTTCCGCGATGTCGGCGGTGAAGATCGCGACCCTCGACCGGCTGATCACGGGCGACCGCTACGATCCGATCCTGATCGTCGGCAAGGCGATCGGCCTCGAATGGGCCACCGTGCGCGCCTTGATCCTGCTCCGGCTGGGCCCAAGCCGGGTGCCGTCGCCGACGGACATCGAAGGCGCGCGCGTGAATTTCGTCCGCCTGATGCCGTCGACCGCGGAGCGGGTGGTGAGCTTCTGGCAGACCCGGCAGTCGGCGTAGGGTCCTCATGGTGAGGAGCGCGCTCTTGCGCGCGTCTCGAACCATGAGCGGCGAGTATGCTGTCATCCTTCGAGACGCGGCCAAGTGGCCGCTCCTCAGGATGAGGTCCGCCGAAACCGCAAATACGCCGCCCGCCTGCCTTCGCGCTCGGCTTTGCGCCCGTAACGCGTCATCGTGTAGTCGGGCCATGGCTGGCGCCAGTCGTCGGCGCGCTCCGCGGTCCAGACGAAATCGGGCGCGCGGACGAGATGCGCCAGCGTCCATGCACAGTAATCGTCGATATCGCTGACGAAACGAAATTCGCCATCCGGCTTTATCACGCGCGCCATCGTGGCGACGGTGGTGTCCTGCACGAAGCGCCGCTTCCAGTGCCGCCGCTTCGGCCAGGGATCGGGATGGATCAGGTCGATTCGTGCCAGCGATTGCGGCGGCGCCCAAGCCAGCAATTCGGCGGCGTCGCCCGCGAACAGCCTGATATTGCCGATGTTGTGGACTTCGATCTGCGCCAGGATTTTCGCCATGCCGTTGACATAGGGCTCGCAGCCGATAAAGCCGAGATTGGGATACGCGCGCGCCTCCGCAATCAGATGTTCGCCGCCGCCGAATCCGATCTCTAACCTGACATCGCCGGACGGCGGGTCGAACAGGCCGGCGAGATCGCGCGGGCTGGGGCTCGCGATGTCGAGCGCAAGGCGCGGCAGCAGATGCTCGATCAGATCGGTCTGGTGCGCGCGGAGCTTGTGACCCTTGCGCCGGCCGAAAAACGAACCGTGCGGGTGCGCGGCCGCGTCGTCGCCGGGCGAGGTGTCATGATCGGCCGGATCGCGGGTTGCAACGCTCATCGCAGCGTCTGGTACAGCCGATACAACAGCCGCGCCCGCGGCTCGATCGACGAAATGTACATCTGCTCGTAATTGGTATGCGCGCCCTTGCCATCGACGCCGAGGCCGTCGAGCGTCGCGGTATGCGGCGCGGTGAAATTGCCGTCGGAGCCGCCGCCGGTGGATGTATCCACCAGATCGAAGCCGATTTCTTCCGCCAGCGATTTGGCATGCTCGTACAAAGCTGCGCCGGCATTGCCCTTCTCGTAAGGCGGACGGTTCAATTCCCCTGACACCTTGACGCTGACGCCTTCGGTGCGCGATTTCAGGTTAAGGATTTTTGGAACGAGTTCGTCGGAATCCGCGACCGAGGGAACGCGCATGTCGACTTCGGCATAGGCCTCCTCGGCGATGACGTTCGGCCTGGTGCCGCCTTTGATCACGCCGACATTGACGGTCACGCCGCGCTTCAAATCGTTCATGGCCTCCAGGGTTTGAATGATATTGGCGAGTTCGCGGATCGCGCTGCGGCCGTCCTCGGGCCGTGTCCCGGCATGGGCCGCCACGCCGCGCACGAAAATTTCAAACCGCGCGACGCCCTTGCGCCCGGTGACGATCTTGCCGCCGTCGCGGGCGGGTTCGGTCACCAGCACATATTTGGCCTTGCGGCCCTCGGCCTCGATCAGCGCGCGCGAGGTCGGGCTGCCGATCTCTTCATCGGATACATAAAGCTGGGTCACGCCGAGCGGCGAACGCCCGGCCGTCGCGCAAAGCTGCGCAAACGCATGGTAGGCCAGATAGGCGCCGCCCTTCATGTCATAGATGCCGGGGCCGAAGGCGCAGTCGCCCTCGATCCGAAACGGCAGCCGCTCGATGAAACCCATCGGGTGAACCGTATCGAGATGGCTCAGCACCAGGATGCCCGGCCTGTCCTGGCCCCATGACGAACGCACCACGAGATGATCGCCGCAGCCGCTGTGTCCGGGAATACGCTCGATGGTGACCGGCAAATCGCGATAGCCGTCGGCAACCATGGTCGCGAGCTTGTTCACCTGCGCCGGCGCTTCGGTCGGTGTTTCGATCTCGACCCAGCGGCGGATGCCGTCGAGGATGGCTGTGGAATCGAAAGGGTTGGCTGTTTTCAGCATGGCGCTCGTCATAAGGTGCGGATCGATGAAATTGGCTCGGCGAACGCTAGCGCGTTTTCGCTCCCGGCGGAATCAGCCTCATGCAGGTTCAGCGCCTGTCGGGGCCTTCGCGCGCGGCGATCTGTTCGACCATCTCGACAATGCTGCGGCGAAGCTTGCCATCGGTGATGCGCGTGAATGCGCGGGTCAGTGCCAGCCCCTCGGAGGTCGCCAGGAAATCGGAAACGTAAGCCGGCGAGGAGCCTTCGCTGAAGCTTCCAGTGCTCGCCGTGCCGCTCGGTCCGCCCTCGAATAAAAACGATACCGGCACCTGAAGAATTTCGGAGATCTGCTGAATGCGGCTTGCTCCGACGCGGTTGGTGCCTTTTTCGTATTTCTGAACCTGCTGGAATGTCAGGCCCAATGCTTCGCCGAGCTTTTCCTGGCTCATGCCAAGCATGATGCGGCGCATGCGCACGCGGCTGCCGACATATTTGTCAACAGGGTTGGGCGCTTTAGTCGACATCTCCAACACTCCCCGGGATTGCGCCGTGAATCGAGGCGGACGAAATTATGCCTCGGGCGCCTGTACCGTCAAATCCTGCTCGGAGGGTCGGTGAGGAAGGCAGATAATTTGAGCAACGAAGTGACTGGAACGGTTCTGGACTGCGCGCCGTCCGCAAAGCTTGACCGGCTTTAGGCAGAAGACGCGCGAGCTGATGGGCCGGGAGCATTCTCGGGCGGCTAAGCGGATTCACTTAGCCGAAAAATGCTCCGGCGGCAGAATGCGAATTGCAGCATCGGTCTGTCAACTGCGGATTTCACTTGTGCAAGCGGTCAGGAGCCCGCTTCGCAAAGCGCCGGCGCGTGACGAATAGCCAGGCCGCGATCACGACCACAGCGGCAGGACCATCGCCGATGCGCGCGTAGATCGTCGGCGGAAGCGCCGACGGCAAAGTGGAATCCAGCACCCCTTCGACGCCGAGACCGAGCCGTGCAACGATCCTTCCTGAGGGATCGATGACGGCAGAAATGCCGGTGTTTGCTGCACGAACCAGCGGCAGCCCTTCCTCGATCGCGCGCAGCCGCGCCTGCTGCAAATGCTGATATGGGCCGGTCGAGATTCCAAACCAGCCGTCATTGGTCAGGTTGACGATCCAGCCCGGACGATCGCCGCGCTCCGCAACGTTACCGGGAAAAATTGCTTCATAGCAGATCAAGGGTAGCATCGGCGGCGCATTCGGCATCTCCATCGTGCGGCGGCGCACGCCCGGAATAAATCCGCCCTGAACCTTGGTGAGTTGCACGAAGCCGAGCTTTTCCATCCAGTCCTGGAACGGCAGATACTCGCCGAACGGCACCAGATGCAGCTTGTCGTAAACCGACAGCACGCTGCCGTCATGGTCGATGACGTAGATCGAATTATAGGCGCGCGTGATCCTGGTGCCCGCCGGCAGATCGGGGGCGCGCACCGAACCCGTGACCAGGACGGTGCCCTTGGGCAAAAGTTCCGCAATCTGCGCCATCGCGTCGGCTTCGCGGGTCAGGAAAAACGGAAACGCCGATTCCGGCCATATCAGGATGCTGGCGTCGCGCACGCCGGTCGATTGCGGCCCGGAGGCGCGGTCGGACAGCGTCAGATATTTCTGCATCACCTCCGCCTTGGCGGCGTAATTGAATCGGACGTCCTGCTGCAGGTTGGGCTGCATGATCCGCAGCTTGACGTTGGCGACGGTCGTTGTCGGATGCAGGCCCAGGCGAACGCCGCCGAAAATTCCCATCGCGGCGAGCAGCAGCAGCGCTGTCGCCGGCGCCATCCACGGTTTGCGTCCGCGTCTGCTTCCATCGATCAGCACGGCCGGACTGGCGAAGATCGCGACGCTGAGAAAGGTCAGGCCCCACAGGCCGATCAGCGACGCCGTTTGCGCCAGCGCCAAAGGCTCTGTCAGCGCGTAGCCGAACGCATTCCATGGAAAGCCCGAGAGCAGATGGCCGCGCAGCCATTCACTTAATGTGAGGCTGGCGGCCAGCGCGATCACGCGGGAAGCGTCCCGGGTCCAGATCAGGCGCGCCAGCGCGAAGCCGAAGGCGGTGAACAGCGCCAGATAGGCGGGCAAGCCGAGGATGGCGAACGGCAGCAGCCAGGCGAAGGTGGGGGCGTCGACCAGGAACGCGTAACCGATCCAGTACAGTCCCGGCACGAAATAACCGAGGCCGAACCACCAGCCGGCCATCGCTGCCGCGGGCACGCCGCGCCAGCGCCCGGCGCCGGCGCCGTCGATCAGCCAGACCATGACCGGAAAGGTCAGGAACAATATCGGCCAGGCATTGAACGGCGCCATCGCCAGCGCCGACAGCGCGCCTGCGGCAAGCGCAATCGCGGCGCGTTTCCATCCCCATGACAGGATGATCGCCATACCGATGGCGCGGACGTTGTTGGCGTTTTTCACTGCGAGCCGGCTCCGTCGCCGGGCGGCGGGCTCACATTGTCATTGGCCTGCGGCTGACCCGCCTCGGGCGGGGCTTCGCGGCGGCGGGTCTCGCGCTGCGCCCGCACCGCGGGACGCTCCTTGCGGGTGGCGATGCGCAGCCGCTTGACGCGACGGGGATCGGCATCGAGCACTTCGATCTCGAAATTGCCGGGGCCTGAAATGACTTCGCCGCGCACCGGCAGGCGGCCGACATGGGTGACGAGATAGCCGCCAAGCGTCTCGACCTCTTCACCGGCTTCGCCGGTGACGAAATCCTCGCCGATCACGGAACGGACGTCGTCGAGGCTGGCGCGGGCGTCGGCGATGAAGGAATTATCCGCCTGCCGCACGATCGCCGGCGGCTCGTCGCTGTCGTGCTCGTCGTCGATCTCGCCGACGATCTGTTCGACGATGTCCTCGATCGAGACCAGGCCGTCGGTGCCGCCATACTCGTCGACCACCAGCGCCAGATGGATGCGCGAGGCCTGCATCTGCGCCAACAGGTCGATCGCCCGCATCGACGGCGGCACGAACAGCAGCTTGCGGATGATGTTGGCGTCCGCGAGCGGCAGCGCCAGATCGACCACGCGCAGGTCGAGACCGGCCGGGAAGGGCTTCT
>Ga0193699_10000744_pt1 | contig 13260 bp, 12 predicted proteins | sample L3c2metaG_FD_160095 | JGI IMG/M metagenome (GOLD analysis project Ga0193699, IMG submission 160095) | Soil microbial communities from a riparian zone of the East river system, Colorado, United States - L3c2 | ecosystem: Environmental > Terrestrial > Soil > Riparian zone | place: USA: East... | reverse complement strand
GACCGGCATCCTGCTCGTGACCTTCTCGGCCCGGGTGGGCGGGCTCGTCGGTCGATTCGGGCCGCGGATCTTCCTGGTGGCAGGCCCCCTGTTCATGGCGGCGGGCCAGTTGTGGTTCAGCAGGATCCCGTCGACATCGGCCCCCTGGCTGGCGAGCCTCGAAAATCTCGGGTCGCTCATCCCGCCGACCGACGTGCTCATCGACGTCCTGCCGGCGGTGCTCCTCTTCGGCATCGGGATCTCGATGGTCGTGGCGCCGTTGACGAGCACGCTCATGAGCTCGATCCCGTCCGCCAATTCCGGGCTGGGTTCGGCGATCAACAACGCCCTGTCCCGCGTCGGCCAGCCGCTCATCGGAGCCCTCGTCTTCATTGCGATCACGGCATCGTTCTACTCGTCCCTCGCGACGCAGGTACCCGGTCTCGATCCAGCCGATCCGGCCGTCCGCGCGGCGATCGTGCCCCTCAATCCGCCGAAGGCCGCCGTCCCGCCGGACCAGGTCGCCGCGGCGAAGGTTGCGTCGGTCGATGCCTTCCACCTCGCGGCCCTCGTCTCGGTCGGGCTGCTCATTGCCGGGGCCGCCGTGAACGGCGTCGGTCTTCGCGGCGAGCGGGCCGCAAGCCGGGAAGCCGAGCCCGGCAGACAGAAAACGGACCGGGCTGTCGAGCAACCCGGTCCGTAGACAGCTGCGTCTGGGAGGTTCACACCTCCGTTGGTCACGCCGGAGGCAGGTCGTCCGTGTCTGACGGCGTGGTCGGCGGCGCCGAGGGAGCGGGCGGAGCCGACGGCGGCGGTGTCGTCGGGGGCAACGGCGACGAGCTTCCGGTGCTCGAAGTCGCCGGCTTGGTCAGCTGATACTCCTGCCACGCGCCCCAGACCATGAGCACCGCACCGACGGCCGTCACGATCGCCGCGACGAGCGCAACCCCGAGGAAGCCACCGGACAGGCCCATCAACTGCAATACCGGAAGCAGGGCCAGGAGGGCCAGCAAGGCGGCGACCCCGCTGATGCCGAGGACGATCTGTGGGATCGGGGCCGGCCAGGTGATGCTCTGATTCGGTGAGTACTTGAGGAAAAGGATCGCGAGGACGGCAATCGCACCGACAAGCGCGATCGTGCTTCCGCCCAACCCGAATGAGCCGGCCAGGCCGATGATCCAGCCGAGCACTATCAGCAGGGCTCCGATCGCGGTCAACCGCTCCCGCGGGTTGAGCTTGTTCCAGACCTCCTGGACTTGTGGCACCAGTTCGCCTCCCTTTAACTCGAGTCCGCCGATGCGCCGGCGGGAGCGTATCCCCTCGCCGCTAGGGTAACCACCCAGCCAAGTGAATTCCAGACCCCGGCACGCTTCGGCGATACTGCCGCGGTGAACCCGCCCTCGCCGCGTGACTGGGATGCCGCCACCTACGACCGGGTCGCGAACCCGATGACCGCTTGGGGAACGGCCGTCCTCGATCGATTGCCGCTCCGCGGCGACGAACGGGTCATGGATGCGGGCTGCGGCAGCGGCCGGGTGACCGAACTGCTGGCGGACCGGCTTCCTCACGGATCCGTCGTCGCCGTTGACGGGTCGGCGGCGATGATCGACCAGGCCCGCGTACGCCTCCACCGATTCGGCGATCGGATCGAGTACCTCGTCGCCGACCTCGGCCGACCGATCCCAGTGGCCGGGCGGGTCGACGCGATCCTGTCGACCGCGACCTTCCACTGGGTGCCGGATCACGAGGCTCTATTCCGCAACCTCGCCGCGGTTCTCCGGCCGGGTGGCCGTCTCACCGCCCAGTGCGGCGGTGTCGGGAACATCGCCTCGATCCAGCGGGTGCTCGCGACGATCGGCGACGGCTGGCTCGGGCCCGTCCATTTCGAGACGCCGGAGGCCACGACCGACCGACTGGCGTCGGCCGGCTTCGTCGACATCCGCTGCTGGCTGACCGAGGAGCCGACCCGGTTCGAGCCCGGCGAGCCGTTCGAGGCATATCTCCGAACCGTCGTGCTTGGCGCCCATATGGAGCGGCTGACGCCTTCCGAGCGCGATCCCTTCGTCCGCGAAGTCGCCTCACGCCTGCCCGGACCGGCGATCGACTACGTCCGCCTCAACATCGACGCCGTCCGAGCCGGCTGAAAGCCTGCCCGTCTCAGCCCGCGGTGGAACGCTGGGCGTTCATTCCGGCGGGCGGGCGGACTGATTTGGCCGTCCGGATGGTCTCTCGTCACGGATTGGAACGCGGGCCGTTCCAATTGGCGGAGGACGCGGCCACATCGGCAACGAATCGGCTCGCCAACCGCCGTTATGAACGCTGGGCGTTCCACGGCGCCGAACCCAGCCTCAGCCGCGGGTCCGGAACGCCTCGCCGTGGCCCGGGATGACGACATCGGCCACCGCCAGGACGCGCTCGCGCTGCTTTTCGAGCACGTCCTGGTCGGGCGCGTAGGGATCGATCGCCGGCGTCCGGTCGGGGAACCACCAGAGGTGCGTCAGGGCATAGACGTCATCCTCGGCCTCGACCATCAGCGAGGCGTCCTCCTCGGAGTGACCGGGTGTCAGCCAGAGCTGCGTTCCTGGCGTCATCCGCCAGCCGTCGCCATCGTGGTCGAGCCAGAGGTCGTCGCGGTAGCGGGCCCAGAAGTCGACCACCTCGGCGTTCGGGAAGAGGGCGATGTTGACCGTGTGGTCCGGGTGGTGATGGCTGAGGAACACGTGGGTGACCGCCTCCGGGGCGACGCCCAGCTCGGCCAGCGGGTCGAGGATGAGGCTGCGCTTGGCGACTAGACCCGGATCCGCCACGATCAGCGCGTCGCCGTCACGGATGAACGTGACGCTGCTGCCGACGTGACTGCCCTCTCGGACGTAGCCCGGGTGGATGAGGTGGACGCTCGTCATTGGCGCGATGGTAGCCGGGCGGGCAGGCGCCGCCGCCCCGTTGCGCCCGACGGACCATCGCCCGCCACCACGCAACGATGTGCCATGGTCCCCCGATGACCGATACCCCAGCCGATACCCCAGCCGATCTCGTCTTCCGTGGCGGCCGCATCCACACCGTCGACGACGCCCGTCCCACCGCGGAGGCAGTCGCCGTTCAGGCCGGCAGGATCGTGGCTGTCGGCGACGAGAGCGAAATCAAACCGTGGATCGGGTCGGACACCAGGATCGTCGACCTCAGGGGCGGTCTCCTCGTCCCCGGTTTCCAGGACGCCCATGTCCATCCCCTCCACGGCGGTATCGGTCGGTTGCGCTGCAACCTCCACGACAGCCCCGGTCGCGCCGGTGTCCTCGACACGATCCGCCGCTACGCAGCTGAGCATCCGGACCTGCCCTGGATCCTCGGGGCCGGCTGGTACATGTCGGATTTTCCGGGTGGCACCCCGACCCGCGAGGAGCTCGACATCGTCGTCCCGGATCGGCCGGCGTTCCTGACGAACCGCGACGGCCACGGCGCCTGGGCGAACAGCCGGGCACTCGAGCACGCGGGGGTCGACAAGGACACGTCGGATCCTGCCGACGGGCGGATCGAGCGGCGTCCCGACGGGACTCCGAGCGGCACCCTCCACGAAGGCGCCATGGATCTTGTCGAACGGCACGCTCCGGTACCCGGCCCGGACGACTGGGCGGCCGCGCTCCGGATCGGGCAGGCCTATCTCCATTCGCTTGGCATCACCGCCTGGCAGGACGCGATCATCACGCCGGAGGACCAGCGGACCTATCTCGGCGCCGTCGAGCGCGGGGAGCTGACCGCCCGGGTCGAGGGCGCCCTGTGGTGGGAGCGCGACCGTGGCGGCGAGCAGGTCGAGGAGCTGATCCAACGGTCCGCGGCCGTGAAGTCCGCGGTGGGCCCGGGCGCGGGCGCGGGCAGCGGCCCGAACGCCGGCCGCTTCCGGGCGAACAGCGTCAAGATCATGCAGGACGGCGTGCTCGAGAACTTCACTGGGGCGCTGGTCGAGCCGTATCTCGACGGTCACGGCGGGTCGACCGATCGGAGCGGGATCAGCTTCGTCGACCCGGCCGCCCTTCGCGATCACGTCCGACGACTCGACGCGGCCGGACTCCAGGTCCACTTCCACACGATCGGGGACCGGGCGGTTCGCGAGGCCCTCGATGCGATCGAGGCGGCTCGAACAGCCAACGGCATGACCGACACCCGCCCGCACCTGTCGCACATCCAGGTCATCCAACCGAGCGACGTACCCCGGTTCGCGTCTCTCGGCGCGGTTGCCAACGCGCAGCCGTACTGGGCGTGCCACGAAGGCCAGATGGACGACCTGACGATCCCCTTCCTCGGCCCGGAGCGGACGACCTGGCAGTACCCGTTCAAGTCGCTCCTGCGCTCGGGGGCGCGCCTGGCGATGGGCTCGGACTGGTCCGTTTCGACGCCGAACCCACTGCTCGAGATGGAGGTCGCGGTCACCCGCGTGGCCGATATCTCGCGGGGACGCTACGAGCCGTTCCTGCCCGACGAGCGGCTGACGCTCGAGGAGTCGATGGCGGCGTTCACGCTCGGTTCTGCGTACGTCAACCACCTCGACGATGTCACCGGGTCGATCGAGGTCGGCAAGCTGGCCGACCTCACAGTGATCGATCGCGACCTCTTCGCCCCCGACGCCGGACCGATCGGCGACGGCCGCGTCCTGGCGACGTTCGTCGAGGGCCGGCCCGTCTACGAGTCCGACGGGCTCAGGAGCTGACCGCACCGATGGCGGCCGCTGCCGCCGACTAGCCGCTGCCGGTAGCCTCGATCGAGCTGACAGGGATCGCGGTGGAGGTCACGATGCGAACCCCGCGAGGGACGGCAACCAGCAGCTGGCAGGCGCGGGCGCCGGGGGACACGCTCAACTGCAAGCGGTAGCCACCCTCCTTCGACCTGAACGACATTGCCGCGTCCTTGTCGCACGGACTTCCGATCCAAACGATGACAAAGGCCATCGGATCGCTCGGATCCGAGAGAACTGCGGGCTGAATGTCGTCGCCCTGAGGATCGGCGGCGGGGGTGATCCCGGTCACCAACCCGGTCTCATCGCCCAGAACCACGGGCAATGGCTGATCGTCGGCCCGCGGCAAGGCGGTGTGGAAGAGTCGCGGTTCTGGTGCGGGCCTCGAGCAACCGACGATCGATGCGGCGACGAGCACGCCCAACGCGATGCTTCGCGTGCGGTGGAGTCGCCTGGAGAAAAGCAACGAGTTCATCCTCCGGAGCTGACCCTCGCCAGCGCTTCCGCGCGCGGCAGGCCCTCTGTGACGAATGACGTAGGCCGATTGGCGTCGCGCGTCAGTGTGACGGCGAACCGCGCTGGGCGATGCTTCAGCCGCGATCCCGACCAACGGGATCCCGGAAAGGAGAGACCAGAACGTGAACGCATTTGCCTTCTCGCACCTTCTCGTCGCTGACCACATCAACACCCTGCTGGCCGAGTCAGCAGCCAACCGCCAGGCCAAGCTCGCCAGGCGCTCCGACAGAACGAACCCGTTCGCTTCCGTCACCAAGACGGTCCGGTCGCTCCTCGCGACGCCGGCCGACAAGCCGCTCGCACTTCCACCGCTCAACGACTACCCATACCGGAGCTGATCGCCCTCGGCTCCTCGCTCCCTCCTCCAGACGAAGCGTCCGTCCCTCCGGCGGGCGCTTCGTTCATGTCTGCGACGATTCGGGCAGGTCGCCGGGCAGGTCGACGTCGTGAAGAGTCGCCGCCGTCGGATCGAGCGGGCGCCAGTCGCCTTCCGCAATCGATAGCGAACTGACGGACCTGATGAGCGCCTTCAGGCTTCGCTCGCCATCGCCGAGCAGCCGCCGCGCGGCCTGCGTCGCGGCCCCGTTCCGAACGGCACACGGCAGCGGCCGCGTCTCGCCTCGCCCGACGAGGACGGCGGCGTCGTATCCCTCGTTTGCGACGAGCCTCCGGACGAGAACCTGGAGGACGTCCGGCGAGAGCGTCGGCATGTCGCCGCCAACGACGATGGTGACGGGCTCGCGGGCTGCCTCGAGCCCGGCCAGCAGGCCGACCAGCGGACCGCCAAACGGCTCAGGGTCGATCGCCCGCCGGATCGGAACGTTCGCGGCGGGCAGCGCCCGTTCGTCGCCCGGGGCAAGGACGACGACGACCTCGCTCGACACGGCGGCGACGGCCGCGATCGCGCGTTCCAGGAGGGTCAAGCCGTCGACGCGGGCGGCCAGCTTGTCGCCGCCGAAGCGGCTCGATCGACCTCCGGCGAGGACGATGCCCGAAACGGGACTTGGTGTCGGTGTCGGTGTCGGCTTCGTCGGTCCCGTCATCGGTGGCCGCCCGTGCCGACCGCGGCCGCCCGAGGCCCGACGACGTGGCCGTCGGGCGTCCGTCGCAGAACACCACGCCGGTCGAGATCCTCGAGGATGGCCATGACGTACTTGCGGCTCGTGCCCGTCGCGTCGCGGAACGCGGATGGTGTCAATGGCGCCGCCGTGGCGAGCATCGTCGCGCGTTCCTCCAGTGCCGCGTAGGTCACGGCGGCGTATGCGAGGTCGTCGTCGAGGCGGACGATCCGTCGTTCGGCTTCCAGGGCGCGGATGCCCTCCGGCGGGCAGCCCGTGACGCGGGCGGCCTCGGCGAGGGATGGCGGGGCGAGAACGTCGAGGGCGGCGACGAGGCGATCCATCGCAGCGAGGAGCGCCGGAGGCGGGCCCGCCGGAGCGACACCGGCCTGACGGACCATGTCGCCGATCCGACTCAGCGCGCCGGCGGCGACGAGTGCGTCGATCGCGTCGGCCGCTGCCTCGCGCGCATCGTTGTTGGAGAGCCGCACCTTCCGGCGGAGATCGCTTGCGGCGAGTGAGCGGAGATCCGCAAGCCGCCGGCCGGCCGGTGTCCCGTCGATCTCGGCGAGGATCGCGGCCGTCAGCCCCGCCGCCACGTCGGGTGCCAGGCGGACCCGAGCGTCGACGAGTGCGCCGTGAAGATCGAGGCGGGCCGCGTCGCTGGCATCGATGGCCGCAACGGCTGCCAGTGCCGTAAGCCGTTCCGGCGTCATGCGACGTCGGGCGACGCCTCGTGGCGGTTCGACGTCGATGACGCGCCCGCCGGCGAGTGTCCCGGTCGGCGACGGGCGCCGCAGGACGAAACGGTCGCCCCGGGCGAGGGCAACCGGCCTCTCCAAACGGAGGATCGCGCTGACTTCGTCGCCCGGCAGTTCCGTCGAGTCGCGTCGACTCCTCCCGATCGTCGCGCCTGCCTGCTCCGTTCCCACGTGGACGCGCACGTGCGCACGATCTGCGGGCAGCGATGCCCGCTCGCCGGAGAGTCGGGCAGCCGGGCGGAGGGCGACGAGGATCCGGTCAGTCGCGCCGACGGCGGGATCCGCCGTCAGGACCATCCCGCGATGGAGGTCCACCGCATCGACGCCGGCCAGGTTGAGGGCCGTCCGACCGACGGTCGCCCGCTCGACGGTCTCACCGTGGACCTGGACCTCGCGCACCCGGACCTCGCGACCACCGGGGAGCAACCGCAGTGTGTCGCCGCGGCTCACCCCGGCGTCTCCGCGGAGCGTCCCGGTGACGACTGCGCCGCGGCCCTTGACGCTGAAGACCCGATCGATCGCAAGCCGAGCGGGCCCGCTCGGTAGCCCGCTGGCCACCAGTTGTTCGCGAAGCCGCGCGAGTTCGACGAGGAGCTCCGGCAGTCCGTCGCCACGGGTCGCAGAGACGGCCACGACACGAGCGCCCGCCAGTCGCGTTCGGCCGAGGAGGTGAGCCGTCTGCTCGACGACCTCGGCGACACGGTCGGTGGCCACCGCATCGATTTTCGTGACGACAGCCACACCGTCCTCGATCCCCAGCGCGTCGAGCAGCTCGAGATGCTCGATCGTCTGGGCCCGCGCCCCATCGTCGGCGGCGACGACGAGCATCGCCGCATCGATCTCACCGGCCCCGACGAGCATGTTGCCGACCAGCCGATCGTGGCCGGGGACATCGACGAAATCGAGCTCGGCGCCGTCGGCGAGGCGAAGATGGGCGTAACCGACATCGATCGTCATTCCCCGGCGGCGCTCCTCCGGCAGGCGATCGGCGTCGATGCCCGTCAGCGCCTGGAGCAGGGTCGTCTTCCCGTGGTCGATATGCCCGGCGGTGCCGACGACGACGGTCACGGCCCGACCGCGCCCCCGCCCATGGCCGCGAGGATCGCCGTCGAAAGCTCGCCGTCGAGACCCGGATCGACTGTCCGCAGGTCGAGGATCGCCCGACCGTCATCGATCCGGCCGACGACCGGCGGGCTTCCCCGTCGCAGCGCCGCGAGCAACCGATCGGCCGACCGACCGGACAGCGCGATCCCGAACGACGGCAACGTCTCGCCGGGCAGCGAGCAGCCACCGACGGTCGCGTCGGTGGCGACGACCACAGCACGATCGCCGACGAGTTTCGCGATCGCCGAGGCCCGCTCGCGGAGTGCCTCCGGCATCGCCGCGATCATCCGCCAGACGGGGACCTCCGACTCGGCCCGGCCGGCGCGATACAACGCGAGCGTCGCCGCGACGGCGGCGAGCGTCACCTTGTCCGGTCGCATCGCCCGCGCCAGCGGATCGCGCCGGATCTTGGCGACCAGCTCCGCCCGCCCCACGATCAACCCGGCCTGCGGTCCGCCGACCAGCTTGTCACCGCTGAAGGTGACGAGGTCAGCGCCCGCCGCCAGGCGCTCGGTCGGTGTCGGCTCGTGGGCCAGGCCGTAACGCTCGGTCGGGAGGAGCGCACCGGAGCCGAGGTCGTCGACGACGATCGCCCCGTGGCGATGCGCCAGGTCCGCGAGGGCCGACGGATCGGGCGTCTCCGTGAAACCCTCCTGGCGGAAGTTGGAGGGGTGGACCCGAAGGACGAGTCGCCCGCGTCCCTCGGCGAGCGGCGGCTCGAAGTCGGCCGCCCGCGTCCGGTTCGTCGTTCCCACCTCGATGAGCTTGGCGCCGGCCCGCCGGATGATCTCCGGGATCCGGACGCCGCCACCGATCTCGACCAGTTCGCCGCGCCCGACGACGACCCCGCCACCACGCCCGGCCAGCCCGACGGCAAGCGCGACGGCGGCCGCGTTGTTGTTGGTGACGAGTGCATCTTCTGCGCCGGTCAGCGCAACGAGGTGATCCTCGGCGTCGCGGAAGCGGACTCCGCGCCGGCCGCTGTCGCGATCGAGCTCGAGCAGGAGGTAGTCGCGGGCAGCCGCCGCGGCAGCTTCGATCGCCACCGCCGGCCACGGCGCCCGACCCAGGTTCGTGTGGACGATGACACCGGTCGCATTTATCGCGGACGCGAGCCTGCCGTCCGAGAGCCGCGCCAGTCGCGCCGCTGCCTCCTCGCCTAGCGACTCCGGTGTCCGCGGTTCATCGCCGGCGGCGTTGAGTCGCTCCCGCTCGCGGTCGACGACAGCCCTCGCAACCTCGACGAGCGCCTCGTGACTCGTCCCGTCGGGGGCCTTTCCGCGCGTGGCCGCGAGCACCTGCTCGACGCTGGGTGGATGCGGCCGGGTCTCCGTCGACATCGATCCTCCTGGCGGGAGCGCATGGGAGTCGAACCCACTGCGCCGCGCCGGGCGCCGCGCCACTGGTTTTGAAGACCAGGGGGCCCACCGGGACCCAACCACTCCCACGGGGATTGTCTGCGATCTTCGGCTGTCGCGCCGGGGCACGCCACGCCGCGTTGGAGCCTGCGCTCCTCGCTCACGGGCGTCCGAGCCCGCTCGCTCCGGTGCTCGGCTCCGCCTTGCGCTGACGCACCCGGGCGCGACGAACGCTGTCTCGGCTTCGCCTTCGTTTGACCGCCCAGCCGCGACGAGCGCAGTCGGGACTGCTTGCTCCGGTGCTCGGCTTCGCCTTCGCTTGACCGCCCAGCCGCGACGAACGCAGTCAGGACGTCGCGCCGGGTCCGTGGCTCGGCGGCGGGTCGGTCCTCCGTGTCGCGCCTATCATCCCTCTCATGAGCGCTCTCGAGACTTTGCCGCCGATCCGATTGACCGAGCTGACCGACTGCGGTGGTTGCGCGGCCAAGCTTGGCGCCGATCTGCTCGCCGATGCGCTGTCCGGGCTGGGTGTCGGGCCGGGTGTGCCCGCCGCGCCGGACGAGCTGATCGCCGGCCTGACGCCGCCCGACGACGCAGCCGCCTATCGCGTCTCGGACGATCTCGCGATCATCGGCACGCTCGATTTCTTCCCGCCACTCGTTGACGACGCGCGAACGTTCGGCGAAATCGCCGCCGCGAACGCGCTGAGCGACGTGTTCGCGATGGGTGGCCGCGTCCTGTTCGCATTGTCGATCGCGGCGTTCCCCGAAGACCTGCCACGGGACACGCTCGCAGCCGTCTTCGAGGGCGCGGCCGCCAAGGTCCGCGAGGCGGGTGGCACGCTCGCCGGTGGGCACACGATCCGCGACGCGGAGCCGAAGTACGGGCTGGCCGTCATCGGCGCTGCCCATCCGGACAAGCTGCTGCGAAAAGGGGGCGCTCAGCCGGGCGACACACTCATCCTCACGAAGCGACTCGGCACCGGACTGCTCGTCAGCGGCCACCGCCAGGGCAAGGCGACCGAGGCCGACTTCGACCGGGCGATCGACCAGATGCGGACGCTCAACCGAACGGCCTCCGAGGTCCTTGTCGCCAATGGGATCGTCGGGGCGACCGACGTGACCGGGTTCGGGTTGCTCGGGCACGGGCTCGAGATGGCCCGCGCGTCCGGCACCCGATTCGTTTTCGACGCCGCCGTCCTTCCCGCCCTCCCCGGCGCGCTCGATCTCGCTCGATCCGGCGTCGAGACCGGCGGCGCGGCGCACAACCGGCGCTACGTCCTGCCGGCGCTGACCGTCGCCGACGGCATCGCCCCGGATCTCGTCGTCCTCGCCCACGACCCGCAGACCTCGGGCGGGCTGCTGGCTGCGATCCCGGCGGATCGTCTCGTGGGCGTCGAGGCGGACCTGGCGGCCGCCGGCGTCGCGAACTGGCGGATCGGTCGCGTGGAGGCAGCCGATGGCCCTGGCGTCGAGCTCCGAGCCTGAGCTCGCGCCCCGGATCGTTGCGCTGATCCCGGGCTACAACGAGGGCCCACGGATCGGAAGTGTCGTGCGCGCGGCGCTCGAGCACCTGCCGGTCATCGTCGTCGACGACGGCTCGTCTGACGACACGGCGGCGAGGGCGCGCGAGGCCGGGGCGACCGTCATCGAGCGCCGTCCGAACCAGGGCAAGGGCGCCGCGCTTCGAGCCGGGTTCCGCCAGGCGATCGCTTCGGGCTATGACGCGGTCCTCACACTCGACGCCGACGGCCAGCACGACCCGACGGAGATCCCGCGATTCCTCGAGGCGGCGGCGGTCGATCCGTCGCCGGACCTCGTCATCGGGCGCCGCAACTTCCGGGCCATGCCACCGATCCGGCGGCTGTCGAACGAGCTCGGTGGCCGGGCGTTCTCGTGGGCGGTCGGCCGGCCCATCCCGGACAACCAGTCGGGCTATCGGCTCGTCAGCCGGCGCCTGATGGAGGCGACGCTCGGTAGCGACGAGCGCGGCTTCGAGTTCGAGGTCGAGATGATCACGACGTGCATCCGCCTCGGCGGCACCATCGCCTGGGTACCGATCCGGACACTCGTCCATCTGTGCAGCTTCATTCGGATCGTCCGCCAGGCCCGTCACGACGTCCGGACGCCGCTTGCCTGATGGCCCGCGAGTTAGACTCGGGACGTTGTCGAGCCGCAGGAGGCATTCGCTTGCCGAAGGACTACGTTCGACTGACCCAGCCACTCGTTCGCGACTCGAAGGGCGGCGAGCTCCGCCCCGCGAGCTGGGACGAGGCCCTCGACCGCGTCGTCGCGGGTTTCCGAGCGGCGAAGGCCGCCCACGGACCCACGACGTTCGGGACCTTCTCGTGCTCGAAGGCGACCAACGAGGTCAACTTCGCGGCCCAGAAGTTCAGCCGGGCCGTGCTGGGCAGCAACAACATCGACAGCTGCAACCGCACCTGACACGCCCCAAGCGTCGCCGGTCTGGCGACCGTGTTCGGTGCCGGTGGCGGCACAAGTTCATACCGTGAGGCCGAAGAGACGGACCTGATCGTCCTGTGGGGCAGCAACGCCCGCGAGACGCACCCGATCTTCTTCCATCACCTCCTGCGCGGCGTCCGCAACGGCGCCCGGCTGTATGCGGTCGACCCGCGCCGGACGAGCTCGGCCGAGTGGGCGGACGTCTGGCTCGGGCTCGACGTCGGCAGCGATATCGCCCTGGCCAACGCCGTCGGGCGGGAGATCATCGCGGCGGGTCTCGAGAACCGCGAGTTCATCGACCGGGCGACCGACGGGTTCGAGGCCTACAAAGAGAAAGTCGAGAGCTACACGCTCGACTACGCTGAGCGCGAAACCGGCATCCCCGCCGAGGCGATCCGCGAGCTCGCCCACTCCTTCGCGACCGCCCCCAGGGCGATGATCTGCTGGACCCTCGGCATCACTGAGCACCACAACGCCGTCGACAACGTCCTCGCGCTGATCGACCTCGTCCTGCTGACCGGCCATGTCGGTCGTTATGGGAGTGGCGTGAACCCGCTCCGTGGCCAGAACAACGTCCAGGGCGGCGGGGATATGGGCGCGCTCCCGGATCGGTTGCCCGGCTTCCAGCACGTCGAGAACGACGAGCTCCGGGCGAAGTTCGATGCCGCGTGGGGCGTCACGGTGCCCCCGAAGCGCGGCTGGCACCTCTCCGGCATGTTCGACGCGATGGAGCGCGGCGACCTCACGGTCGTCTACGTGATCGGCGAGAACCCGGTCCAGTCGGAGGCCGACCAGAAGAAGGCCGTCCATCTCCTCGAGGGCCTCGAGTTCCTCGTCGTCCAGGACATCTTCCTGACCGCGACCGCCGAGCTGGCCGACGTCGTCCTGCCGGCGTCTGCCGCATGGGCGGAGGCCGAGGGCACGGTCACCAACTCCGAGCGGCGCGTCCAGCGCGTCCGGAAGGCCCTCGAGCCACCGGGCGAGGCCCGCGACGACCTGTGGATCATCGCCGAGCTGGCGCGGCGGATGGACGCCGACTTCGGCTGGCAGACCGCCGAGGATGTCTGGAACGAGGTTCGCTCGCTATCGCCGGTCCACGCCGGGATGTCGTACAAGCGGCTCGAGGAGCTCGGTGGGCTCCAGTGGCCGTGCTACGACGACGAGCATCCCGGCGAGCTGTTCCTCCACTCGCGCCTCTGGGAGGATCCGGTTCCGGGCAACCGGGTGCCGTTCGTCGCGGTCGATCACGATCCGCCCGTCGACAAGCTGACCGACGACTACCCGATCCGCCTGACG
>Ga0193699_10000743_pt1 | contig 13268 bp, 12 predicted proteins | sample L3c2metaG_FD_160095 | JGI IMG/M metagenome (GOLD analysis project Ga0193699, IMG submission 160095) | Soil microbial communities from a riparian zone of the East river system, Colorado, United States - L3c2 | ecosystem: Environmental > Terrestrial > Soil > Riparian zone | place: USA: East... | reverse complement strand
CGTTGCGCCGCTCGGTATGGACCGCGCGCTCGAACGAATAGAACGCGATCTGCCGCACCACCGTGTTGATCATGTCTTCGACCTTGCCGGCCAGCAGCGCCTGGCGCTGTTTGGCGCTGGTGGTCTGCGCCAATAGCCGCTTGAAGGTCAGCATCTCGCCGAACACGCTGGCGGTTTCCGCCAATGTCAGCGGCGTCGGCGCCATCAGCGCGCCGTTCTTGGCCGCCAGCACCTGATGCACGCCGTGGCCGAGTTCGTGCGCAAGCGTCATGACGTCGCGCGGCTTGCCCTGATAATTCATCAGTACATAAGGGTGCGCCGATGGCGTGGTGGGATGCGAGAAGGCGCCCGGCGCCTTGCCGGGCCGCACCGGCGCATCGATCCAGCGATCGGTGAAAAATCGCTCGGCGATGCTGGCCATTTCCGGCGAGAACCCGCGATAGGCCGTCAGCACCATGTTCCTGGCGTCGGGCCAGGCGATGCTGCCGGTGGCGGCAAACGGCAGCGGCGCGTTGCGATCCCAATGCGCGAGTTTCTTCTTTTTGAACCAGCCCGCCTTCAACGCGTAGTAGCGATGCGACAGTTTTGGATAGGCTGATCGGACCGAGCCCACCAAGGCATCGACCACCTCGCGCTCGACGCGATTGTTGAGATGCCGGGAATCCGCGACATCCGCAAAACCGCGCCAGCGATCGGAGATTTCCTTGTCCTTGGCCAGCGTATTGGTGATCAGCGCAAAGGTCCGCTCATTGGCCTTGAAGGTTTTCGCCAGCGCCTGCCCCGCCGCCTTGCGCTTCTCCGGCGCGCGATCCTGCAGCAGGCTCAGTGTCGGCTCGATCGCCAGTTCCTTGGCCCCGACCTTGAAACGCAGGCCGGAGATGGTCTGATCGAACAGCCGGTTCCAGGCGGCATAGCCGCTCTGGGATTTTTCATGAAAAAGCTGCTCGACGCGATCCTCGAGCTGATACGGCTTGTCCTTGCGCAGGTCCTCGATCCACGGCCGATAATGCCCGAGCTCGGGCGCCGCCATCGCGCGCTCGATCACGGCATCGTCAACGCGGTTGAGTTCGAGTGCGAAAAACAGCAAGTGCACCGACGCATTGGTCAGCCGCTCGGAAACGTCGCCGTAGAATTTGGTGATCGCGGGATCGACGCTGTCGCCGGCGTGGATCAGGCCGGCATAGGATCCGAGCCGTCCGGCGAGATCGTCGATCGCCTCATACCGCCTGACCGCCTCGGCGAGCCATTGGCCCCCGGTTTCGGTCGCGGTTTGCTCGGCGAGCTTGCCCTTGTAGTCAGTCTCAAACGCGACGCATTCGGCGTCCATCTTTTCGAGGTCGCGCGCGACTTCCGGCGCGTCGATCCCGGAATAGAGATCGGCCAGGTTCCACTCCGGCAGTTTGGCTGGCCGCGGTTTGCTGGATGATTTGCGGGTCAGCTTGCCGGCGGCGGCCCCCCTGCTCGATGCGGGTTTGCGGGATGTCTCGTTCGCTCGGGATATCGCAGATTTGGTCGTCATGAACACTTTCAAATTGGTGTGCAAATTGCCGCGCGATCAGGCGAAAGCCGCCAGCTGTGGCGCCAGGTGGACAAGCATCTCTTCGCTCTCGGTGAGCAGAGGCTCGAGCCTGTCGTGAATCATGTACCGAATCGTACACCACAACAGCGCCACGCGTGCGACAAGTCCCGACCACGACGACCGCATCGCGGCCTTCGCGTGCAGCGCGACAAGGGCGAGGCTTTGATGCTCGAACAGGAGCTGGCCCGACCCGTCCTCCAGAATGTAACGCCCGCCGATCCGCGACACGCATAATTCGCAGGCCTGATCTGGAAGCGGGCCCAGCAGATACAGCTGCGCATCGCCTTTTTCGGTTATGCCGGTTTCCCAGCTGCGGCCTTCGCCCGATGCGATGGAAACGTTCAGCGCCGCGGCGATGGTGTCGAGCTCCGCTTCGCTCCACAAGACCTGGTTCCGTTTGCGCTCGAACGCAACCACACTCATTTTTTTGCTCCGAACAGCAGCCGGTGCAATTCCGGCTCGTAATACAACAACAGATGCTTAGCGAACGCCGCCGGTTCAAGACCCAGTTCGGTGGCCCACGCTGCCATGGTTTCGGTCGGAACGCGGCTAAACCCGTTCTCAACTTGCGAGATGAACGTGTAATATTTGAGACCGAGCCGCGCGGCGAGATCGACCTGCGACAGGCCGGCATCCGCCCTGCGCTGTTTCAGCCAATCCCCTGCCTGTTTCCGCAATTGCCGGGCTTCCGGCACGACCTTGCGCGAAGGCTTCTCGGCGAATGCCTCTTGCGGTTTCTCACGTTTCATGATTACTAAACTATCCAGAATAAATTATGAGATAGCGTGACTTTCTACAGCATGATTGTGGATTCCGTTAACTTCAGCAAGGGCGATGAGAAGCAGCGATGGCCTTCGCAGACCTCAGCAGGGTTTTCCAGAAGCAGGCCAAGGGGTCGGCTGGTTGGGCCGAGAAACTGTTTGCCGTCGTCCTGCTGGGGACGATGATCGCCGCCCTCGGAATCCGCAACATATTACCGGCGGATGCGCTGACGCCTGTGATCACGACCCTACTATTTGCGCTTGCAGCCGCGGCGGCCGGATTCGCGCTGCTTTGGCGGCGCAAGCAGCGTCGCACGATGTGGTTAGACATCGCCGGGGTCCTGACGTTCGTCGGTGTCGCCATCTCCATCCTGATCGAGCCGGACCAATTGGTCCGGCTTTTCACCCATTCCGATCAGCCCGACTAACCGGATCAATTTTCCGCAATGTAACTGCGTCGTTTCCAAGGATGAACGTCCAAGCCCGGGCCCCTCTGGCAGTTCAAGCGAACTGTGATGTCGGATTGGACGCATAACGGAGGGCCTCCCGCATGACCGAGATATTATCCCACGAAGCCCTGACGGCGTTTTTCCAGGTCGTGATGATCGATCTGGTGCTTGCGGGCGACAACGCGATCGTCATCGGACTGGCAGCCGCCGGTTTGCCCAAGAGCCAGCGCAACAAGGCTATACTGGTCGGCATCATCGCTGCCACGGTTTTGCGAATCGGCTTCGCCAGCATCACGGTGCAACTGCTGCAGATCATCGGGCTGCTGCTTGCCGGCGGCGTTCTGCTGCTCTGGGTGTGCTGGAAGATGTGGCGCGAATTGCGCACGTCGCATGCACATCATCAAGACGACGAAGGGTCGGAAAAGCAGGATCTCAATGCCTGCGTCACGAGCGGGCGGCCTCGCAAGACCCTCGGCCAGGCTATCTGGCAGATCACGGTCGCCGACGTCTCGATGTCGCTCGACAACGTACTGGCAGTCGCGGGTGCTGCTCGCGAGCATCCGCTCATCCTGATTTTCGGTTTGGGACTATCCATTGCCCTGATGGGCTTCGCCGCCAACTTCATCGCGAACTTGCTGCAAAAGCACCGCTGGATCGCCTATATTGGACTGCTTATCATCCTCTATGTGGCGTTCGACATGTGCTACCGCGGCGCGCAGGAGATCTGGCGGAACGGCAACGTTTAAGAGGGCGTTAATCGGCATCGGCGACAGTGCCCCGAATCGAGACAGATAGTTTGTAACGTGCGGGGGAACGCTATGGCTGCCAGCATTTTGATTGCCGACGACGATGCGGTGGCACGCCGCCTGGTCGAGAACATGGTGCAGAAATGCGGCTATGAGACCGTCGTCGTCGATTCCGGCGACGCGGCCATCGCGCTCTTGACCGCCCCGGACCCGCAGCCGATCGACGCCGTGGTGCTCGATCTGGTGATGCCCGGCCTCGACGGCATGGGCGTGCTGGCCAAGATCCGCGAAGCCGGCCTCACCATCCCCGTCATCGTCCAGACCGCCCATGGCGGCATCGACAATGTGGTGTCGGCGATGCGCGCCGGCGCCCAGGATTTCGTGGTGAAGCCGGTCGGCATCGAGCGGCTGCAGGTGTCGCTGCGCAACGCGCTGAACGCCAGCGCCCTGAAGGGCGAGCTGCAGCGCATCCGCCACAGCCGCGAAGGAAAATTGACCTTTGCCGATATCATCACCCGCAGCGAAACCATGGCGGCCGTGCTGCGCACCGCGCAAAAGGCCGCCAGCTCCACCATTCCGGTGCTGATCGAAGGCGAATCCGGCGTCGGCAAAGAATTGTTCGCGCGCGCCATCCACGGCAGCGGCGAACGCAAATCGAAACCGTTCGTGGCCGTCAATTGCGGCGCGATCCCCGACAATCTCGTGGAGTCGATCCTGTTTGGCCACGAGAAGGGCTCCTTTACCGGCGCCACCGAACGCCACATGGGCAAATTCGTCGAAGCTTCCGGCGGCACGCTGTTTCTCGACGAAGTCGGCGAATTGCCGCTGGCAGCCCAGGTGAAGCTGCTGCGCGCGCTGCAGGAAGGCACCGTCGAAGCGGTCGGCGGGCGCAAACCGGTGAAGGTCGACGTCCGCATCGTTTCCGCCACCAACCGCAAGCTGCTCGACCACGTGAAGAACGGAAAGTTTCGCGAGGATCTGTTCTACCGCCTGCATGTGCTGCCGCTGACGATCCCGCCGCTGCGGATGCGCCGCGAAGACATCCCGCATCTGCTGCGGCATTTCCTGGCCAGATTCTGCGCCGAGGAAAATCGCGCCATTACCGGCATCAGTGGCGAGGCGATGGCTTACCTTGCGCAATTGGAATGGCCCGGCAACATCCGCCAGCTCGAAAACGCGGTTTATCGCGCCGTGGTCATGAGCGACGGCGACCAGCTTGGGCTGACGGATTTTCCGCAAGTTTCGGCGCATGCAACGGCGCCGGAGGCGCACGGCCACGGCGAACCGCTGGTCCTTGCACCGGCTTTTCATTCCACCGTGCCGGCCATGGTTTCAGGTAACGAGATACCTATTGCGCCGCTATCCAGCGCTGGCACGCTCGCGATGCTGACCAGTGCCGGCGAGGTGCGGCCGCTCGAAGAGATGGAGGCCGAGATCATCCGGTTCGCGATCTCGCATTACCGGGGCCAAATGTCAGAAGTCGCCCGCCGCCTCAAAATCGGCCGCTCGACGCTTTACCGCAAGCTCGATGAGGCTGCCGCCGACGATTCATCCGCCGGCGGCTCCGGCGAGGCGGGCTGAAGCGAAATGGCCGATTTGCGGCGCACAGATGTCGAAACCGAAGGGACCGAAGACGTTAGCCCTTCCTGGAACATTTGAACCGTTGCGTGCCGGTGACAGACAAAGGGAAAAGCGCGTGGCAAAAGCGCGCAATCCGTTGAAAAGCGTGCGCTTTGAAGTCAGTTTGTCGTGACTTGCCCTGCGTGCCGCTGGCTGCGTAAGTGGGGCGCGTGTACCGTCTGCGTATGAATCGTGGCGTGCAGGCGTAGCAACGTTAAGAGAGATTCGGAGCGCGTTCAGAAACGAACCCATGACGTCCCTGAATGTTGCTTCAGAAGGCCGGCGCTTTAGCAAAAAGCTGTACGGACGATATCAAGAACTGTTCCATGCCGGGGCAGTTTCGCGCGAGGGGTGCGACGATGCGTGACTGTTCGAAGAACCGTGCTGGATTTGACCGCGTGCTGATGGCCGTCGCGGCAACCTTCCTCACGGTGTCCGCGACCTCGGCGCTGGCGCAGACCGATCCTCCCCGCAACAGCGCCGCGGAACTCGCCATCGACGCGGCGATTCCGCGCCCCGAACCCGCCAATGTCCCGCCTCCGACCGCCAGCGATTTCAAACCGGACGCCACCGCCTCGGTGCCCGACGCTGCGAAAACAACCGAGCCCAAGATCACCGAGAAGGCCGCCGAGCCGAAGCCCTCCGATGTCGTCACCGCTCCCGCCGCCGCGACACCTCCGGCCGAGGCCACCGCAACGCCGGCCGCCGAGCCGGTCAAGGCCGCGAGCAACGTTCCGCCGGCCGATCAGCCGGTCGCCGACAAGCTTCGTGAATTGATGGGTGCGAAAGCATCGCGCTATTTCGAACGCAAGGGCGAACGGGCCGCGGTCGAGAAATTTTATACCGCGCGCGAATTTGCGCCGCTGTGGACCCAGGCCGGCACGGTGACCGCCAGCGCCAAGGGCGTCATCGCGCGCCTCAAGGATGCCGCCGCCGAAGGTTTGAATGCGGCCGATTATCCGGTGCCGGATTTCACCGCGGCGGCAACGCCCGATGCGCTCGCCGAAGCCGAGATGAAGCTGACCGCCAGCATGCTGGATTACGCACGCCAGGCGCAGAGCGGCCGGATGCACTGGTCGCAGGTCTCGGCCGACATCCTCTATCCCGAGCACCCGACCGATCCCGCCGAAGTGCTGGCCAACGTCACGAGCGCCAAGGACGCGTCCGCGGCGCTCGATGGCTACAACCCGCCGCACAAGCTCTATCGCGAATTGAAGGCAAAGCTCGCCGAACTGCGCGGCCAGGGCGAGGGACCGGTGGTCCAGATCGCCGAAGGTCCGGCGCTTGCGTTCAAGGCGGCGACCAAGAAGCAGCCGGCGGTGGCGCCGGAAGATTCCCGCGTGCCGCAGCTGCGCGCCAAGCTCGGCGTCACCGCGAACGCCGACGACACCCATTACGACGCCAAGGTCGCCGAGGCCGTGCGCAAATTCCAGGAAAGCGCCGAACTCAAGGTCACCGGCGTGCTCGACGACCGCACCGTCAAGGCGATCAACAGCCCGAAGCGCGACCGCCAGATCGACGCCGTGATCGTCAACATGGAGCGCTGGCGCTGGCTGCCGCGCCAGCTCGGCGCGGCCTCGCTCGGCAATGCCTACGTCATTCTCAACATCCCCGATTTCACGCTCAAGGTGATGCAGAACGGCGCGCAGGTCTGGACCACCAGGGTGGTGACCGGAAAGCCGGGACAGCACGCCACGCCGTTGCTGACCGAAACGATGAAGTTCATTACGGTCAATCCGACCTGGAACGTGCCGCCGTCGATCATCTACAATGAATATCTGCCGGCGCTGCAGCAGGATCCGACGGTGCTGCAACGCATGGGACTGAAACTCGAACGCGCGCGTGACGGCAGCATCCACATTTCGCAGCCGCCCGGCGAAGCCAACGCGCTCGGCCGCATCCGCTTCAACTTCCCGAACAAGTTCCTGGTCTATCAGCACGACACGCCGGACAAGAACCTGTTCGCCAAGGAAGAACGCGCGTTCAGCCACGGCTGCATGCGGGTGCAGAATCCGGATGTGTACGCTTCGACGCTGCTCAACATCACCATGCCGAACGACAAATACACGCCTGAAAAAATCCGCAGCATGTATGGCCACAGCGAGATCGACATCAAATTCCCGACGGCGATCCCGGTCAACATCACCTACCAGACCGCGTTCGTGGACGACGCCGGCAAGCTGCAACTGCGCAAGGACATCTATGGCCGCGACGCACAGATGCTGGCGCTGCTGAAGAACACCCGCGGCAAGGACATGGAGAACGTGGTCGCGCGTGCGAACCCGAGCTACACCCGGCCCAGCGGCTCGGCCTTGCCGTCGAACGTTGCCTACAACAGCGATTACGGCAGCTCCGGACCGTCGTTCTTCGAACGGCTGTTCGGTGGACCGTCGCCGGCTCCGGCACCTCCGGGCCGTCGTCAGCAGCCGCAACAGCGCTGGTGATCACCCGGCTGATTGTTCGCGCCTCGAGCGGTCCAATAAAATTTAGCAATAATTTCAAAGGCCTCGCCATTCAGGCGAGGCCTTTAACGTTAACCATTCTCCACCCGGATTTAGTCAGCGAGCACTTTTTCGCCACACTCGGCGGGTTAGGTTAAGGCTGACTTGGGGGGTGGGAATTAAATCTCAATTAACCCACCCGGCGTTAAGACTGCATTCATCCTCTTTCGCCACACGGGGTAGCGAAAGAGTCCATCGATCGGTCGTCCTCTTGGGTGGGCTCATTGTGCTGACTGGTTTCGCGCGCCAATTCAACTCGCTGTCTTTGTCGCGAGCCGGATGTCACGCCGGTCTGGCCTCCTTGTTGCTCCTTGCGGGAGCCGGATCGGTCCAGGACGCGACCGCGCTGAACGAAACCCGCACCCTCTCCTTCCACCACACCCATTCCGAAGAAGATCTGACCGTCACCTTCAAGCGTGACGGCCGCTACGACGAAGAAGCCCTCAAGCAGCTCAACCGCTTCCTCCGCGACTGGCGCAGCCAGGACCAGACCACCATGGATCGTCGCCTGTTCGACATCCTCTGGGAAGTCTACCGCGACGTCGACGGCAAGAAGCCGATCCAGATCATCTCCGCATACCGTTCGCCCGCCACCAACGCCATGCTCCGCCGCCGCTCCTCAGGGGTGGCCCGCTTCAGCCAGCACATGCTCGGCCACGCCATGGATTTCTTCATTCCGGAGGTTCCGCTCGAGCAGGTTCGCGCCGCCGGGCTTCGCCTGCAGCGTGGCGGCGTCGGATTCTATCCGACCTCGGGATCGCCTTTCGTCCATCTCGACACCGGCAGCATCCGTCACTGGCCGCGCATGAACCACGATCAGCTGGCCCGGGTATTCCCCGACGGCCGCACCGTGCATGTGCCCTCCGACGGCAAGCCGCTGAAGGGCTATGAACTGGCACTGGCCGATATCGAAAAACGCGGGTCCGGCGACGACGCCTCGGCGAAGAGCAAACCAAGCCTGCTGGCTTCCCTGTTCAGGGGTAAATCGAACGACGAGGATGACGAGGGCGCCGCTGCCGTCATCAGCAAGCCCTCCCCGGTCGGCCTGATGGCCGCCGCCGTTCCCGCCAAATCCACCGAGCCGGTGCCGATGCCGCGCTCGAAGCCTCAGGTCGCCGCCACCTTCCAGCTCGCTTCCGCCGACGCGGCGATCGTGCCTTCTCCCAAAGCCAAGCAGGCGGCGGCGGTTGAGAAACCGGCGGCAACGTCCGAGAAAGCCGAACCGAAACCGCAAACGCCGGCCGACATCATCAATGCCCGCGGCTTCTGGGGCGATGCGCCGGCGACGCCGAAGCAGGCCACTCCCGCGCAGGTTGCCGCCATCAACGCCCGCAAGGCGCTCGCCTCCGCCGACCCGCAATCCACCGCCAGCGTTTCCAGCGCGTTCCAGGCGCTGGCCTACGCGCCGGCAGCCGCTTCCCCGGTCGACCGCGCCAATGTCGTCGCCGCCAGTGCGCCGATCCCGCGCAGCGCCCGGCCGGCGCGCAATCCACTTGCCGCCACCACGATCGATACGGTCGTCGCCAAGGGATCGCAGGGTCAGGGCAGCGTGATCTCGACCTCGACCCGGATCGCCGCGGCCAAAGGCAACGATATCTGGATGCGCGCCATGATTCTGGCGCCGAGCGCCAGCACCTCGATGTCCGCGACCGTGCTGGGCGACGCCGACATGACCATCATGCGTGCTTATTTCGTCAAGCCGCCGGCGATCGTCGCCATGACCTTCTCGGACGATCCGCAGCTCGGCATTGTGTGCGACCGGTTCACCGGCTCGGCCACCGCTACCCTGGCGACGCAGTCGTTCGTGATGCGGACCGCATCGCTGCGCTGAGCGTTCGTCGGACGCGAAACCGCTTCCCCAATCTCAACCGTCGTCCTCGCGAACCGCGAGGACCCATACGCCGTGTCCTGTCGTTGGATCACGGCGTCAGACACCTTCTTCTATTATGAAGGCCGCGGATTATGGTCCCGGCGTGCGCCGGGACGACATGAGAGGCTAACGCCTCACAGCATCCCCAGCGCCTGCATGTAGGTTTCCAGGATGGTTTCTTCTTCCGCCCGCTCGTTGGCGTCCTGCTTGCGCAAGCGAACGATGGTGCGCAGCGCCTTGACGTCGAAGCCGTTGCCCTTGGCCTCGGCATAGACGTCGCGGATGTCGTCCGAGATGGTCTTCTTTTCTTCTTCCAGCCTTTCGATGCGTTCGATGATGGCCTTGAGCTGGTCTTTCGCGAATGTCGTCGCGGGATCTTCCTTGACGGCGGCAGCAGAGGTGGCCATCGGGTACTCCTGAATGAACTGATGGTTGAGGCGGAGAGAAGCGCCGTGCGCTTTGCCGCGCACCGCATTCCCGAATGACCCTCAAGAGTGCGGTGCCTTGCGTCAAGGCACCATCGCGTTCGTCCACAGCGCGCCCACAGGAGAAAGACTCCCTCATGGTGAGGAGGCGCCCTTGCGCCGTCTCGAACCATGAGGCCTTGATCCTTCGAGACGCCGCGCGAAGCCCGCGCGGCTCCTCAGGATGAGGGGGAGCAAGTGTTGAGAATCAATGCCCGCTATGGCTCTTTTTCATCGCCGCGAGCTGCTCCGGACTGGCCTTGCCCTGAAAGCTCGACTTCCAGGTCTCGTAGGGCATGCCGTAGACGGCCTCGCGGCTCTCGTCCTTGCTCATGGCGGTGCCCTTGGCGTCGGCTTCCTCTTTCAGCCAGTTCGACAGGCAGTTGCGGCAGAAGCCCGCCAGATTCATCAGATCGATGTTCTGGACGTCGTTGCGGGAGCGCAGATGCTCGACGAGGCGCCGGAACACCGCGGCCTCGAGTTCCGTTCGGGTTTTGTCGTCAATCGCCATGGCCGCACTCTCGTTTCGGGCAAGGATACTGGTATAAGGTGGGCGTTGTCACAGATTTTGCCATATCGCGGCGCAAACAGAGCAAAGGGGAGGGAATTTCGGCCGCCCCTGGGCCTGAATATGCCGCTTCCGCCGTTGACAGCGCCCGCTGCCTGACGCGAAATCATCAATGAATTGATATAGCTTCACTAAATGATCCCTGAGTCCCGCCGCCCCACTCCCTTCGCTGCACGCCTGACCGCCGGTTTGATGCCGGCGCTGGCGTTCGCGGTGATGTGCCTGTGGAACGGTTCGGCGGCGGCGGACTTCCGTCTCTGCAACAATACCTCGAGCCGGGTCGGCATCGCGCTGGGCTACAAGGATGCCGAGGGCTGGACCACCGAGGGTTGGTGGAATGTCTCCTCGCGGAGCTGCGAAACCCTGCTGCGTGGCACGCTTGTCGCACGGTTCTATTACATCTATGCGCTCGATTACGACCGCGGCGGCGAATGGTCAGGACAAGCTTTTATGTGCTCGCGCGACAAGGAATTCACCATCAAGGGCACCGAGAATTGCCTGGCCCGCGGTTTCGACCGCACCGGCTTCTTCGAGGTCGATACCGGCGAGCAGCGGGCCTGGACCGTGCAGCTCACCGAATCCAACGAAACGCCTTCGCAGCGGGTACCGGGGATTCCGGGAACGGTCGGCCCGGGCGGACCCGGTGGCCTTCCGGGAATGCCGAATGCGCCGGGCGGGTCGCCTCCGGGCGGGTCTGGTCTGCCGCCAGCGCCCGGAAGCAAACAATGAGACGCCTGCGCCGCATCAAGATCCTGGCAACGCTCGGCCCGGCATCCTCCGACAGCGCGATGATTCGCAAGCTGTTCGAGGCCGGCGCCGACCTGTTCCGCATCAATATGAGCCACACCTCGCACGACACCATGCGCGAACTGGTCAAGACCATTCGCAACGTCGAGAGCAGTTACGGCCGCCCGATCGGTATCCTGGTCGATCTGCAGGGCCCAAAACTGCGCGTCGGGTCGTTCGCCGAAGGCGCGATCCAGCTCAAGAACGGCGAAAGCTTTGTGCTGGATTCCGACAAGACGCCCGGCGACAACACCCGCGTCCAGCTTCCGCATCCGGAAATTCTCGCCGCACTGCGGCCGGGTCATGCGCTGCTGCTCGATGACGGCAAGGTGCGGCTGATCGCCGAGGAAACCTCGCCCGAGCGCGCCGTCACGCGCGTGGTGATCGGCGGCCGGATGTCGGACCGCAAGGGTGTCAGCCTGCCCGACACCGATCTGCCGGTCTCGGCGATGACGCCGAAGGACCGTGCCGATCTCGAGGCAGCCCTGGTGACCGGCGTCGACTGGATTGCGCTCTCCTTCGTGCAGCGCGCCGAGGATGTCATCGAGGCCAAGAAGCTGATCCGCGGCCGCGCCGCCGTGATGGCCAAGATCGAAAAGCCGCAGGCGATCGACCGGCTCCCCGAAATCATCGAGGCCTCCGACGCGCTGATGGTGGCGCGCGGCGATCTCGGCGTCGAGCTGCCGCTGGAGCGGGTGCCGAGCCTGCAGAAGCAAATGACCCGGCTGGCGCGGCGCGCCGGCAAGCCGGTGGTGGTCGCAACCCAAATGCTGGAATCGATGATCCAGGCGCCGGTGCCGACGCGCGCCGAGGTATCCGACGTCGCGACCGCGGTCTATGAGGGCGCCGACGCCATCATGCTGTCGGCGGAATCGGCGGCCGGCAAATTTCCGGTCGAAGCGGTCTCGACCATGAATCGCATCGGCGAGGAAGTGGAGCGCGATCCGACCTATCGCGGCGTGCTCAATGCACAACGCGCCGAACCGGAACCGACCGTCGGCGACGCCATCGCCGACGCCGCGCGGCAAATCGCCGAAACGCTCGATCTGTCCGCGATCATCTGCTGGACCAGCTCGGGTTCGACCGCGCTCCGCGTGGCGCGCGAGCGGCCGAAGCCGCCGGTGGTCGCGATCACGCCGAACCTCGCCACCGGCCGCAAACTGTCGCTGGTGTGGGGCGTGCATTGCGTGGTCGCCGAAGACGCGCACGATCTGGACGACATGGTGAGCCGCGCCGGCAGCATAGCCTTTCGCGACGGATTTGCGCGGGCCGGCCAGCGCGTCATCATCGTCGCCGGCGTGCCGCTGAGAGCCCCCGGCACCACCAACATGCTGCGCATCGCTTCTGTCGGACCGGACGGCGACGCGGAGATGTGAGCTGCCGTAGCGGCGGCGGCGCTTCCTCCTTATCCCTCCCCCTTGTGGGGAGGGTGGGAGGGGCGCGTCTTCGCCGAACTACAGCAGCGTCGCATCCAGCGTGATCTTCGCATTCAACAATTTCGACACCGGGCACCCGGCCTTCGCCTTCGCCGCCAGCTCGTCGAATTTCGCCTTGTCGGCGCCCGGAATTTTCGCGCTCAGCGTCAGGTGCACCGAGGTGATGGCAAAACCGTCTCCTTGTTTCTCAAGCGTGACGTCGGCCCTGGTTTCCATCTGCTCGGCGGTGAGTTTTGCCTCACCCAGGATCAGCGACAGCGCCATGGTGAAACAGGCGGCATGCGCCGCGCCGATCAGCTCTTCCGGGTTGGAGCCTGGCTTGCCCTCAAAACGGCTGGCGAAGCCGTAGGGATAATCCTTCAGCGCGCCGCTCTTGGTCGAGATCGCGCCCTTGCCGTCCTTGATACCGCCCTGCCATTTGGCCGATCCTGATGTCGTTGGCATGTCTTGCTCCGTGGCATGAGTTGGAAGAGTAGCGTTTCTTAAAA
>Ga0193699_10000742_pt1 | contig 13276 bp, 13 predicted proteins | sample L3c2metaG_FD_160095 | JGI IMG/M metagenome (GOLD analysis project Ga0193699, IMG submission 160095) | Soil microbial communities from a riparian zone of the East river system, Colorado, United States - L3c2 | ecosystem: Environmental > Terrestrial > Soil > Riparian zone | place: USA: East... | reverse complement strand
CTTCGTTTCCGTGATCAGGACCCGGTCTTCGCGGAGGATCTCGCGGCTCTCGGAGAGCACCAACTCCACGATTTCCGCCTCCTTACCCAGCCTCTTTCCCAGCTCGATCGCCTTCGCGGACGGCTCCACATCCGACAGCCGCCGCACCATTCCCTCCGCCTTGGAGACGATCTTCTGCGAGATCACGACGATGTCGCCGTCCTCCAGCTTCGCCCGTGCGGCGATCAGCTCGCCGACCTTCATCCCCTCCCTCACCTCCGGCAGCCCCTCAATGGGCACCACCCGTAGCTCGCGGCTCATATACCCAGAGCTTTCGCCGTGCGCCGAGCGCGCTTCGGTTGACGCTCCAGCTCTCGCTGCAGCGCGATCACGTCGCCGGGGGTGTCGAGATCGAGTTCGATCGACGGCAGCTCCTCAATTCCGAACGGAATCCCGGCCAAGCGCGCGGCCTCGACGTGGCGGGCGCGGCTGCCCTCGCCGAAGGCGGGGACGATCGCGTCGGGCGGGCTGAGCAGGAGGGCGTTGGTGCCGGTGCCGTGGCGGTCGGGGACGATCCCGACGTAGTGGGTCGGCACACCGGTCAGCAGCCGGTCGAGCTCGCGCGGGTCGAGCAGCGGGCAGTCGCCGGCGAGCAGTGCGACAAGCCCGGCCCCCTCGGCTTCGGCGCGGGCAATCCCGGCCTGCGCCGCCTGAACGTGGCCAGCGTCCTCGGGGTCCGGGACGACCTCGGCCCCCGCGTTGGCAGCGAGCTCCTGGGCGATCGGGTCGCCGGTGACCACGATCAGCCGCTCGATCGTGCGCGCCTCGCCGATCGCCTCGAGCACGTCGGCGACCATCGCCGCCGCCAGCTCCCGGCGCCGTTCCCCGTCGATGCCGGCGGCCAGCCGCTGCTTGGCCGCTTCGAAGCGCTTTACGGGTAGGACTGCGGTCGCTTTCAAGCCGATGCGAGCGTAGCGGCGTAGTTGAGGACGATCCGGGCCAGGCGGACCCGACCGGCAGCGCCCTCCATCAGCGTCTGCGTCGCCAGGGTCGGGATCTCCGTTGGCGGCGGGTCGGGGTCGCCCTCGTCGACGACCATCGCGTCGATCAGCCCGGCGTAGAGCGAGGCGACGCCGGCGGCGGTCGTCGGCCGGCCGATCCCTTCCATGAAGCGGTCGGTCGGTCCCTTGACCACTTCACCCGCGACATAGGGGCTGACGGCGACGACGGGAGCGGGGGAAGCGGCGATCGCCTCGCGCATACCGGGGACGGCGAGGATCGGGCCGATGCTGATCACCGGGTTGGAGGGGCCGAGGACGGTCGCCTCGGCGTTGCGAATCGCCGCCAGCGCCTCGGGGGTCGGCTCCGCTGCCTCGATTCCCTCCAGCTGCACCCCCTCCACCGGGAGTTTGCCGCCGTCGAGGATCAGGTACTCCTGCAGGGCGCGCGGACCGGCGGGGGTGATCACCCGGGTGCGGACCGGCGTGTCGGCCATCGGCAGAACCCGCGCCTCGACTCCGAGGCCACGGGCGATTTGCGCCTGCGCGTCGGTCGGGCGCCCGCCCTCGTCGATGAACTCGCGCCGGTAAAGGCAGGCCGCGAGGTCGCGGTCGGAGAGCCCGAACCAGCTGGGCGCGCCGAGCTGCTTCAAGCGTTCGAAGGTGGTGAAGCCATCGTCCTTGATCCCCCAGCCGCGGGTCTCGTCGATTTCGCCGCTGAGCCAGTAGGTGACGAGGTCGGGGTCGGGGGAGACGTGGACCCCGAGCGCCTCGATGTCGTCGCCGGTGTTGGCGATCACCGCCAGGTCGGAGCCGAGCTCCTCCTGCATCCCGGCCGCCAGTTTGGCGCCACCGGTGCCGCCGGCGAGAAGGGCGACGCGCATCGGGCTAAGCCCAGTGGTCGGTCTCGGGGATGCCGGTGAGGCGGATCCCAGCGTGCGTCTTGTAGCGGGTGTTGACCGAGATCAGCATCGGGGTCAGCTGCTCGACAATCCGGGCCATCTCCAGGGCGCCGGCGTTGACCGGCCGCAAGCCCGGGATAAGTTCGATCAGCCGCGCCACCCGCGCCTTGTCAGCCTTCTTGTCGCCGCAGACGAGGATGTCCTCGCCAAGTTGCTCGTCGAGGTCGGCGAGGGTGGGGGCGCCGACCGTGTGCAGGGCGGAGACGACGGTGACGCCCTCGGGGACCATCTCCTGTGCCTGCTGGGCGGCTGAGCCCTGCCAGACGCCGAGCGAGCGCGTCGCTTTGCCGCTGACTGCAGCGGCGAGGGGGACGGTGCAGTCGACGAGGATCTGGCCCGGGCGCAACGCCTCGCGCAGGTTGTTGAGGTTCTCCGACTGGGCGCGGAAGGGGACGGTGAGGAAGACGATCTCGCCCTTGGTCGCCGCCTCGCCATTCTCGAGGCCGGTGACGTCAGCGTCGGGGAAGTCGGCGCGGATCTTCGCCGCCGACTCAGCGGCTCGCTCGGCCGAGCGGGAGCCGAGCACGACTGGCGCGCCGGCCTTCGCCCAGCGGCGCGCAAGCCCGGCACCGAGGGCGCCCGTGCCGCCGATGATCGGGATCGGTTCCAAGGCCGGGCAGTCTATTCTCCCGCCACATGAGGCTTGAGGGACGTAAGGCGCTGGTCACCGGGGGAGCGAGCGGCATTGGCGCCGCTGTCGCCGCCCGGCTTGCCGCCGAGGGGGCAGAGGTCTGGATCGGGGACCTGAACGTCGCCGGCGCGGAGAAGGTCGCGGCCGAGATCGCCGGCCACGCGGTCGAGCTCGACGTCACTGATCTAGAGGCGGCTCGCACCGCCGTCGCCGCCGTCGGCGACCTCGACGTCCTCGTCAACAACGCCGGTATGGACAACTTCGGCTTCTTCGTCTACGTCTCCCGGGAGCAGTGGCGGCAGGTGCTGGACATCAACCTCGGCGGGACGATGAACTGCACCCACGCGGCACTGGCCGGGATGCAGGAGCGCGGCTACGGCCGGATCGTCAACATTTCCTCCGAGGCGGGCCGGGTCGGCTCCAAGGGCTCGGCCGCCTACAGCGCCGCCAAGGCCGGCGTGATCGGCTTCACCAAGGCGATCGCCCGCGAGGCCGCCCGCTACGGCGTCACCGCCAACGCAATCGCTCCCGGCCCAATCGAGACCCCCCTGCTGATGGGCGCCAAGGAGTTCGGCGAGATCGGCGAGAAGGTAATTGAGACGATGCGAGCCTCCACCCAGATGGGCCGCCTGGGCCAGCCCGAGGAGGTAGCGGCCGCGGTCGCCTTCCTGGCGTCGGACGACGCCTCGTACGTCACCGGCGAGACGCTAGGCGTAAGTGGCGGCCTCGGCATGGTCTAGCCGCTCTCTCCGCCAAAAACAGGCTGGGTAGGGGGGAGGGTCTCCCGCGATTGATGACTTAGCATCGCTATGGCGAGGTCAACTCATCAATCGTCGGATGAGCGACGGGAAGAACGGGTGCGGATGGCGCGTGAGGCGTGGAATCTGGCCCGGAATCAGCACGGGGTGGTCTCCAGCGATCAGCTGCGCGAGGTCGGGTACACACCTCAGGCGATCCACCACCGGATCAGGACGGGACGGCTGTACCCCCTCCATCGCGGGGTCTATGTGGTGGGCCGGCCACATGTCACCGACCACGGTCGCTGGATGGCCGCCGTCCTCGCCTGCCGACGCGAAGCCGTCCTCAGCCACTCCAGCGCGGCTGCCCTGTGGCGGATCGGGGCCGAGAAGCGCGGTCTGATCGAGCTTTCCTTACCCAGCCTCTCCTTCGACGTCGTCCCGGGCTTCTCATCCATCGCCGGCCTTCGTTGCAGGACCGCGACACCACCACCGAGTACGGCATCCCAGTCACGACCCCCGTCCAGACGCTGATCGACCTCTCCCTCCGCCTCGACCGCCGCGGGACGGAGCGAGCGATCAACGAGGCGGACAAATATGACCTCGTGCACCCGCCGGAACTGCGCCGGGCGCTTGACGAGCGTGTTGGCGAGCCGGGCGTCGCCACGCTCCGCCGAATCCTCGATCGGCGGACTTTCCGGCTCACCAAAGAGGAGCTCGAACGGCGCTTTCTCCCGCTTGCCGCCAAGGTCGGCCTGCCGGTCCCGCTCACCGGCCAGTGGGTGAACGAGTTCGAAGTCGACTTCTACTGGCCCGACCTCAGCCTGGTCGTCGAGACCGACGGGCTCCGCTACCACCGCACGCCCGCCGAGCAGGCTCGGGACCGGCTGCGGGACCAGGCGCACACTGCCGCCGGTCTCACCCAACTGCGCTTCACCCACGAGCAGGTGCGCTACGAACCCGAGTACGTCGTCCGAATCCTCGCTCAGACTGCGAGCCGCTTCGCCATCTCGACGAAGTAGTCGAGCGAGCGCGGGTTGGCAAGCGAGTCGCGGCTCGCCGCCTTCTCCACCGGCGTCCCCATCAGGATCTTCTTCACCGGCACCTCCAGCACCTTGCCGCTGAGAGTGCGGGGAACCTCGACGATCGCGAAGACCTCGTCCGGCACGTGGCGGGGGGAGCACTGTTCGCGCACCCGGCGGGCGATCTCCCGCGGCAGCCCCTCGTCCAGCTCCGCGCCCTCGCGCAGGACCACGAACAGGGGCATCCAGCCGTCGGTCCCCGGCCGCGGCACGTCAACCACCAGGGCGTCGACGATCTCCTCGATGCCGAGCACCGCGCGGTAGATCTCGCTCGTCCCCATGCGGATGCCGCCGCGGTTGATCGTCGAGTCGGAGCGGCCGTAGATGACCGCCGTCCCGCGCCGCGTCAGTTCCAGCCAGTCGCCGTGGCGCCAGATGCCGGGGAACATCTCGAAGTAGCTCTCGCGGTAGCGGCTGCCGTCCTCGTCGCCCCAGAAGTAGATCGGCATCGAGGGCATCGGCTCGGTCACGACCAGCTCGCCGACCTCCTCGACCACCGGTTCGCCCGCTTCGCTCCAGGCCTCGACCGCGGCCCCCAGCGCCCGCGCCTGCAGCTCGCCGCGGTAGACCGGCAGGGTGGCGACGCCGCCGACAAAGGCGGTGCAGAGGTCGGTGCCGCCGCTGGTCGAGAAGAGCCAGGTGTCAGAGCCGAGGTGCTCGTAGATCCAGTCGAAGGCCTCAGGGGAGAGGGGGGAGCCGGTTGAGCCGATCGCCTTCAGGGCACTGAGGTCGCGGCCGGCGCCCGGCTGGAGCCCGGCCTTCATGCAGGCACCGATGTAGGCGGCGCTGGTCCCGAACATCGTCACCCGGGCGCGCTCGGCGAGGTCCCAGAGCGTGCCCATGCCGGGGTGGCCGGGGTTGCCGTCGTAGAGAACGATCGCCGCCTTGGTCAGCAGGCCGGAGACGAGGAAGTTCCACATCATCCAGCCGGTCGTCGTGAACCAGAAGAGGCGGTCGCCGGGATGGGCGTCGACGTGGAGGTTCAGCTTCTTCAGGTGCTCGAGCAGGATCCCGCCCTGCCCCTGGACGATCGCCTTCGGCAGCCCGGTCGTGCCGGAGGAGTAGAGAACCCAGAGCGGGTGGTCGAAGGGGACGCGATCGAACGTCAGGGGCGCTCCCTCGCCCGCGGCGAGCAGCTCATCCCAGGGCATCGTGTCGCGCAGCGGCAAGAGGTCGGGAGACTCGTCGAGATAGGGGATGACCACGGTCCGCTCTAGGCCCGGCATCGCCTCCTGCAGCTGGGCGAGGACCTCACGGCGGTCAAAGTTCTTGCCGCCGTAGCGGTAACCGTCGATCGCGAAGAGGACCTTCGGCTCGATCTGGGCGAAGCGGTCGATGACGCTGGCGGGGCCGAAGTCCGGCGAGCAACTCGACCAGACGGCGCCGATCGAGGCGGTGGCGAGGAAGGCGACGATCGCCTCGGGGATGTTCGGCAGGTAGGCGACGACGCGGTCGCCGCGCCGCACCCCGAGCCCGCGCAGTCCGGCCGCCGTCGCCGCGACCTGCCGCCGCAGCTCCCCCCAGCTCAGCTCGCCGAGCTCCCGCAGCTCGGAGGCGTGGAGGATCGCCGTCGCCTCGTCGTCCTTACCCGCGAAGACGTGCTCGGCGTAATTGAGCGAAATGTTCGGAAACCACTTGGCCCCGGGCATCTCGCGCGAGCCGAGGACGGGGGAGGGATCGCCGTCGGCCTGCACCTCGAAGAAGTCCCAGATCGCCGACCAGAAACCGTCGAGGTCGTCGACCGACCATTGCCACAACTCGTCGTAGCCGGCGAACGAGAGGCCGCGCTCGCGCTCCAGCCAGCAGATGAATTCGGTCATCCGCGAGCGCTCGACCAGCTCGGCCGACGGCTCCCACAGCAGCTCCCCCGTCGCAGCGTTCACTGCGCCACCCTACCCGTCGCCTCTATCGTTCCGGCGGAGCCGGAGTGGCGGAATTGGCATACGCGATCGACTCAAAATCGATTGCCCTTGCGGGCTTGTGGGTTCGAATCCCACCTCCGGCATTTGCGTGCGCGCCTGGCGGCGGCGGACGCGGCGCGCTGCGGCGTCCTCAGTCGCCCCAATAGCGCTGCTATTCGGGCTCCCTGCGTCCTTGCATCGCTTGGTCCGGCGCTCGCCAGCCACGCACGCAAAGACGACTAGCTCAGGCAGGTTGGGGAGTGGCGCCGGCGCCGTAATCCTCGCCGGAGCCGATCGGGCGCTCCTCCTCCACGTGCCACTCCTGGTTGAAGGCGTAGAGGGCGGCGGCAATGGTGACGATCTGCAGTAGGCCAAGGATGATCACCAGCACCCCGATCAGCGAGGAGCTGAGGGCGGCTTCGTCGAAACCGGCGCGGTCGCGGTTGAACCAGCTTTCGGCGCCGACCGCGCAGAAAATCGCGAGGATCATCGAGAGTGCCGCAACCACCGGCAGGATGCCGCGGTTCCAGCGCGCCACCAGGAAGGCGAAGAAGGCATAGAGGATGGCGAAGATCGCACAGACGATTCCCATGCCGCCGCCGCCCTTCAGCAACGGCCAGCCGCCGAGCGTGATCAGCGCCGCAACGACCGCCGTGGCCACGAGCAGCAGCACGACGATGAACTTGGTCGTAACCGAGCTCGCCTTTTCCCGATTTGGCCGCCACAGTTCGTAGCCGGGCCTCAGCTCTCCTACCGCCACCCGTCGATCATAGAATCTGTCAGCGACGCAGCGGCGTTGGCCGCGCGTTAAGGCCCAAACGGGCCGGCCACGCGGGCGTGGCGGAATTGGCAGACGCGCCAGGTTTAGGTCCTGGTGAGCTTCGGCTCGTGGGGGTTCAAGTCCCTCCGCCCGCATCACGACGGCTCGCGCCCAGCGCGGGCTGTCGCTCGTTACGATCACCCCTCTGGGGCAGTGGCCCAACTGGCTAAGGCACCGGTCTCCAAAACCGGAGAATCCGATCTCGACGTTTTGCCTCCTCGCCACCCCGATTCGGCCTGGGAACGCGGTATCCCGCTCTAGCAGCGGGATTGCCGCGTCCCCGAGAGTCCCGAGAAGGAGGGTCAACTCGGGTCAGTCGAAGTCAACGAGAGGCTAGTTTTTGAAGCTCCCGTTCCCTCGCCGTTCCCTCGAGGGCGGTTTTCCTGCCGACGACTTCGACCCCCCTCAGCTCTTCTTCGCCATCCGTTCTGCGACTTCGATCAGGTCGACCTTCATCGCCGCGAGAATTGATTCGAGGGTTGACCACCTGGGATTCCCTTCGCCCCTCTCGATCCCGGACACCACCCGCACGCCTACAGATGCTCGCCGCGCCAGGTTCTCCTGAGTCAGCTTCTTTTCCTTGCGGAGTTCACGAAGCGCCACGCCAAGCGCGACCTGAGAGGTGCCCGACGATGGCATCGAGGTTGAAACGTTCTCAAATCTTTCGGGCGAAAGAGCTACCGGCAACATAAGCCTAGTTCTGTGATGCCGGTCTGCTACGTTCGGATGTAGACAACAAATAAAGTGCCCCCGGCTGCTGAACACAGCCGAGGGCACTTCGCACAGGAAAGGCGGCACCCTTCCCATGCACCAACAGCCTATTGGCGTTGAGCGCCATCAAGGTTCCAATCACACCGAAGACATCGAGGCAGAAGCAGCCGTCCTCAGGCAGCTCTTCTCCTTCGACCATCCCGTCACCCTCGAGGAGCTAATCCGCTACTTCGTAACCCTCAATGGGGATTCGGGCGTTTTCGGACGTCAAGATGAGATCGAGCGAGCCGTCCGGGAACTGGTCGCGAACGGCCTCGTTACTCAGACGACTGACGATCTCGTGCTTCCGACGAGGGCCGCACACAAGTTCGCCGACCTCGCCGAATTCCCCTGATGAGCAACCGAAGCAGCATCCACCGAGAAGCGATAGAGCGGATCGGCCAGAACGTTTTCGGGATCCGACGCCACGCCGGCTTCTCTCAGGAATTGCTTGCCCAGCGATCTGGCCTTCATCGCACCGAGATCAGCCTGATCGAGAGAGGACGTCGAGTCCCACGCATCGACACCCTCCTCAAGATTGTGGGCTCATTGGAAACTCCGATTGAGGCGTTTGTGGAGGGGGTCGCATGGGTCGCGTACTCGCCTTCAGAGGCTGGCTCGTTCTCACTTTCCGGCGGGTGGGGCGAGTTGCGGCAGGCTTAGATTGGACAAACGGTCTGCAGAAAAGTTTGGAGCGCTTTATCTGATCTAAAGGGCTGCCGATAGCGAGTCCCGTAGGAGGGCGGCGTCCAGAACGAGTGCCTGGAGCTTTGGACGCCCCCTCCTTTCTCTTGCTGTTCCTCTAGCCCCTTCGGCTGCCGACTTTCGGCCCAGGGGGTCGCCGGGCCCCGGATTTTGGCACGGCTTCGCCGTGCGTTCCGGGGCTACCGGCTCCCGCATCGGGCGGGGGTCCTGCACAAGGAGTCAGCAATGGCAGATGCACTAGCCACGCCGGAAGTCGACATCGACCTGATCGACGTCGTTGACGATTTCAACGCCCGCCAGAAATTCCCCAAAGAGGAATTGGAACAGCTGGCTGGGACCATCGAGGAGACCGGCCTGGTCCAGCCGATCAAGGTGAAGAAAAAGCCCGACGGCCGCTTCGACCTCGTCGCCGGCGAGCGGCGATTCAGGGCCGCCAAGATCGCCGGACTCAAAACCATCGAGATCACTCTTTCGACGGGCAACCCGGTCACGGAAACCCTCGTCGAGAACATTCATCGCTCCAACCTCAACCCGATCGAGACGGCGCTTGGCCTCAAAGCCTTCGCTGAGGAGCACAACCTCGAGACCTACAAAAAGATCGGGGCGAAAGTCCGCAAACGGGAGGACTGGGTCGGCGCCCACATGCGCCTGCTGAAGCTCCCCAGAAGCGTTCAGCGCTTCATCGCGGCCGGCGACGTGCCTGCAGAGGCCGAGCCGCTGCTGCGCCCGATCGCGGAGGTCTCCGCGAAGTTCGCAGCCACCCTCTGCGAGGCCGGCAAGCTTCGTGGGTACTCCGGGCGCCAGTTCATCCAGCGCTTCGGAGACCTCTTTGAGGAACTGCCTCGAATGGAAGGGCTGAAGAACGTCCCCACGATGATCAACGTGCCCCGCTTCCACCTCAGCGAGGTCGTTCTCGACCTCGATCGCGAGAACGAGGAGCACAAGGGGCTGATCGAGAAGGCGCTGAATGCCTTCTACACTCACATCTACTACGGCGCGGATCGCGATCCTCAGGTGCAGCTCGCCGAGCCGGAGATCGACCGCGCCCGCGCGGCCGGCGTCCTGGTGGAGCACATCGAAGGCTCCTTCTCGAGCGCATACATCATCGACCGCGAGCTGGCCCTCGATCTCGTCCACAGCGCAATCGAGCGGCGGACGATCGAGAAGGAGGAGGAAGCAAAGCAGGAGGCGATCCACCAGGAGGAGCTGAAGGCTCAGCGCAAAGAGGATCGCAAAAAGGCCACCGACGAGCGCAAGGAGAAGGGCGAGCTCTCACCGCAGGCCCAGGCCAAAGCCGACGCCGAGTACGCGGTTCGCTTCAACGAAGCTCTCGGCCGGATGCTCCTCGAGCATCGCACCGGCGGCAAGAACAAAAAGCACGCCCTCACCCGGGCCAAGCTGGTGGCGCACCTGTTCGTCGACGACAACCTCGACCTGGCAGGTCGCGGGCTGCGGTTCACCGTCGACAAACTCCGCAGCGTCGAGCGCACGCCCCTCAAAAAAGGCGGCTTCAAAGAAAAAATCACCTACGCCACCAACGAGGAGTGCACGGCGGAGCTGCGCCGCAGAATCGACAACGCTCGCAGCGAGACCGAGGTCAACGAGGTTCTCTCGGAGGCCATCTTCGCCGCGGTCCTCGCCGACAACAAAGCCGAGCCTCAGTCACGGCGCCCCAACTGGATTGGGAGCTACGAGGCCACGGCGAAAGTCGAAAAGATCGCGAAAGCCGAGCTGAAAGAAGTGAAACCCCGCAAGCCGCGGCGGGTTCAGCAGAAGGCCGCGAAGTAAGGGCAAGCAGAAAGGGGGCGTCCTCTTCTCCGGGGGCGCCCTTTATGTCCGTCACCGCTCGCCGCTCGCGTAATTGGTCATGGGCTGACGCCTAGCAGACCTCCCCCGTCCGGGCTCCGCCCGTCCTCCTCCGGCCTGCTCTGGCATGCCCATGACCAATTACGCGCAGCAAGCCAAGAAGCCCAGTCCAGAGCAATTGGAACTCCAGGCAAAGCTCGAATCCGAGCGCGGAGTCTCTCTTCAAACCCCGACGACCTCAGCGCATGCGAGCCGGAATATCCGCTCGCTGCTTGCAATGGAGCGCATCAGCGGTGACGAGCGCCACCGAGAGCTGATGGGCCTGCGTGACGACCTTGCCGTCGGCGGTGGCTGTGTCGCCCTGGTCCACGACGACGAGATCGGTGGCCACGGCTCCACCGCTCACTGGAGGTAGACGATCATGAAAGTTGTTCTCTCCTACGGACTCGGGGTAGATAGCACCGCCCTTCTCTTTCGCTGGCTAACCGAGCCCGACTCGCGCGATTTCGACCTCAACGATCTTCTCGTCGTCACGGCCATGACCGGCGACGAGTGGCCTGACACGGTCGAGCTGGTCGAGCGACACGTTCTGCCCCGCCTCACCGAGGCCGGTGTCACCTACGTCCAGGTTGCCCGCGGCGGAGCCAGTCAGAGGGACGGCATCGCCATCCTCGACGACACCGACGAACCCCATCGTCTCTACGCCGACGGCGCCTATCGACTCTCTGACGAGCTCACCAGCGCCGGCACCATCCCGCAAGCCGCGGGCTCCCGCTACTGCTCGCAGAAGTTCAAGGGCTGGGTGATCGACACCTTCTTGGCCGAATGCGCCCCGGAGGCGACCCGGCATGCCTTCGGCTACGAGGCCGGAGAGACGGCCCGAGCGACCCGGTGCGAGGAAAACATGCCGAATCGCCTCGCGTTCGGCTTCGACTCGACCGAGACCGGCCGCGCCCGCCGTGCCAGCGAGTTCGACGGCCCACTCCGGGTCGCCGAGTTCCCCCTGATCGAGTGGGGCTGGGATCGGGAGGACTGTCTGCGGTTCATCGAGCAGACCGCCGGCATTTCAGACTGGCCCAAGTCCGCCTGTGTCTACTGCCCCTTTGCCCTAACCAACCGGGCTGGCCGCGAACGGACCCTGAATCGCTACGACGAGGATCGCGAGAGCGCGATGGAGACCCTGATGTTGGAGCGGCGCTCCCTCTGCCTCAACCCCCGGGGCGGCCTTATCGCGGGGGATCGACTCTTCGACCTGCTTTGGAAAGAGCGACCGGCGATCGTCAAGTCCTTCGAGCGCCTTGCCGAGGAAGCCCCGCACTCCGTTTATGAGGTGCGCCGGATCTGGCGGTCGAAGCGACAGGCGAACAGGGACCTGCGCGTCCTCCACAACGGTTCGCGGGCTGAGTGCGAGGCTTTGGTGCGCCAGTACGGGAAGATCGACGATTCCGACGGCATCGGGCGGGTTTACCTGCTCCGAAAAGGCAACGAACTACCCACTCGAGAGCACTTCATAGTCGCCGGCCCCGCAGGAGCGAGGGAGAAGGCGCTGCCCTCTTTCCCGAGGTGGTGGGAAGAGGTCGATCACCAGCAACTCAGCCTCACCTCTCCTGAGTTGGCGGTGGCCGCATGACCGGCCGCTCTCCAGACGTCGTCGATCTCCGCAGATTCGACGTGATCCTCCTCAACTCCTCAGCCGGGAAGGACAGCATGGCGATGCTCGACCTCGTTGTTCGCCAGGCCCGCCACCAGGGCGTCCTCGATCGCCTCACTGTCGGCCATGCCGACCTGGGCCGAGTCGAGTGGCCTGGCACCTGCCAGCTCGCAGAGGCCCAAGCCACTCGTTACGGATTGAGATTCGAGGTCGTCTCCGCGACTGGACCCGATCTACTTGATCGCGCTCGCGAGCGGGGTATGTGGCCTGGCCCACGGCAGCGTTGGTGCACCTCGGATTTGAAGCGCGGGCCGCTCAGGCGCCTCATGACGCGACTCCTCCGGGAGCATCCACAGTGGGGGAGCCGCCGGATGCGGCTCCTCAACGTTATGGGGATGAGGGCCGAAGAGTCCCCTGCCCGCGCTCGCAAGCCGACGGTGGCCGTTGATCCAAACGCCAGCAACGGTGTTCGCGAAATCGTCAACTTTCTCCCGCTCCATCAGCTGCCGATCGACAACGTCTGGGAGATCATCAGCGCCAGTCCCATCAGCGACCTCGTCCACCCGGCATACCGGCTCGGCATGCCTCGCCTCAGCTGCCGATTCTGCATCCTTGCCTCCCGCGGTGCGCTCGTGCGATCTGCACAGCTCAACCCTGATCTAGCGGCCGAATACCTAGAGGTTGAGCAGGAGACCGGACACGCCTTTCGGTTGGACTGCTCAATTGAAGAAGTGATCGCCGAGGCCCGAAGCGCCATCGGCGAACGGCCCATCGAACCCTGGGTTGGCTGAACGAGGAGGGCGCTGACGAATCGGGCGGCGCCTCCCGATTTTCGCACGGCTTCGCCGTGCCCTCGGGTCGGCGCACCGCCCTCCATCGGGCTCACTCTGCAAAGGAGAAACCACCATGCTCGCTACCGCCCGCACCTTCACCCTCGACGGCATCTCGGCCCGCCCGGTCAGAGTCGAGGTTGACGTTCACAGAGGCTTGCCCAACTTCACCGTTGTCGGACTCCCTGACGCAGCGGTACGAGAGACCCGCGAGCGAGTTCGTGCTGCCCTTGTCAACAGCGGCTTCGAGTTTCCGTTGCGCCGGATCGTGGTCAACTTGGCGCCGGCCAGTGTTCGCAAGGCGGGCCCTGGCATGGACCTCGCCATCGCCACCGCGCTCCTGTGCGCGTCCGCCCAGCTGGAGTGGGATGGCCTGGCGCACATTGCTCTTGTTGGTGAGCTGGCACTCGATGGATCGACCCGC
>Ga0193699_10000741_pt1 | contig 13279 bp, 8 predicted proteins | sample L3c2metaG_FD_160095 | JGI IMG/M metagenome (GOLD analysis project Ga0193699, IMG submission 160095) | Soil microbial communities from a riparian zone of the East river system, Colorado, United States - L3c2 | ecosystem: Environmental > Terrestrial > Soil > Riparian zone | place: USA: East River... | reverse complement strand
AACCGAGCATCAGCACCAGACCAATCGCGAATGCGCCGCGTGCGATCATCCGGCGCCTCCGGTTTCCCGGATGGTGAAGAGATCGTCGGGGCGGATCACGAGCTCGATCGCGAAGCGGATACCGACCGCGAGAATCAAAAGCCCGAGCAGCAGGCGCAAATGTTCGCCGCGAATCTTCTGGCCGGCGCGGGCGCCGAACTGCGCACCCGTCACGCCGCCGACCATCAGGATCAGCGCCAGCACCGCATCGACCAGATGGTTGGTAACCGCGTGCAGCATGGTGGCGAACACCATGGTGACCAGCGTCAGCACCATCGAGGTGCCGATCACGGTCGAGGTCGGCACCCGCAACAGATAGATCATGATCGGGATCAGGATGAAACCGCCGCCGATGCCCATCACCGCGCCAATGAAGCCGATGACCAGGCCGACGACCACGACCGGAATCACCGAAAGATAGATCTTGGAGCGCTTGAAGCGCATCTTCAGCGGCAGGCCGTGGATCCAGCCATGGCTGCCCGAGCGGCGTAGCGAGACCGCCACGCCGCGCCGGACCCGCATGATCGCGCGCAGGCCTTCCCAGAACATCAGCGCGCCGACGGTGCTGAGCAGGATGACGTAAGACAGCGCGATCAACAGATCGAGCTGGCCGAGCGAACGCAGCAGCGTGAAAGTCCAGACGCCAAGCGCGGTGCCGACGGTGCCGCCGGTCAACAATACCAGCGCCAGCGCCGGATCGATGGCGCGGCGACGCCAGTAGGAGATCGCGCCTGAGAACGACGAGGCGGCGATGTGGCTGGCGACCGAGGCGACCGCGACCGCGGGCGCGATGCCGACGAAGATCAACAGCGGCGTCATCAGGAAGCCGCCGCCGATGCCGAACATGCCGGACACGAAACCAACCGCCGCGCCCATCGCCAGGATGAGGAAAACATTGACCGGAATGTCGGCGATCGGAAGGTAAAGCTGCACGCGCGTTTACTTCGGAGTTTTTGCCTTGAGGCTGGCCGAAACCGCTCCACGGCATGGTTTCTTGATCTGACGCGAACGGGCGCGAACGCGGGTCAACGCCGCGTCCCCTGCATAACCGAATTCGCCCCTGGCAGGGACTAAAGATTCCGCAAGTCGCGGCTTTTTTGCCGATGCCCGCGGCTCAATTTCCGATGTGGTGAATAACTGGGATTAACGGGCCGCGCGGATCGTCCGCGCCCCCGCCCCACGGGCTCAAGGCCGCCCTGCAGAATCGGTGACAAGGCTCATCGCGGCGGCTTCCCTGGCGCCGAGCCAGCGGACATCGCTGGTCGCAGACATGGCTTCCATGACCGACGAGGAGACGCCCATCCTGGTCAGATAGTTCAACACCATGCCCGCGGTTCGCTGGGTTTCAGCGACCGGGTCGGGCCCGGGGGCGAGGGCCACAAACCGGTGGACACCCAGCATCGAGCCCTCCACGCCCACACGGGTCGTGCCGCCGGCAAAGGCGAGCACGCAGGCGCTGGCGCAATATGACGGCCGGATATGGCCCGATGGGTCAGCGACGCCGACCGCGGTCACCAAGCCGCGGGACCGGATGATCTCGCCGATGATGATGGCCTGGTTCAGGTCTCCGCCCGGCGAGGATATCAATACGATGTCGCCCGCTGCGAGATGGGCTTCGTCGAGCCTGTCCCGGAACCAGCTCGCGGCGGCAGCACCGATCGTGCCGTTGATGGCCAATGCGGCGCGGCGGCGGCCTGAGTTGTCGGGGCCGGCATCGGCCATCAGCGATGAGGTCATATCCGACGAAGAATACAGATCCTTCCAGTAGGCCCAGGCCTCCGGTCGTGAAAGATCCTGGTAGGCGCGCGCGCCCACGACGAGAACCATCAGGACAAAGAAGGCGGCGGAGAAAAAATGCGTGCGGCTGTTGCCGGTGGCGGGACCCGGTCGCGGCGGCTGGCCGGTTGGCTCCGGCGCCGGCGTTCCCCAGGGTCCTGTCCCTGGGGCTTGTAAACGTGCCCGCGCGTCATCGCGATCTTCGAGAGACAATTGGGTCTCCTTGCGGGTCACCTTGGCGGCCATCAATGCCGCCCGGAACATCGAACCGGCACCTGCCACGTCCCATCGTGGCACGCCTGTTATACAGCTTTATCGATGAGGTAAATGCCGGCAACGCGAGGCTGCATCGCCGGCGAACGAACCTGTCAGCGCGCGGCGGCGCGCTTGGTCGCAACCGGCTTGGCTGCGGGTTTTACAGCACCGGCCTGCGCCGGTGCTGTGTCCCATCCGCCGGCCGGGCTCGCCACATTGACGGCGTCGTCGGGCTGCGGTTCGGGGGTAAAGGTCTGGATCGCGAGTTTTGCCGCCGCTAGCGACTGGGCATCGAGCCGCTTGGCGATGTCGTCGCGCTTGCGGACCGAATCCGCGTCGCCCTGCGCCGCCGCCAGGCTGAACCATTTGAAGGATTCCGCGAGGTTCTGTTCGACGCCGATGCCGCGGGCATAGAGGATGCCGAGATTGAACTGGCTGTCCGCGACGCCGCGATCGGCGGCCTTGCGGAACCATTGCGAGGCGTTCTTGTAGTTGGCGCCGTTGCCGCCGCCGTCGGCGTCGAGCACGGCCAGATTATGCATCGCCTTGGCGTTGCCGCGCTCGGCGGCCTGCATGTAATAGCGTCGCGCGATGTCGACGTCCTTTTTCACGCTGAGACCCTTTTCGTACAGGGTCCCCAGCCTGAACACCGCCGGTATCACGCCGGCTTGCGCGGCGCGGTCATACCATTTCGCGGCTTCGTCCAGATTCGCAGCAACACCTTTGCCTTCGGCGTAGCGCACGCCGATCTCATAGGCCGCGCTGGGATCGCCCTTCAGCGCGGCGGCGCGCAGCACCGGTCCACCGATCGCATCCGGCAGTCTTTCGGTCGGCGGGACCTGCACCAGCGTGAGTTTGCGGCTGGCTGGCGCCACCGGCGCGGTCGGAATGGCGCCGGTGATATCGCTGGCGGAAACCGGCGTGTCGGCGGGTGCTGCCGGGGCCGCCGGTGCAGCCGAGGTCTGCGGGATCGCGACCGACGCGGTGCTGTCCAGGGTGTTCGGTGCGGAACTATTGAGTGATTGCCGGCCGATCGGTGTCGGCGAGGTCATCGACGGCATCGCGGGCGCAGGCAGTGCGGGCTTCGCGCTGTCGTCGGCGGGCAATTGAGCCGGGGCCGGTTGCTGGCTCGAAGTCTCCATGGCGGGCATCAATGGGGCGCTGCCGCCGTCAAGCAGCGTCATCGCCATCTTGAAGGTGCCGAGCACGATCACGACCACGCTGGCGCCGACCAGCAGCGAGCGGATCTTGGAGGTGATCGTCGACGGTTCCTTGTTCTTGTCCTTGTCGCCGGTGGGCGGCTTGGAGGAAGCGCGGGGTTTGCCGTTGGCCGGCGCGGCGGCCGCAGCCTGCGCGGCGCGGCGCGCGGCGGCAATGAAACTCGATGAACTGACGGGTTCGCGGGCGCCGGATGGAATTTCGCTGAGCGCGTTCTCGGAAGCCGCGATCCGCTCCGATGGCGAAGCGACGCGTCCGCTCGGCCGTGTTCCCGGTTCGAGCGGGTGATCGGGCGGCAGGTCGGGCTCAATCGCCGCGCGCGGCGGCGCGGTATGGGGCTCGAGAATCTCGCTGATGGCGCGCGGCGTCACCGGGGCAACGGCCGGCATCGCCGGCGGCGCGGCGTGGAACTCCCGCGGCGCGGTCGCAAAGTGCTCCTGTGCCGCAGCGGGATTCGGCAATTCGGGTTTCAATTGCGGCGGCAGCACGACGCGCGGTGCTGCGGCCTGCGGCGGCGCCGGCGGCGTTTCCATGACCGGTGCCGCACGAACCGTGCGCAGGTCGCCTTCGATCATCGCCAGACGGTCGACCACATGGCCGAGCGTGTTGTGAACGGCTTCCAGCGAATCCTGGGTGTGACGGCCGGCTTCCGACTGGCTGAAGCGGATGTCGGACAATTCGCGCTTGACGACGTCGATCAGGCCGGAATCCGCCGCGGGCTGCGCCACGCCGCGGCTGTTTTCCGCGAGAGCGGCAAAGTTCGCATGCTGGGTTTCGAGATGGCGCAGGATGTCCTGCAGCCCGTCCTCGACCCGGCCGAGATTACCGCCGCCGTGATCGGCGGAGGTTTCCAGGCGTTCGAGCAGATAGGATACGCGCTGTTCGAGATGGGCGAAGGCGGAAGCGCTGTCATTGCCGACCGGCATGCGGTCGAGGCGGTCGGACAGAGCGCGCAGCGCGTTCTCGAGATTCTCAGTGTTGGCGCTGGCCGCCGGACGCTCGCGGGTCTCCAGCGTCGAGGTCAGCGCTGCGATACGCTGTTCGAGGATCGCGAAGGAATCGCTGTTGTTCTCGGCGCGGCTGAGCTGGTCGACCTTGGCCGACAGCATGTGGACGTCGTCGGAAAGCCGTGCCAGCGCGTCATTGGAGGCGACATTGGAAACAATGGCACGCAGCGCCGCGATGGCGCCTTCGAGCTGCTGGACCGTCGAGGGGTCGTCGCTGGAGCGCAGGATCAGGTCGAGCTTGCCGCCGAGATTGCGGATCGCCTCGTCATAGCCGGCGAGTTGCTCGGCCGGCGTCAGCGAGCGCAGCACTTCGCGAATTTCGGCGAGCGCGCGTTCGATGCCGGCCAGCGCCTGGCCGTCAGTGCCGCTCTGGCGGGTGTCGTCGATGCGGCGGGACAGCGAACGGATTTCGTTCTCGATCGATTCGATCGCCCGGCGCGGCATCGCCTCGGTGATGGCGGCGCGAATTTCCGACAATTCGCTGCGGAACGCGGCGATCGATTGCTCGATGCCATCGGGCCGCCGCAGCGCCTCGATCTGGCTGGTGATGTTGATGAGATGACGCTCGAGCGAGGAAAAATCCGGGCCCGCGGGCATCGCGGGCGCCATCGGCATCGCAGGCGCCATTGCAGGCGCGGTGGGCGGCGCGCTGCGCGGCGGCATCGGCCGAGGCGCCGGACCATCAAGTTCATTCTGGCGCGCAGCGATTTCTGCGATCGCGAAGTCGAGCGACGCCGGGCTGAGCGGCGGCGAGGGGCGATAGATGTGGGTGGCGGCGCGCTCGACCATGTCGGCCTGGCGCTGCTTGTCCTGCAACTGGGTCTGCCGCGCCGGCTGAGGGTTCGAGATCTGCGACAGCCGGGCGTCGAGCCGCGAGATGGCGTCGTTCAACTGGCGGGCGACGCCGGGTTCGCTACGCGGAGCCTCAGTGCGGGGCGCGTCACTACGCGGCGCCGGGCGTGAGATCTGCTCGATCTGGCGGGTAATGGAGTCCAGCCGCTGGTGGATGTCGGCGACATCCTGGGTTTCCTGGCTCGGCAGCATCGGCTGCGGATCGGGGTTGCCGCGAAAACCGGGAGGCGCGGATTCGCCGATGGTGGAATTGAGCCAATCGCTCAGCGACATGCCGGCACGCCGCGCGGCGGCCTCGGCCCTCTCGCGGACGGACGGGTCGATGCCTTCAACACTCCACGATACGCGCGAATTCATGCTCTCGTCCGGTTCCGACTCCGGCGCGACTCCTGCGCCTTCAGCCTCCCCGCGCGTCCCTAGGATAGAGACAATCGAATTCCGCGCAGGTCGTCTGCCTCTGGCACCGACTTTTTCGTGTTACGGTAAATAACGGGTTAAGGAATGGGCCGGCCGGCCCCGAAAGTTGCCTTTCGGGCGAAATTGACCGCGCCGACCGGCCGGGCGGCGTCGCAACCGGTCAGGACCTGGCAGTCATCCGTTGATTTCGCGCCGGCTGCCCTCGATAGGCGTGACGCTCGTGCCGTTGGCACCGGCCGGCAGGGTATCGAGCGCCTCTTCGCACCACTCTGCCGCGGCACGCTCATATCGAAGTCCCATGCGAAGCAGCAGCAGCTTGCCGGTATCTGCCGGAGATGCGGTATCTTGATGGAAGCGCTTTTTCAGAATGCGTTCGTAGCGGGAGAGACGGTCGCGGTGATATTCCAGCCGTGCCATGAGATCGGTGCGAAACGGGGCAATGTCGATGCTGTCGAGCGCGTAAAGCCGCACCAGCAGATCGTCCTTGATCGAAGACGGGCTACTCGGCCGGGCCGCCCAGTGCCGCAGCGCGGCTCTGCCCTCGGGCTTAAGGGTATAGACCAGCTTGTTGGGCTTGCCCGACTGGACCACCTCGCGGCCTTGAATGTGGCCCCGGTCGCGGAGCCGCGAGAGCTCGCGATAGATCTGCTGATGATCGGCTTTCCAGAAGAACCCGATCGACGAATCGAACGTCTTGGCGAGTTCGTAGCCCGTCATCGGACGTTCGGTCAGACATGCCAAAATTGCGTCGCCGAGTGCCATCCGCCAACCCTCCGCTTCCCGGCCTACCTGCCCTTCTTGACAGTATGCATAAAAGCGCATATGCGTCAACATGCATAAAGAGCCGTCCGCAAGTGCGCCGCCCGTGGCGGAGCCGGTGGAATGCAGAGGGCCGGTACCTCGCAATCGCCGCGCCGAACAGGAGACGTCCCATGACGCTGCCCGGTCTCGATAGATGGTACGGCTACATGAAGTCGCACGATCGCGCGGCGCTGTGGGATCTGCTGCACCCCGATGCGGTGTTCGAAAGCCCAGTCGTGCATACGCCGCAGCGCGGGCGCGACATCACATTCAAATATCTGTCGAGCGCGGAAAAGGTGCTGGGCGGCCCGGGCTTCGCCTATGTCGGCGAATGGCGCAGCGACACCGGCGCGGTGCTCGAATTCCAAACCGAGATCGACGGGATCAAGCTCAATGGCGTCGACATCATCACCTTCGCGGACGATGGCCGGATCACGAATTTCAAGGTGATGGTGCGCCCGCTCAAGGCGATCAACCTGCTGCACCGGCTGATGGGAGAGCAACTGGCCAGTGCGGCAAGCGGGCCTGGCAGCGTTGCAACCGCGACCTTGAAGTAGCTCCCTACGATCTTCGGAACCGGGTAAGGTTCTTTCTGGAACTCAAGCGTTGCTGCGCTGCATGATCTCCCTTACACGGAGCCCGCGAGCCAGCCGGGAGGATGCGAATGCCGATCTACAAGGCCCCCTTGGAAGACGTCAATTTTTTGCTCAACGACGTGTTCCAGATCGACCGCTACGACAATCTTCCGGGCTTTAGCGACGCCTCCGCCGATGTGCGGGAGGCCATCCTCAACGAGGCAGCCAAACTCGCCGAAGAAGTGTTGCAGCCGCTCAACCGGGTCGGCGATCTCGAGGGCTGCGTCCGTCACGACGACGGCTCCGTGACCACCCCGAAAGGTTTCAAGGAAGCCTTCAAGCAGGTCGCCGAAGGCGGGTGGCTGGGCTTGTCGGCGCCATCAGAATATGGCGGGCAGGGCCTGCCGGTCACGCTGAGCCAGACTGTGACCGAATTTCAGAGTTCGGCGAATATGGCGTTTTCGATGTATGGCGGCCTGACCATGGGTGCCACGGCGGCGCTGATGGTGCACGGCAAGCCGGAACAGAAGGCGATGTTCGTGCCGAAGATGGTGTCGGGACAGTGGACCGGCACCATGAACCTCACCGAGCCGCAATGCGGCACCGATCTGGGCCTGCTGCGCACCAAGGCGGTCAAGCAGGCCGACGGCAGCTACAAGATATCAGGCACCAAGATTTTCATCTCCGCCGGCGAGCACGATCTCGCCGAAAACATCATCCATCTGGTGCTGGCGCGGATCGAGGGCGCTCCATCAGGCATCAAGGGCGTGTCGCTGTTCGTGGTGCCCAAAATCCTGGTCAATGCCGACGGCTCCTTGGGTGCGCGCAATGGGGTGACCTGCGGGTCGATCGAACACAAGATGGGCATTCACGGCAATTCCACCTGCGTGATGAACTACGACAGCGCCACCGGCTGGCTGATCGGCGAGGAAAACAAGGGCATGCAGGGCATGTTCGTGATGATGAACGAGGCGCGGCTGGGCGTCGCGGTGCAGGGACTGGCGCAATCCGAGGTCGCCTATCAGAACGCCGTCGCCTACGCCCGTGAACGTCTGCAGGGCCGCGCGCTGTCGGGGCCGAAGGCGCCGGACAAGCCGGCCGATCCGATTATCGTGCATCCCGACGTGCGCCGCACGCTGCTGACGATTCGCGCCTTCAACGAGGCGGCGCGCGCCATGGTGGTGTGGACCGCGCTGAAAAGCGACGTCGCCCATAGGTCCAGCGACCCCAAGGACCGCCAGGAGGCGGACGACCACATGGGGCTGATGACGCCGATCATGAAAGGGGTCATGACCGACGTCGGATTTTCCAACGCGGTGCTGGCCCAGCAGATGTACGGCGGCCACGGCTATATCGCTGAACACGGCATGGAGCAGTTCGTGCGCGATGCCCGCATCGCCATGCTCTATGAGGGCGCCAACGGCATCCAGGCGCTCGACCTCGTCGGCCGCAAACTGCCGCGCGACGGCGGCCGCGCCGTAATGGCATTTTTCGGCGAGGTCGCAGCCTTCGCCAAGGACCATGGCCCCGATGAGGCCATGAAGCCCTATGTCGTACCCTTAAGCACCGCGCTCGGCCATCTGCAGCAGGCTACCACCTGGCTGATGCAGAATGCGATGATGAAGCCCGACAATGCCGGCGCCGCCGCCACCGACTACATGCAACTGTTCGGCCTCGTCACCTTCGCCTTTATGTGGGCGCGGATGGCGAAAGTCGCCCAGGACAAGATTGCGGCCGGCAGCGCCACGCCCTATCTGACCACCAAGCTGGTGACCGGCCGCTTCTTCATGGAGCGGATGCTGCCGGAAACCACTGTGCATCTCGCGCGCATCCAGACCGGAAGCGCGACCACCATGGAATTGGCGGCGGAAGCGTTCTGACCGGAGAATTCTTATCGCGGCGCCCGATTGGACCCGCGACATCTCCGAATTCGCCTATATATTATGATCCTCATACCAGGAGGGCGTCATGCCTGAGGCATTTATCTACGATCACGTTCGCACGCCGCGCGGCCGCGGCAAGGCCGATGGCGCGCTGCATGAGGTGACGGCGCTGGCGCTGGCCACCGCGCCGCTGAGAGCGCTGAAGGAGCGCAACAACCTTGCGGAAGACGTCGTCGATGACGTCGTGATGGGCGTGGTCGATCCGGTCGGCGAGGCCGGCTCCGACATCGCGCGCTTCGCCGCGCTGAAGGCCGGTCTCGGCCAGTCCGTTCCCGGCATCCAGATCAGCCGCTTCTGCGCCTCCGGCCTCGATGCCGTGAATTTCGCCGCCGCCCAGATCATGAGCGGCCAGCATGAACTCACCATTGGCGGCGGCGCCGAATCCATGAGCCGGGTCGGCATCGGCGCTTCCGGCGGCGCCTGGCCGATGGATCCGTCGATCGCGGTGCCGGCCTATTTCATGCCGCAGGGCGTGTCGGCCGACCTGATCGCCACAAAGTACGGTTTTTCGCGCGACGACGTCGACGCCTATGCGGTGCAGAGTCAGCAGCGCGCCGCGAAGGCGTGGGACGAGGGTCGCTTCAAGAATTCAGTGGTCCCTGTGAAGGATATCAACGGCCTCACCATTCTCGCCAAGGACGAGCACATGCGGCCGACCACGACGATGCAGTCGCTCGGGCAATTGCAGCCGTCGTTCGTGGCGATGGGCCAGATGGGTGGCTTCGATGCGGTGGCGATCCAGTCGCACCCGGAAATCGAGCGCATCAACTACGTGCATCATGCCGGCAATTCATCTGGAATCGTCGATGGCGCTGGCGCCGTGCTGCTCGGCAGCAAGGAAGCCGGTGTCAAACACGGCCTCACGGCGCGTGCAAAAATCCGCGCCTTCGCCAATATCGGCTCGGAGCCGGCGATGATGCTGACCGGTCCGGTCGACGTCACCGAAAAACTGTTCGAGCGCTCCGGCATGAAGAAATCGGACATCGACCTGTTCGAATTGAACGAAGCCTTCGCCTCGGTGGTGCTGCGCTACATCCAGGCTTTCGACATCGACAATTCCAAGATCAACGTCAATGGCGGCGCCATCGCGCTCGGTCATCCCCTCGGCGCCACCGGTGCGATGATCCTGGGCACGGTGCTCGACGAACTCGAGCGCACCAACAAGTCGACCGCGCTGGTAACGCTGTGCATCGGCGGCGGCATGGGCACCGCGACGATCATCGAACGGGTTTGAGCCGCAGGGTGGGCAAAGCGAAGCGTGCCCACCCGAACGCGCATTGAATAAGAATGGTGGGCACGGCGCGAAGAGCGCCTTTGCCCACCCTACGATCAGAGGCAACCGCCGCGCCTTAGGGGCTGCCGGCATCGAGGGAGCGACAACATGGCCTTCAAGAATTTCAAGATCGAGACCGACGCCGACGGCATCGCGCTGGTGACGTGGGATACCCCGGGCCGTTCCATGAACGTGCTGGACGAAACCTCGGTCAACGAACTCGAGCAGATCGTGAAGCAGACCTCGGCCGATGCTGCGGTCAAGGGCGTCGTCATCACCTCGGGCAAGGAAGCGCTGTGCGCCGGCGCCGATCTGTCGATGTTGGAGGGCATGAGCCGCCAATATGCCGATATGTTGAAAACCAAAGGCGACGAAGCGGCCAACCAGATGCTGTTCGACCAGAGCCGCCGCTTCTCGCTGGTGTTTCGCGGTATCGAGACCTCCGGCAAGCCGTGGGTCGCCGCGATCAACGGGCTTGCGCTCGGCGGCGGTTTTGAACTCACGCTGTCCTGCCACTACCGCGTCGCCGCCGAGAATCCCAAGACCCGCCTCGGGCTGCCCGAGGTCAAGGTCGGGTTGTTCCCCGGCGCCGGCGGCACCCAGCGCGTGCCGCGTATCGTCTCTCCGCAGGATGCGATGCAGCTGCTGCTGAAGGGCGAAGCCATTAATCTCGAAAAGGCCAAGGCCCTAAAACTGATCGATGCCGTCGTGCCGGCCGCTGACCTGATCAAGGCCGCAAAACACTGGATCAAGGGCGGCGGCAAGGCGGTCGCGCCCTGGGACGAGAAGGGTTTCAAGCTTCCCGGCGGCCCGGTTTTCTCCAAGGCCGGCATGATGATGTTCCCGGCCGGCAATGCGATCTACCGCCGCGAGACCTACGACAATTATCCGGCCGCCCGCGCCATCATGCAGTGCGTCTACGAGGGATTGCAGCTGCCGATCGACGCCGCACTTCGGGTCGAATCGCGCTACTTCACGCAGATCCTGCGCAGCAAGGAAGCCGCGGCCATGATCCGCAGCCTGTTCCTGTCGATGCAGGAATTGAACAAGGGCGCGCGGCGCCCGCAGAACGTGCCGCCGACCAAGGTCAAGAAGCTAGCCATCATCGGCGCCGGCTTCATGGGCGCCAGCGTAGGCTACGTCTCGGCGCGCGCCGGCATCGAGGTGGTGCTGATCGACCGCGATCAGGAGAGCGCCGACAAGGGCAAAGGCCACGCCAAAGCCGTGATCGACGATCTGATCAAGAAGGGCCGCGCCAAGGAAAGCGATCGCGAGACCATTTTGGGCCGCATCAGCGCGACCGCTGACTACAACGTGTTGAAGGATTGCGACCTCATCATCGAAGCCGTGTTCGAGGACAGGAAAGTAAAGGCGGAAACCTATGCCAAGGCACAGCCATTGCTGAAGCCCGATGCGATCTTCGCTTCCAACACCTCGACTCTTCCGATCAATTCGCTCGCCGAAGAGTTCAAGGACCAGGGCAAGTTCATCGGCATCCACTTCTTCTCGCCGGTCGAGAAGATGATGCTGGTCGAGATCATCGTCGGCAAGAACACCGGCGACGTCGCCCTTGCCACCGCGCTCGATTATGTCCGTGTGATCGGCAAGACGCCGATCGTGGTCAATGACAGCAGAGGCTTCTTCGCCAACCGCTGCGTGCTGCGCTTCACCGCCGAAGGCCTGGAAATGCTGATGGAAGGCGTGCCGCCGGCGATGATCGAGAACACCGCGAAGATGGCCGGCATGCCGGTGGGGCCGCTGTCGCTGTCCGACGAGGTGGCGCTCGACCTCGTGCTCAAGATCATGAAGGCGACCGAAGCCGATCTCGGCGCCAATGCCATCGACCAGACCCAGAAGAAACTGTTGATCGAGATGGTCGAAAAACAGGGCCGCTTCGGCCGCAAAAACGGCAAGGGATTTTATGACTATCCCGAGAAGGGCAAGGGCCAGAAGAGCCTGTGGACGGAGCTTGCCGGGCTGCAGCCGAAGCACCTCGATCCGGATACGCTCGACATTGAAGAAATGAAGCAGCGTTTTCTGGTGGTGCAGGCGGTGGAAGCCGCGCGCACCGTCGAGGACCACGTCATCACCGATATGCGCGAGGCGGATGTCGGCTCGATCCTCGGTTTCGGCTTCGCGCCGTTCACCGGGGGCACGCTGTCCTATATCGATTTCATGGGCACCAAGAACTTCGTCGAGCTGTGCCACAAGCTCGAGGCCAAATACGGCTCGCGCTTCACGCCGCCAAAGCTGCTGATCGATATGGCCGCCAAGGGCGAAACTTTTTATGGCCGCTTCCCGCCGAAGAAGCTGGCGGCGGCGTAGGGGCTGCGGCGTAAAAAAGATTGTCGTCCCGGCGAACGCCGGGACCCATACGCCGTGCTCTGTCGTTCAGGCACGATGTTCACTACCTTCTGTCACAACTACTCCCTGTGGCTATGGGTCCCGGCGTTCGCCGGGACGACGTTGGGTTGTTATTGTGCGCAAAATAAAAAAGGGCCGGATCATCGATCCGGCCCCTTGCTTGATCGCTAAACGTCGAAAACTCACGCCGCCTTCATCAGGCCTTCCTTGGTCAACGCTGCCTGGACCATCGGGCGGGCACCGACGCGGGCCTTGTAGGCCACGAGGTTCGGCAGCGCGGAGAGGTCGAACTTCATCCGGTCGGCCCAGGACAGCATCGTGAACAAATAGCCGTCGGCGACGGTGAACTGCTTGCCCATCAGATAATCGTGACCGGAAAGCGCGCCATCGACGTATTTGAACTTGGCCATCACCCGGTCCTTGAAGAAGGCCTTGGCGTCGTCCGCCAGTACCGGTGAGAACATCGGGCCGAAGTTCTTGTGCAGTTCCGTGGTGATGAAGTTGAGCCATTCCTGCAGTTTGTAGCGCTCGGCGCTGTCGCGGGCGGGCGCGAGGTTCTTGTCCGAAGCCTTGTCGGCAATCATCTGGACGATGACCGGGCCTTCGGTTACGAGGTCGCCGTTATCGAGGCCGAGCGCCGGCACCTGGCCCTTGGGGTTGACCTTGAGGTAGTCGTCGCCGTTCTCGAGCTTCTTGGCTTTCAGGTCGACCTTGACCAGATCATAGGGCAGTCCGGCCTCCAAAAGCGCGATATGCGGG
>Ga0193699_10000740_pt1 | contig 13290 bp, 10 predicted proteins | sample L3c2metaG_FD_160095 | JGI IMG/M metagenome (GOLD analysis project Ga0193699, IMG submission 160095) | Soil microbial communities from a riparian zone of the East river system, Colorado, United States - L3c2 | ecosystem: Environmental > Terrestrial > Soil > Riparian zone | place: USA: East... | reverse complement strand
TCTTGTGCGTGACGCGGCCGCTGTTCGGGCTTTCGGTGCTTTCGGCCGTCATGACATGCAGGCTGCCGGTCGCGTATCTCGACTGGTCACGCGGATATTGTCCGTTCCGCGCGGGTGACCTGCCGCTTGATCCGTCGTCGTCTGCGAGAGATGCAGTCGAGCGTCTGTTGCCTTGGTTCCGGAGACATGAGACCGCATGACCACAATGCTTATTCCGCAAAGGATCGGAGGCGAAGATCTCAAGACGTCTTTCCAATGGTCGCACGACCGGACGTTCACCGGCTTCGTCTTCGACGCGCACGATCCCGGCCGAAAGTTCGTCGTCGAACTTCTGGTCGACGGCATTCCGGTCAAGTGCGCGCGCGCGATCGATCGCCTCGGAGCGCTCGAACCTGGCATTGGCGACGGTCACCATGGCTTCACGCTCTCGCTGAGTGCCAATATCCTGGACCACGCCGAGATTGTCGAAGCCCGTGTCGCCAATCTCGGCACGATGATAGGAGAGCCTATAGCCATCCGGGCCCATGCGCGACCCGGCCAAAACCTGTCGCCGCCGGGCGCCGTGCGCTGGCTGGGCGGACTGCGATTTTCGGGCTGGATCGCGAAGGGTTGCGAGCCCGTCATCGATATCCTGATCGATGACGAACGCGTGAGCCAGGTGCGGCCATCCGGCTGGAGTCACATTGGCGATACGGAGGACGCGGTTGCCGTTCGTGCGCTCGATTTTCACATTTCGGACCGCTTCGCTGACGGCTCAGCCCGACGTCTTTCTGCGGTGAATCGTAAGGGAGATCATCTTGAAGGCAGTCCGGTGCCGTTCGTTGCTTTCGCGGGCGGTCTCGACCGGGTGCATCCTGCAGCCGCGGCAGATTCCGAAAGTCTGCGGGACGCGATCCTCGACCGCCTTGTTCCGATGTCCATCCCGTTCGCAGAATACCGTCGCTGGCGGGACATGCTTCCGAAGCTCGTCGGGGGACCTCACTCGCTGAAGGCCGCCGTTGTTATCGTTGGAGCGGGCGAGATGGACGACACCCTGACGAGCTTGAATGCGCAATGCCACGCCGATTGGGTTGCAGCATCGATGCCTCAGACAGAGGACTATGTCGGATTCGACAATAGCGCGCTACGGGAGTTCCTCGCCGGCGACGCCGCGGAAGCCGATTTCGCGATTTTCCTGATATCGGGAGCGATCCTGGAATCGAACGCGATAGCGCGCTTGTCAGAGACGTTCGTAAATCACCCGGAAATCGTGGCGGTGTATGGTGATGTGGATGTTGCAGGCGACGACGGTTCGCTTTGGCCCCTGGCGCTTCCGGCCTTCGACTACGAAAGGATGCTCGAGCAAGGATACTGCGCACATGTATTCGCCCTGCGACGGTCTGCCGCCGAGCGCGCGATCGCAGGTGGTGCCTGTAGCCTTTACCGTCTGTTCAACTCTCTTCTCGATGACGGGATGCAGATGGCGGGCAGGATTTTCCACCTTCCGGGCTCACTGGCGACATTGCCATCACTCGATCTGGGCGCTGCGAGTGAAGCGCTCGCGGCAGCAACGCGAGCTCACCTGAAGCGCCGAGGCATCAGGGCGCAGGCAAAACCCGGGCGGGGTCAGGTCCTTCCGGCCGTCAAGACCGAGCAAAAGCCGGACGACGGAGCCGTTACAATCGTGATCCCGACGCGGAACAGGCGCGAGCTGCTGGAGGCCTGTCTTGGATCGCTTCAGCCAACGCTTCGCAAGCGGGATTGCGAAATCATCGTGATCGACAATGATTCGACCGATCCGGATACGCTTGATTATCTTGCGTCAATCAATGGCGGGCGGACGAAGGTCATGCGTGTGGCAGGCGACTTCAATTTCGCGCGCCTGAACAATACCGCCGCTGCTGCCGCGAACGGACGATTTCTGTGCCTGCTGAACAACGACGTCCAGGCTCTGGACGATGACTGGCTGGAAGAAATGCTCGGCAGGATATCCGCAGCCGACGTTGGCGCGGTCGGGGCGCTGCTACTGTGGCCGAGCGGGGTCGTGCAGCATGGCGGCGTTACGCTTGGTCCCAATTTCGCTGCGACGCACGCCTTTAACGATCGCATGGAGGGAGACGCCGGATATGGCGACCTTCTGCGTACCGCCCACCAGTGCAGCGCGGTGACGGCAGCATGTTTGCTGACGCGACGACAGGATTACCTCGATCTCGGCGGCATGGACGAGTTTCGCTTCCCGGTAAACTTCAACGATGTGGATTATTGCCTGAAGCTGCGGGCGGCCGGAAAGCGCATTGTGTTTACGCCGCACGCAAGACTTCGTCACCTGGAGTCGGCAAGTCGTGGCGCCGACACGCAGGCGGACCGCAAGGCCAGGCTTGAGCGCGAGTTGCGAAATTTGCGGGCAAAGTGGGCCGACGTGCTGATGGCGGACCCGTTCTACAATCCCGCTCTATCGCTTGATCCAATTCCGTTTTCCGCGTTGGCATGGCCGCTAAGGTCCATGACATGTCGTTCATCGGACCGACCAGTTCCAGTCGATGTGCCGCCCGGCTTCTAAGGTCAACAATGGCCCGTCCGAGTTGACCGAGCCAATCTTTGATGAAAGTTTTAGAATTAATCGCCGTGCGATTTTCAATTGAAACCTCCGTTATTCATTTCGTGCGGTGTAACCGCGTTTCGTCGGCGCATGGTCACTTTGCTGACCGCATGTTGACTCAACCACATGGTCTCTCCCAACCTGCTACCGGTAAATGATTTGAGGGTCGTAGTTGTTTCCTGCGGCCACCAGAAACAAATTTGACCGCGATATAAGGGGCAGTGGATGGCGACGTATGACCTTGACAGAGTCGAGCTGAATCATCTTCTCACACCAAATATAGATCCGGCAGCCAGGGCGGCAGTCGTCGACTATCTCCTGAATCACGGCGGATTTGATGACGATGCTGATGACGATCAGCATCACGGTCACCATGGCCACGATGATCATGGTCACGATGATCATGGCCACCACCAAGGCCACCATCATGACGATGACCCAACGGTTATGGTTCAGATCAGCGATGGTGGTCACCCGCTCGATCCAGACGCGCAGGTTCTGAGCCTGACAACCGCCGACAACACGGTTACCACGGATGCGGCGTTGAGGGTCATTGTCGAAAACGTCCCGGGCGATGCCAGCTTGACGGTCCATGGCGATAACGACGTGTTGGTCGTGACCGGCGACGGAAACGATCATGTCTTCCTGCAGGACTCGGGCGATGACGTGGTCATGACCGGTGCCGGCAACGATACCGTCAATGGCGGTGACGGCGCCGACAGCATTTATGGGGGCGCGGGTGACGACTCCCTGATTGCAGGGACCGGAGATCACCAGCTGCTTTCAGGCGGTGACGGCAACGATACCCTGATTGGCGGTGATGGGTCGCATTCGACGCTCTCGGGTGGTGGCGGCAACGATTCGTTGGTCGCCGGCAACGGCGATCAGCAGGTGCTTTATGGCGGCGGCGGCAGCGATACGCTGATCGGTGGTGGCGGCTCTCATGACTCGCTCTACGGCAGCAACGGCTCCGACTACTTGCATGCAGGGACCGGCGATCATCAGCTGCTCAGCGGCGGAGATGGCAACGACACCTTGTATGGCGGCGACGGTTCCTATGACACGCTGATGGGAGGAAACGGCTCAGACCTCATGTATGCCGGACACGGGGCGCATCAGCTTCTGATCGGAAGCAACGGTAGTGATACCATGTATGCCGGCACCAGTGGCGACACTCTCGAGGGCGGCGGTGGAAGCGATTTGTTTCACCTCACCGGGAACCATGTCAGCGACACGATCGATGGCGGCAGCGGTAACGACACCGTCCAGTTCGACTCTTACTCGTCACACGATATCGCGTCACTTCACACCCAGCATGGCGAGACAGTAATTGAGTTCAGAGACGGACAAACCGTAACCGTCACGCACGTCGAGAATTTGGTGTTCACCGATGTGACGCAGCACCTGTAATCGTGAATGACGGTCATTCAGATCGAGGCGCCCGACCGAACGCCGGGCGCACTCGTCTGAATGCATCATGGAACAGTTGTTACGACCTGCGCCGGAGCGGCAGTCCGGCGCAGCGTAACGCGCGTAGCCACCGCGAGGTCCTTTGAAAATAAAGCTTTCCTCCCCTCTTCTGAACGAGCTGCGGTCGTTCCTGCCGGCGTACACGACGCTGTTTGCAATCAGCTTCTTCTGTCCGATCCTCTATCTCGCGTCGCCCATCTATGTCGAACAGATCTTCGACCGGGTCATGTTCAGCCGCAGCGTCAACACGTTGATGGTTCTGGCGCTGATCGCGACGTTTCTCATTGCCATGTATGCCATTCTGGAATGGCTTCGAAAGAAGGCCGCGACTGCGATCGGCAACGCGATCGATCAGCGACTAAGCCGCGTCATCTTCGAAACCGCAAACCGGTCTGACAAGGCTGGCGCTGCTGCGCGTGCGCCTGCCACGCTCGCTGACTTCAATATGGTCCGCGATTTCCTTTCGGGTAATTTGCTGCTGGCGCTGTTCGATGCGTTTTGGTCGCCGCTCTTCATCGTCGTCATGACTTTGGTGAGCTGGATGTTTGGCATTATCGGGCTCGTCATGATTGCGCTGACCGGGATTCTCGCGGTGCTCAATCACCGACTGACCAAGGCAGACGCCGGCCGGCATCAGCGGTTATCGTTCAAATCACAGGAATTCAGCCAGGCGGTGGCGCGCAATTCCGAGACGGTTCGCGTCCTTGGCATGCTGCCGCCGCTGCGCGATCGCTGGTACGACCTGCATTTGCGCATGCTCGGATGGCAGTCAGCGGCGACGAGCCGGATCGAAATCTTCGCGTCGGCCACGAAATTCCTTCGGGCATACCAGATGGTCGGCATTTTTACCGTGGGAACGTTGCTCTTCCTGAACAACGAAGTCACCTTGTCCAATACGTTCGTGGCCATGACGTTGATGATGCGCGGGCTCGGTCCGATCGATCAGGTGATCACCAACTGGAAGAGCTATTCCACCGTTTTCGGCGCAGTGTCCAGGCTCGACGAGATGTTGCGCGACGCTCAGGGTAAGGGCGCGAAGGTATCGTTACCCAAACTCCGGGGAGCGCTCACGGTCTCGCGCGTATTTGCATTTGCGGCAGGCGGCGATAAGCCACTATTAAACGACGTCACTTTCAGCCTCGGCGAGGGGCGGGTTTTGGGCGTCATTGGTCCGAGCGGCGCCGGCAAATCATGCCTCGCGCGAACACTGGTGGGGGCGTGGCTGCCACGCAGCGGCAGCATTGCGATCGGCGATCACGATCTCACACATTGGGACGAGGACGAACTGGGACGCTACCTTGGCTATATGCCGCAGGATGTGGAGCTGTTGCCCGGAACGCTCGCCGAAAACATTTCCCGGTTCGATCCCGCAGCCGCGGCAAACCCTGACGGTTTCATCGATGCTTCCGAGCTTGCGGGCATTCAGGATCTGATCAGATCGCTTCCGAACGGCTACAATACGATGGTCGGGCCAAACGGCCATGTGCTGTCGGGAGGCCAGCGGAGCCGGATAGCCCTGGCGCGCGCCGTCTACGGCGAGCCGAGATTTGTCGTACTGGACGAGCCGAACTCCAACCTGGATGCGATTGCCGAGCAGTCCTTTCTGGCCATGATCCAGAAGCTGCGCACCAACAACACAACCGTCGTCATAATCACCCATAAGCTCAACATCCTGAACTATTGCGATGATGTTCTGGTTCTGAACAATGGAACCGTTCAGGCATTTGGCCCGCGCGACCAGATCGTCAACCGGATTCCGCGGTCGACGGCGCCACCGGCATTGACCGTTATTGCCGGGGCGCTGGAGAGCCAGAGGTCGTCGTGATGGAAGCGGAACGCATAGAATTGCTCCCGGCGCCAGTGGCGCCTACCGATTGGCGCACCATGTTGCGGATCGCGGCGGGTGTCATTTCTTTCACATTTGTCGTATTAGGCGGCTGGTCCGCGATCGCGCGTATCGACTCCGCTGTGGTTGCCGACGGCGCCGTCGCTATCGAATCCAATCGCAAGACGATCCAGCACCTCGAGGGCGGAATCGTTCGAGAAATTCTCGTTCGCGACGGCGACGTCGTTCATCAGGGCGACACCCTGGTGCGGCTGGACCCGACGCGAAACGCAGCCGCCGATGTGGGCTTTCGCCAGCAACTGGCAATCGCAAGTGCATTACAGGCGCGTCTGATGGCGCAGCGCGAGATGGCCGATACGATCAACTTTCCGCCAGAGGTGATAACCCTCAAGGATGATCCGTTTATCGTGAACGCCATTCATGACAATCAAAGCCAGTTCGACAACCGCCGGCAAAGCCTGCTGCGTGGCAAGGAAATCTTCGAACAGCAGATCGCCCAGACGCGAGACGAGATCAGACAGGCGATTCTGGATGAGAAGACCGCGCGGCAGCAGATCGACTCCATCGGCATCGAACTCCCCAACCTCAAGATGCTGCTGGAAAAGGGCCTGGTCGCGCTCCCCCGCGTGACTACGCTTGAGCGCCAGCTCATCCAGGTTCAGGGCCAATTCGAGGGCGCGCAAATAAGCAGGACCAAGGCCACGGAAAAAGTGGGTGAATTGCAGGCTCGCATCGATCAGCTCAAGCAGGATTATCGTCAGGAAGCTGCCAATGCGCTCCCCGATGTCCGGAAAACCATCAGTGATGCCAGGCAGCAGCTTATCGTCGCCAGCGACGCCCTGCAGCGAATTGAGATCAAGGCGCCGGTGACCGGGACCGTCCAGCAGCTTAAGATCTTCACGATCGGTGGCGTCATCAGGGCGGGCGATTCGATCCTCGATATCGTACCGTCGAGCGACACGCTTGTTGTGCGCGCCCGAGTGCTGCCGATCGACGTCGACAGGATTCTGACCGGCGAAAGCGTCGAACTTCGCGTTCCGCAGTTCATGAAATTCGAGCTTAAGCCGATCATGGGGACCGTTCGCAGCATCTCTCGTGACAGCATCGTCGATGCACCGGGTCCATCCGGTCCGGCGCAACCGTATTTTGCAGTGGAAATCGCGGTGGATCGTGGGTCTATTCCCGAGGATATTCGAGACCGGATGAGCGCCGGCATGACGGTCGATACGATCATTCGCACGCGAGAGCGTACAGTGCTCTCCTATCTGGTGGCCCCGCTCAGCAATCGGCTGGCAAAATCAATGCGCGAACGCTAGGCGCGTTCGGTACGGGCCTGCTGGCCTTCAGCGCGGCGGCGCCGCATGCTCCGGCTGGGCTTCGGCCCGCGCGATGTCGATATTCGAGAGCGAGATGAGCTCGCCATCATCGAGGACGAGAGACAGGTCGTCCATCAAAATGGAGTCCGGTTCGATGGAAGCCGAGGTGAAAGGCTGAGCCCGGGCGCGGCTTATTTCTTTCGGCAGGTGGTCAGACCGCAGATTCTGCAGGGAAAAAAGCCAGGCGACCGCGACATCGACGCTCAGAAAGCTGTGACGCGTCATAGCGCCTAGCGCCGCCCTGTCCAGTTGCCTGAAGCGGACGGGGTCAATCACATAAAGCGGCGACTCATCGTCGTTTTCCATGGCGAGCGGCACCAGCAAATTTGCAATGAAATACTGATCCAGCGCGCTACCAAACGCTTCCTGGCTTCGCTCCAGGAGGCCGAAGAGCCGATGCATCTCGATCAACAGCCGGTCTGGTTGCCCGGTCTCGTCCACAATCGGAGTGCCCGCAGTGGGCGACAGGTATTTCGAGCCCGCGTCAATGAAAATGTCAGAAAGCGGGTCGTCGGTTACGCGGGACGCTTCGAAGGGAAAGCACCGAAGCGCAATCGGCCGATAGGCGCCGCGCCACTTGCCGGACCCATCCAGCGGGGCCTTGGTGAGATAGCGCGAATGTAGCAGTAATCCAAGTCGCCGCTTCCGTTTCTCAACGCGCATCGCGATTGGATAATAGCGACAGGCCAGATGAAGCTCGCTGGCACTGACCGGAACCCAGCCGAAATCTTCGACCCAGCTGTCATCCGCGGGCATTGCCAGACGAAGATGCGTAACCTCGCGAATCGGGACGCAACGGGTCATGATAGTGCCGATGCCCTGTGATCGTCGCTCGCAGCGGCGTCTTCCGCCATTTGGCGTGGGCCCGCCGCGGAGCTGGTGTCCTGGATGGTCTCGCGGTTCGCCCTGAAGAATGCCTTGGCCATTGCCAGCAGACCGCCGGCCCGAAACAGCGAGATGCGATGAAGGCCGAGCACTTGCGCGCAAGGCATCCCGTGTTTTTCGAGCAATGGTGCGAGTCGACCGTCTTCGAAAGCCGACGGGCGGATGACCAGCAAGTCAGGAACCTCGACGCAGTGGCCGTCAATCTCGAATTTCAGTTTCCATGGCTCGAGTGCATCGAGGCCAGCAACAGCTTCGCCGATTTCGGCCGTGACCGTTACGTCGCACGCGAACTGATCGAGGAAACGGAAGCGGCTCGTCGTCCCGCGGGACAGTTTTCGCTGAACCGTCGTGATCGTCGCTCCGATATCGGTCGGCGCATCAGCAAAGACGTCGTCCAGCATTCGGCCGGCGTCCGGCCCCGCCGTTTGGTCGGGGTCAAGGACGAAGGGATAGGCACGAAGGATCAGCGGCAGCAGGCTGCGCGCGGCCGGTGGTTGGGCGCGCTGGTCATTCAACAAGGCACGGACGGCGACAAACTCGGGTCCTCGCTGTCGGCGTTGCCAGACCAGCGGATACCAGGATGCAAGCGCTGCGCACTCAGAATGAACGATTGGAACCACGGCAACATTCCGTACCGGTGCGTAGGATTGCGGCGAATAGATCCGCCGGCGCAGCACGTCATCCTGCAGGGCCACCGGGGACTCGAACAGCAGGGTCGCCGCGGGCGGCGCCCCGGATTGCGTATCAGAGCGATCTATCGTCATTCCAGCCTGTCGGACATATCAAGCCCGGCTTTTTGCAGTCCATTCAGAATGGTGTCCCGGTCAGCGTCTTCCGTCAGGGCGAGCGCCCACAGATCGAAGTTCTGCCGTTTCGTGACCGCCTCGGCGAAGCCGGCCTGCAGCAACAGGCCTCCGAGCCGCTCCGCCGTCAACCCGGAATGATGCGCCATATGCAGGTTGCCGGAAGCAATTGAGGGCGTATGGCCGAACATCATGTCGAGCGGGGTGATCGGTCCCGCCGCGGAGTGATAGATTACGTGGTCCGATCCGTGCTCCAGAAACAGCGTCATCACCGTTTCCAGGTCGGGACAGCTGATCAGCGCAAATCCGTCATCCCTCAGAATGCGCCGGAATTCGGCCAGCGCGTGCGGAATCTCATGAGTATGGAGATGTTCCAGGCTGTGCGAGGACCAGATCGCATCAAAGCTCCGTTCAAAGAAATGCGTGCGCATGTCCGTCATCGAGCCGACGAAGTCGGGGCCGACTCCCGGGTCGAGATCGATGCGGATCTCCTGCCATGCGGCGGGATCGAATATCGCGTCCAGTTTGCGGATCGACTTCGGCCCCGAGCCGGCGTTCAGCACTCGTTTGCTTCTCGCGCCAACGGTCGCAAGGCGACTCTCGTGTTCGTTTTTCTGAAGAGCAATCATGCGGCGATCTATACACGCATTGGATTTTCAAACGCTGACAAAATCCGAAGAATGCGATTCAAACTGGATCGTGACGCGTTAACCGTTTCTCATCCGTAGCATGATGAGACGCATGCCACAGCTGAATGGCCGTGATCATGCCATTATGCTGAAGCAGCCACCATCTCAGACAATGAAACTAAAGATGCACCGTCATCTGTTAACGCATTATAACCTGCAGGATTATTTTGCCCCGCGCGCCATTATCGTATTGTTGGACTTAGGCGCGATTGCAGACAATGATTGTGCCGTGCAGCGTCAATACGACGTTTGAAGCGAAGCGCCAGCTCACAGAAATGGGCGCGAACCATCGTGCATTGACGACGGAAACTTCGCTGCGATCCGACCCATGAGAGCTGAGAATGCAATACAAGAATTTGGCAAGACTCGTGAAAAACGAAAGTTCAATCGGCCCGGGCTATGTGGCTCTACCGGAGACATTGATGCGGCGTCTGCTGGGCGCTGCGATCAGGCACAAGGGTGAGTTCGACGAACGGTTCTATCTCGAAACCTATTCCGATATTGCGAATGCCGTCCGCAACAAGAAGGTCTCCAGCGGATTCGATCACTATGTCGAGACCGGTTACTTCGAGAATCGTCTGCCCCGACGCCTGGTGGTGGATGAGGCCTACTACATAAAGGAGAATCCCGACGTGGCCGAGGGTATTCGGCGCGGCATCGTGAAGAATGCGCAGGATCACTTTGATAATGCCGGCTTCGCCGAGGGACGGCTGCCGTTCAGGGATTTCTCGCTCTTTTAGACGATGGCGCGCCTCAATCTGGGGCATTCGGCATTCACGGGCATAAATCGGGGCGATACGGGTTCCATGAGAGACGACGCGCAAGCGAAGTTGAATGCACGGCCTCTCGACGAGGCCAAAATCCTGATTTTTAGAGACCTGCCTCGTCTGGAAGAGAGCGAGTTGCGGCCCGCTCGTTCCCGCAGCGAGGTGACGGAGAGGGGGCGCGTCAACGGTCGCTTTCAGGGGCCCGGAAAAATTGCCGCAATCACCAGCCGGTTCGATCCCGAGTATTATGCGCAAGAGTATCCCGACGTCGACTTCGATCGCTTTGAGCCGATCGAGCACTTCCTGGAAATCGGTTGGTACGAAGGGCGTAATCCGAACGCCTTCTTTGATACGGTTTCGTATTTGCAGACTTACCCGGACGTAGAGCGGGCAAACATCAATCCGTATGGTCATTATCTGGCCGTGGGTGCCGCCGAGGGTCGTCAGGCCTCATCGAGCGTCACTCCCTCGATCCGTGCCCGGCTCTTGTTCGGCCGGCCTATTGGCGATTGGGTAAGCAGAATCTCTCCTTACGTAGACCTGGAGTTCTACCGCACGCAGCTCCGCAAGCCTGTTCCGGCAGGAATCAGTCTTGCCGCGCATTACGCCTTTCGCGGCTGGCGCGAGGGGAAGTGTCCAAATCCGGACTTCGACCCGGCTTCAGTCGGGCGCGAGGAAGTACTTAAACGGTACCTCGTCAATCCACTATTGATCCAGATCGAGACAGACGAGCGTAGCACCATGGATCTCGACGCGCAGGACACCGCGGAGCTGTCTGTCGCTGAACCGTCGCCGGGTAGGGACCTTAACGAGGCCACGACGGAATCAGGCCCTGCAACCGGCGAGGTTTCTGGCAAGCTCGACGACCGTGCACAAATCGAAATCGTGGCTTCTGAATTTGATGCCGCTTACTATCTAGCGAAATATCCTGATGTCGTGGAAGCCGGAATCGATCCGCTCGAACATTTTTTCTATACCGGCTGGCGGGAGGGACGAAACCCCAACGAGCAGTTTGATACCGGCTACTATCTGGAGGTCTATGCGGACGCGCGCGACAGCGACGCAAATCCGTTCTGGCATTTCCTTTCTGTCGGCCGGACCGAAGGACGCCTGGCCCGCCGGCCCGAGGTCCCTTTGGCGAGCTCTCAGGCTGAACAGCCAGCATCCGCGGAAGGCGACCATGCACACCAGCTCGCTCTCGTGCAGTCCGGGTTCGACGCTGCCTACTATCTTGCGTCCTATCCCGACGTCGCCGAGGCCGGCATCGATCCCTCGAGGCATTTCTTCTTTACCGGATGGCGGGAGGGCCGCAATCCGAACCAGACATTCGACAGTCGCTACTATCTGACAGCGAACGAGGACGTTCGCGATGCTGGACTTAACCCGTTTTGGCACTATCTGGTTTCTGGCAAGGCGGAGGGGCGCCTTCCCCGGCGACCAGGTGGTTACAAGAGAGCCAATATCGACGCCGCCATCGCCCCGTCACAGCGCCCTGCGGTAGATCCGGACCCAAACGAGACCGAGATAACGGCCCAACAGCTCCGTGCCCGCCTGGACAAGGTTCGAAAGGGGAGGAGCGGCGGGCTGATCGTGTCGCTCAGTCATGACTGCTACACGAAGGTCATCGGCGGCACCCAGATCTTCATCTCGGATGAACAGAAGCGCTTCAACGAGCAGGATTACGGGTATCTCCACGTGTCGCCGCAACTTGCGCGGCTTTCGCTTTCGCCGAAATCACCCCGATTTCTGGTGAGAGTGGTGGCCGACGGAGACTACGTTGGACTGGTCGAGCTGAAAGCAGTCTCGACCTATCTGAAGAAAAAATACAAGCGCAAGCGGGCAGAACGCGCGATCTATGTCGTGCATTGCGCGCTCGGATTCCATGTTCCCGACATGATACAATTATGGAAAGATTTCCGTCCGGACAGCAGCGTTTACTGGTTGCACGACTACTCCAGCCTGTGCCCGGGCTTTAACCTCCTTCGCAACGATGCCGAGTTTTGCGGAGCGCCGCCCAAGGAAAGCCTTGCATGCCGGGTGTGCGTCTACGGCCAGGAAAGAACCGCCCATGTTTCCCAACTGGCCGCGATGTTCGAGACCTGCAATTTCGATGTCTTGAGTCCTTCGCAATTTGCCCTGGATCTTTGGCTGCGTTCGTCTGAACTGCCTCGTCGAAGCGCCGAAGTGCACCCGCACTGGCGGCTCACTCCTGTCGAGGGATCGCAGATGCAGTCTTCGCACGGCGGCCCGCTACGAATCGCGTTTCTCGGTTATCCGTCGGCTAACAAGGGATGGCAGATCTTCCAGGAAATCGTGTCTCGGCTCAGCGATGATTCCGGCGTCCGACTTTTCCATTTTGCCGCCAGAAATGTTGCAACGTTATCCAAAGTGGAATTCATCCCCACGGAGGTAACCCCTGAGGACCGACGGGCTGCGCTGAAGGCCTTGGCAGATCGCGGAATCAAGATCCTGCTGTTGCTGTCGCCATGGCCGGAAACGTTTTCGTTCGTATTGCACGAAGCCATTGCAGCGGGCGCCTATATTTTCTGCCTGGGGGACAGTGGGAATGTCGCCGACGTTGTGCGGCGAGAGCAAGTCGGAAAGGTTTTCGGCAGCGTCGATGATCTCGAGGATTTCATCAAGAGCGGAGCCGCGGCGAATTTCGTCCGCGAGGCAGATGCATTTCGGCCGATCTACGAGATCGAGAACAGCGGCACGACCGCGAGTTCAAGCGTAGTCTGTGTTGGAGGGCTGTAATCGCGATGACAATTCACTGTTACACCAGCTTCACTTTCAGCTATCTGGCGCGCGCGAAGATCCTTGTGCAGACGCTGCGCGCGGCACATCCGGACTGGACGATCTGGGCGGCGATGGTC
>Ga0193699_10000739_pt1 | contig 13291 bp, 11 predicted proteins | sample L3c2metaG_FD_160095 | JGI IMG/M metagenome (GOLD analysis project Ga0193699, IMG submission 160095) | Soil microbial communities from a riparian zone of the East river system, Colorado, United States - L3c2 | ecosystem: Environmental > Terrestrial > Soil > Riparian zone | place: USA: East... | reverse complement strand
CCCCGCCGCGCCATCCAGGTAGCCATCTAGCCAGCTCCGGCCAAGCTGGTGCGGGCCGGCTGCGTGGTTGGCGATCCTTGCTCCCGACAAGTTTGCCGCCCCGCACGACGAAGCGCCGCGCAACATAACATCGTGGCGATGGGCGAGCCGGTAACTGTCATGTTCTCGTTCGGCCTTCATGGCAGCGCGTTAAACAAGCGACATGTCCATCACGCCGCCCAGTACTGACGGCCTACATCGCTCCAGACCTCGCGCGCGGCTTTCTCGGCCTCGCGGCAGATGGCATCCATGTCGACGCGCGTGGGCCGCCCGTCCTCGACCAAGATTTCGCCATCGACCAGCACCATCGCGACATCTCGTCCCTGGCCCGTGTGCACCAGGTTGCCAAGCGGGTTGACCTGAGGCGTCAAATGAGGCCGCTGGGAATCAAATACGACGAGGTCGGCGCGCTTTCCGACTTCAATACTGCCGATCGAGTCGGCCATGCCGAGTGCCTTGGCTCCGCCGAGCGTCGCCATGTGGAAGACGTGATGCGGTTGCCATTCATCGTCCACGCCCCCGGTTTGCACGCGCGCGGTCACAAGCGCCCAGCGCATGAGCTCCACCATGTCGCCGTGCTGTGTATCGGTAGCCAGCGCTATATTGATTCCGGCTCGCTTTAACTTCGGGGTCGGGGCAAACCGGCCGGAAGAAGCGTTGCATTTCGGGATATGCACGACGTGAGCACCGCTCCGCGCCATCCGGGCAATGTCGGAGTCGGTCAGATAGATACAATGCCCACCCATCAAGCGGGAATTCAGTAGCCCGACGTCTTCGAGTACCTCCGTCGAAGTCTTGCCGGTACGCTCACGAACGCGATCCAGCTCGACGATGCTCTGGCCCAGATGCGTGCTGACGACCAGGGAGTGGCGGCTGGCCAATTCGGCGATCTCGCGAAGAAAACCGTCAGAGCACGTGTCCACGGCATGTGCTGCCAAATTCACCGTGACCCGCGGATGGCCCTTCCAGCGATCGTAAAGGTCCATCGCGGCTCCCAGCAACTTTGCGCCGATGACGGGGCGGTGGATCCAACGTCCGTGCGCGACCTCTGCAAAATCGACATCGTGGATGCGCCAGCTTGGGCATAGCCGCATTCCCAGCTCCGCCATGGCCTCCGTGGCGACATCGGCGTGAGCGAAATGGTCGCCCAGAACGGTGGACCCGAATAGCAGGGCTTCCAATGCGCCAAGACGTGCAAACGCTCGCGCCTGATCCGGATTGAGTTCGGGGCCTTTGGGTATGCCGGGCGTGTAGGACGGGGCGAAACCGGCATCGACAGCCACGCCGCGAACCATTGTCAGGATCGAGTGGGTGTGGGTGTTGACGAAGCCCGGCGTCACCACGCAACCGGCCAATTTCAGCACCCGTTTGGTGGTATGGCCGCTCTGCGGTGTTCCATGTCCCAGCCACGTAATCTTGCCGTCGCGGACACCGATCGAACCGTCACGGATCTCGGGCTGGCCCGGGTCTCCCGTGAGAATAGTGCCTCCCGTGAGGACAAGGTCGAAGTGATTCAATTCGGAAATCAAAGCTTGGCCTCCCATACGGCGTTGTTCCTGGTCGAGCAGTGCTCAGATTTGATCAGTGCGTTGTCTTCACCGTGCCTCGCGGGGCGCAGTCAGCATGGTACACACGGCGGAGCCGGTCCGGCGCATGTGCTCGCTGAGCGCGTCCGCGAAGCCTTCAGCTTCGCCCGCCCGCAATAGCGCCATGAAATGTTCGTGCTCGTTGATCGACTCGTCCCAACGCTTGGCGTCGAAGTTGGCAAGCGACCTGGCCCGCAGGATTTTGGCTGTCAGAGCCGCCCACGTCGTTTGCAGCACCGGATTGCCGGTCAGCCGCGCGATTTCCGCATGGATCTGCTGGTTCATGCTAAAATAGCCGGTGCGTGAACCGTCGCGATGGAGCGCCACAAGTTGTGCATGCATCGCGTCGATTGCCGCGATCTCTTTTGGTGTCGCAAGGCTCGCGGAACGAAGTCCGACCAGTCGCTCCAGCGCGACCATGACTTCGAACACCGCCGCGATTTCGTCGGGATCAATCAGCGTGATCTGAGGCGTACGGTGCGGTCGCAGCTCGATCAGCCCTTCGGACGCCAGAACCTTGAAAGCTTCGCGAAGCGGCGTGCGGGACACGCCAAAGCTTTCGCATAACATTTTTTCGGGCAGCGCGGAGCCCGGGCGCAGTTCGCTGTTCAAGATCATCTCACGGAGCTTCGCGACCAATTGGTCGTGCAGGGAGTGTCGTTGCAAGGCTTGCTTTGACGGAATTGCTGACAGCTTCAGCCGGGCAGATTTGAAGCGCGGACGGAGGCGGTTGCGCGATGCTGTTTCGGTCATGTCGATCTCGCGCTCGAAGCGATGTGCCTCATATTCATCCGTTTGCAGCCCAAAAAAGTGGCAGTGTTAGTCTTCCAATAATATCCTATCTATTTGCTTACACTACAAGAAAGACGTTTTGCATATCGCATTCAATCTGGCATGGCCGTTGCAGTGAAGACGGCACGTCGGTGCCCCTGTTCGGAGTGTTCTCATGAAGAAGTTGATTTGCCTCGTGGCGGGCATCGCGCTCGCCGTGCTGACCGTGAATGGCGTGCCCGCGGCGGCTCAGGCCGAGCCGACCATTAAGCTCGGTTACGCCAAATGCGCGCACTGCACGCCGCTGGCACTGCTGCCGCAATATGCCAAGGGCGTCAAAATCGAGGTCATCGGCTTTAACACCGGAAACGACGTCTTCACGGCGCTGGTTTCGAAGAGCATCGATGTCGGGCAGGTTACCTATCTTCATTACGCGGTCGGCCTGGATAAGGGTTTCGACGTGGTCGCGATATCCGGCCAGGTGAATGGCGGATCGGCCATGCTGGTGACCAACGATCTGCCCGTCACCCCGGAAGACTGGGGTTCCCTGAAGAAAGTGATCGCCGATTACAAGGCGGCCGGCAAGCCGTTCCGCGTCGCCGCCTCGCGCGGCAATGCCCAGGATATCCACATGCGCGGGGCGTTCGCCAAGCAGGGGATCGACGTCAATAAGGACGTTCAGTTCATCAATATTCCAAATCCATCCGATCATCTGCAGGCGTTGCGGCGCGGGGAAGTCGAACTGATCTGCACGGTCGAGCCATTCGGCACGCAGATACTGCAGATGAAAGCTGCAAAACTGTTCACCCATCCCTACGATCAGGCGGCAGGCAAGCTTACAAATCTGATGCTGACCCGCTCGGACGTGATTGCCGCCGAGCCGAAGGCGCTTGAAGAAACCGTGAGGGCGATCGTCAAGATCGACGATTATGTCGCGGGCGACAAGCCGGCCTGGATCGACGTGATCAACAAGGTAACCGGGCTCGACAAGGCGGTGGCCGCCGATGCCATCAACAACCTCTATCCTGACCCCAAGATGTATCGCGCACCCGCCGTCGCGATCGCGGCGATGATGCGTGACCTGAAATACATCAACTCGGATGTCTCGGCCGCGGTGGAAAAGAATCTGGATTACCGATTTCTTGAGGCTGCGACTGGAAAGCCAAAGTCTGATCTCGGCTATTGAGCTGCGCTATGAAGTCGCTACGACTGAAGGGGCTGGAACGATGGATCGTTCCAGTGCTGATCCTGGTGGGCTGGGAGATTTTTTCGCGGTCCGGCACGCTGCCGGCCGCGCTGCTCCCCGCGCCGACGACCGTGTTGCGGTCATGGGCAGACTGGGTGTTCGCGATCGACGGCAATACGCAAACCTACAGCGGTAGCTGGATTTTCGATACCGCGGCCAGCGTCACCCGCGTGATGGCCGGCTTCGGCATAGCAACCGCGCTTGGCGTGTCGCTGGGCGTGGCAATCGGCTGGTCCAGGCGGATCGAGACCATCATCGAGCCGACCTTACAGGTTTTGCGTCCGATTCCACCGGTGTCGTGGATTCCCCTCGCCATCATCTGGTTTGGCATTGCCAATAAGCCGGCGATCTTCCTGGTGTTTCTCGGCTCGTTTTTCCCGATCCTGCTGAACACCATTCATGGTGTGAAGAGTTGCGACCGTAACCTGATCCGGGCCGGCGCTATGGTTGGCGGCGATCAACGGCGCTTGCTACGGTACGTCGTCCTGCCTGCGGCGTTGCCCAGCATATTTGCCGGGCTGCGCATTGGTATCGGCTCGGCCTGGATGCTGACCGTCACGGCCGAACTGGTCGCGGTCAAGAGCGGCCTCGGCTATGTGCTGTGGGATTCCTATTATTTCCTGCGCTATGACCTCGTGCTCGCCGCCATGGCCAGCATCGGACTGCTCGGCTTTCTCAGCGACCTGACAATTCGGGCGCTGATGGCGCGCGTCCTGCACTGGCAGCGCAATACCACAATTCAGGGCGGGGAGGGGTGAGATGGCGACGATCCAGATATCGAACGTCAGCAAGACTTTTCGTGACCTGAAGCGCAAGACCGATGTCCTTGCGCTCGACGACATCACCCTGTCGGTTGAGAAGAACGAGTTTCTCTGCCTGCTCGGCCCCTCCGGCTGTGGAAAGTCCACGCTCCAGAATATGATCGCGGGCTTCGAGAAGCCTAGCACGGGTCAGGTGACAGTCGATGGCCGGGCGATCACTTCGCCCGGCGCCGATCGTGGCATGGTCTTCCAGCACGCCAATCTGATGCCCTGGTTGCCGGTGTGGGAAAACGTTGCCTTCCACCTGCTGCTGCGTGGGAGCCAGAAGCTGATGCGTCGCGAGGCGGCGCAGCGCTATATCGACATGGTGGGTCTGACCGGCTTCGAAAACCATTACCCATCCGAGTTGTCAGGCGGGATGAATCAGCGCGTCGGGATTGCCCGCGCATTGCTCATGAACCCGCAGGTCATTTTGATGGATGAGCCGTTCGGCGCGCTCGACGAGCAGAACCGAATGGACATGCAAAATGAACTGGTCGGGATCTGGCAAAAGCACGCCGGCACCATCGTTTTCGTTACCCACAGCATCGACGAAGCTCTCACGCTTGGCACGCATGTCGCGGTCATGACGGCCCGGCCCGGGCGCATCCGCGAATTGATCCCGATCGATCTGCCTCGTCCTCGCGACATCACCAGCCCGCGGTTCAACGACATCAAGCGCCACATCCTGAGCTTGCTAAGGCCCGAACGGGTCGAGGCTGGCCCCGTCTCAATGGAATGATCATGACCAAACGTGTTCTCCTCGGCATGTTGACGCCTTCGTCCAACACCATTCTTGAGCCGATCTCCCAGGCGATGGTCGCGGACCTGCCGGAGGTCAGTGTGCATTTTTCTCGCTTCAAGGTCACCGAGATCGCGTTGTCCGCGAGCGCGCTGGCGCAATTTGACGACAGTGAAATCCTGCGCGCGGCCGAACTGCTGGCGCATGCGAAGGTGGACGTCATCGGCTGGAACGGAACGTCTTCGGGCTGGCTGGGTTTCGAAGCCGACGTCAGGCTGTGCGAGCGGATCACGTCAGCGACCGGAATTGCCGCGACAACATCCATGCTGGCGTTGAACGAGGTGCTTGCCTCCACCCAAGTCAAGCAACTTGGCTTCGTGACGCCCTATCTTGACGACGTGCAGAACCGCATTCTGGCGAACTACGGCGCATTGGGGATCGCCTGTCGGGGCGAGCGCCATCTGGGACTTCAAGACAATTTTTCGTTCTCGGAGGTCACGCGGCAGCAGATCATCGACATGACGCGGATGGTTGCAAGGGAAGCACCGCAGGCCATCACCGTGATCTGCACCAATCTGAACGCGGCGCGGTTGGTTGATGACCTGGAGCAGGAAGTCGGCATTCCGATATACGACACGATCGCAACCGTGATCTGGAAAAGCCTGGTCCTCGCCGGAGTCGATCCGTCCCGTGTCACCGGTTGGGGCACGCTGTTTCGCAAAGCGGCCTGATCCGATGGCTGCTTTTGTCACGGGGGCGGCGGGCTTTGTTGGTCTGGCAGTGACGGAAGCGCTGCTGATGCGTGGAGAGCGCGTCATCGGCTTCGATCTTTTTCCGGTTTCTGAACATGCCGAGAGGACGTTCGCCAGCCTTCCGGGCAGGTTCGAGCAGGTCATGGGGGACATCTGCGATGCTGAGGGCCTGAAAGTCGCATTGCGTCAGAGTGATGCGAACTGTGTCCTCAATCTTGCCGCGGTCACCGCTGGGACGGGCCGTGAGATCGCCGATCCGGTCGGGCTGGTGCGCGTCAACATCGGTGGCGCGGCCGCCACGATCAAAGCCGCGGCGGCTTGCGGCATCCGGCGGGTGGTCCACCTTAGTTCGGGCTCTGTTTACGGTACCAGCGGGCGAGACGTTGGCTTGCTCACGGAGGATACGCCCCTATGTCCCGAACAGCTTTATGGCATCACCAAACAGGCCAGCGAGGCGGTCGCGCTGCGGCTCGCCGATCTGCATCGGCTCGACCTTTCGATTGGCCGTCTCGGCACCTGTTTCGGCCGATGGGAATATGCAACCACCGCGCGGGATACGCCGAGTGCACCGTATCAGATCGTGCAAGCCGCCCGATCTGGCATACCGGCGATCCTGCCGCGCTCGCACCTACGCGACTGGCTCTATGCGCGGGATGCAGCGGCCGCTGTGCTCGAATTGCTGTATGCCCGCACCCGTCGCCATCTGGTCTACAATCTGGCGGCCGGGTTCATGTGGTCGATCGCGGATTTCTGCGCCCGGCTGCAGCAAGTCTGCTCTGGCTTCGAATGGCGCTTCGCCCAGAACGGCGAGTCGGCCAACATCGACTATTACGCGCCCTATGATCGCTCTCCCATGGCGATCGAACGCCTGCGAGGCGACACGGCCTTCCTGCCGCGCTACGATCTTGCAGAAGCGCTGGCTGATTATCTGCAGTGGCTTGGTGCAGCATTTGATCCGGTTCCCAGGCAAGGGGCGCCGTCATGACCGGCCTTAGGCTTGCGGATCAGGTGTGGATTGTGACCGGCGCCGCTTCCGGCATCGGCCGCGCCATCGCCCAGCTATTTGCGTCCCAAGGCGCGCGTGTGGTGGTTGCGGATGTGACGCAACAGGTCATCGAAGGAGGCACGCCGACCATCGATGTGATTGCGGCGCAGGGCGGCAAGGCCGTCTATCTTCCCACCGATGTCTCGCAGCGAGAGCAGGTTGACGCGACAGTCGCCGAGACCGTCTCCCGTTACGGCCGCCTTGACGGCATCGTCAACAATGCCTGCATTCGTCATGCAAGACCGCTGCTGGAGATGGACGAGTGCGATTGGGAGCGCGTTCTCAAGGTCAATCTGACGGGGGCCTATTTATGTTGCCGCGCGGCCGTTCGGCAAATGATAACGCAGGAGCCGCGCGGCGAGGTCCGGGGGCGGATCGTGAATCTGTCTTCGCAACACGGATTCATTGCCGCGCCAGCAGACATTGCTTATGGCACCACGAAGGCGGCGGTTGCTTACCTGACCCGGCAGATCGCGGCCGATTACGCCGCCCAGGGCATCGTCTGCAACGCTGTGGCGCCAGGCAAAATCCAGACCGGCGCCACTGGTCGTGCGATCGATCCTGATGTGCTGGATCGGGCGCACAGGCGGACGCCATGGCCGCGGCTTGGGCGGCCCGATGACGTGGCACGGGCGGCGTTGTTTCTTGCCAGCGATGATGCGAGTTTTGTGACCGGCGTCAATCTGATGGTGGACGGTGGATGGACCGCGGCCTGAGCTTTGCCCGGATCGACAGGAGAGGCGCAATGTCTAAGCTGGATCTTGCCATTCGTGGCGGTACTGTTGTCACGGCTTCCGACACCTTTCGCGCGGATGTCGGCGTCCGGGAGGGACGCATCGTCGCGGTCGCCGCCGAGATCGAGGCAGCGACGCGCGAGATCGACGCCTCCGGGCTGCTGGTGCTTCCGGGCGGCATCGACAGCCACGTGCATATCGCCCAGCCCTCCGGCCCCGATGTCGTGATGGCGGATGATTTCGCTTCGGCCACCGCCGCCGCCGCCGCCGGCGGTAATACCTGCATCATGCCGTTCGCCCTGCAACAGCGCGGCATGAGTTTGCGCCGATGCGTCGAGGATTATGTGCGTCAGGCAGAGGGCGAATGCCACATCGATGTCTCTGTTCACTTGATCATCTCCGATCCTACGCCTGAGGTTCTTGGACAGGAGCTGCCGGCGCTGCTGAAGGCCGGCTACACATCGTTCAAGGTGTTTATGACCTACGACGATCTGGTGCTGAACGATCGGCAGCTGCTCGACGTGTTCGAGGTGGCGCGCCGTGAGCGCGCACTCGTGATGGTGCACGCGGAAGGCTATGATGCAATCAAGTACATGACCGACCGGCTCGAGCGCGCGGGACAGACCTCTCCGTTTTTTCACACGGCCTCCCGCCCCGAGCTGGTCGAGCGTGAAGCGGCACACCGCGCGATCAGTCACGCCGAACTGATCGACGTGCCCATCATGATTGTTCACGTTTCGGGTCGCGAGGCCATGGAGCAGATTCGGTGGGCGCAGCAGCGCGGCCTGAAAGTATATGCCGAGACCTGCCCGCAATATCTGACGCTGACCGCGAACGATCTCCAGGGCTTGAACATGGAAGGCGCAAAATACGTCTGTTCGCCGCCGCCTCGCGATGCGGCCAGCCAGGCGGCGATCTGGGATGGCCTGCAGCAGGGCGTGTTCCAGACCTTCTCCTCCGATCACTGCCCGTTCCGATACGAAAGCAGCGAAGGCAAGCTCACCCCCAAAGCCAGGACGTCGTTTCGCTGGGTCCCGAATGGCATTCCGGGGATCGAAACGCGGCTGCCGATCCTGTTTTCGGAAGGAGTTTCGGCGGGCAGAATTTCGCTGAACAGGTTTGTCGAGTTAACCTCTACCAATCACGCCAAGATATACGGTCTCTACCCCCGAAAGGGTTCGATCGGCATCGGCTTTGACGCGGATATCACGTTGTGGGATGCGCACCGTCGCGAGACAATCCGACAGGAGAACCTGCATCATGGCTCAGACTACACGCCGTGGGAGGGGTTCGAGGTTACCGGATGGCCGGTGATGACGATCGCCCGAGGCGAGGTTGTTGCGCGTGATGGAGTGATCGTCGGCAAGAAGGGGGCAGGCCGCATTTTAGAGCGAGATATCTCTGCTTACGCCGCAGCCGGCGAAGTGCCCTGAGGCTTCGAGCGCGTCAATGCACGGCCAGAAGGCCAGATAACATCGCAAAGCTTCGCGAATACGCCGAAAGCCGCACCACGAGGGAGCTAGAAGCCTTTGCGGGGAAACCCCCGGGTGGACCCTTGACGAATACACTCGCGAGCGGCGCGCGGCCCCCCTTGAGGCATTTCTGCGATCCGATTGCGAGACTGCCCGCTGGGTTCGGGATCACATAAGGCCAAGGGCACAGGGTCAATTTCCTTGGAACGGTTGGGCGTTACTGTTTCGGTCATGTCGATCTCGTGCTCGCAGCGGTGTGCCTCGTATTCATCCACTGTTCCTCCGGGCAGCCCATAAAAGCGGCAGCGATGGCGTTCTGAGAACTTTGCTATCTATCAGCTTATATTACGAAAAATAGATTTTGCATACCGCATGCAATTTGGCACGGCAGTTGCATCGACTGCCCTGCCGCTTACGCCTGACAGCGTCATTGCTTGCGTCTTTTCGCCGTTCTGTTGTGCCACGTGGGGAGAATGACATCGTGCTGCGCCGCCTGTTCGCTCTTGTCGCTCTGTTCCTTTTGACATCCGTCGCGATGGCGGATGCAAAAACCTTCCGGTATGCCTACCGGATCGATCCCGCCTCGCTCGATCCGCACGCCCTGGCCGAGACCTTCACGCTGTCCTGGCTCGGGCAGGTCTACGAGCCCTTGGTCGGCCGGGGCAAGAAGCTGGAACTGGTGCCGGCGCTCGCCGAGAAATGGGAACAGCCGGCACCCAATGTCTGGCGCTTCCACCTGCGCAGCAGCGCCAAATTCGCGAATGGCGAGCCCTTCACGGCCGACGACGTCGTCTTCTCGCTTGAGAGGGTGAAGGTGGAAGGATCCGATATGGCCTATACGGTCTCGTCGGTGACCGAGGTCAAGAAGATCGACGATCTGACGGTCGATCTCGTCATGAGCAAGCCCAACCCGATCCTGCCGGTCCAGATCACTTCGACCTACATCATGAGCAAGGCGTGGGCGACCGCCAACGGCGCCGAGAAGCCGGCGAGCGTCAAGACAAAGGTCGAGAACTTCGCCAGCAACAATGTCAACGGCACCGGCCCCTTCAAGATTGGTTCGCGGCAGGTCGGGGTGAAAACGGTCCTCGTTCCCAATGATAATTGGTGGGGCAAGAAGGAGCACAACCTCACCGAAGTCGTGTTCACGCCGATTCAGTCCGACACCACCCGGGTCGCGGCGCTCCTGTCGGGCGAGGTCGACATGATCTACCCGATCCCGCAGCAAGACGCGGCGCGCATCAACGGTACCGGCAAGCACACCGTCCTCCAGGGGTCGGAGCTGCGCACGATCTTCCTCAACATGGACCAGAGCCGCGATGAGCTGCTCGAATCCAGCGTGAAGGGCAAGAACCCGTTCAAGGACAAGCGGGTGCGCCAGGCCATCTACCAGGCCATCGACATGGTCGCGATCCGCGACCGGGTGATGGGCGGCACCTCGCGGATCGCCGGCACGATGATCGCGCCCGGCATCAACGGCTATGACGAGAAGCTCGACGCGCGTCTGCCCTTCGATCCCGAGGCGTCGAAGAAGCTGCTCGCGGAGGCCGGCTATCCGCAGGGCTTCGAGTTCGGCATGGATTGCCCGAACGACCGCTACGTCAATGACGAGCGCATCTGCCAAGCCGTGGTCGGCATGCTGGCGCGCGTCGGCCTAAAGGTGAATCTGCTCGGCCAGACCCGCACGAAGTATTTCGAGAAGGTCCTCGCCCGCAACAGCAGCTTCTCGCTGCTCGGCTGGCAGCCCCTGAGCTACGACGCACACTCCACCTTGCAGGACGTGATCGACACGCCCAAGGACAAGGTCGGCACCTACAATGTCGGCAGCTTCTCCAACAAGAAGATCGACGAACTGACCGACCAGATCGAGGTCGAGACCGATCCAGCCAAGCGGCAGGCGCTGATCGGCGAGGCGCTCGGCATCCACAAGGCGGAGATCGGCCATATCCCGCTGCATCAGGCCGGCCTCGCCTGGGGTGTGCGCAAGGGCGTGAATGTCGTGCTGCGCTCCGACGACAGCCTCGAACTGAAATGGGTCACGGTCGACTGAGCTGGAGCATGATGCCGAAAAGTGTGAAGCGGTTTTCGGACGACATCATGCTCTCAATTTTCCGGAATCGATCACGTTCATGCATTTGGATTGTGTCAATCAAAGCGCGTCGTGATCTAGCGGGAGCTGCGCCATGGGTTTCATGATTGGCCGTCTCGGGCAGACCCTGATCGTGCTGCTGGTCGCGGCGCTCGTGAGCTTCATGCTGTTTCGCTATGTCGGCGATCCGGTCAACAACATGGTCGGTCAGGCGGCGAGCCTGGCCGACCGCGAGGCGATGCGCACGCAACTGGGTCTGAACGATCCTGTTGCGGTCCAGTTCGCCCGCTTCGTCGGCGACGTGCTGCGCGGCGATCTCGGCATGTCCTATCGGTTCGGCCAGCCCATATCCGACCTGCTCCTGCAGCGGCTTCCGGCGACGCTTGAATTGTCGCTGGTCTCGATCCTGCTGGCTGCCGGGCTAGGCGTGCCGCTCGGCGTCTGGACCGCGTTGCACCCGCGCAGCCGTTCCGCCAAGCTCCTGATGCTGGCTTCGCTCGCGGGCGTCGCACTGCCGACCTTCCTGATCGGCATCGTGCTGATCCTGGTCTTCTCCGTCTGGCTCGGCTGGCTGCCGTCCTTCGGTCGCGGCGAGGTCGTGAGCTTCGGCGCGTGGACGACGGGACTGCTCACCGCGAGCGGCCTGAAGGCGCTCGTGCTGCCGAGCGTCACGCTGGGATTGTTCCAGATGACCCTGGTCATGCGGCTGGTGCGCGCCGAGATGCAGGAGGTCCTGCGGTCCGATTTCATCCGCTTCGCGCGCGCGAGGGGGCTCAAGCGCGCGACGGTGAACTACGATCACGGACTGCGGAACACGCTGGTGCCGGTCATCACCATCGTCGGCCTGCAGTTCGGCAATGTATTTGCCTTTTCCGTCATCGTCGAGACCGTGTTCCAATGGCCCGGTCTCGGCCTCCTCGTGATCCAGGCGATCCAGTTCGCCGACGTGCCCCTGCTGGCGGCCTATATCGTCCTCGTCGCACTGTGCTTCGCGATCATCAACCTGATCGTGGACATCCTCTATGCCGTCATCGATCCGCGCGTCGGCGCGGCACAGCTCGCGCGCGGAGGCCCCGCATGAGCGACGAGACCCTGGAAGGCGCCGACGCGCCGGATCATCCGCCGGCCTGGTGGCGCGGCGACTTCGTTCATGGCTTCGTCCGCTCACCCGTCGCAATCGTGTCGGCGACGATCGTCGCCATGCTGCTGCTTCTGGCGATCTTTGCGCCATTCGTTGCGCCCTATGACGTTCGCGATCCGGCCAAGGCCAACGTCGTCGACGCGCGGCTGCCGCCGCGCAGCACCGGCATGTTCGGTGATCAATACCCTGTTGGGACCGATCCACAGGGGCGGGACATGCTCTCCGCCATGATTTACGGGCTGCGCACCTCGCTCTTGGTCGGGCTGGGGGCGATTGGGCTCGCGGCGGCCTGCGGCATCGCGCTGGGGCTGGCTAGCGGCTATTTCGGAGGGACCATCGACGCTGTCATCATGCGCGCGGCCGACGTGCAGTCGAGCTTCCCCGCCATCCTGATCGCGCTCCTGATCGACGGCATCACCCGCACGCTGATGGACCGCACCACCCACGAGGCCCTGGCAGTGCCGATTCTGATCGCGGCGATCGCGGCGTCCTTCTGGGTGCAATATGCCCGCGTCGTGCGCGGCCTCGTCCTGGTGGAGCGCGGTCGGGAATACGTTCTCGCCGCCAGGGTCACAGGCGTGCGCACCGTGTCAATCCTGTTCCGCCACATCCTGCCCAACGTCCTTGGTCCCGTCCTCGTCATCGCCACGATCAACCTCGCGCTGGCGATTCTGACCGAGGCGACCCTGTCCTTTCTCGGCGTCGGCATTCCGCCGACCCAGCCCTCGCTGGGCTCGCTGGTGCGCATCGGCAACGAGTTCCTGTTCTCGGGCGACTGGTGGATCTCGCTCATGCCCGGCGGCCTCCTCGTCGTGCTGTCCCTCGGCGTCAACCTGTTCGGCGACTGGCTGCGCGATGCGCTCAATCCGAGGCT
>Ga0193699_10000737_pt1 | contig 13318 bp, 13 predicted proteins | sample L3c2metaG_FD_160095 | JGI IMG/M metagenome (GOLD analysis project Ga0193699, IMG submission 160095) | Soil microbial communities from a riparian zone of the East river system, Colorado, United States - L3c2 | ecosystem: Environmental > Terrestrial > Soil > Riparian zone | place: USA: East... | reverse complement strand
TCAACGAGTTCCAGCGCCGCCGTCACCGATCGTCTTGCCATGAAGGTGTTTTGCTCTTCCGCTCCCAACCCCATGTCGGCCACTGCGGCATCGACCCTCTCCCTCAATGCCGCATCGGTGATCTCGTCCGATATGGAACTCCATTGTGCGTGGGCGTAAGCGGCCGCTTCTTTCATGTCCGGCCACCGGATCGGCATTGCCTGAAAGTCCGCGTCATAGCGCAAACCCGCATAGTCTAAAAGTTTGACAGCGGTAGGAACCTTGCCGGGACGCGCAGCACTTACCAAAATGCGATACGCCTCGACTGACGATATTGCCAAGGCGGCCCTGTCGTCAGATTTGTATGCTTGGCGAACCTCTGCCAGCCGCGCATCAAGCTGCGCTGCGGACGCCTGGGGTAGCGAACCACGAGCGCGCTTGGCCGCCTCATCGGCAGTGGCAATGGCGGAATCGAGGCGAAGGCCTGGCACGGAATATGCCATTTCTGTGAGAGCCTCGAACGGTTCAGCGGCGACGAGGAGAGGTGAACCGACGTCGACATCTGTTGGCGATATCGCCGGCAGATAGGGTGGAGTTGAAAGAGCCGCCTCGGAGGTCGCTATTGACAGCTGCGCGGTGACAACAAGAACCCCGGCTCCGAGTATCACGCTCTTGGTAAGATTCCGGTTCGGCATTGTCTCTGCTCCTCAGGAATAAGGAAGCGCCTGTCCTTAACCGATGTCTCCGCGGCCCAGCTCGGGTCGCGCTTAGCCCTGGGGAAATGTCGTGTCGATCGTCTGTCCGTTGGGCAATTGACATTGGCCTTGGCCGCCACCCGCCATTCCTGATGCAGGCTGCGCGAGCTGGAAGCGGCAGCGCATATGCGTACCGTTCGGTCCTTCGAGATTCGCAACGACGCGTCCGCTGTACTGGGTGATGAACTCCGGTCCGGGGTCCAATCCCCAGGCCGGCCACTCTCGCCAGCGCCGCCCCCAGCCAAGGGCAAGCGGACCGAGATCGTTGACGCGTGTTTCCTTCGTAACTTGAAGGTACATGCCGGTATAGGCCTGGCCGTCGTTCAGCGTAGCGGTCATGTTCCCGCTGTTATCGGTACCCTTCCATGTCAAGGAGGCTCGGACGTTGCCGGTTGGAGAGCTTCCCACACCGGTACCCATCGTTGTGCATGCTGTCAGTCCTACCAGGACCGCAGCGGCAAATGACATATGTATAGGTTTCATCCCTATGTCTTTCCTTTGAAGGTCAGACACAGAAACGTTTGGAACAGGGTGACGTTTTTCTTCGCTCAGAGTTGCGGCGCAATTTTTTCCTAGTTTGGACGATTTGGCGCAATTTTTCCCTAGGCCGGAAGGCGCCGCACCGATCGTCGATTCGTTCGGACGATTTTGTATTCCCGCCAGATAAACCACATGACGATGAGGTCAAACAGCGTCAGCAGGATCACCGCCGGCGAATGATTCAGCGTAAAGAGATAGGTTTGGTAGAGGACAAAAATGCCGAATACCGCAAGTGAGCTTGGATAGGCCCACATTTGGCCTTTCAGTAGGCCGATGACCAACCCCAGTTTTACGCTTCCGTGACTTAGGAGATAAAATGCCGCGAACCGCGCGCTGCCGATCGAATAATGCTGGGCCCACTGAAGCAGCTGGCCTGCGAAAAAATCGTTCGGGTGTCTCGCCAATTCTCCTTGGGTAAGATAGAGCGCGATATCGGTGATGACGCCGGGCCGTATGCCAAATGCGAGAATGCCGCCCGCGATCTCCAGAAGGGCATTTGCTCCTTTCAATACGACGCTGATCCGGAAGAGCCGATAAATCCTGTCTTCTTTTCGCAACGTTCCAGGGAGCATGCGGCGCTCATCGCGTGATAGATCGGCTCATGGTGCGGCTCGCGGGGACGCTATTGGTGCCGATCCCTGCGAAGCTACCGCACAAGCAAACTCTAGGATCCGGATTGTATCTGCACCGGACTGGCTAAAGTTGAGCCTTCGGCGCGCATGATCGCAAGGTAACGTCGATCATCGGGGCCTTTTCCGCGCACGATCTGACGTATCGGCCCAACGGCGTTTACAATCGCGGAACCCGCAGGGTTTGTAACAAAGGACGCGAGCGACTCGACCTTTCCAGAACCATCAGATTGCGATGTCAAAGCCAGGATATAGGTCTGCTTGGGTTCCAGGCCTGTCACCGATGCTTGCAAGACTTGCGTAAGCCCTTGGTCGAATAGAGCTACGCTGGTCGCCGGTTTGCCATCCTTTTCGCCCACTTGCACAAGGCTGAGATGCGTAACAGCGCCGGCTATTCCAAGGTCTTGAAGATTGTCGGTTCCTGCGCCGTCGGCCACCGCATTAGGCACGTAAGCGAGCGCCTGTGGCGCCTGACCAATAGGCACCGTTGCGACAACCTTGTTCGTAAGCGTGTCTATCGCGGCGAGCGCGTCAGCGTTTTCCAGGCCGACATAGAGCCGTGTTCCATCTCCCGAAGGCCAGAGGCCGTGTGGGAGAGCTCCAACAGGAATTGTCGTGACACGTTCGAAATTATCCGTGCGGTAGACCTTAACGACGTTCAGGCCTCCCACAGTTATATAGGCGAACATTCCGTTGGAATTGCGAACGATATTGACGTGATTGGTGATCGGGCCGGTATCGAGAGTCGTTAGCGCTCTAAACGGTGGCCGCGCCTCGAAGACTTGTGTCTTTCCCACATCCTTGAGCGTCAACCAAACCTGCGCTCCATCAGGCGTCGCAGCAATGTTTGGGCAGAATGGGCTGGCCTGCACAAATTTGCCGACGACGCGATGGTCGGCGACCGATATGATCTCCGTTTCCGGATTGAAGGATGAGCACACATAGCCATATTTGCCGTCGGGAGAAAAAATCTGCATGCCTGGTCCTGCGGGGACCACAATCCGTGCCGTCTCTTCGAAGGTTTGACCACTGAGCACAGCCACATAGTTCTCACCACGCACCGTTACCCACACCTCGCTTCCATCGGGCGTGAAGAACGCCTCGTGCGGAGCCCGTCCCACATAGGTGACGTGCTTGACGGCGTTGGTCGAGGTGTCAATGAAGGTGACGGAATTGGTGCCGATCGAAACTACGGCGAGCGTTTTGTGGTCCGGTGAAAACCCCATCCCGTGCACAAGCACTTGACCTCGATATAGGGGACTTAGGTTTGCGGGCTGCGGCTCGCCTAAGCGAATGACGCCGAGAAGCTTGTTGCTGAAGGGATCGGTTACCGACACCGTATTGGAAAACTGTTCCGCGACATACACGCGATCACGATGGCTAACGGGGATATCCCGATCGGATGCAATATTCGGAACCTGACCGGCGAGAGCAGATGTCAGGGTAGTCAGAGCACTAAAGGCAACAAGTCCAGAGAAGGGCCAACCGGCTTTCATGATCTGCTCCTATTTCATCTTCATGCCGACCATCGCTCCTTGCCGGCGGGCCTGTGTAGGCGCGGCAGAAGACGGCGGCAGCGACTGACCAACTGCGAGCTTCATCGCTGCAATTTCCTGCTGCTGACCGACGATGATCTCCTGGGCAATACGGCGAAGCTGTTCATTCTTGCCGTAGCGCAATTCCGCAATCGCCATCTCAACCGCACCCTGATGATGCGGTATCATCATCGCCACGAAGTCGGCATCGATGTCGCCGCTCGATTCCACAGCCATGCCCTTCATCATCTTTGTCATCGCCGCTTCGTTTTCCCTCAAGAATAGGGATTCGGACGATGACCGTGCAGGTGTTCCCAGAGCGAACGACGCAAAAAGAAACGCAGCCCCACAGCCGACAAGACCGATTTTCTTGTGCACGTTCATGGTTGGAAAAATAGGTGAGTGCTAGGCGGCTGGCTTTGCTGGGATTGCTGAATTGGCCCAATCCTGCGCCAATGACACGTGATGGAATGAAGCACTCCAGCGCGTCGCCGTTACCCCTGATGGATTTAGCTATTTGGGCCGGCACTATGCGGGAGTTTTGCCATGACACCTGACGGATTGGCGATCTCAGCCAGTAACATTGGGCCGAAGGAAACCATGGACCGCCTCGCGGCCGCGGTCACGAATGGGGGCATGACCGTTCTGGCCCGCATCGATCACGCCGCAGCCGCAGCAAAAGCCGGCATGGAGCTGCGACCGACCGAAGTCCTGATCTTCGGCAACCCGAAAGCGGGAACGCCGCTCATGCAGGTGGTGCCGACAATAGGCATAGACCTGCCGCTCAGAGCGCTGGTGTGGCAGGACAACGATGGCAAAACCTGGCTCGCCTACAATGATCCAACATGGCTCGCCGAACGCCACGGCGCCGATGCCGGCGCGGACCGGATTCTTGGCGCCATGACTGCCGCTCTCGCAGCCGCCGTAGAAAAAGCGACCGCTTAAGCCGACGAAGCGCCGGCAGTCATCAAACCGTTGCGTCCTGCTTGAAGGCGCGGAGCACGTCGCAACGCTTCTCCAGCAAATTCACTCTAATCGAAGCAATAGGAAAAAAGATAATTCTCGGCACTTGCATATGTTTCGATATGTGCGCGGCGCAAAGAGATGCGCATCCGGTTCCCAACTGACGCGATCGCGGCTGCTGGATGGAGTCAAGGACGATGCAGACGGGCATAGCGGCACATCATTCCAGCCCGAGCGAGAACGACGATCGAGCGCTGGCAGCGGCGTTCGTCGGCTACACGGTAACGGCCACGTTCTGGTTGCTGTTTTCCACGTCCGTCGGCGTGCTGCTCGCGTACAAGTTCGGTGCGCCGGATTTTGCCCCCGGTGAATGGCTGACCTTCGGACGCTTGCGCGCGATTCATACCAACGTCACGTTCTACGGGTGGGCGAGCCTAGCTCTGGTCGGACTCGCCTATTACGTGGCTGCGCGCAGTTCCGGCACGCGGCTGTACAGCGTCAAGCTGGCGTGGATCGGGATGGTCCTGTTCAACGTGGCCGCGCTGGCAGGTACGGTCGCATTGGATCTTGGCTACAACGACGGCAATCTGGAGTTTCGGGAGTGGCCGTGGCCCATCAAGCTGATCTTCCTGGCCGCGCTTTTGATCACTGCCTGGAATCTGATCGCCACCGTCGCTCGCCGTGGCACCGAGGATATCTATCTTTCCAACTGGTACATCATTGGCGGCGTGCTCTGGACGTGCATCCTCTCGTTGGTGGCTATTCTACCTTGGTACCAATACGGCCTGGGCCAGGTCGCCGTCTCCGGCTTCTTCATGCACAACGCCGTGGGCATGTGGTTTACGCCGCTAGCGCTGGGCACGTTCTACGCTGCCGAAATTGCTGAACCGCCCGATCTATTCCTACGCGCTCGGGATATTTGCGTTCTGGACCAACCTGGTCTTCTACCCGATCATCGGCGCGCACCATTTCTTGTTCAGCCCATTGCCGTGGTGGTTCCAAACCACTGCGATCGTCTTCAGCGTGGCGATGTTGGTGCCTGTGTGGGGCGGCAGCGCCAATTTTCTGCTGACGATGCGCGGGCGATTAGGTGATCTGGCGCATTCTTACCCGCTGATGTTCATCTTCGTCGGCGTGATCGGGTATCTGGTCGGCTCCACCCAGGGCACCTTCGAGGCGTTCCGCTCGCTGCAGGAGGTGTGGCATCTGACCAATTTCACGGTCGGCCATTCGCACCTGACAATGTACGGCTTTATCACCTTCGCGACCTGGGGCGGGGTGTACGCGCTGCTGCCTCTGGCGACCGGCAAGGCACCCGGCCAACTTGGCCTGGGCCTGCATTTCTGGATGGCCGTAGTGGGCAGCTTCATCTATGTCATTTCGCTGTCGATCGGCGGCACCATTCAAGGCCTGGATTGGATTCATGGCCTGCCGTTCATCCAGTCGGTGGTGGACATCCAGGCGTACTGGGTGTGGCGTGGCGTCGGTGGCTTGTTGATGTTCCTCAGCCACATCGTGTTCGCGTGGAACGTGTGGCGCATGAGTTTTGGCCCATCCGCCAAGGTTGCGCCGCTAGCGCCTCTGTACGCCGACGAGGTCACCGCATGAACAAGCTGGTCCTGATCGCCGGGGGCTCATCGGCGGTTTTCGCCTGCCTGGCTTTGTTGATGGGCGTATTGCCCGGCATCGCGCTATCCAAAACGCCGCCTGGGCCGGGGGTCGTGCCGCTGACCGCATTGCAAGACGAAGGCCGCGAAGTCTACGTCGCGAATGGTTGCAGCTATTGTCACACTCAGCAGGTCCGGCCGCTAGCCCAGGATAAGATTTTCGGCCGCCCGTCGGCGCCGGGAGACTTTGCCTACCAGACACCCGAACTGCTCGGCTCCGAACGTACTGGGCCCGATCTCACCAATGTGGGTGTGCGCCAGGCGAGCACGGTGTGGCAGTATATCCACCTCTACAACCCGCGCGCAGTGGTGCCGGAATCGATCATGCCCGCGTTCGACTGGATGTTCCAGGTGCTCGACCACGCACCGCCGGGGGCGACACCGGTGCCGCTGCCCACCGCGTACGCACCGAAGCACGGTGTCGTGGTGCCCGACCATCAGGCTGAGGCACTGGTGGCCTATTTGCTGTCACTCAAGCAGCCCACATTGCCAGGCGTGAGCAGTGATGGGAGCGCAATGCCGATGCCTGGGGTCAGCAGCGCAACAGCCGCCGGCGCGTCGACTGCCGCTAGCACTGCGGAGAACACACCAGCCAGCGGTTCCGTGTCCGCGGCAAGCGGTTACGATGCGGCCAAGGGCAAAGCGCTGTTCACCACCAATTGCGCAGCCTGCCATCAGGCGAATGGTGAAGGCTTGCCCGGTGCATTCCCATCGCTCAAGGGCGATGCGGCGGTCAACGACGCCGATCCGACAGCGCAGATTCGTACGGTGCTGAACGGCTTGCAGGGGCGCAATGTAGGCGGTGTCGCATACTCAAGCCCGATGCCCGCGTTCGGCGACATGCTCAGCGACGCCGACATTGCCAACATCATTGACTACGAACGCAGTTCCTGGGGCAACGTTGGAACACCGGTGACCGCCGCGCGCGTGGCGACCGAACGCGCCAAGGGCAAGTGAAACGGAGACCGCCATGCATAATCATTTGATGGGCCCGCTATGGGGCAATGTCATCATCATCGCGACGGCTGGAGCCATTACCGTGGCCTGTTTCGTGGCGATGTTCTGGATGCTGATCCAACCCGGCGAAACCGACCGGCGTCACGTCAAGTACGCCATTCTGCGTGACGATCGCTGATTCGAGGTGCCGTCGTGGACAAGCCGCGTGTTCGGGTTTACCTGGATGACAACCCCAAGCCGCTCATCGATGAGGCGTTGCCGACCGAGGTCACTCTCGATACCCGCAGTCTCGACGATGGGCCGCACCGGTTGCTGATCCGTGCGCAGAGTCAGAGCGGGCCCCAAGGCATCGAGGAGATTCCGTTCCACGTCCATAACGGGCCGGGCGTCATCGTGTCTGGCCTGCGCCCGAACTCTACGAGGCGCGGTGATGTGCGCTTCACGATCGATGCGTTCAGCTCGGACGATCCGTTCGATCCGCGTCGCGCTGAGGCGCGCTCGTCGATACCGGTCTGGGTATGGGTGATGTCGCTGTTCGTGGTGGCCTGGGCCGTGTGGTACGCCGCGCGCATGTGGGACGTGCCAGAGCAATACACACAGACACCGACCTACCGCAGCGAGGCAACCACACCATCCAAGTAACGAAATCGGCGCCGAAACTGAGGCATCATCGGCCAAAGAACTCGACAAGCTTGGTACGCCTGATTCGATCAGCCAATGGCCGGAGCCCTCGTAGAACAGGCGACCGCTCAGAAGTGCCGGCAGTCGTCAAACCGTTCACAGGAGGATGATTTGGCTCTTTCCCCGATTTTCCCCACCCGAACAAAAACAGAGGCATCAGGCCATGAACCGGGCAACAAATAAGTCCGTCCGCGACGGCGTACACTGTCCGGACGAGTCCGTTGCGCACGTACACGAGCATCATGACCAACACGATCATGGCCGCCGCGATCACGCGGCCCATGGTGATCCCGACGCGCCTACGGCCCCCGACCATCTCGATCATAATACCCACGGGAGTCATGCCGGGCACGATCACAGCCACATGGTGGCCGATCTCAAGAAGCGGTTCTGGTCCTGCCTGCTCCTGACCCTTCCCGTCCTCGCCCTGTCGCCAATGATCCAACATATGCTTGGGCTTGAAGACCATTGGCGGTTTGCTGGCGACACCTACCTCGCAGCCGCCGTTTCCACATTCATTTATTTCTACGGCGGCTGGCCGTTTCTTGATGGGCTGCGGCAGGAAATCGCTGCTCGCAATCCGGGCATGATGACGCTCATCGGCGTGGCGATTACCGCCGCTTTTCTCTACAGCGTCGCCACCGTCTTCGGACTTCCGGGCAATGATTTCTTCTGGGAGTTGGTGACGCTGATCGATGTCATGCTGTTCGGTCACTGGATCGAGATGAAGTCCGTCATGGGCGCCGGCCAAGCGCTGGAGACGCTGGCAGCCCTCATGCCCGACACGGCTCACCTCCTGAACAGCGACGGCAATATTCAGGAGATACGCGTCAATACCCTCAAGGGCGGCGAGCGTCTTCTGGTCAAGCCTGGTGAGAAAGTTCCCGCCGACGGCATCGTCATCAAAGGCCAGACCTCGGTCAACGAGTCCATGTTGACGGGTGAATCGAAACCCGTTGCCAAGACCAAGGGCGACATCGTCATTGGTGGCGCCATCAACGGCGAGAGCGCCATTACCATCGAAGTCAAACACACCGGCGCGGACAGTTTCCTTTCAGGCGTCATTAAATTGGTTCGGGAGGCGCAGGCCAGCAAATCGCGCACGCAGGACATCGCCAACCGCGCCGCATTCTGGCTGACCGTTGTCGCGCTCTCCATAAGTGCCTTGACCGTTTTTTCATGGTTGTTCTTTACCGATCAGCCTCTGGCTTTTGCCATCGAGCGTGCTGTCACGGTGCTGGTGATCGCCTGCCCGCATGCACTCGGCCTTGCGGTGCCGTTGGTGGTGGCCGTCTCCACCTCCATTGCCGCGGCCAACGGCCTGCTGATCCGCGACCGCACGGCTTTCGAGCAAGCGCGCCGCACGCAGGCGGTCGTCTTCGACAAGACCGGCACGCTGACCAAAGGCGAGTTCGGGATCACCGACATTCTTGTTTCCGACAAGGACATGACCGAAGGCGATCTGGTGGCCTATGCGGCCTCGATCGAACAGCATTCCGAGCACCCGATTGCCAGAGGCATCGTCAAGGACGCCAAGGAAAAATGGGACGTGGATAGTTTTCGGACCATTCCTGGCAAGGGCGCCGAAGGCCTCGTCGGGGGCAAGAACGTCAAGGCCGTTGGTCCAGGCTATCTGCGCGAGAAGCAGATCGACGCCTCTGATCCGCGCATCACCGCGCTGGAGAAGCAGGGCAAGACGGTCATCTTCGTCCTCATCGGAGACGAACTGAAAGGCGCGATCGCGCTTGCCGATATCATCCGTCCAGAATCGAGACAGGCGATTGCCCACCTTAAGGCGATGGGCATCCGCTGCCTCATGCTGACAGGCGACAAGAAGGAGGTCGCTGAGTGGGTCGCAAAGGAAATCGGCCTCGATGAGGTGATCGCTGAGGTTCTTCCCGATCAGAAAGTCGCGAAAATTCGCGAGGTGCAAAGTCGCGGTCTGATCACCGCCATGACCGGCGACGGCGTGAACGACGCGCCGGCGCTCGCTCAGGCCGATGTGGGCATCGCCATCGGCGCCGGGACGGACGTGGCGATCGAAGCGGCAGACATTATTCTCGTCAAAAGCAATCCAGGCGATGTCGCGACGATTATTGGACTTGCCCGCGCCACCTACGGCAAGATGATCCAGAACCTCATCTGGGCGACCGGCTACAATGTCTTCGCCATTCCCGCGGCGGCGGGCGCGCTCGCCCACTGGGGCATTGTTCTGGGTCCCGCCGTTGGCGCCGCCTTGATGTCCGCAAGCACGATCATTTGCGCCGTTAACGCGCGCATGCTGAGACTGAAATGAGGCAGGCTGCCGCGTTCTACGTCGGCGACGGCCCCTGTCCGCTCCGCGGACGCCTTTGCGCCGTGATTCATCGGCCGAAGAAGTCGACAAGGTTCGGCACGACCTGATCCGGCGCTTCGTCCATCAGCCAATGGCCGGAGCCCTTGATGACCGCGCCCTTTACGTTTTCAGCGACAAGGCGAGCCTGCGCAATGAGGAATTCGCCGGAGGCCTTTTCGCCGGAGAGCACCAGCATCGGCATTGTCAGTTTGGTCGTGGCAAATCCGGCGAAGTCTTTGGCGTCCTGCTCAAAGGCGCGGAACACCTCAAAACCCGCCCGCATGCCACCGGGTTGCGCGTATGAGGCTGCATAGAACTCACGATCCGCCTCCGAGACGGATTTGGTAGGATCGGCGGCGAAGTCATTCCAAAAATGCTCGAAGTAGATACGCTCCCGGCCGGCGACGAGCGCGAGTGGCGTGGGACCGTAGAAGTGGAAGTGCCACAGATCCCTGAGCAGCCAGACGCTGGTCCAATCGCCGACACCGGGAAGAAATGCGTCCATCAGCGCGATCCGGGCTACTTCGGTCGGAAACTGGGCGGCGTACGCATAGGCGACCATAAGCCCGATATCGTGCCCCGCGATGCCAACGCGTTTGTGCCCAAGCGACGTCGCGAGTGCGTGGACGTCCTGCGCCATCGTCTTCTTGTCGTAGCCGCCTTCAGGCTTGGCCGATTCACCAAAGCCCCGCAGATCGGGTGCAATCACCGTATGCGACTGTGCGAGTTCAGCGAAGAGAGGCCGCCACATATGACTGGTTTGCGCGTACCCATGTAGAAGAATTATGGGATTGCCATTTCCAGCGGTCAGATAATGCAGCTTGGTCCCGTTGACCTCAGCGAACCGGTTTTCGATCATGATTAACCTCGATGCGGAAAGGCACGCTATGCTATCCGCTGTTGCAAACTGATCAAGCGCATAAAGCTATCTGCTCGATCGGAACGAACATCAAGGTGACTCCGACCGATTGAGAAAGAGACTGCGCGGATGGTGCGTGGTCCGAAGGTATTCAAAAACTCGCCGCGAACGGAGGGATGCGTGCATGGCCAGTGAAACCGCTTTGTCGTATTTCGGAACGTTGTTTTCCCTGGAAGGGAAAACAGCCGTGGTCACCGGCGGCGCTACGGGGATCGGCCGGATCATCGGGGAAGCGCTTGTTCGTGCTGGGGCCGATGTCATCATCGCGTCTCGCAAGGCGCGAGCATGCGAAGAATGTGCCGCATCCTTGAACGCATTGGGCGCGCGCGGCTCTGCTTTCGGGATCGCGGGCGACGTCAGCAATGAAAGCGGCGTTTCAACACTCGCCGCAGAGATCGCCCGACGGTTTCCACGTCTATCCATTCTGGTCAACAATGCCGGGAACACATGGGGCGCGCCTCTCGAAGCCTTCCCTTATGCGGCCTGGGAACGCGTCTTCTCTGTCAATGTCGCGGGTCCCTTTACGCTTACGCAAAAACTCCTACCCCAGATGATTGCCGCAGGCACAGCCGACGATCCGGCGCGAGTCATCAATTTGGGATCGGTTATGGGAGCCCAGCCGATGGGCGACGGCGCCTATTCCTATGTCGCATCGAAAGCGGCTATTCATCACCTCACGCGCATCCTGGCCAAAGAGCTGGCGGCGCGCCGGATCACCGTAAACGCGTTGGCGCCCGGCCTATTCGAGAGCGGGATGACGGCTTTTGCCACAAGAAATCCCGCGCGCGTGGGACGCGTCGAACAACGAATTCCCCTGGGGCGCTTGGGTCGGCCCGATGACATAGCAAGCGCCGTTTTGTTTCTCTGTGGGCGAGGTGGCGCCTATGTGACCGGTGCGATTCTCCCCATTGACGGGGGTGTTGGCGTGGAAACCGGACCCGACCTCTGGGGCGCGGAACCGTAGGATTCCCGACGACCTTTCGCCGACACCTGATGCTCGGCTATCGTTCCTTGCGGGTTCATAACACCGATAAACGACACCCGCGGGAAACGCATCCGAACTTTGAGGGGCTTCGAGCTATGCGCGGCACAATGATGGATTTTCCCCTCACGCTGCCTACGATCCTGGAACGCGCCGGCAAATATTTTCCCCGTGTGGAAATCGTCTCGCGCAAGCCGGACAAATCCATTGCGCGCACGAATTACGGCAATTTCTACAAACGGGCCCGCCGCCTCGCCGCCGCGTTGACGCGACTCGGGCTCAAACCCGGCGATCGCGTGGCCTCCATGATGTGGAACCACTCCGGCCATCTGGAAGTTTTTTTCGGCGTGCCTTGCGCCGGAGGCATCCTCCACACGCTCAACATCCGCCTTCAGCCGCACGAAATTGCCGGCATCGTCCGCCACGCGCAGGATCGTTTTCTTCTGATCGACGATGTCCTCCTGCCGGTTTACGAAAAATTCCGTGACGCGGTGGCATTCGAACGAGTCATTGTGGTGCCCTATGGTTCGGAAAGGACCCCCGACGGCTTCCTGAATTACGAAGAACTGCTCTCCGAAGCGCCCACCGAATTCTCGTATCCGAAGATCGACGAAAACGAGGGTGCCGCGATGTGTTTTACCTCCGGCACCACCGGACGCCCTAAAGGCGTCATCTATTCTCATCGCGCACTCGTCCTGCACTCCTTCAGCTGCGGCTTAAATGAGATATGCGGCGTCAGTTATCGCGAGACGATCCTGCCAATCGTACCTATGTTCCACGTCAACGCGTGGGGCCTTCCTTTCACGGCCACGATGCTGGGTGCGCGTCTTGTCCTGCCGGGGCCGAATCTCGATCCCGAAAGCATCCTCGATCTGATGGTGAGCGAGCAGGTCACCTTGGCGAGCGGCGTTCCTACCGTCTGGATCGCCGTCTTGGAAACTTTGGAGAAATACCCAGGCCGTTGGACATTCGAAGCGCCCATCTGCGTCGGTGCCGGCGGAACTGCGCCGCCGCTCGAGCTCATTCGCCGCCTTGACCAATTCGGACTACGCATTCGGCATCTGTGGGGCATGACGGAGTCCAGTCCGCTCGGCATCGCCGGAGGACTGAGACCGCATATGAGCGACTGGCCGGTAGACAAACAATATGAAGCGCGCGCCAAGCAAGGGATGCCCGCGCCTTTTGTGGAGATGCGCCTGATGCGTCCAGAAGGCGAAGTGCCCTGGGACGGCGTCACCTCCGGCGAAATCGAGATGCGAGGACCCTGGGTCGCGGCCAGCTATTACAATGCTCCCGATCAGGCCGACCGCTGGACCGATGACGGCTGGTTCCGCACGGGTGATGTCGCCACCATGGACGCGGACGGTTATGTGAAG
>Ga0193699_10000736_pt1 | contig 13325 bp, 10 predicted proteins | sample L3c2metaG_FD_160095 | JGI IMG/M metagenome (GOLD analysis project Ga0193699, IMG submission 160095) | Soil microbial communities from a riparian zone of the East river system, Colorado, United States - L3c2 | ecosystem: Environmental > Terrestrial > Soil > Riparian zone | place: USA: East... | reverse complement strand
GGCGTATCGTGGTGATCGGCGGCGGCGCGGGTGGCGTGGAGTTGTTGCTGTCGTTGCGCACGCGCCTCGCGCACGAAGCAGGCGCGGCGTTTTCTTTCGCACTCGTGACCGACGGCGAAATTCTCGCCACGCATAATGCGCGCGTCCGCGCTGCTTTTAGGCGTGTATTCGACGAAACAAACATCGTCACTTATGAACACGCGCGCGCCCGCGCGATCACTCCCGACGCCGTTGAACTGCAAAACGGCGAAACCATTGCCGCCGACGCCGTGCTGGTCACCACCGACGCCGCCGCGCCGGATTGGTTTGCCAGCACCGGTCTCGCGCTGGACGCCAAAGGCTTCCTCGCGGTCAACGCGTTGCTGCAGTCGATGAACGACCCGGACGTCTTCGCCGCCGGCGATTGCGCGTCGTTGCCGTCGCCGCGCGAAAAGGCCGGCGTCTATGCCGTGCGCGCCGGTCCGCCGCTTGCCGCCAATCTGCGCCGCCGCGCCCGTGGCGAAGCGCCGAAACCGTGGCACCCGCAGCGCCGCCATCTGGCACTGATATCCACCGGCGAGCGCTACGCCATCGCCTCGCGCGGCCTCTTCAAAGCGGAAGGGGCCTGGCTGTGGACGCTCAAGGACTGGATCGACCGCCGCTGGATGCGCCAGTGGCGCTAAATTCGAACAGCCGCATTGGCGTGTCCCAAAACAGCTTGCGGCGGGAGGCCGCGTCGGGAAACAGCGTTTCGACCAGTTCGACCAGCGGCCCATAGTCCTGCCGCTGCGGCGCCCGCAGATACGGCCAGTCCGACGCCCACAGGCAGTGATCGAGCGTGAAGGCGTCGGCCAGCGCACGTACGTAAGGCCAGCAATCCTCGAACGGGTAGGGCCGCTTGGCGAATTTCGAATAGCCCGAAACTTTCACCGCGACGCGTCTGGTCTTCGCCAAACGCAACAGCGCCGCAAAGCCCGGCTGCTCCAGGCCCGCCTCCGGCGTTGGGCGGCCGCAATGGTCGATCAGCACCTTGATCGGGATTTTCTCGATCCACGGCACGAACAGCTCAAGCTGATCGTGCTCGCATTGCAGGTTGAGAAACATGTCGAGTTCGGCCAGCCGCGCGATCACGCCTTCCGATTGCCGGTAGTAATCGATGCCGTGAAACGTCGGATTGAACGCCGCGCCCAGAATGCCCTGACGCTTCAGATCACGCAGCGCCACCGGATCGGCGTCGAAGTCGATGATGGCGATGCCTTTGAGGCGGCCGTCGCTACGCGCAATCGCGTCGAGCATGCAGCGATTGTCGCTGCCGTAACCGGAATTCGGCTGCACCAGAAGCGCATGCTGCGCGCCATAGGTCTTCATCACCTGGGCATATTGCCCCGCGGTGCCCATCTCCTGGCCGGCCGGCTTGTATTCGATGTCCTTGCCGTACGGAAACCGCACCGGATCGAACACATGCGCGTGGCAGTCGATCTTCGGCTCTTTGAAAATGCCCATGGCACGGCGTTTGTGGCATGGCGCAATCGAAAAATGCAACTCTGCCCAGCCTGCGCCCTGTTTGCGCGCGCCGCTATCTATCGTATGGGAGTGGCCGCGAAGCTGGAGATCACTTAAATGAACCATTCCATTATCCCGACGCGCCGCGCGGCGCTGCTTGCGGGCTTTGTCGCTGCGCTGGCGCTCGCGCCGGCCGCCAAAGCCGCCGACTACCCGACCCGGCCGGTGATGCTGGAAGTGGCGTTCACGCCCGGCGGCCCGAGCGACGTGCTGGCGCGCATCGTCGGCAAGAAGATGGAAGAACTGCTCGGCCAGCCGTTCATCATCGAAAACCGCCCCGGCGCCGGCGGCAATATTGCCGCCGATTATGTCGCTCACGCCAAGCCCGACGGTTACACGCTGCTGATGGGCAACAACAGCATCCTCGCCACCAACGAGGCTCTCTACAAGAAGATCAGCTACAACCCGCAGAAGGATTTCGCGCCGATCACGCTGGTCGGCACCCAGGCCAACATCCTTGTCGTCAACAATGACGTGAAGGCGAAGTCGCTGATGGAGTTGATCGCGCTCGCCAAGGCGCAGCCCGGCAAGTTGAACTTCGCGTCGTCCGGCTATGGCGCCGCGGCGCATCTCTCCGGCGAGTTGTTCAAGACCATGGCGCAGGTCGACATCGTGCACGTGCCCTACAAAGGCGCGGCGCCGGCTTTGCAGGACGTGATCGGCGGCCGCGAGGAGATGATGTTTGCGACCGCGGCGTCCGTTGTCGGCCAGATCGAAGGCGGGCAGGTTCGCGCGCTGGCGGTGACCACGCTCAAGCGCACCTCGGTGCTGCCCAACATCCCGACCATGGATGAGGCGGGCCTGAAAGGCTTCGACGCCAGCACCTGGCACGGTCTGGTTGCGCCCGCCGGCACGCCGCCTGAGGTGATCGCCAAGTTGAACGATGTCGCCACCAAGGCGCTGAAGGACCCCGGCGTGCAAGCCTCGCTGGCCAAGCTCGGAGTCGATATCGTCGGCGGCACGCCGGAAGAGTTCGGCGCCTACATCAAGGCTGAAATCCCGAAGTGGACGGCCATCGTGAAGGCCTCCGGCGCGACGATGGATTAACGCGCAACTTCCAAGGAACCGCGCTTGGTCCCGAAAAGCACGTCATCGGGCTTGACCCGAGGGTGGTACCGGTTTCCCGCCTGCGCGAAGCCCGCTTTGGCGGGCGAAGGTAGGTCGGACAAGATCATGTGCAAGGAGAAAAATGCATGAGCAAAATCAATCCGAACGGCGCGTCAGCACGCAATGTGCGGCGCCTGGGCCATCTCGATCTGCCGGGCGCGGGGCAGGTCACCGTTTCCGGCAACTACGCCTACGTCGCCCACATTCCGAACAAGCAGGATCTCAGCACGTCGATCATCGACATCGCCGACCCGGCCAATCCGCGCCTGGTCGCCACGGTCCAGGTCGGCGATCTCACGTCGCACAGCCACAAAGTGCGCGTCGCCGGCGACATCATGGTGGTCAACCATGAGCGCAATCCGACAGCGGCCGGCCGCCGCGCCCAGGACATGCCCGCGATCCGGCGAGGCTTACGCGAGGCGCTCGGCCGCGAGCCGACGCGAGCCGAGCTGTTGGCGAAGCTCAACTTGACCGACGCCGATCTCGTCGACATCGAAAAAGACGAGGCGCAGCCCTACCGCAACGGCGGCTTCCGCATTTACGACATCGCCGACAAGTCGAAGCCCAAGCAGATTCATCATCAGCTCACCGGCGGCGTCGGCGTGCACCGCTTCGATATGGACGCGCGCTACGCCTACATCTCGACCGAGATGGACGGCTTCTTGGGCAACATCCTCGTCACCTACGACATGAAGGATCCGACAAAGCCTGAGGAAGTCTCGCGCTGGTGGATTCCGGGGCAGAACCTTGCCGCCGGCGAAACGCCGACCTGGCCGGGCAAGCGTCACCGCCTGCATCACGCGCTGCGCTTCGGCAACGAGATGTGGGCGAGTTGCTGGCATGGCGGGTTCCGCGTCGTAGATATCACCGACATGACCAAGCCGAAAACGGTGGCGTCCTACAATAACCACCCGCCGTTTCCCGAGCCGACGCATACCGTCATGCCGATGCCGGTCGAGAGCGCCGGGCGGCGCATCGCGATCAGCGTCGATGAAGAGGATCACGCGCAGAATACCAACGAGGAGCAGGCGCGGCGCGGCCGGCCGCACGCCGGCATGGCGACCTTCGACGTGACCGATCTGGCGAACGTCAAGCCGCTGGCTTTGTTCGAGGTCAGCGAACTGGATTCACCGTTCGCGCGCACGCCCGGCGCACGCTTCGGCGCGCATCAGTTTCACGAGCGCATGACCGGCACGCTGGTGCATGCGGTGTGGTTCTGCGGCGGCTTGCGCATCGTCGACATCGCCGATCCGTCGTCGCCGCGCGAAGTCGGCCACTTCATTCCGGAGCCGTGCGGCGGCAAGACCGCGCCGCAGAGCAACGACGTCGTGCTCGACGAGCGTGGGCTGATCTATGTTGTCGACCGGCTGGTCGGGTTCGATGTGCTGGAGTTTAGCGGCCACTAGTCGTTCCGGGGCGCGAGCACAGCGAGCGAACCCGGAATCCAGAGCCGCAGACAATGTGCGTAGCCGTGGATTCCGGGTCCGGCGCTAACGCGCCGTCCCGGAATGACGAAAATCATTCACCCCGATAAAACGCCGCCGCATCCGCGCTGAACGCCTTGCGCGACGCCGGGTCGAGATAGACCATGTGCCCGCCGCGATAGAGCTTGAGCTGGGCGCGGCCGGGTGGGTCGAGCGCGGGCAGGTGGTCGAGCAGGTAGCGCGTCATGCCATAGGGCGTGACCATGTCCGATCTGCCGTGCGCAATCAGCAGGCGGAATGACGGGCTGTAGGCGAGCAGCACACGCAGATCCTCTTCGGAACCGGCCTGATAGCGGCCGCCTTTCCAGTCCCAGCCGCCGGTGACGTCGCCGGCGAGCAGCGCGTAGGTCATGTCGGTCTTGAAGCCGAGTTCGTTGCGCGCGTAGGAGGCAAACGCGCCGCCATAGACGCGCGACACGCCGTCGAGGATCGGGTCGTTGCCGCGCGAACCGCGCTGCTCGGGAAACGGGTCGTCGACCGCGAAACTGGCGTCATAGCGGCTGACGATCTTGCCGTCGGCCATGCGCAGGCCCTTCACATAATCGTCCGAAATGAAGCCGCGCGATTTCTTGACTGCCTCGAGCGGCATGCCGGTAATCTGCGCGACCTTTTGATAGAACGCGTCGGCGGCGGCGCCTTGCGGGGGCGCTGCGGCAATCGTCGTGAGATACTCGGTCATGGCGAATTTTTCCGCCGCGGCCAGCGCCTCGGGCGTGAAGGCATTCTTGCGTTCGAGTGCGGCAGCCGCGAGCGACGGCAACTTCAGCGCCGAGTGAAGGGCCGAACTGTCGTCGCCGAAGGTCAGCCAGCCTTCCAGGAGCGGCGACAGCATCACGATGCCGTTGACCGCAATGCCCTGGTCGCGCTGCAGCGCGCGGGCGGTCTTGGCGGCGCGGATGCCGCCATAGCTCTCGCCCAGCAGGTATTTCGGCGAGGCGGTGCGGTTGTTCTTGGCGACATAGAGCGCGATGGCCTTGGCCATGGCGCCGGCATCGCTGGCGACATTCCAGAACTGCTTGGCCTCGTCGGCTTTCACCGCGCGGCTCCAGCCGGTGCCGATCGGATCGACCAGCACCAAATCGGTGAATGCCAACCACGTGTCGGGATTGTCGCGCAGTTCGGCGCGCGCGGCGTCATGCGATTGCGGTCCGAGATCGAGCACGCGCGGGCCGACGAGGCCGAGATGCAGGTAGGCGGAGGCGGCACCCGGGCCGCCGTTGAACACGAAAGTCAGCGGGCGGTTGGCCGGCGCGTTTTTGGCGACGTAGGCGGTGTAGAACACCGCGGCGCTTTGCTCGCCGGACTGGTCGTAGAAGGCGAGCGTGCCCGCGGTCGCCGTATAGTCAAGTTTGGTGTTGCCGGTGGCAATCGAATGGTCGCTGATCGCGTCGGGCGGCAGCAGCCGCAACACGCCCTTACCGTTATCGCGCTGTTCGCTGCGGGACGGCTGCTTTTGCGGGGAATCTTTGGCCTCTTGCGCAGAGGCGGAACTAAGCGCGCCGGCGAGAAAAATCGCCAGGGCGAAACGCGAGAGCGCAACAATCGTTGGTACGCGAATCGTCAGCAAGGTTGGCACTCCCAGTTTCCGTGCCCCCCAACCGCGCATGATCCCGAAAAGTGTGAAGCGGTTTTCGGAAAAGATCATGCGCCAACTAACAAGCAAAAAAATGTCCCGGCCAATGGGGCCGGGACATCTAGCTTTTTATCGACGGCGGAAATTAGGCCGGCGTGTCTGCGGTCCGGGAGCCGGAGCGTCGCCCTTGTGGCGGAAGCTGATGCGTCCGCGCTGCAAGTCGTAGGGCGACATTTCCACGATCACGCGGTCACCGACGCCGGTGCGGATGCGGAACTTGCGCATCTTGCCGGCGGTGTAGGCCAGCACCTCGTGCTCGTTGTCGAGCTTGACCCGAAAATTGCCGTCCGGCAGCACCTCGGTAACGGTGCCGTCGAACTCCAGCAGTTCTTCCTTCGCCATCCAGTCTCTCTCCCAGTATCAGCGTGCGCGGTGGCCGGCGTTACGTCGCGGCTCGCCTGGGCGCTGAAGGAATGTAACAGTTCCGATGTCGTTTGGCTCCCCCGGAGACGCTTCGGCGCGGGGAATATGGTTCGGGCGGCCATTCGAGTGACTTTGGCCGCCATTACCGCCGCCATTGCCGCGGTTGCCGTTATGACCGCCGCGGCCATTGCCTTGGCCGTTACCGCCGTTACGACCGCCATTGCCGCGCTGGTTGTTGCGTCCGCCGCCGTTATTGCCGCCACGGCCGTTACGGACGGGCTGAACTGCCGGACGATGGGGTTGGCGTTCGCCGCTCGCCGGGATCGCGACCCGGATCAAGCGCTCGATGTCGCGCAGGAACACGCCTTCTTCCTGATCGCAGAACGAGATCGCGATGCCGTCGGCGCCGGCGCGCGCGGTGCGGCCGATGCGGTGGACATAGCTCTCGGGAACGTTCGGCAGATCGTAGTTGATGACGTGGCTGACGCCGTCGACGTCGATGCCGCGGGCGGCAATGTCGGTGGCGATCAGGATGCGCAGCTTGCCGGTACGGAAGTCGGCGAGCACGCGCTCACGCTGGTTCTGCGACTTGTTGCCGTGGATTGCCTCGGCGAAGAAACCGGTCTTCTCGAGCGAGCGCACGACCTTGTCGGCGCCGTGCTTGGTGCGGGTGAACACCAGGACGCGGTCGGTTTTCTCGGCCTTGAGCACTTCGACGAGAAGCGACGGCTTGGCCGACTTCTCGGTATGGATGACGCGCTGAGCGATGCGCTCGACGGTCGTTGCCTGCGGCGTCACGGCCACACGCACTGGGTCGATCAGCATCTGGTCGGCGAGTCGGGTGATTTCTTGCGGCATGGTCGCGGAGAAGAACAGCGTCTGCCGTTCCTTGCGCAGCATCGCCACGACGCGCTTGATGTCGTGGATGAAGCCCATGTCGAGCATGCGGTCGGCTTCGTCGAGGACGAGGACTTCAACCTGATTGAGCGTCACCGCGCGCTGGTTGACGAGATCGAGCAGGCGTCCTGGCGTTGCCACCAGCACTTCGACGCCGTGCGCGAGCGAGCGCACCTGGCGGTTGATCGGCACGCCGCCGATCGCGAGCGCAACGGCCAGCGGCTTGATGTGGCGGCCATAGGCGCGGAAGCTGTCCGAGATCTGGCCGGACAATTCGCGGGTGGGCGAGAGCACCAGGACGCGGCAGGATTTCTTCTCCGGCCGCAGACGCTTGGTGGTGAGGTGGTTGAGGATGGGCAGCGCGAAGGCCGCCGTCTTGCCCGTTCCGGTCTGGGCGATGCCGATGACATCGCGGCCCTGCATCGCGGTGGGAATGGTCTGATCTTGGATCGGTGTGGGGGTTTCGTATTTCTCTTCGGCAAGGGCGCGAAGAATCGGCTCAGCGAGACCGAAATCGGTAAATGAAGTCAAAGAAGCTCTTTTCTATATGGCGAATCGGCCGCCACGCTCATGCGAGCAGCGGAATCGCGGGGTTCTAAAGACATCCCGCGTGGCCAGGGTTGTCGGCTTGTTAGAGAAGCGAAAGAGGCGGGGCGAAAATCGTTTGAAAGAGTTTTCGTGCACGCAGCCCGCAAACCCGAGACCGGGTCTTTCATCCGCACGGGTCATATGACAGGTGGTTGAGGTCTTTTCAAGGCAAGTTTCGCGACTATTCCGCCAAATGATGAATAACAGGTGCCCGGGGCCCCGTCCCACCCCGATGGACAAGCCGCCTTAGATCGGAGAATGTCTGCCGCCAAAAGCCAATTCCAGACCGTTCTAGCCTTCCGGAGCCGTTGCAATGCCGTTTCCCAGCGCCTCGCAGGCGCTTTCGCGCTTTACCGTCCTCGACCTCACCCGTGTCCGTTCCGGGCCGACTTGCGTGCGCCAGCTCGCCGATTGGGGCGCCAGGGTCATCAAGATCGAGACGCCGCCGCATCTGGAAAAGGGCGAGGGCCCGGGCGGTCCCCGCGAGAACGCCGACTTCCAGAACCTGCATCGCAACAAGCGCAGCATCACGCTCGATTTGAAATCGCCGGAAGGTCTCGCCGCCCTACAGCGCATGGTCGCGAAGGCCGACGTGGTGGTGGAGAATTTCCGCCCCGACGTAAAGGACCGCCTCGGCATCAATTACGAGGACTTGAAGAAGATCAACAAAGGCATCGTGCTCGGCAGCATCTCCGGCTTCGGCCAGGACGGGCCTTACGCCAAGCGGCCGGGCTTCGACCAGATCGCGCAAGGCTTGGGCGGGCTGATGTCGATCACCGGATTGCCCGGCCAAGGTCCGGTGCGCGTCGGCATTCCGATCGCCGATCTCACCGCCGGATTGTTCTGCGCCATGGGTATTCTCACCGCACTGCTCGAGCGCGAGGTGTCGGGCGAAGGCCAATGGGTCTCGACCTCGCTGCTGCAGGCGCAGATCTTCATGCTCGACTTCCAGGCCGCGCGCTGGCTGCAGATGCACGAAGTCGCCAAGCAAGCCGGCAACAATCACCCGACCAGCATTCCGACCGGCGTGTTCAAGACCAAAGACGGCCACATCAACATCGCTTCGACCGGCCAGAAGATGTGGGAGATCACCTGCCGCTGCATCGAGATGCCGGAGTTGATCAACCATCCCGACTACAGCAGCGGCGCGCTGCGCTCGAAGAACCGCGACGCGCTCAATGCCCTGATCGAAGGAAAGACCGTCGGCAAGACCAGCGCCGAATGGATCGACATCTTCAACGAAGGCGGCGTACCCTCCGGTCCGATCTATACGATCGATCAGACGTTTGCCGACCCGCAGGTCAAGCATCTCGGCATCGCGACGGATGCCACCAAGCCGAACGGCGAGACACAGACTTTCGTCGGCCAGCCGTTCAAACTATCGCGCACGCCGAGCAAAATCGTCGCGACCCCGCCGAAACAGGGCCAGCACACCGACGAAGTGTTCAAGGAATTCGGTTTTAGCGACAGTGAAATCGCCGCTCTGCATCAAGCCAAGGCCGTTTAACGACATCCGACAAGTCGGAAGGACGACGACATGAACATCATGACCAAGACCGACAAGATGCTGTCCCGCAAAGAAGGCGGCGTCGGCTATCTGATCTTCAACAACCCCGAGCGTCACAACGCGGTGTCGCTGGACATGTGGGAAGCCGCTTCCAGCATTCTCGAGGACTTCAAGAGCGACAAGAACATCCGCGTCGTGGTGTTCGCCGGCGCCGGCGGCAAGGCCTTCGTGTCGGGCGCCGATATCTCCAAATTCGAGAGCGAGCGTTCCACCAAGGACGCGATCGTGCGCTACAACGCGGCGGTCGATGAGGCGAACACCGCGATCTATGAATTCCCCAAGCCGACCATCGCCATGATCCAGGGCTATTGCATCGGCGGCGGCGTCGGCCTGGCGCTGTGCTGCGACCTGCGCATCTGCTCGGACAACTCCAAATTTGGTGTCCCCGCTGCCAAGCTCGGCCTCGGCTACGGCTTCAAGGGCATCAAGAAGCTGGTGGACGTGGTCGGGCCGTCTTTCGCCAAGGAAATCTTCTATACGGCGCGGCAATTCACCGCAGCCGAGGCGGTGACCATGGGCCTGGTCAACCGCTCGCTGCCGGTCGCGGAGCTCGAGCCCTACGTCAAGAATTACGCCGAGACCATCGGCGGCAATGCGCCTTTAACGGTCGATGCGGTTAAGTTCATCGTCGGCGAAACCGTGAAGCCGGGCGCCGAACGCAACCTGAAAAAGTGCGCCGACATGGTGGCGGATTGCTTCGCCAGTGCCGACTATGCCGAAGGGCGTAAAGCGTTTATGGAAAAGCGCAAGCCGGTGTTCACCGGCAAATAAACTGATAAGTCGACGGGCTTCCTCGACCCACAAAGGGCGAGGCTATAAGAAAATACGAGAACTCCAGGGAGGATTGCGTGGCGTCGGTCGAGTTGAAGAATCTGACCAAGCGATATGGCACGGCGGCGGTGGTCGACGATGTCTCACTGCACATCGAACACGGCAATTTGGTCTGTCTGCTGGGGCCGTCCGGCTGCGGCAAGACCACGACATTGCGGTTGATCGCAGGCTTCGTCGAGCCGAGCGCCGGTGAAATTCGCGTCGGCGACCGATTGATCTCTTCGCCGGCGGCGACCGTGCCGCCCGAGCGGCGCAATATGTCGATGATCTTCCAGAGCTACGCGCTGTGGCCGCATATGACGGTGGCCGAGAACATCGTCTACGGCCTCAAGCTGCGCAAACTGTCGCGCGACGTCATCGCCAAGAAGCTCCACGCCATCCTGTCCACCACCAAGCTTGCCCCCTTGGCCGAGCGTTATCCGGGCGAACTGTCCGGCGGCCAGCAGCAGCGCGTCGCGCTGGCGCGCGCGCTGATCGTGGAGCCGGAGACGCTGCTGCTCGACGAGCCGCTGTCGAACCTCGACGCCAATCTGCGCGAGGAAATGCGTTTCGAAGTGCGCCGTCTGCACGACGCCTATCGCTACACCACGGTCTACGTCACCCATGACCAATCCGAAGCGATGACCACCGCCGATCTGATTTGCGTCATGAACCTCGGCAAGATCGAGCAAGCCGGCTCGCCGGAAGAAATCTACGACCGGCCGCGCTCGGAATTCGTCGCGCGCTTCATCGGCTCAAGCAACGTCCTCAAGGGCAAGGGTCTCGACGGCGGCCGCGTCGATTTCGCCGGCGTCACGCTGCGCTGCACCGGCGAAGCCGTCGTGGCCGGTGCGCAGACGGCGGTGTCGGTGCGTCCGCACGACATCACGCTCACCGCCAAGCAACCGCAGCAGACCGAAAACGTCGTTCCGGTCACCGTGGTGCGGCAGGTCTTTCTCGGCGGCAGCCGGGACTATATGGTTGAAGCCAAGGACGGTACGCAACTGCGCACGGTCACCGCAGCGGAAGAGAACATTCCGCATGGCAGCCAGGTCTGGCTGCATTTGCCGGCCGAGAGGTGCCGCGCGCTGCTTGGTTAGTCTGCGTGGCTAAACGTTCTGCACAATAAGAAACGCAAAGTTTCAAAAATAACAAAGGAGGATACGATGGGTCCGAAGATTACACGCCGCGCCGTCTTGGCCGGTTCGAGCGCGCTGGCTGTCGGCGCGACCTTCTCGACGCGCGTGCTGTCGGCCGCGCCGCCGGCCACCGCAATCACGCCGGCGCTGATCGAGGCGGCGAAAAAAGAAGGCAAGGTGATCTGGTACACCTCGGTCGACTTGCCGCTCGCCGAAAAGGTAGCCAAGTCCTTTGAAGCCAAATACCCCGGTGTCGCCGTGCGCGTCGAGCGCTCCGGCGCCGAACGCGTGTTCCAGCGCATCGGCCAGGAATATGCCAGCAAGATCTACGCGGTCGACGTCGTCAATTCGTCCGACGCCTCGCATTCGATCGTGTGGAAGAAGGGCAATATGCTCGAACCCTTCGTCCCTGAAGACGTCGCCAAGTTCTACCCGGCGGAGCACAAGGATCCGGACGGCATGTTCGCCAGCTTCCGGGTCTCGCTCTGCATCATCGCCTACAACACCGACTTGGTGAAAAAGGAAAACGCGCCGAAGAGCTTCGCCGATCTGCTCGATCCGAAGTGGAAGAGCAAGATGGTCAAGGCTCATCCCGGCTATTCCGGGACCATCATGACCGCGACCTTCCAGATGGCGCGCGACCTCGGCTGGGGTTACTTCGAAAAGCTCGCGGCACAGAGCGTCATGCAGGTGCAGTCCTCGGCCGATCCGCCGAAGCGCCTGGGGATCGGCGAGCGTTCGGTGATGGCCGACGGTAACGAATACAACATCTTCGAGATGAGCGAGAAGGGCATGCCGGTCGCTCCGGTTTATGCGACGGAAGGGACGCCGCTGATCGTGGGGCCCAGTTCCATATTCAAGCAGGCGCCGAATCCGAACGCGGCGAAGCTCTTTACCGCTTTCAGCTTCACGCCGGAATGCCAGCAACTCATCATCGATGTCGGCGGCATGCGCTCGGAGCATCCGCAGGCCAAGGACAAGCCCGGCCGCACGCCCTTCAAGGACGTTAAGACGATGAAGGACGATCCCGCCGGCGTCGAAGCGTCGAGCGACGAGATCAAGCTGAAGTACAGCAAGATCTTCAAGGTCTAAGGCAGTATCCCTCGGTCCACGCGCGGGCCGAGGGAATACCCGGCACATCACAAACAACGCACACGGGCACGCCATGACATTCCTTTCGAAACGCGATGCGCTGAAAGGCGCTGCGGCGCTGGGCCTGAGCGCCTTTGCCGTGCGCGTCTCCGCAGCGCCGGCGGCCGAGGCGATAACGCCGGCCTTGATCGAAGCGGCGAAAAAAGAAGGCAAGGTTTCGTTTTATACGGCGATGGACCTGCAGTTCGCCGAGCGCCTCGGCAAGACCTTTGAAGCGAAGTACCCCGGCATTGCCGTGCGCGTGGAGCGATCCGGCGCGGAGCGGGTGTTCCAGCGCATCGACCAGGAGTACTCCTCCAAGATCTACACCGTCGACGTCGTCAACACCGCCGATCAGGCGCATTGCATCATCTGGAAGCGCAACGGCTGGCTCGCGCCGTACCTGCCGGAAGAGGTCGCGAAGCATTACGACAAGCGTTACTACGACCCGGAAGGCCTCCACCTAACGACGCGAATCCTGATCTCTCCGTTTGGCTACAATACCAATTTGGTAAAGCCGCAGGACGCACCGAAGAGCTTCAAGGATCTGCTCGATCCGAAATGGAAGGGCAAACTGGTCAAGGCGCATCCGGCCTATAGCGGCACGATCATGAACTCGACGTTCCAGACCGCGCGCGATCTGGGCTGGGACTATTTGGTGAAACTGGCCGCGCAGAACGTCATGCAGGTACAGTCGGCGACCGACACGCCAAAGCGCATCGCGCTCGGCGAACGCGCGGTCATGGTGGACGGTGCGGGCTATCTCGTCATCCGCAACAAGGAAGACGGCCAGCAGGTCGACGTCATCTATCCGGAGGAAGGCACGCCGCTCGCGACCAGCCCCAGCGCGGTATTCAAGGCCGCTCCCAATCCGAACGCCGCGCGCTTATTCCAGAACTGGATGCACTCGCGCGAGGCCCAGCAGGTGCTCGTCGATTTTGCCAGGCAGTATTCGCCGCACGACCAGACCGTGGAAAAGCCGGGAGTCCGGAAGCTTGCCGACATCAAGCTGATGAAGGAGGATCCGGAAGCCATTCTCACGCAGGCGGAAGACGTCAAGAAGC
>Ga0193699_10000735_pt1 | contig 13347 bp, 13 predicted proteins | sample L3c2metaG_FD_160095 | JGI IMG/M metagenome (GOLD analysis project Ga0193699, IMG submission 160095) | Soil microbial communities from a riparian zone of the East river system, Colorado, United States - L3c2 | ecosystem: Environmental > Terrestrial > Soil > Riparian zone | place: USA: East... | reverse complement strand
GCGCCGGTCGCGAGCACGATGGCGGCGGCAAGCAGCTCCTCGCCGGAGTCGGTCCGCACCCCTCGATCCGGTTGCCGTCGAGCAGCACTTCGCCGACTCCGTCGCCCGTGCGGACCTCGCCGCCCCGTGCGGCGAGCGCCGCCAGCAGCGCCGCGCTCAGCGCGCGCGGATCGACCGCCGCCTCGTCCGGCGCGTGGATGCCGCCGTTGAACGAGGGCGTCAGGCCCGGCTCCAGCTCGCGACAGCGGCGCGGCGACAGCCACTCGGCGTCGAGGCCGAGGGAGCGCTGCAGGTCGTGGACCCGCCGCAGCTCCGCCGCCTCGTCGCGATCGAGCGCGACGTGGAGGGCGCCGAGTCGCTCGTAGCCGGTGTTCATCCCGGTCTCCGCCTCCAGCTCGGCGACGAACGCCGGATAGCGCTCGGCGGCGGCCACGGTCATCCGCAGCAGCTCGGGCTCGCCGAAGGTCAGCTCGCCGACCGGCGCCAGCATCCCGGCTGCGACGCGGGTCGCCCCCGCCGGCGGCGTCGCGCGGTCGACCACGACCACCCGAGCGCCGCTGCGGACGATGCGCCAGGCGCAGGCGAGCCCGATGACCCCACCTCCAACGATGATCGCGTCGTAGCTGCGCTTCTCGGTCAACTTTGCCTCCGCCGGCATTACCCGGATCAGGTTCAAACGGTCGGCGGCCTCGTTGCCGCCCTCTCAGCCCTCGCGGGCTCCCGTGCATACCGATGGTACCCCTCGCGGCGTGCGCTCCCAGCCATAATCGGTGGAGATGAGCTTGGCGTCCCCCGAGTCCCCCGGCCCGCTGCGGCGCGAGCGGCTGCGCACCGCGCGCCTCTACTTCGTCTGCGACGCGCAGCCGCACGGCGAGGATCCCGAGCCGCTGCTGCGTGCCGCCCTCGCCGGCGGCGTCGACATCGTGCAGCTTCGCGAGAAGTCGCTGCCGCGGCGTGAGACCGAGCTTGCCGCCCTCACATTCCGCCGTCTCTGCGACACCCACAGCGCCCTCTTCGTCGTCAACGACGATCCTGACCTGGCCCGCGCCAGCCATGCCGACGGCGTCCACCTGGGGCAGGGCGACATGCCGGTGGAGGAGGCGCGGGAGCTGCTCGGTCCCGACGCGATCGTCGGCCTCTCGACGCACTCCGAGGAGCAGATCGCCGCCGCGGGGGAGCGGCCCGTCGACTACATCAGCGTCGGCCCTATCTGGGAGACGCCGACAAAGGAGGGGCGGCCCGGGGTCGGGCTGGGGCTCGTCTCGCACGCGGCCGAGCGCTCGTCGCTTCCGTTCTTTGCGATCGGCGGCGTCGATCCGTCGAACGCCGAGGACGTGGTCCGGGCCGGGGCGCAGCGGCTCGGCGTCGTCCGCGCGATCCGCGACGCCGACGAGCCGGCCGCCGCCGCCGAACGCCTCCGCGGCGCCTTCGCCGCCGCCGAGGCGGGGGGAGTGGCGCCGGGTGGCTGAGCCGGTCCCACGCAAGCGCAAGCGCCGCGACCCCTCGGCGGGCGGGCGCGAGCGGATGAGCCGCGGCTACGCACGGGCCGAGCAGCGCAACCGCGAGGCCCGCGAGGCGCTGGAGCCGCTGGACGAGGGAGAGCGGCCGCTGGTCGTCACCGTCGCCGCCGCCGTCTCGGCCCTGGTCGCGCTCTCGATCCTCGTCGGCTACGCGATCGGCGCCGAGGTCGACGGCGACCGGCCGCGGCTGGCGCAGATCCTCGCGCCCGCCCTGCTGATGGGCGTCATGGCCTGGGGGATGTGGCGGGCCCGCTACTGGGCCGTCCTCGGCTTCCAGATGATCCTCGTCCTGCTCATCTTCAGCGCCGTCTTCGGCCTCTCCGCGCAGGCCGCCTCGCTCGCCCAGGTCGCCGCGACGCTCGCCCTGCTCGCCGTCTCCGGCGGCTTCTTCTACTTCATGGTCAAGGCGATGGCCCGGATCCAGATGCCCGAGCGAAAAACCAATTAGCGAGCGTCACGATCTGATTCTTCGCGAGCGGCGCCGATATGGCGATTGCCGACGGCAGCGGACGCGGAGCGGAGCAGCCGTCGGTATAAAGTCGGCCGATGGCCGACTCTTATGACGTGATCGTCATCGGCGGGGGGCCCGGCGGGTACGTCGCGGCGATCCGCTCCGCCCAGCTCGGCAAGAAAACCGCCGTGGTCGAGTGCGACAAGCCGGGCGGCCGCTGTCTCAACTACGCCTGCATCCCGGCGAAGACCGTCCTGCACACGGCGGAGCTCTACGACCAGGCGCGCAACGGCGCCGAGCTGGGGTTGACCATCAAGGGCGCTTCGATCGACTGGGACGCCCTCGGCAAGCGCCGTGCCGCCGTCTCGGAATCGCTCTCCGGCGGCGTCAAGATGCTCTGGGACAAGAACAAGGTGACCCTGATCGAGGGCGCCGGCTCGCTCACCGCCGAGGGCAACGTCCGGGTCGGGGACGACGTCTACGAGGCCGGCGCCGTGGTCCTGGCGACCGGCTCGGTGGCGCTGCCGATCCCGGGTGTCGAGTTCGGCGACCGGGTCCTCGACACCTGGGGCGCCTGGTCGCTGCCCGAGCAGCCGAAGCGGATCGCCGTCGTCGGCGCCGGCGCCTCGGGCTGCGAGATCGCCTCCGCCTACGGGCGCTTCGGCACCGAGGTCCTGCTGATCGAGATGCTCGACCAGATCCTCCCGGTCGAGGACAAGGACGTGGCCCGCGTCGTCGAGCGCGCCTTCAAGAAACAGAACATCACCATCTCCACCGGCGCTCCGGTCGAGAACGTCGAGGCGGGCGGGAAGTCGGTCAAGTTCACCTACGGCGACAAATCGGCGGAGGTCGACTACCTCTGCGTCGCGGGCGGTCGCGGTCCCGACGTCGAGGGGCTCGGCCTGGAGGAGGCTGGCGTCAAGCTGGAGGAGGGCGGCAAGATCGAGGTCGACGAGTTCCAGCGCACCTCGAACGAGAAGGTCTACGCGATCGGCGACCTCGTCAACCGCAAGGCGCTCGCCCACAAGGCGTCGGAGGAGGGTGTGGTCGCGGTCGAGCACGCCGCCGGCGCCCCCACCGAGCCGGTGAACCAGGACCTCGTCGCCGGCGCCACCTTCTGCCACCCCCAGGTCGCGAGCGTCGGGTTGACCGAGGCGGCGGCCAAGGAGGCCGGCCACGAGGTCAAGGTCGGCAAGATGAAGCTGGGAGGGGTCGGCGCGGCGACCGTCTACGACGACAAAGACGGGATCGTCAAGCTCGTCGTCGACTCCAAGTACGGCGAGATCCTCGGCGCCCACGTGGTGGGCAACCGGGCCTGCGACATGATTGCCGAGCTGGTGGCGACGATGGCGATCGAGGGCGGCTACCAGGAGCTGGCGCGGACGGTGCACCCGCACCCGACGATCTCCGAGGCCATTCTCGACGCCGCGCGCGCGGTCGATGGCTGGGCCATCCACGCCTAGGGCGACCTTCTACTTCGACCTGGGGTCGCCCTACGCGTACCTCGCGGCGGAGCGGATCAGCGGCCTCTTCGCCGAGGCGGGTCTGGAGCAGCCGGAGTGGCAGCCGATCCTGCTCGGCGGCCTCTTCAAGCGCTATGGGCGCGACTCATGGGCGAACGGGCCGGGGCGCGCCGACGGGGTTGCCGAGATCGAGCGCCGCGCCGCCGCCTACGGCCTGCCGCCTCTCGTCTGGCCCGACCCCTGGCCTGGCAACACGCTGGTCGCGATGCGCACCGCCACCTTCGCCAAGCAGACCGGCCGCGCCGTCTCCTTCGCGCTCGCCGGCTTCCGCCAGGCCTTCGCCGCCGGACGCGACCTCAGCGACCCCGACAACGTCCTGATCGCCGCGGCCGCCTGCGAGCTGCACCCCAACGCGGTGTCCAAGGCGGTGCAGACCGACGCGGTCAAGCGGGGGCTGCGCGAGGCGACCGACGCGGCGGCCGAGCTGGGCGTGCGCGGCGTCCCCTCGCTGCTCGTCGACGGCGAGGTCTTCTGGGGGGACGACAGGCTGGAGGAGGCGGTCTCACGGGCGAGCTAAGGTGGCCTCGATGGCGAAGTTGCCTGACGCCTCCACCTGTTACGAGCTGCTGGCGCGGATGGTGCTGATCCGGCGCTTCGAGGAGGAGGCGGGGCGCCAGTACCAGCGGGCGAAGGCGGGCGGCTTCCTCCACCTCGCGATCGGCGAGGAGGCGACGATCGTCGGCACCACGTCGGTGATGCGCGACGAGGACTACCTGATCGGCACCTACCGCACGCACGGCCACGCGATCGCCCGCGGCACCGAGCCCAAGCGCGTGATGGCCGAGCTCTTCGGCCGCGTCGACGGCACCAGCGGCGGGCGCGGCGGCTCGATGCACATCTTCGACCGCGAGAACCGCTTCATGGGCGGCTACGGGATCGTCGGCGGCAACCTGCCGATAGCGGCCGGCGTCGCGCTCGCCTCCGACTACAAGGGCGAGGACGCGGTCACCGTCTGCATGTTCGGCGACGGCGCCTCCAACGCCGGCAACTTCGTCGAGACGATGAACCTGGCGGCGCTCTGGAAGCTGCCCGTCTTCTTCCTGGTCGAGAACAACCTCTACGGGATGGGCACCTCGGTCGAGCGGCACTCCGCCCAGACCGACCTCTCCAAGAAGGCGGAGGGCTACGGCATCCCCGGCAAGCGGATCGACGGCATGGACGTCTGCGCGGTGCGCGAGGGCGTCGCCGAGGGGATCCGGCTGGCACGGGAGGAGCGGCGACCGACGCTGCTGGAGGCGTTCACCTACCGCTACCGCGGCCACTCCGCCGCCGATCCCGAGGTCTACCGCGAGCGCGAGGAGGTCGAGGAGTGGCGCGAGAAAGATCCGATCGAGAGCTTCGCGCGGCGCTGCGTCGAGGATGGGGTGCTCGGCGAGCGCGAGGTGCAGGAGGTGCGCGACAAGGCCGAGGCGGAGGTGACCGCGGCGGTCGAGTTCGCCGACGCCTCGCCCGAGCCGGCGCTCGACACGCTCTACGAGAGCCTTTACGTGCTGGAGAGCGAGGAGGCCTGGTACGCGGTCGACGAGCGCAGCCCGGAGCCGCACCGCGGCGAGCGCGAGGACCGGATGCCCGACTCCGCGCGCGAGCTGGCCGAGGCGGGCGCCGCCTACGCCGGCCGGCCGGACGGGCCGCGGCCGAACCCGGCGCGGGATGGAGACGCGGAGCTGGGGAACCAGCCCGGGCTGGCCGCCGAGAGGGAGGACGGGGGCGAGGCCCAAGAGGCCACCGAGCGCGAGGAGGTCGAGGACTGATGCCGACACTGCGGATGCGCGAGGCGCTGCGCGACGCGCTGGCGGAGGAGATGCGCCAGGACGAGGCGGTCTTCGTCATGGGCGAGGACGTCGGCGTCTTCCAGGGCGCCTTCAAGGTGACCGAAGGGCTGCTCGAGGAGTTCGGCGAGCGGCGGGTGCGCGACACGCCGATCTCCGAGAACACGATCGTCGGCGCCGGGGTCGGGGCGGCGATGGCGGGGCTACGGCCGGTCGTCGAGCTGATGACGGTCAACTTCGCGCTGCTGGCCCTCGACCAGATCGTCAACCACGCGGCCGCGATCCCCTACATGTTCAACGGCCAGGCGCGGGTGCCGATGGTGATCCGCATGCCCGGCGGCGGAGGCCACCAGCTCGGCCCCACCCACTCGCACAGCTTCGAGGCGCTCTTCCTGCAGGTGCCCGGCCTGCTCGTCGCCTGTCCCTCGACGCCGGCCGACGGCAAGGCGCTGCTGAAGACGGCGATCCGCGACGACAACCCGGTCGTCTTCATCGAGCACGAGACGCTCTACGGGCGGCGCGGCGAGGTGCCAGACGACGGCGACGAGGTGCTGGGCTTCGGCGAGGCGGCGGTGCGCTGCGAGGGCGGCGACGTGACGATCGTCGGCATCCTCAAGATGGCCCACGTCGCCGAAGACGCAGCGCGGGCGCTCGCCAACGAGCACGGCGTCTCGGCCGAGGTGATCGACCCGCGCACGCTGCGGCCGCTCGACCTCGACACGATCCTCGGGTCGGTGCGCAAGACGAACCGGGCGGTGATCGTCGAGGAGGGCTGGCCGCACGGCGGCGTCGGCGCCAACCTGGCGGCGCTGATCACCGAGCAGGCCTTCGACCACCTTGACGCGCCGGTACAGCGGGTGACCGGCGCCGACGTCCACATGCCCTACTCGCGGCGGCTGGAGCAGGCGGCGATCCCGCATGAGGAGCACGTCGTCAAGGCGGCGCTGGCGACGCTCGAGGGGGCGATTTGATGCCCGAGGTGGTGATGCCGCGGCTCTCGGACTCGATGGAGGAGGGGACGATCCTGCAGTGGTTGAAGAAGGTGGGTGACGAGATCGCGGTCGGCGACGAGCTGGTCGAGATCGAGACCGACAAGGCGAACATGGCCTACGAAAGCGACGTGGCGGGGACGCTGAGCGAGATCGTGGCGCAGGAGGGGGCGACGGTGCCGATCGGGCAGGTGATCGCGAGGGTTGGGGATTCTGGCGAGGGACCGGCCGCCCGGTCCGCGGGTCCTGACGCCGCAGGGGACCCACCGCCCCCTGCGGTAGCTGAAGCTTCCTCGGGGGCGGTCCCCCCTGCGGCGCCACCCGCGGAAGAGGACGCCGAAACCGCCGGAGCGCCAACCGCTGGGGCAACCGCGCCGGCCGAGTCGCCCTCCTCAGTGCCGGAAGCTCCAGCGGTTGGGGACGGGCATCGTCCGAAGGTCTCGCCCGTCGCGCGGCGTATGGCGAAGGAGAAGGGCTTGGACCTGAAGCAGCTAGAGGGCTCCGGGCCTGGTGGCCGCATCGTTAAGGCAGATGTGGAGCGGGCCGCTTCTTCCGCGGGTGGCGCGGCGGTGGGGGTGACCGCCGCGACAGGACCCGCGGCTGAAACGGCCAAGGGCCAGGTCGACTACCAGGATCTGACCAAGACCCAGCAGGTGATCGCGAGACGGATGGCCGAGTCGAAGGCGACAGCGCCGCACTTCTACCTGGAGGCTGAGATCGACACGAGCCGCGCGGTCGAGGCGCGGGCGCGGATCAAGGCCGCGGCCGGCGAGGGCGAGGTCGTTCCCTCGTTCAACGACATGGTCGTCAAGGCCTGCGCGATCGCCCTGCGCGAGCACCCGCGCGCCAACGGCGCCTACCGCGACGGGCGCTTCGAGCTCTACTCGCGGGTCAACGTCGGCATCGCCGTCGCCGCGGAGGACGCCCTGATCGTGCCCACCCTCTTCGACGCCGACCGCAAGGGGCTGCGCCAGATCGCCTCCGAGTCGCGGACGCTGGCCGGGAAGGTCCGCGACGGCCAGATCACGCCACCCGAGCTCTCCGGCGCCACCTTCACCGTCTCCAACCTCGGCATGTTCGGGATCGACCGCTTCTCGGCGGTGATCAACCCGCCCCAGGCGGCGATCCTCGCGGTCGGCGCGATCGTCGAGCGCCCGGTCGTCCGCGACGGCGAGATCGCCACCGCTCAGCTGATGAAGGTCGACCTCGCCTGCGACCACCGCATCCTCTACGGCGCCCCCGCGGCCGAATTCCTCGCCCGCGTCCGCGCCCTCCTCGAGGAGCCGGTCTCCCTCGCCCTATAGCGAGACGCGTCGCAGCGCCCCGGGGACGTGCCGCAGCTTAAGTACCCATAGTGGCCTCTAAGGTGCGGCACGTACCCCTCAGCACGTCTTCTTGGCGCCGGTCACCGCGTTCCAGGCGCGACCGAGGGAGAAGTCGGCGGCGACACGGAAGACGCCCGGCCGACTGGCGCGGGCCACCGTCCATTCGCCGTGGCGCAGCAGGCAGCCCCTGCCGCGCGCGATCGACCAGTAGGGGGTGAAGCTGACGCGGACGAGGAACTCGCCGGGGCGGCTCACATGGAGCGAGAAGCCCTGGCGACCTACCCAGCGCGTTTGCGCCGCACCCCCGCCCAGGGGCTGGACAAGCGGTGCCGGATCGCGCACCGCGTAGATCCGCCAGTGCGGGCTGCTCCAGCGCGAGACCAAGTAGGGCGGATCGCGGAGGATCAGCCGCCGCTCCGCGACGGAGGAGTAGTCGAGCGGCGCGTCCGGAAGGGCGACGTAGGAGATCGCGTTCTGGCGCAGCCAGTTGCTGTAGGCGGCGTCGGTGAGGGGGACGTCGTCGCCGTAGAAGATGCCGTCCCGGGTCGTGTCGAGCTGGCGCAGCCAGCCGCGTGCCAGCTCGAAGCGCGGCGCGAGGTAGGCAGACTCCCAGTGATTCGCGGTCGGCGGGACCTCGACGCGGACGCCGCGGCCGCCGTGCTCGCGCAGCCAGGCGGCGGCGGGCTGGAAGTAGGCCGCGGTTGTGGAGGGGTCGCCGACGCTGCGCGCGATCTGGCTGACGCTCGCGGTCACCTGCCAGTAGAGGCCGCCGGCCATGAAGAGCGCCAGGAACCAGGCGGAGACCCGCGGCCGGCGCGCCAGCACGACCGCGGCCAGCACCGGGCCGCCGAACAGGGCGCCGAGCCGAACCGCGTTGCCGCCGATCGGGGTCGGCGCCAGCCAGATCAGCGTCGAGGCGAGCAGGTAGGCGGCGATCACCCAGCGGAGCTGGCGCTCCCGCTCCCCCAGGCCCCAAGTGACATAGAGGGCGGACCCGCACCAGAGGGGGATCGCGACGAAGGAGGAGAAGGCGAAGGGGAAGTGACCAGCGCCGGGGAAGAGGAGGTTGGGGACCAGCGTCAGGGCGAGGACCAGGCAGGCGACCAAGCTCGCTGGCCCGCGGGTCCTGTCGCCACAGGGGACCCCCCACCCCCTGCGGTAGCTGAAGCTTCCTCGGGGGTGGGCCTCCCTGCGGCGCCACCCGCGGGAGAAGCGACCGAGCTCTACTGCCGGCCCCCAAACGCCCGCAAGCAAAACCCCCGCCAGGAAGACGGCGGCGACAGGGCTGCTCAGCGCACAACACGCGGCCGCGAGGAGCGCCCAGCTCGTGCGCCGCGTCTGCAGGGCGCGCAGGGCGGCCAGCCCGAAGGCGACGCCGAGGGCGAAGGTGAGTTGGCCGTCGGCGAGCAGCGTCACCACGCCGGCGCCGAACCAGAGGGTCGCCCAGCGAGCCGGGGCGCCCCAGCGCTCCCAGACCAGGCGGTCGAAGAGATAGGCGGAGGCGACGACGGCCAGGGTGCCGACGAGGCGCGGGCCGAGCAGCGCCGCGAGCGGCGGGAAGAGGACGCTGTAGGTGAGGGTGTAGTGGCCGCCGTACCAGCTGCCGTTCCAGATCGAGAGGCCGCCGCGCTGGAACAGCTCGGTGCGGAAGACCTGCGCTGCAAGGTCGCCGACCTGCGGATTCCAGGCGAGCATCGCGGCCGCGAGCGCGGCGCATAGCGCCACGGCCGGGAACCAGTCGGGTCGGAAGGTCTTGGACTGGGCCATCAGCGGGGGCAAGGATAGAGCGGCGGCCTGCAACGATTTCAAGGGTGAGCGCCGAAATCCTCGTCATCCGCCCCGGCCTCCTCCCCTACGAGGAGGCTCGCGCGCTGCAGGAGCGCCTCGAGGGGCGGCGCCAGCGGGAGGAGATCCCAGACGTGCTGCTGCTGCTCGAGCACCCGCCCGTCTACACGCGCGGCCGCCGCTCGACCGCCGAGGAGCTGCCGATGGGGGTCGAGTGGTACGAAGCGCAGGGGATCGAAGTGCGCGACACCGACCGGGGCGGCCGGGTCACCTACCACGGGCCGGGCCAGCTGGTGGCTTACCCGATCGTCAGCCTCAAGCCCTACGGCGACGACGTCCACGCCTACGTGCGCGGATTGGAGCGGGTGGCGACCGGCTCGCTGGCCGCCCACGGCGTGCAGGCGACGATGATCGACGGCCTCACGGGCGTCTGGACGAAGGGCGAGCGGCCCGGGTCCGGAGCAGGCGCCGGCGAAGCGCGCAAGATCGGCTCGATCGGCGTCCACGTCAGCCGCGGCGTCACCACGCACGGCCTGGCGATCAACGTCGACAACGACCTGCAGCCCTTCGAATGGATCGTCCCCTGCGGCATCGAGGGAGCGCGGACGACCTCGCTCTCGCGCGAGCGCGGCGCCCGCCAGAGCCTCGACGCCTTCGCCGACACGGTCGTGACCCGCTTCGGGGAGGTCTTCCAGCGCCAGCCGGTCTCCAGCGATCTCGCGGCGATCGCGGACCCGCCCGCTAGGGTCGGGACCTCGTCATGACCGAGACCGCCGAGCGCATCCACGTCACCCGCTCCCGCGCCAAGCCGGGCGGGGTCGCGGCGGAGGCCGGCGGGACCGTCCCCTTCCGCCGCGCCCGCAAGCCACCGTGGCTGAAGGTGCCGGCGCCGGGCGGCCCGACCTACCGGAGGCTGAAGGCGGAGATCGGCGGCGAGGGCCTGCACACGGTCTGCGAGGAGGCCAACTGCCCGAACGTCGGCGAGTGCTGGGAGCGCGGCACGGCGACCTTCATGATCCTCGGCGATGTCTGCACCCGCCGTTGCGGCTTCTGCAACGTGAAGACGGGGGTGCCGAGCTGGAACGACCCGCTGGAGCCGCTGCGCGTCGCCAACCAGGTGAAGCGGATGGGCCTGCGCCACGCCGTCATCACCTCGGTCGACCGCGACGACCTGCCCGACTACGGCGCCGGTGCCTTCGTCGGAACGATCCGCTCGATCCGGATGCAGGCGCCCGGCTGCAAGGTCGAGGTTCTCACCCCCGACTTCCGCGGCCAGGAGATGCCGCTCGCCAAGGTGATCCACGAGCGCCCCGACGTCTTCAACCACAACGTCGAGACGGTGCCGCGCCTCTACCCGAAGGCGCGCCGCGGATCGCGGTTCCCGCGCTCGGCCCGGGTGCTGCGGCTCGCCAAGGAGATGGGCGGCGAGGACGTCGTCACCAAGTCGGGCCTGATGGTCGGCCTCGGCGAGTCCTTCGAGGAGATGGTCGAGACCTTCGGCGCCCTGCGCGAGCACCGCGTCCAGGTGCTGACCGTCGGCCAGTACCTGCGCCCGACCGAGAACCACCTGCCGGTCGTCCGCTACTGGCACCCGGAGGAGTTCGAGGCGCTGGAGAAGGCCGCCTACGAGCTCGGCTTCGAGTCGGTCGCCTCCGGCCCCCTGGTCCGCTCCAGCTACCACGCCGACCAGAACCTGCCCGAGCGGGCCCTGGCCGGCTGAGCCCTCGCTACGGCCAGCCGCGAGGATCGAAGTCGGCGGCGGCTGCTGGGGCGAGCACCAGCATCGGCACCTTGCGCCGCGCCAGCTTGCGGGAGTTGGCGATCGCGGGCAGTCGAGCGATGAACGCCCGCCAGAGTCGCTCCGCCTCCTCGCCGCTGGCCTGGCGAGCCTCGACGGCCTTGCGCTCTCCGTTCACTTCGACCCATGCGCGCGGGTCGGCTCGGAGGTTCACGCACCACGCCGGATCCCGGTCGCTGCCGAGATTGAGAGCGCCGACCGCATATGCGTCTCCGTGCCGCAGGTACGCGACGACGGTGGTGCGTGGGGTTTTCGAGCGGCGGCCGGTTGTCGTCAGGGCCAGCACGGGCTGACCGCCGGCGAGCATGCGGGACCGCCGGATGCGACCACGGGTGCGCCGCAACAGCGCTGCGTGGAGGCGCCCGACTTGGGGCTGGACGCGCCGAAACCGCGTCAGCGAGCGTAGGAGCTTGGCGAGTGTCATATCGAGTGGCTACCCTTGAGAGGTTCTCAAGAACTTACCTATCTCTTGAGAGGCTGTCAAGACAGATGCCCAAGACGCGACCGGCGGAGAGCCGCGACGACAAGATGAGCGAGATCCTCGCCGCGGCCGAGCGGCGCCTGCGCGAGGGCGGCTATCAGGCGCTCTCGGTGGCGGCGATCGCGCGGGAGCTGGGGCTCGCGCAAAATGCCATCTACTGGTATTTCCCCTCCAAGGACGAGCTGTTCGTCGCCACCTTGCACCGCATGCTGGAGGAGATCGTGGCTCGCAAGCCCTCCAAGCAAGTCGGCGAGCTCGAGCGGATCCTCTGGTTCACCGACCAGTTCCAGGCCCTGTCGGGCCTGAGGGGCGCGATGAACGACCGCGCCCGCAACTCGCCGGTCGTCGCCGACTTCGTCGAGCAACTGGATTCGCTGCTCTCGCGGATGCTCTCCAACACGCTGCGCGACCACGTTCCCTCCGAGGAGCTGCCCGTCGCGGTCGACGCCTTCCGAGCCACCGTCGACGGGACGTTCGTCAAGGGGCTCGGCAAAGAGGCCAGGCGCGAGGTGCTCGCCTTCACACTGCAGCGACTGACCGCCGGCAGGCTCCCGTGACCGTCGAGCTTCCCCGGGCGATGGAGCCAGCCGGGCTCGAACCGGCGACCTCCGCCTTGCAAAGGCGGCGCTCTTCCAGCTGAGCTATGGCCCCGCGCCTAGCAGTGTAGGCGCGGGCGTCAGTCGTCGAAGTCGAAATCCTTCGGCGGTTTCTGCTCGAACCAGAGCTCGTCGTCCTCGGGTGCGTCCTCGAGGAAGTCCGGGGTGTCCTCGAGGACGTCGCTGTCGGAGCGGGGCGCCGGTGGCTCCTCCTCGTCCTCCTGCGGCTCTTCGACCTCGGTGGCATCCGCGCCGCCTTGCTCCGCCTCGCCGACCGCCTCCTCGGCGGTCTCCGAGCTCGCCTCGGCCAGGGGCGCGTCGAGCGCCTGGTCCAGCTCGTCGGAGAGTCGCTGCTCGTTCCAGAAGGCGTCGTCCTCTTCGGACTCGGGCTCGGGCGCAGCCGTCTTCTCGGCCTCGATGCCCCCGAGCGGGTCGACCGGTGCCAGCCGCGGCTCGTCCATCTCCTCTTCGATCAGCTCCTCGTCGGAAGGCCCGCGCTTTCCAGAGGCGGCCAGCTCCTCCTCGACGTCGAAATGCTCGGTCGGCTGCTCGGCGATCACCTCGCGCTCCACCGAATCGGCCGTCGGCTCCGGCTCGGGCTCGGGCTCGGGGACCGTCTCGTGTTCGGCCGCAGCCTGCTCCTCGGCTGGCTCCGGGAGGTCCGGCCGCTCGGCGGCTTGTGCCTCGTCGGTCACCTCGGGCGTAGTCATGAACTCGGTTGGCGCCTCGGCAAGCGCATCGTTCGTCGGCTCCTCCGCGCCCGGCCGCTCAGGCAAGCCGAACGCGTCGTCCTCGAGCTGCTTCAGCTCGGAATCGCCCGCGCCGTGCTGGCGCTTCAGCTCCAGATGCTCTCGGATTGCCTCGTCGAGAATTCCCATGGCTACGTCTCCGCGGGGAACCTAAAGCCTATGCGGTTATCCTTGCGGTTGCGAGGGCATTGGGACGATCCTCCCAGCCCAACCGCGGGGCTATAGCTCAGCTGGAAGAGCGCCTGGATCGCACCCAGGAGGTCGCCGGTTCGAGTCCGGCTAGCTCCACCACTTCCCCGGTAATCGAACCGGCGACAAAAGATCCCTGGCTCGCCCGGCCGGGGGTTTTGTCGTTCTCAGC